>JAEEGL012833436.1_pt1 | contig 63282 bp, 72 predicted proteins | sample 9134231 | NCBI WGS metagenome assembly JAEEGL01 (sample SAMN16246548, study PRJNA631951) | gut metagenome | biome: gut microbiome; feature: rumen; material: fiber-attached | host: Bos | place: Iran: Karaj | collected 2018-10
CGGACAGGTCGGGGATGGGGTGGGTGATGTCTCCTCCGGGCATGGACAGGATGGGAATCTGAGTGATGGATCCCTTCTTTCCCTTGATCCTTCCGGCACGCTCGTACAGCTGTGCCAGATCGGTGTACATGTAACCGGGGTATCCACGCCTTCCGGGCACTTCCTCACGGGCAGCTCCGATCTGACGGAGAGCCTCGCAGTAGTTGGTGATATCGGTCATGATGACCAGCACCTGCATACCGAGGTCGAATGCCATGTACTCCGCGGTGGTGAGTCCGAGACGGGGTGTCAGGGTACGCTCCACAGCAGGGTCGTCCGCAAGGTTCAGGAAGACCACAGCGTTCTTCAGGGCTCCGGTTCTCTCGAACTCCTTCATGAACATCTGCTTCTCTTCGTTGGTGATACCCATGGCGATGAACACGACGGCGAACTCCTCGTTCTCTCCGCGGACCTTGGCCTGACGTGCGATCTGAAGAGCGATCTCGTTGTGGGGAAGTCCCGACGCGGAGAATATAGGCAGCTTCTGACCCCTGACCAGGGTGTTCATACCGTCGATGGTGGATATTCCGGTCTGGATGAAATCCGACGGGGAGTCCCTTGCCCACGGGTTGATAGCGGCCCCGTTGATCTCGAGCTCCTTCTCGGGGACGATGGGTGCTCCTCCGTCCAGGGGCTGTCCGGATCCGGAGCGGATCCTTCCGAGCATGTCCTTGGACACAGCCATCTTCATTGTCTCGCCGAGGAACCTGACGGAAGCGTCCCTGTCGATACCGGATGTTCCCTCGAACACCTGGACGACGACGACCTCATCGGACGAGTCCAGAACCTGTCCCCTCCTTGTCGTTCCGTCGGAGAGCCTGATGTTGACCATCTCCTTGTATCCGACGGGCTCTGTCTTCTTGACGTAGATCAGAGGTCCGGCGATCTGGGAGACTGTCTTGTACTCTTTGCTGATGTTAACTTCTGCCATTGGAATCACGCTCCGAGCTCCATGAACTGCTTGTCCATGTCTGCGTCTACGGCTGCAAGCTCCTCATCAACGTTCTCCTCGTACTTGGCCTGGTTGAACCTGGTCCTGACGGGGAGGTATGCGATCTTGTCGACGGGTGCGCCGGCCTGGAGAGCCTTCTCGGACAGGTCGGAGTACTTCTTGATCAAGGTCAGCATCTTGTACTGCCTCGAGAGGGGGCAGTAACAGTCGACGGGGTGGTATGCGTTCTGCTGGAGGAAGATCTCACGGATCATCTTGGCGACCTCGAGTGTGATCTTCTGCTCGTCCGGGAGTGAGTCTGATCCGACCATCTGGACGACATCCTGCAGCTCGGCCTCCCTCTGGAGGGTCTTCATGGCCCATGCCTTCAACGCGGGGAAGTCCTCTGCGACGTTGGCCTTGAACCAGTCGAGCAGCTGCCTGTCGTACATGGTGTACGATGTCAGCCAGTTGATTGTGGGGAAGTGCCTCCTCTCACGGAGCTTGGTGTCCAGTGCCCAGAAGACACGAACGATACGGAGGGTGTTCTGAGTGACGGGCTCGGAAAGGTCTCCTCCGGGGGGTGATACGGCTCCGATGACTGAGACGGATCCGTCGGCGCCGCAGAGCACCTTTGCACGGGCTGCACGCTCGTAGAACTCGGAGAGACGTCCTGCAAGGTATGCGGGGTATCCCTCTTCTCCGGGCATCTCTTCCAACCTGGACGAGATCTCACGCATGGCCTCTGCCCACCTGGAGGTGGAGTCTGCCATGAGTGCGACGTTGTATCCCATGTCCCTGAAGTACTCGGCGATGGTCATTCCGGTGTAAACCGATGCCTCACGAGCTGCCACAGGCATGTTGGAGGTGTTGGCGATGAGGACGGTCCTCTTCATCAGGGACTCGCCTGTCTTGGGGTCGACGAGCTCGGGGAACTCTGTAAGAACCTCGGTCATCTCGTTTCCACGCTCACCGCATCCGATGTAGACCACGATCTCGGCATCGGAGTACTTGGCCAGGGACTGCTGTGTGACGGTCTTTCCTGTTCCGAATGCTCCGGGGATTGCGGCCGCTCCTCCCTTTGCCAGGGGGAACATCGTGTCGAGGACACGGAGTCCGGTGACGAGGGGGATATCGGGCTGGTACTTCTCCTGCACGGGCCTGGGGTTACGAACGGGCCAGTACTGGACCATGCAGACGTCGGTTCCGTTGATGACGGCGACGGTCTCGTCGATGGTGAACTGTCCCTTCTTGATGGAGTCGACCTTTCCGCTGAGTCCGATGGGGACCATGATCTTGTGGACGATAGGTCCTTCCTGGACGGTACCGAGTACCATTCCCTGAGAGACCTTGTCGCCCTCGGATACTGCAGGAGAGAACTCCCATTTCTTCTCGTGATCCAATCCAGGTGCGGCGACTCCACGGTAGATGAAGTCTCCCATCTTCTCCCTGAGAACGGGGAGGGGCCTCTGAATTCCGTCGTAAACGGATGTCAGGAGTCCGGGACCGAGCTCAACGGAAAGGGGCCTTCCTGTGTTCGTGACAGGCTCTCCCGGCTTAACGTTGTCCGTGTCCTCATAGACCTGGATGATGGAATATTCGCCGACGATTTTGATGACCTCTCCCATCAGCTGCTCGTTTCCAACATGAACGACATCGTACATCTTGGGCGAGATACCTGTGGCGGTCACGACAGGTCCGGCGACCCTGTAAATTACACCTTCAGTGCTCATTCAATCATCCTCATTCTTGTATAAATCTACGCCAATCGCCCTCTTGACCTTCTCACGGAGGTCGTCGTCGGATCCACCGACCGCCACCACAACAGGCTGGATCGAATCCATTACCTTGTGCCTGACGTTGAAGGGGAGATTGTCGAGGTCCTTCGCATCTACTGCGAGGATACCGATTGTGGGCTGAGACATTGCGTCCAGCATCTGTTCTTGATAGTTTTCTGGGTTTGCTACGAATACGCGCCTGATTCCGGCGAGCCTGAATCCGAGTGTGAACTCCTCACTTCCCAATACTGCGATTTCCATCAGATCACCAACAGTCCTTTGATGACGTCCTTGCTGAGACCGCTCTCGATACCCCGTGCGATAGTCCTGATGTTCCTTGCCTCGTTCTCCATGCAGAGCATGTAGTCGATGACAGGAAGGACTGAAAGCGGGTACTCGTTCGCGAACTTCTTCGCAACGGACATTTCGTACTTCTGCGTGTTCAGGATCAAGTTGCGGACATTGAATTCCCCGTTGTCGATCTGCTCCTTGATTGAATCATAGAAATCCAACTGGGCCAGGTCGGCGTAGGTGTCCTCCAAGGTAGCCGCATCCGCGAGCTGCTTGGCAAACTTGCTGTCGATCTGCTTCCCGCCTTCGATGACATAAGGCATCACAGCTTCTCCTGTGACCCCCTCGACCTTCAGCTTGAGGATGGTCTCGAGGTTCTTGATGTCTATCGCTCCTCTCACGTACTGTGAGAACATGCGGGTGGGAATAGTATTGGTGGGGATGATCTTCACGAGCCTCTCGTAACGGAACTTGTCCATGTAGTCCTCTATCATACCGAGGTTCCCTGTGGCCTTGAAGTCGGCCATGTACTCGGCGGGTATGGGCATGGATGCAAGTTTCTCGTAGGCTGTGAGGACTTCCTCGCTTGACTCGAATGCAATCAGTCTCTCCAGATCTTCGGCGCTCAGCGATCCGGCGGGCACGAGATCGTTCCTGATCTCGTCCGTGCTCAGACCGTACGACTTTCCACGCAAGATGACCTTGATGTTCCAGTTGTCCCACTTCTGCAGGTAGGCCGCCAGGACGGTATGGAGCTCGCCCTGAGAACCGTTCAAGAGGATCTTGAAGGTGTTGGCCATGTATGCATATGTGACGCGCTCGACGAGCTCGACTCCCTCAGACTTGTCGCCGAGTTCGGTGACCTCTTTCTGGTAGCCTGCCTCGGAGGCGAAGTGGGCGAGTTCCGAGACGCTCAGCTGGAGCATCTTGTTGTAGTCGTCCTCCTTGATGAGGCGCGACTTCATCGCTTTCGCTTTGGTCGCTGTGTATGCGTAGTTGCCACTTCTGTTACTGCGCCCGAACATGATCTTCACCCGAAGAGAATGTTGGACACGTCCTTGATGCCGCGGTCCCAGACCGTGCGGAGGAGAGCAGAGTACTGCATGTCGATCTCGATCTGTCCATCCTCACTGCGGAGGATGAGACCGGCGACGATCCTGCTGTCCTTCTCGACATCGGCGACTCCGAGGTCCGCTGCGGAGAAGTCGTCCTTCTCCGACATGATGGCCTTGGGGTTCTCGATGATCGTCTTGGCGTAGGCGACCATGCTCTTGTACTGTGCCAGCTTCTTGTCTGCAGGCGCAGTCTCGAGCTCATGGAGCGTCTCGTCGAAGACTTCCGAGAGGATCTCCTTCTTCTTCGCAAGGACGACCTTCTTGCTCTCCAGCTCAGCGCTGGAGGCCTCCTGGCGGTCCATACGTCCGATGGTGTCCGCGAGCCTCTTTTCTTCGCTTTCTTTCAACCCGGCGATCTTCTTCTCGGTCTCGGACTGGATGCGCGCGATCTCCTCGGACGTCTGGTCCTGGATGCATTTCACGCGCTTGTCGGACTGAGCCTTGATCTCCGCGGTCACGTTGTTCAGTGCCATGAGATTACCTCGAGTGGCGAAATCACATTGTGAAGATTGCGAGGATAGCGATAACCAGTCCGAAGATAACGATAGTCTCAGGAAGCACCATGAACATCAGTGCCTTTCCCAGCATCTTGGAGTCCTCAGTGATTGCTCCGACTGCTGCTGCTCCGATGTCCTTCTGGGCCATTCCTGTTCCAATTCCGGCGAGTCCGACTGCGAGTCCTGCTCCGATTGCGATCATTCCTGCTGCTTCTTCTGCTGCCATTTTTATGCCTCTTTTATGTCTTTATTAGAAATCGTTTTGATGTGTTTGAATTTGAGGGGTGAGAATTCCGTTCCCTCTCCCTCATAGAACTTGATCATGAACTCGACCAGCTGCAACCTTAATGCGTGCAGTCCTCCGGAGAGGATGGCCAGGGTCCAAATCATCAGGTGCAGGACACAGAACAGGATGAATCCGATGATGATCATGAGGATTCCGCCGTCGCCTGCGACCGCTGGATCAGGGCTGATTCCAGCGATCATTCCGATCGCTATGTAGTTGAATGCAAGTGCCATTCCGGCCTTGGACATTCCAATAGCGACCAGACGAGTGTAAGAAAGGATGTTACCGAAGGCATCGACCGTCTCAATGAGGATCGACATTGCTCCTTCACTGCGTGCGACCAATACAGCACCGACAATGATGAAGGCGAGTCCAATTCCGAGGAACATCAGGAGCTGATCCATCGTGAATGAAAGATAGATGCTCAAGTCAAGTCCCAGGAACTTGATGGGCTCGATAAGCGAGTAGTCCTGCATGATGAGCATGAATCCCAGTGCGAATCCAACGAAGACGACTCCGATGAAAATGAGAAGAGGTCCTCCCTTCTCGAAGAATCCATGCTTGAAACCGTGCTGCACAGACTTGTTGTATATAGCAACGACGTAACCAATGAAAAGGTGGACGACTCCGACGTAGACCGACAGCCTGAGAAGCATTCCTACGTACTCAGCATCGATCTTTCCAACTCCGTGGCCGTTCATGAGGAACTGCTCGAAGAATTCATGGAGGTGGTCCAGGCCTAACAGTCCCGCCCACGTGTATGTCACTGCGCCAGCTTCGTATTCTCCGATGAAGTGCATACCTAAGGCCTCTCCGAATAGGAAGAAACCGAAGACGAAAGCCCAAATACCTCCAAAGAACAGGACGGTCGCGATTGCGCGCCAGTCAGGGTTCTTGGCGAACTTGAGTCCATATGCACCGAGGATGATGAACGGAATGGCATAACCCACATCTCCGACCATGAATCCGAAGAAAAGAGGAAGGAAGATAGCGATAAGAACGGTAGGATCCACCTCGTTATACTTCGGTATCGACATCATCTTCGTCGGATACTCGAAAAGCTTGGTCACATTTCCGTGCCTCATCTTGGTGGGCACGGTCTGGAATCTGGTCTCAGCCGCTTCCGATGTCGCCTGCCTTCTGTCACGGTTCTCCTCGATGCTGACGTATGCCCCGCTGACCTTGGACTCGACGGTCTGTTTGACCTTCTCGACCTCGTTCGTGGGAACCCATGCGTCAATGACGAAGGTGTATTCCGTTGTTGCGATCCTGATGGGTAGTGTTCCCTTCTCAGTCTCAGCTGCAAGCTCCTCTTCGGATGCTCTGAGGAATTCTTTGTGTTTCTCAAAAAGAACCTCTGTTTCCTTCTGGACTACCTCAAGCTCCTTATTCAACGTGTCCAACTGGATGTTGGCATCGTTAAGGGCTGATTTGGCGGATCCCTTGCCCTCGGGCACAGCGATCTCGGAGAAACCGTGCTCGGACAGGATGTTCTGGGCCTTGTTCCTGTCATCGTTCTTCACGAAGACAGCGACAACGCTTCCTTCCTTCTTGTCCATAGAAGCATAGACCTCTCCCATCTCGCCAATGGCCTGGGTAGGGTCCCTCTCCACGGTACCGACCATGCATGTGATGCTCTTGTAACCGGAGTACATGTCAAGGTCGATCGGTAGTCTTGCAAGGAGCTCGAGATTCTTCTTCTTTGCGTTTAAATCGGTGATTCTCTGATTGAGATCATTCCTCTTGTCGAGAACGACTTTTACCTCTTTCTCGACAGATTCGACGCCGTCAGATGTTATCTGGCTCCTGATTTCACTCTCAGAAATCGGATTGGTCTTGGTATGCTTGTTGATACCGAGATCCTTCTCCATAGCACGAACCTTCAGCAGCCTCTCGGCGGCCTTGGACGAGTATGGACGGGGCGTTCCGAGGGTGAAACCCTCATCCGCGTCGACGGTCTGATCGATCAGGTGGATGTTCTCGAGATCGTACAAGACCTCAACGGTCTCGTCGATGCATGAGTTGGCACCCACAATCACAATCCTACTCATCGACTCAGGAAGAAACATTCAAAATCCTCTCAACTTCATATTTAAGGAAATTCTTTGCTTCCTCTTTCTTTGCCTTGGATTTGGAGTCGATTATATCGGCTTCCTGCTTGCCGGCGACGATCTTGGAATCGTGCTCCTTGGCAAGCTTGTCCTTCTCCGCGGCTACTGCGGACTCGTAAGAGCTGCGCATCTGAGCTTCGGCGTCCTGAATCTTCTTCACAGAATCTCTGCGAGCTTCGGCGAGAGCTGCTTTCTGTTCCTCCTCGGCCTTGGCGACCTTGGCGTCAGCTTCCGCTTCCGCTTGTTTTATCTCCGTAAGTATATCAGTCCGGCTCAAATTTACACTCCCCGACTTAAGGCTTGTATCCATGGGATAATACTTAAAGGATGTACCCCGCTCTATAATAATAAGTAAAGGTAAAAGGAGATAATTGGCCGTAACACTCGGATGTTACAGCGATTTCTCGATTTTGAACTGACGGATACTTAGATCGGCCTCATCCAGCAGTTCCTTGGAAAGCTCGTCGGCATATCCTTCGCTGTAGACGATCTCCTTGATCCCCGCGTTGATGAGGATCTTGGCGCACAGGGAGCATGGATGCGTCGTGGTGTAGATCGTAGCCCCGTTGACGCTCACTCCGAAATAAGCGGCCTGCGTCACGGCGTTCTGCTCAGCATGCACCCCTCTGCACAGTTCATGCCTAGTGCCAGACGGTACATTCAGCTGCTCACGGATGCACCCTGTCTGCTCGCAGTGGGCGGTGCCTTTCGGTGCCCCGTTGTAACCGGTGGAGAGGACCCTCTTCTCCTTGACGATGACGGCGCCGACCTTCCTCCTGAGACATGTTGAACGGGAGGACACCAACTGTGCCATCTCCATGAAATATTCGTCATAGCTGGGTCTGCTCATTGAAGCCACCTTCCGATTGCTTGCTCGCGTTGTAGGTCATCCGAATATTAATTTTATACCTCTTTTTCTTAAGGGGGAGCGTGAGCAGCGGGAACAGGATCCTTGTCATCATCGTCGCCGTGATTTTCATAGGCATCATCGGAGGATATGCCTATATCAGCGCCGAATCGGGACTGGATTCCCCCCTCAGCGTCATCATGTCACGCAGCATGCAGCACGACAACGAACAGTCCCAGATAGGTGTGATCGACACCGGGGACGTCATGGTCATAGAGAAGTACTCCAAGGCCATGAACGAGGGTCGTGTGTACAGCTATGTGGAAGGTACCATCAACGGATACCGCTCTTTCGGAGATTACGGATCGGTGATCATCTACGACCGTGACACCGATATGAATCCGGTAATACATCGTGCTATAGTCTGGTTGGACTACAACGGGGACGGTACATGGAGCATTCCCAGTTTCGCCGAATACAAGGGTAAATGGGAATGCATCAAGAACGGCATCAAGATCACCAATTACAACAAACTCAGCGGCACCTTGACATTCATAGATGTCACTCAATCGCAGAAGACCGTGTCGATCAAACTTGATGATCTTGGAAAACAAAGCGGATACCTCACCATGGGGGACAACATCTCGAACTACTACTTCGATCAGCTGAGCCTCACCCCGGTTAGAGCACCCATCGGCACCGATCAGATAAGATCCGTCGCTATAATGGAGATCCCGTGGATGGGTGTCATCAAGGTCTATATGACAGAGGACAAGAGAGAACAGCTGCAATACGTCCCCAATTCCATCAACTGTCTGATTATGCTGTTCGTGATGGTCTTCGCGCTGATCTACTGTTGCGACATCTTCTACAAGCACAGATACCTCAGGAATGCCAAAAGGACCCTTGAGGAAGATCAAAGCATGATATGAGAGGACCCCCACCCCTCCATTTCCACTGGAACTTCCGGAAGGGTATGGGTGTAAGAAATTCACATCAGGGTCGTCTGCTTCGGAGGCTTGTAATGCTCCAATTCTTTGAATAATTCATCGGATTTGAGAAGATCCGCTATGTTCTTGGGAGCACTGAGTTCGATCTCCTTGGTGCGTCCGGCCCTTCCGAAGGCCTTGACCCTTGCATGGATGATTCCGAGCATATCCAATTCGGAGATAAGATCCGCGACCCTTCTCTGAGTGATGACGGTCGTTCCTGTGATCTCGCAGAGGACCTTGTAAGTGGAATAGACATCTCCGGTGATCATCGTCGACTGTCCTTCTTCAGTATTCTTTATGATACTCATAAGGACCATCTTGGACTGCATGTTGAGGGTCCTGACAATCTCTGCAACGGCATCCATCTCGACCTTATTCTTAGCCGATTTGACATGAGCTTCAGAAATATTCTTGTCCCCATTCCTTTCAGCGATATCTGCAGACATCCTGAGAAGATCCAAGGCCCTTCTTGCATCTCCGCCGTCCTGAGCCGTCAAAGCTGCACAGTAAGGGATCACACCCTCGGAAAGGATGCCTTCTTCGAAGGCCTCCTTCGCTCTTTCATAGAGGATATCCTGAAGCTGCTCCACACTATACGGAGGGAAGATGATCTTCTCTTCTCCGAGCCTGCTCTTAATCCTTGTGCTGAGGAAATCAGTGAATTTGGTATTGTTCGTGATTCCTATAATCGAGACAGTCGAATTTTTCAACTCATCATTTATCGAAGTCAGATAATAGAAGATGTCATCGCCGTTCTTCTGGAATGATCTGTCGATCTCATCGAGAACGATGATGAAGATCTTGTTCTTCTCTTCGATATAGGATGTCAGTTCGGATAGAATCTTATCGACACTCCATCCTGTGAAAGGGATCTTCCTGGAAGGATCAGAGATTATCTGATTCGCTATGTTGTAAAGGATTCCATAAGGAGTGTCGACGATTTCACAGTTGATATAGATGAAAGTACAACTTTCTTCAGAAGGATCGGCCTTTTTCAATTCCTTTCCGATATAATTCATGACAGCTGTCTTTCCGGTTCCTGTCTTTCCTATGATCAGGATGTTCGAAGGTTTGTCTCTTTCAAGCGAAGGAGCGATGATCTCAACGATTTCGTTGATCTTGTCGTCCCTGTGCGGCAGATTCTCGGGAACATATGATGATTGAAGGATCTTTTTGTTTTTCACTAATGAATTCCTTTTTTTGAGATACTGAGTGAAAATATTAGACTCCGTCATATCATCATTTCTCCAGTGGACTATACCCCTATTTCTTCTGTAAACAGAACTAAGATATAAGGCTTTCAGAGACTAAAATCTCTGAAATCACGAATTTTTTCGCTTTTTAGAATCATTCGTGTTGTTTGTGTGTCTAGATATTATCACAATGTTTTATATCATCCTATTAATAACGATTTTCAGTAAGAGGTAACTCTCATGAAAGGTTGGATCACTATCGGACTTTGCATTCTGGGAATCGCCGGATTCGTCGGACTGCTCTGTCTCATCAACATGATGATGGCATAAACAAAGGGTACACATACCCTTTCCATTCTCCAGTGGAAATGGAGGGGTGGGGGTATTTCCGCAACGTTACCGTAACAGAAAATGCTTTAATTGATATTCTAGACTTGTTCTTTTCGACCTTTGGATGAACAGATACATACTGATAGGACTGTCAGTCTTGGCACTCATATCCTTATTCGCATTCTTCAGCGATGAATCCAATGCGGATTATGACTATTCTGGGATAGTCCATGATGTCAAGCAATCATCCAATGGTTTCCTGTTCTATCTGGATACAGGCAGCGAAGACTTTCGCTGCTATTGTAGTGAGCAACCGATGGACTTGGGGTATTATGCGGTGAGGGGATCCTTCTCGCAGGACAACAAGATCTTCTTTGTCGAGGCGATCCGCAGTCTCGAATGATATCCAAGATTTGTTTTATACAGCTAACAGAATCATTCGGACGGAGCATAAAGGATAATGTTCGTAGCTGTAGACGATACCGATTCCATGAAAGGGAACTGTACGACGTTCCTCGCGACCGAGATCATCAGGGAATTCTCGGATCTCGACCTCATAGGCAATCCCAGGCTCGTCCGTCTCAATCCCGCGACACCCTGGAAGACAAGGGGCAATGGTTCGTTGGTCATGAGGTTCGGAAAGGGTGTCGGCAAAAAGCGTTTCATCGGGATGATCGGTGATAGAGAGATTTACTGTTACGACAGATGCACATCGTTCGAACCGGATCCGGAGATGATGAGGGAAAGGATAATCCCTCATATTGAGGTACATCATGAGGATGAATCCGATCCAGGTCTGCTGATATCCAGGATCAAACCTTCTCAAAGCATGTATTGGAAAGGAGTCAGGACCATTCTGGATCGCAGCATCGTCGATGAGGAGATCAAAAGGATAGGGGGTCTGACATTCGAGATCGGCTGCGGCAGGGGCCTTATCGGCTGCACATGCGGTATGGCATGGAGGCCGAGGGATACTACATTCGAGCTCCTCTCCTACAGGCCTTCGGACAGATGGGGCACGGAGCGTGTATTCGATCCCATCACCATAAGGGATGTGGAACATGGCTATCCTTCCACATTCAACAGCTGGGAGGATAGGACCGGGAAGGTGGCGATGGTGCCTTCCACACCCTGTCCGGTCATGTACGGGTTGAGAGGTGATGATGAAGAGGATCTCATCGAGGCATCCAAGAGGATATCCACGGAACCCATCGAGAGATGGATGGTCTTCCTGACGAATCAGGGGACCGACGATCATATCATCATGGATCCGAAGGAGCTGATCCCCAATCAATCATACAGGATCAGGGGGACCGTGGTCTCGAGTCCGAGGCATATCAAGGGAGGCCATGTCTTCATAGACATAATGGACAGGCATGGGACCATCACATGCGGAGCATACGAGCCGTCCAAGGAGTTCCGTCTCATGATGGACTGGCTGGATCCGGGGGATCTGGTGGAGGTCTACGGGGAGCTCAGGGACGAGCCCCGTACATTGAACATCGAGAAGCTTCATCTGATAGATGCGGTCGAGGAGTATGAGAAGCTGTCCAATCCCGTATGTCCTTCCTGTGGAAGGACGATGAAATCCATGGGGTCGGATCAGCCGTACAGATGCAAGCAATGCCATACATCATCCATCGAACCAGTGATGAGAGAGATCAGAAGGCAGATCGTTCCCGGATGGTATGAGCCGCCTACGGTGGCCAGAAGGCATCTTTCCAAACCTCTGAAGAGGATGGGTCTTCAACAACCAGTTGAGTTCCTTCATAATCGTTTTTAAGATTATAATTAAAAGTCAGTTGTGTGATACCGATTTCATGTCTGAAAATGAAACGTCACAACACCTTAGGTCGATGGACGTTCTCAAAGGAATAATCGTGGTGATCATCGTCATCGGTCACTTGCTGCTGCTCAGCAGGGGCGGTGATGGCGGCGGTGGTGGAGGAGGCGGTGGCGGCCTCGTCGGAGGAGGTATGCCCGTTATAGTCCAGAGTCTGTATCTGGGTCTGATGGGATTTCTCATCCTTTCCGGTTACTTCTATCGTCCCAGGGGTTTCAAGACCAATATGGGCAAGAGATTGAAGCAGATCGCCGTTCCTTTGGCGATCGCGTCCCTCTTGTTGCCGTTGATCCTTTGGATATACCTCAACGTGCTGGGATATGATCTTCCGATCGACAAGTATCTCGCCGGAGTCCTGAGCAACGTGGGATTGAACTATACCGGTGTCAGCGCTGCAGAGCTCTACATCAACTACGGACCCTATTTCCTTGCAGGGATGCTATGGGGTTTCTTGATATTCTACGCCATTGCACAGTATATCCTCGATGATTGGAGGATAACGATGGTCATGATCGTCCTGCTTCTGCTCCTGCAGATCGCCCTGGTTGAATGCATAAAAGGCGAACTCATTCCGAGGCCTCCTATGATGATGTGGCTGGGACCGATCAATGCCGCGTTCATGTTCACCGGCGCCCTGTTGGCCAAGAAGCAGGTGTTGGAGAAGATAGAATACGGAAACAAGAAATCGTTGAAGTACTGGCTCATACCGATAGTCTGCCTTGCGGCAGGGGTCGGACTGTGCTACTTCTTCCCTCCGGGAATCGGATATGACAAGCTGAGCTACGGTGAATACGGGACCGCTTCGCTGTTCCCTTACTATATCGAGTCTCTGCTGAATTTCATATTCATAGCGTACATCGGATTCATCTTCTCGAAGATCCCGCTGGTATCGAGGCTGTTCGATTCTTTCGGACATCACACCCTCGGAGTCATCCTGCTGCATGCGTCGGTAGGAAAGATCCTGGTGGCTGCGTTCGGATTCACGGTGACCTCGGCCATAATTCCCAGCACCGTTCCCATGCTGATGTCGTTGGTGATAACCGTCCTTACGCTGGCGATATGCCTTATCCTCTGTTATCTGATCCCCTTGGTCCTGGCCAGGATCAAGAGGACGAAGGGTACTCAGCAAACCGCTTGATCAGATGGTCGGGGCGGAGATTCTTCTCCGTTCCTGGCCGTCATTTATTTATGACAAGACATTAGTATGCAGTCGTGTACAAATCTGAGTCGGGTGAATCTAAGCACCTAAGGTCAATGGATGTTCTGAAAGGAATAATTATCACATTCATTATTCTTGCTCATCTTCTGTTAGTCAATGAGACCGGAGGCGCCGAAGGAGGCGGTGGCGGAGCCACTTTCGGAACATTCCCTGTGATTCTCCAAAGCATATACCTCGGCCTGATGGGATATCTCATCCTTTCCGGTTACTTCTACCGTCCCAGAGGGTTTAAGACGAACATGGCCAAGAGGCTCAAGCAGATACTGGTGGCCGTGGCCCTCGCATCGATCATCCTGTCGTTCATACTGTGGATATACCTCAACGTATTGGGATACGACCTTCCTATAATGGATTACGTGGCATCCGTACTGACCACATTCGGATTGAACTATACGGGAATGTCCGGCATGCTCACCAATGTCAACAACGGATCCTACTTCCTCGTCGGGATGTTATGGGGATTCCTGATATTCTATGCTCTGGCGGACCGCATCCTCGATGATTGGAGGAAGATAATCCTCATCATCGTATTGCTTCTGATCCTGCAGATCGTGGTGGTCGACTACCTCACTATGAAGCTGCCTTTCCTGATCAAATTCGGACCTATCGACGCGGCATTCATGTTCGCCGGAGCAGGGTTGGCCAAACTGAAGTTCCTGGAGAACATGGAATACGGGGACAAGAGGAGGCTGATGTATTGGATATTGCCGATTGTATGCTTAATCGCCGGAGTGGGGCTGTGCTATCTGTCGCCTCCGGGGATCGGATACCACTCGCTCAGATTCGGTCCGTACGGAAGCATCTCGATATTCCCCTATTTCATCGAGTCGATGCTGATGTTCGTACCCATCGCGTACATAGGATTCATCTTCTCGAAGATCCCGTTGGTATCATCCCTCTTCAATTCGATCGGAAAGCATACCATGGGATTCATACTTTTGCATGTTGCCGTAGCGAAGATACTCGTGACGGCCTTCGGCTATCAGCTTAAACCGTCGGTGACAGTGCCGAATGCGGTCCAGTTCCCGACAGACTTGGTAATAGCTATCCTGACAATAGCCATCTGCCTGATCATATGCATCCTGATACCGGTGGTCCTCGCCAAATTGAAAGGGATGATGGGATCGAAGACCGTAGAATGAAACTCATCGGGGCGGTATGATCCCGTCCCGATTCTATTTTATACGTCAATAGACGAAGTTCGATAACGTCAATCTTTAATACTGAATTATTATGGATTCGCTCAAGAGGGATGATACCCATGGACGAAGTCGTAATACTTAGTGCGGTCAGAACGCCCATCGGAAAATACGGAAAGACATTGGCCAACATCAAGGCAACCGATCTCGGTGCGATGGTGGTCAAGGAGGCTGTGAGCAGAGCAGGACTCCAGCCTGCGGACATCGAAGAATGCATCATGGGAAATGTGATCAGTGCCGGTCTCGGCCAGAACCCTGCCAGGCAGGCGGCCATCGGCGCAGGGCTTCCCGTGGAGATCGGATCGTTCACGGTCAACGCCGTGTGCGGATCCGGAATGAAGGCCGCGATGCTCGCGGCGGACGCCATCAAGGCAGGCGAGTACAACGTCCTGGCGGTCGGAGGAATGGAGAACATGTCCGCGGCCCCCTACATCATGAACGGCGCCAGGTGGGGATACAGGATGAACGATCAGACCGTCGTCGATGCGATGGTCCACGACGGACTCTGGGACATCTTCAACAACCAGCACATGGGATTCACAGGCGAGATCGTCGCCGAGAGGTTCAACGTGTCCAGGGAGGATGCGGACCAGCTCTCAATGGAGTCCCATCAGAAGGCAGCCGCCGCCATCAAGGCAGGGAAGTTCAAGAAGGAGATCCTCCCGGTCACAATCCCCTCCAAGAAGGGAGACATCATATTCGACACGGACGAGGGTGTCAGGGAGGATTCCACCATGGAGTCCCTCGGAAAGCTCAAACCTGTCTTCAAGAAGGACGGAATCGTCACGGCAGGGAACTCCTCGCAGCTGAGCGACGGAGCATCCTCGCTCGTCGTCGCATCCAGGAAATGGGCGGAGGAGCACGGTCTCAAGCCCCTGGCGACCATCGAGGCATACGGGGAGAGGGGAGTCAAGCCCGAGTACATCATGGAGGCCCCCATACCGACCACAAGGCATGTCCTGCAGAAGGCCGGCATGACCATCGATGACATCGACCTCTTCGAGCACAACGAGGCCTTCGCATCCGCTTCATGCGCGGTCAAGAAGGAGCTCAACGTCCCCGACGAGATCTTCAACGTCAATGGAGGAGCAGTCGCCCTCGGACACCCCATCGGATGCTCCGGAGCACGTGTGCTCACCACCCTCCTGTACGCACTCCAGGACCGTAACAAGGACGTCGGTCTCGGAACCCTCTGCCTCGGCGGAGGAAACGCGGTGACGATGATCATCCGCAGGTGCTGATAAACATCTCAAGGGCCTCCGGCCCTTTTCTCAAGAGGGGATTAACCCCCTCATAATCCTTATCGTAATGGTCGCAGGGCAACGGCTATATTCTGGACCAGTGATGGTCTGACCATGAGCAGCATCCTGTACCGCTACGGTTCCCGTTACTATATCAACATGACCAACAGGTGTCCGTGCAGCTGTATATTCTGCGTGAGGGACCAGACCCCCACGCTCGGCGATGCCGACAGCCTGTGGCTCGACAGGGAGCCTACCGTTCAGGAAGTGAAGGATGCCCTCCTCGCTGCAGATCTCTCGTCCTCGGAGGAGATAGTGTTCTGCGGTTACGGCGAGCCCACCGAGAGGTTCGAGGACCTGAAGGAGATCGCTGCGTTCATCAAGAACGACCTGAAGAAGAGGGTCAGGCTCGACACCAACGGATTGGGATCCCTGATCAACGGCAGGGACATCGTCCCCGAATTGAAGGGTCTCGTGGACTCCGTCTCGATCAGTCTAAATGCCAAGGACGAGGAGGAGTACTTGCATGTCACACGCAGTACATTCGGTCTGAAATCATACAAGGCTGTACTGGAATTCATCGAGGAATGCCGGGCAACTGTGAACGGTGTTACCGTTTCAGTAGTCGGCGGATACATCCCACAGGAATCTGAGGACGAATGCGCGAGGATCGCCGCTAGGATGAACGTCGCATTCAGGGTGAGATGATCATTCCTCAGGATATTGGTCCTTGAACAAAGGGCACTTGTGCCTGTAGACGCACCAGTTGCAGAGTGCGGATTCGTTGGTCGGCCATTCCTTGCAGTGCTCTATCTCGCTGATCTCGTCGACGACCTTCTCGACAGTCCTGTCAAGCTCGAAATTCGTCCTGGTGGATTCCACATCCTTGTCGAACTTCAGCATATGCCAAATGAGCTTGACCTTCTTGTCCTTGCCGTACTTGTCCCTGACCCACTTCGCGTACATCGCCAGCTGCCTGTCGCTGTCCGCCTCCGATTGGGATTTCATCCTGTTGCCGGTCTTGTAGTCGCAGACGTAGAACGTGTCCCCCTTAAAGGCGAACTTGTCTATCCTGACCGACCATGTGTTACCGTCGGGGAGCTCCAGGACCTCGTCGGTCTCCAGGCCCGCTATGCACAGCTGATCGAACGGGTAGAAGCGCTTGTAGTATTCCTCGATGCAGCGCACGCCGTCGTCATGATGGACGTAGTCGTCGTACCTGGAGCTGTTGATGATCCCGTCGTGCCACTGGTCATCCCACATGACGCAGTAGAAATCCAGAAGGTCCTCGAGCGAATCGAGCTTGTCGTTCTCCAGGTCCCTGTAGAGCTTCTCCAGTGTCTCGTGCACGCGGGAGCCCAGGAAGGCCTCTATCGTCTCATAGGGGGATTTGTATCCCTCGTTGTAATGCAGATTGTACGCGAACTTGCAGTTCTCATATTGGGAGAGACGGGAGTGGGAGTAGAGCGTCATGGTATGACCGAGTGGATGTCATGATGATATAATAACGTCTGGCTGTTATGTTTGTTATGCAATCGTCGCCCTCAGGAATGGCATTCTTTTGCAGATTTTCTTACTATTATCTTGTGAAACAGGAATCTTTTGCAATTTTACTTACTATTATTGAGGCTGAAGAGTATGCAAAAAGCGGTCATAGGTGTACACATCCGTAGTTCCGGGCAAGGGGTATTCCGACGGTTCAGCGAACGCTTTATGAACAATCACGCGCCTTTTCAATCGGGTCGCATCGGCGACCGGAAAGTGATAGATATGTCGATAATTTCATTCGATGAGAACGACCGTGTGATGATGTTCATAGATCTGAGGAACATGACCAAATCAGTATCAAAGGATTCAAAATACTCTAGGATAGACTTCGTTTCATTGGTCAGATGTTTGAAGGGCCCTAGGAAGCTTGTGGCCGCATATGTGTTCGATAGCAAGGGGGCGATCGATGCAACCGATACATCGAAGCGTTTCCATGATTATCTCAGATACAAGGGTTTCAGGGTCATCGCCAGGGACTCCTACGATATGGAGCAGAACACCCAGAAGGAGGTCGATGTGGCGATGGCGGTGCAGATGGTCGTCCATGCCTTCAAGGACAATTACGATGTCGCGATAGTCGTCAGCGGCGACAGGGACTTCATTCCGGCCATACAGGAGGTGCAGTCCGCCGGGAAGAGGGTGGAGGTCGCCGCATTCAAGACCTCTGTGGCGGATGAGATGGAGAGGCAGTCAGATGTCTTCCACAATCTGGATTCCGAGCCGATACTGTCGCTGATGAATCCTGCCGAGATAACGGAGACCATAGATACTGTGCAGGAGGCGATCTGATGGACTACATGGATTGGGTCAAGGAGAGCAACGGCAAGTTCGGCACCAGCGACGAGGACTGGGATTTCCTGAACCAGGCAGCGGTCATAAGGTTCGATTACGATGCCAAGGGGAACGTGTCGGGGATGTACCGCGGGAAGTACGTCTACCGCGACGGATATCACGAGCTGGACATCAACCCCGGAGAGATATGGGTCGTGTCCCTGTCGTTGAATCCCAAGACCAACAACAACTACTTCGCCAAACCGCTGATGAGGATCGACGGATCGTTCCTGTACGAACTGAAGAAGGATCAGATAGACAGCCTCGCGAAGCATCTGTGGGAGGACAACAAGGTAATCCTGGAGCCGGCCCTGGAGGAGAAGTACAAGGATGTCGTGAACGAGCAGATCGCGAAGGCCGTCAAGGAACAGACGGAAGCGGTGATCCAGGAGAAGAAGGCCCTGGAGGATAAGATACAGGAGCTCCAGCGCATCAACAAGGAGGACAAGGAGATCATCGAGTCCAAGGAGGAGGAGATCAACCTGCTCTCCGCCAAGGTGCTGGTGATGAAGAACGAGCCCGACATGGTCGCTCCCAAGCCCGCACCGCAGGCCCTGCCGGAGCCCGTGGGTGAGTTCACGGAGCAGGTCAAGCCTCCGAAGAACATCATCATCAGGGCCGGCCCCGACATGCTCAGATCGGAGAGCTTCAAGAAGTCCCGTTATTTCGTGCACATGTCCGCGGATCACAAATCGCTGCTGATACGCGACGACAAGAACGGCAACGTCGTATGCATGGACAACACCATCCTGCTCGCCGGTCTGAACACCATCCTCCCGTTCACAGAGGAGTGCGTCCTGCCCAGCGAATACAGCAGCAGATACGGCGGGACGATAGTCGCGCTCAAATGATCCTTCCGGATCGGCCGGGGCGGATCCCCGGCCGTGAAGAGGTCACCTCTCCTTTCCGCACGTTGCCATGTCGGGTTTGTCGAACATGTTGCGATCCTTTGTGAGAAGGATGTCGTTGACCATCTTGAGGGACTCGGCCATGCGCCTCCCCTTCTTCGTCAGGCATACCTTCCTTGCGCGGCCGTACGGCTAGTATCCGATGATGTCCAACCGTTCCATCAGCTCAAGCTTGTCATGGCAGTTCTTGTCGACATACCTGTAGAACTCCGTCAGGACGATCGGGTTCTCGTAGAGGATGACGAGGTTCGTCAGCATGTGGGGGCGCTCCAGCTACATCACGCCTCTGAGGTCCAATTCTGCTTCGATCACGTTCATGTAGGAGGGGCGCACATCGGAATCGAATACGATGCCGTTTCTGCAGGTATTGGCCCTAGTCCGGGCCCTGAAAAGATATTCGCCTTTCATAGAGCCTGACTGTTTGCACTATTATAAGTTGTTTCATCATTAATTTACTGAAATAAGACCTTAGAATGACTCAGTTCCGACCATTCATTTCCGGGCAGGGGATCAGCGGATGTCATATCCTTCCTCTGCCAGGGAATCCTTCGCTCTTTCGAGATTCGCCTCGCGGACGAGAATGTAATCCGTGTCGAACGTAGATAGCGCGAAGATGCCTATGCCGTTGTCAGCCAGGATGGTCGAGATCCTCGACAGTATCCCTATCAGAGACAGGTCGAGGGGGCCGACGATCATGAGCGCGCGCCACCCGTCATCCCTTTCGGTGGCGGAGGACGGTACGTCCTCCTCAGGGCATACGAGCGAGACCTCGTTCCTGGTCCTGCTGATGAAGTACAGATCCCTCTCAAGATTGAGGCCGTAGGCCGAATCCAATTTGCAGATGGACAGCCTCTCGGTAAGTACTTGCAATTCCATGTTATCGGCCGGGCAATCGAATCCGGGATGATAAACCGTATGATGGGCCATGGTGGCATTGGCGCTATGTTCCCGGTCCTCAACAACTTCTTAATTACGTTTAAGCGATACTCGTCCCATGAGCGATTTCGACACTCTATGCAAACAGCTCGAGAGCATGGACCCTGAGACATTCAGGGACCTGTTCAATGAATTGTCAGTGAAGGTCACATCTCAGATGGTGGACCTCGCAGGGAAGGACGGTCTTTCCGCCTACCTCAACTTCATCCTCGCATCCGTCGCGGCCGACGGACACATGACCGAGGAGGAGTTCCAGCTGCTGAAACCCATCTTCGACAGCCTCGCGGAGAAGGACCTCACCTACGAAGAGGGGGTCGCCGTCTTCAATGCGCTCGGCCTCGACCAGCCCGAGTCATTCCAGAAGGTAGTCGACACCATGGTCGATGTCCTCGGACTCGTATCGGACGAACTGAAGGACGACATCGTCATGCTCTGCCTCCTGGTCTGCGCCATCGACGGAGAGGTCTCCGACAAGGAGAAGGCGTGGATAAAGCAGCTCATCGATCCGCTGGTCATCTGCGTGCCCGCGCTCGAGGTCATCGACGGATTCCTCACGGAGGCCGGATCGTTCACGCTGGCCACCACCTGCCGCGATCAGCCCAGGATGAGGGTGCTCGGCCTCAAGATCAGGCTCGACGGAAACCTGTACTTCGCAGTTGGAACGTTCAAGGACGTCTACAAGCAGCTCCAGGCCAACCCGAAGTGCGAGATCCTCGCCACGGTCGGAACGGACTTCCTCCGCTGGGACGGAAAGGCGATGTTCGTCGAGGATGTCAGGCTCATGCCCATCGTCGAGAATATGATGCCCGACATCGCAAAGACGTACGCCCAGAACGGTTGGGAGTTCGGATTCTTCACGCTGGTCGATGGAACCGCCGAGATCGTCAACGTGTCCGGCCAGAAGAAGAAACTGTTCTGAAACGGGAAGGGGTCTCCCCCCTCCCAATCTTCGTCATTTTGGTTTTTTCCCGATACAGGTACGTGACCATGAGATGCAAGGTATGCGGTTCCGAGAGCTTCAGGATGAAGTACGGGAAGTACGAGTGCAACCGCTGCGGTGCCAGATACGGTCCGGACAAGATCCCCAAGGAGGACCGGGCGCCGAAGGGTCCCGCGACCTCTGCTCCCAAGAAGGATGCAAATCGCATCAACACGGCGAAGTCCTCCGGCAGCAGTGTTCCGTGGAAAGCCGTCGCACTCGTCGCTGCTGTTGCTATCGTCATCGGAGCGATAGCTGTCTGGAAACTGATGTGAACAGAACGGGGTGGCTGGAACCGGGAGCGCTGCACGGACATCATCGCTCCCGGCACCAAAGTGATTGGATGGATCTAAGATTGCGGAGATGTCACGATGTCCGGAGTGAACGGACATGAGTTGCATCACCGCGTTGTTCAACGCAATATTAGAAAGATTTGACCCATCGCTCGGAAGATGTATGATATAATATTGACTGGCTGAATAAAAGTAAAGACGAATCAACATATTAGTCTAAACTTATTTAGGATTTCTTAAAATATTATAGTCACCATAATGCGATATCGTCCTGCCGGTATTGAAGATCAAGCATCGATTTCACCATCCGATGGTAACTTGCGTTGGCTAGAACGCATCTACATTCCACGCCGTGCAGGATTCATGCCCTAGTATCTTATGCGCAATCGCTAAGTCAAAATCAAATACCTACTTATCTGACCAAGTTCTTTCTTTCATCATGGCAGACAATTTCGACCAGCTTGTTGTTAAGGCGTCTGAAGGTGACGCACAGGCTCAGTGTGATCTAGCAGGTTTCTACTACGATATCTTTGATGAGCGTTTCGACCCCGAGGTCGCGGCCAAATGGTATCTGAAGTCTGCCGAACAGGGTAACGCTGAGGCGCAGTTCATGATCGCCAGGATGTATTCCTGGGGCGACGGCGTGGAGGCCTCTACTGAAGAGGCCGTCAAATGGTACAAGCTCGCCATAAAGCAGGGTAACACCGATGCTATGTGCGATCTTGCCAGCATGTACCTCTTCGATCCCGATTTCAAGAGATCCAAGGCGAAGGGGATAAAGCTCTACGCGGAAGCCGCGGACAGGGGCAACTCCGAGGCGCAGTACTTCCTCGGCCTGATGTACCTGGACGGGGAGCTCGTCGAGCAGTCCTACGACAGGGCGAAGGACCTGTTCGTAAGGGCGGCGGAGCAGGAGAACCCGTACGCGCAGTTCGACCTCGGAGAGATGTACTTCGCAGGTACCGGTGTCAAGAAGTCCAAGAAGACCGCATTCAAGTGGTACATGAGGTCTGCGGAGAACGGCCACGCTCTGGCCCAGTACGCCATAGCGAGCATGTACTTGGAAGGAAAGGGCGTGAAGCAGTCCTACAAGGATGCGTTCAAGTGGATGAAGAAGTCCGCGGAGCAGGGGGTCACCAGCGCCATGTACGACCTCGCTCTCCTGTATCACTACGGTACCGGTGTCAAGAAGTCCAACAAGGAGGCCTTCAGGTGGATGAGGATGGTCGCGGACGAACTCTTCGAGGATGAGGAGCTCTACGACCTCGACATCGACGGGGCCAACGAGGAGCAGGAATCCGAGGAGGAATGATGATCCTTCTGGCCGGAGGGGGTCCTCTCCGGCCATTTTCTCGTATTGTTGATTTTTCTGGACTTATATAAACAGAGAAACTCATTTTTGTTACATATTGCATATTTTAGTGCATGATATATTTAAATCAAAGCTTCCTATGAAGTCGATTGGATTAGAAATCCAAGTGATTCAGATGGATAACAAGATTATGACAATCGTGATCGTTGCCATCGTTGCAATCGCTGCAGTCGCGATCGTGTTCGTGGCCCTCAACAACAACGGGGGCAGCGGAGGCGGAAGCGACCCCGTCGTGGGAGACGAGGCGACAGTGGTGATCTACGGCAACGCCAACAACGATTCCTACATCAACAACGACGATGTGAAGTTCGTCCAGGACATCCTCGCCGGAAAGTTCGCATGGGACCGCTCCAAGAATCCCTTCGCGGATGCCAACAACGACGGACAGATCACATCCGCCGATGTCGACCAGATCAAGATGATCATCAACAACCAGGAAGGCAAGATCTACTACCTCAACTACTTCGGAGAGGCCCAGCAGATCTCCTACCCCCTGAAGAACAGGACCATCGCCGTGACATACTGGCAGCAGGCCGAGGCGGCAGCCATCCTTGGACAGTGGGACAACGTCAAGGTCGCCAACGCATACGTCACGCAGATCAAGAAGAACCAGTACCCCTGCGACGGCATCATCGAGGTCGGTACCACCGGAAGCAGCGCCAAGTCCGTGGACGACAACGGTGTCTCCGCCATGATCAAGGCCGGAGTCAACCTCATCCTCGCCACCCCCACATCCGCCGTCAAGACCGGATGCGAGAAGGTCATCGTCGACGGAGTTCAGGCGGATGCGATCTACCTTTGGCACATGGGTAACTCCTCCATCCCCACGATCCTTACCATGGGAATCATGTTCGACGAGGAGGAGAGGGCCGAGAAGTACGCCAAGTTCTGCTACGACCTCATCGATAAGGTCGAGGGCAAGCTGAAGGGACACGACAAGCTCGACATCATCGTCACAACGTTGTACGCCAACCAGGCATCCAGATCGGATATCACCGTCTGCTCCGGAGTTGGAAGGGAGGGTACCTGTACCGTCCTCCAGTACCTCGGTAACGTCTACAACAACTGGACCGGAATCAACGATTTCGGAATGGCATCCTATCAGAAGGACTGGTTCCTCGGAGAGGGCGACAAGTTCGATGTCAACTTCATGGTGTATTCGTCCGTCGACCAGTTTACCTACGACCAGGACAAGTTCAACGATTACTTCATGGACTTCATCAGTTACTTCAAGAACACCAAGGCCTACAACAACCACGGAATGATGGGAGCGCCCTACATCTTCGCAGGATACTCCGGATTCTCCATGATGATGTACGCGGCCTGGATGATGTACCCCGATCTCTTCACCCTCGAGGATGCGCAGAACACCCTCCAGACCTGGTTCGACACCTTCACCGTCGCCAAGGTCGATGTGAAGAACGACGCCGTCTGCTTCTACACCGGCGACGAGTACGAGACCCTGTACAAGGGCAAGTTCTGAGAACGTTCAGCTAAACCCCTTCCCTAAACCCTTTCCATGAAATGAAAGAGGGATCAGATGGCCGAACCAGATCCGGTGAACGATGCGGTGGACGCGTGGATAACGCGCGAGGATGTGCAGAGCGCCTCTTCAGAGGTGGACGATTATGGGAAGTACATCCGCAGGAAGTGGATATTCATCATCGGATGCATAGTGGCGGCCTTCCTTGCATCAGGATACTCGCTGAAGGTCGGTGCGTACGACATCGGGTATGCGGAGACCTATCAGACGATATGGGAGCACATCACCGGCAACATACGCCCGGGCAACGACGATTACGTCATCTGGGATCTGAAGCTGCCCAGGACCATCACGGCCATCCTCGCGGGTGTCGGCCTCGCCGCGGCGGGAGCCGTCATGCAGAGCATCCTCAGGAATCCTCTGGCTGATCCTTACACCACGGGTATCTCATCGGGGGCATCGTTCGGTGCGACCATCGCAATCGGTCTCGGACTGACCATCGGCTCCGCAGGATACGCCGTCATCGCCAACGCATTCGTCTTCGCTTTGATCCCGATGGGCGTAATCATGCTCGTATCGAAGATGCGCAACGCATCGCCGGGAACAATGATCATGGCCGGTATCGCGGTCATGTATGTCTTCAATGCGATGACGACGATGATCAAGCTGTTCGTGGACCCGGACAAGCTGTCCGCGATCTTCGAATGGTCCGTCGGTACCCTGGAGGGCACGAACTGGGACAACGTCCAGATCATGTTCGTCGTCGTCCTGGTCGGCGTGATCCTCCTGCAGCTGATAGCGAGGATGCTCAACGTCATCTCCACGGGGGACGAGAGCTCGAGGTCCATTGGCGTGGATGCGGAGAAGCTCAGGCTGATCGCATTGCTCATAGTGTCGCTGCTGGCTGCCGGGGTTGTAAGCTTCACGGGTCTCATCGGATTCGTGGGGCTGGTGTGCCCGCATATCGCAAGACTGGTGATCGGTTCCGACAACAGGTACCTCATACCTGCATCCGCCGCATTCGGAGCGGCGTTGCTTCTGGTCGCCGACGGGATAGGAAGATGGGTCATCTCCCCGTCCACGATACAGGTCGGAGTCATCACCGCGTTCATCGGTGCTCCGCTGTTCCTGTATCTGATAATCAAGAACAAGAAGGATGAGTGGTGACCATGGCCGGAGAGGAATTGGATTTCAGAAAGCCTATTCTGGAGGTCAGGGACCTGGCCTTCGGATACAATCCTGAAAGGACGGTCATACAGGACATATCGTTCACTCTGGACAAGCCCGGGTTCACTTGCATAGTGGGACCCAACGGTGTCGGCAAGTCCACGCTCATCAAGTGCATAAACGGGATAATCAGACCGACCAGGGGCGAGGTCAAGGTATACGGCAGGGATGTCTCCACGTTCAAGCTGAAGGAGCTGGCCAAGATCGTCGGATACGTGCCGGTGATGACAGGCAGCTACAACGTGATGACCGTCTTGGATGCCGTCATGATCGGAAGATACTCCCGTCAGAAGTGGAGGACCAGGCCCGAGGACATCATGGTCGCTCACAAGGCATTGGAAGCGATGGAGATAGATGACCTCGCCATGAGGAACTTCAACGAGCTGTCAGCTGGACAGCACCAGAAGGTGTCGCTGTCCAGAGGGTTGGTGCAGGAGCCGAAGCTGCTTCTACTTGACGAGCCCACTTCCAATCTCGACATCAGGCATCAGGTGTACGTGTCTGCGTTCCTCAAGCGCCTGTGCGACAAGACGGGCATGTCCGTGCTGATGATCAGCCATGATCTGAATCTGGCCGCAAAGTTCGCCGACAGGATCATCGTCATGGGTCCCCCTGGGACGATACACAGCATCGGCACTCCTCAGGAGGTCTTCACAGAGCAGACCATCAGGGATGTCTACAACGTCCGCTGCAAGGTCATAGACGACGAGGGCAAGCCGCACATCGTCCTTGAATACGTGATCTGATCGGGTCACTTGTTCCTGGGCCTCTTGAAATGCTTGGATGAGCTGGGCTTCTGATAGCAGACGGTGCCGCACTTCTCCTTGAACTCGCTGAATGGCATGGACGGATCCACGGTGAAGTACTCCACCTCCCTCTTCATCCTGTCCTTTAGCTGCTTGGCGAGGATCCCGAGGTCGAGCTGACCCATCTCCTGATCCAGCATGAGGTACACCTCCACCTTCGTGTCGTCGTGGATGATGCCGTCGTCCGAGAATATCTTGTAGGACGCGTATCTGATGCTGTGCTTGCCGCACACCTCGGACAGCATCGATCTGAACTCTATGACCGTGATGTCGGGCGCCGGCTTCCTGCGGAATCCGAACATAAACTCCGTTAAGCCTTGGAGACTATTAAACTCCGATTGATGGGCTCAGAGCTTCCTCTCGGTCACCATGCTCACGTAGGCGGGACGGATGATCTTGTTGGACGAGATCGTCTCCTCAAGGTGGTGCGCGCACCATCCGACGGACCTTGCCACTGCGAACATCGGTGTGTAGAGGTCCTCGGGGATGCCGAGCATGTCGTACACGAATCCGCTGTAGAGGTCGATGTTGGCGCAGATCGCCGATGCGTTGGGGTGCTTGGCCTATATGAGGGGCGGTGTGAGCTCCTCGATGAGCTCGTACATCCTGAACTCGGATTCGCGGCCTTTGTTGCTCGCCAGATCCTTCACGAACTTTTTCAGGATGACGGCACGGGGATCTGAAAGAGTGTACACGGCGTGTCCCATGCCGTAGACGAGCCCGGCACCGTCGAACACCTCCCCTTTCACGATCTTCGAGAGGTATTCGCGCATCTGGTCGGGGTCGTTGATGTCCTCCACGTTCTCCCTGATGTCCGAGATCATCTTGGACACCTTGTGGTTGGCACCGCCGTGCTTAGGTCCCTTCAGGGACATGAGCGCTGCGGAGATGACGGAATACGTGTCGGATCCGGCGGAGGAGACGACCCTTGCGGTGAACGTGGAGTTGTTCCCTCCTCCGTGCTCCATGTGCAGGACCAGCACCCTGTCGAGGGCCATGGCCTCCAGCTTGGTGTAGCTCCCGTTGGGGCGCAGCATGAGGAGTATGTTCTCGGCGATCGTGAGTTCCGGGTCCGGGTCCTTGATGTAGAGGGCCTCCCCCAATTCATAATGGGAGTATGCGCGGTACCCGTACACGGCCATCGCCGGCATCGAGGAGATGATGTTCATCACGTGTTCCAGATTGTCCTTCGGTGTGCTCATCGCAAGGTACTTGTCGTAAAGTGCCAGGTTCAGCACTCCGCGCGACAGCGTGTTCATGATGTCGAATCCGTTGTCCCTGAGGATGACCTGCCTGACGAATCCGTTGGGGAGCCCCATCTGGCCGTTCAGGAACGATCTGAATTCCCTGAGCTGTTCCTCGTTGGGGAGGTCGTTGAAAAGAAGGAGATAAGCGCATTTCTCGAAGAGACCCAGCTCGTTCTCGTTCATGCGGATGAGGTCGTTGACGTCGTACCCCCTGTAGAGCAGACGTCCCTCGCACGGCTCGGTCTTCCCGTTGTTGTTCACGGTGCCTTGGACCTTGGATATGTTGGTGATCCCGGCGACCACCCCTTTCCCGTTGCGGTCCCTGAGTCCTTTCTTGACGTCATGCTTGATGTAAAGCTCCGGAGATATGTCGCTGTCGTTGATACAGGCCTCCGACCTTTCCTGCAGGAATTCCTCGTATGTGCGCAAGATACCATCCTCTCGAAGAAGACACGATACTTCGTTCGTCTCTAACAACGTTTAGGACGTGGGTGTGCATATAAAATGGTTTAGTTTTGAACTGTGAGAATTGCTAAATAAACCGGCTCCGATGCGCGGTCTAGGGATGGTGAGGATGGCTGAGGTCGACCTTTCTGAATATATGGAGATGTCATCGGACAAGTTCAAGAGATGCTTCAAATATCTGGCGGAACCGTATCTCAAGGAGAAGGGTCTCAAGGTCTACCATATCCTTTTCATATACAACATCGGCAACCATCCTGGCACATCCCAGAAGCAGCTGAGGGCCCATCTTCCGTATGACAAGTCCAGGGTGTCCATGGTCATAACGGACCTGACCGACATGGACATGGTCGAGAACGTCAACGAGGGGAAGATCTCCAGCCTGTACCTGACGGACAGGGGGAAGGTCATCTACTCGGAGGTGAAGACGCTCGCGCTGGATTTCAAGAAGCGCCTGCTCAACGGCTTCACCGATGACGAGAGGGCCGTCCTTATCAGATGCATGGACAAGTTCGACAGGAACATGGATGTCATCTTGGACGAAGGCGACAGGTGGACCGCGGAAGGCCTGTGAGCCATTCCGATGGAATAACAAACATTACAAGCATTACAGTTTGCTGTTATTATATCAGTTCTTCATATTCATCTCGTTACTCGTCGTCGCCGGCATATTCTCGAAAAGGACATAATCGCCGTTGCGACAGAGGGGATGGAAGTATGAGGTTCGCACACATTTCTGACCTTCACCTGGGAAAGAGGCTGAAGGAGAGGTCGTTGGAAGAGGATCAGAGGCATATCCTGAAGGAGATCGTGAGGATCTGCACGGTGGAGAAGGTGGACGGTGTCCTGATCGCCGGGGACGTATTCGACGACGGCAACACGTTCACCAACGAGGCGTCCGCGATGCTTGATGATTTCCTGACGGAGCTTTCCGAGAGAGGTCTTCCCGTCTTCATGATCAGCGGGAACCACGATTCCATGGACAAGCTGAACTTCGGTTCGAGGATGTTGAGGAAGAGCGGTCTGTACATCTCCAGCGTGTTCTCCGGAAAGGCGGACAGGTATCCGCTGACGAAGGACGGGTAGACCGTCGACATCTATTTACTGCCTTTCATCAAGCCCGTCCACGTCAAGAGGGCCTACCCCGACGAGAGGATAGAGACGTACGAGGATGCGATCAGATGCGTCCTGGAGCATTCCGACCGTTCGGACAACAAGAAGATTATCGTGTCGCATCAGACGGTGCTCGGCGGAGGGGCGATGCCGGAGCTGTCCGATTCGGAGAGGGCGTTCATCGGCGGCAGCGAGTCCATCAACTCATCGGTCTACAGGGATTTCGACTATGTCGCATTGGGCCACATCCATTCCCCTATGAACATGGGTTCAGAGACGATCAGGTACTGCGGCGCTCCGCTGAAGTATGCGCTGTCCAGGAAGGAGAAGGACAAGTCCGTGACAATCATCGACATCGATGAAGATGTGAAGGTCAGCACCGTGCCGCTCAAGCCTTTGCATGATGTGAGGATTCTCAAAGGTCCTCTGGACAAGCTCATAGAGGAGGGTAAGAACGATCCCAACAGCGACGACTACATCGGTGTCCATCTGGAAGGATTCGAGATGAACCCGATGGAGAAGCTCAGGGAGGTGTACCCTAACGTTCTTGCCATGGAATATGTCAAGACCGGGGAGCAGTCAGGCTCGCTGATAGAGGACATGGACCTCGAGAAGCTGGATGCGGACGAGGAGTTCGAGAAGTACTTCAAGTCCAAGACAGGGGAGGAGATGACCGAATCCCAGAAGAAGCTGATCCATGACCTGTTCGAGGCCAACGGGGTGGTACTCTGAAGCCGCACAAGCTGATCATGTGTGCCTTTGGTCCGTACGCCGGCTGCCAGGAGATAGACTTCGATAAGTTCGGAGGCAGAGGCCTGTTCCTGATCACCGGAATGACCGGTGCCGGTAAGACCACGATCTTCGATGGGATCACATACGCATTGTACGGAGAGCTCAACGAGAGGGATCCCAACTCCGTCCGCAGCCATTTCGCGGACCCCAAGGACGAGTCGTATGTCCAATTGGATTTCACGCATGATGGGAAGGCATACAGGATCAGAAGATCCCCGAAGCAGACGAGGAAGAAGCTCAGAGGCACCGGCGAGACCACCGTCGGGGAATCTGTCACGCTCATGTTCGACGACAAGACCCTCACCGGAACCACGGCTAACAAGAAGATCGTCGAGATCATGGGCATTGGCGCGAACCAGTGGAAGCAGATCGCCATGCTCCCCCAGGGGAAGTTCAGGGAGCTCTTGACAGAGAGCACTATCGAACGTACCAAGACGCTGCGCACTCTGTTCAACACCGCAGCCATCGAGAGCTTCCAGAACGACCTGTCCGAAAAGGCCAAGGCGGTCCAGAAGGCGGTGGACGATGCAGAGCAGCGCATACTCGGATCCATGGACTCCATCGAGATGCCGGAGGGCAGCGAGCTCGCCAAGGAGCTGGAATCCAAGAAGGGTCTGGTGTACATAGATGAGGTCTATGGCATAATCTCCAGGCAGGACAGTTCGGACGACGACCTCTTGAAGGTCCTGAAGGACGAGTTCAATGGTATCCAGAATGAATGGGCCAATGTGAAGGCCGACAGGGACAATGCGAGCACCATCAACAGGAACCTCGACGAACTCGTAGCTAAGAGGAAGAGGCAGGGCGAGATGGATCTGGTGATGCCGGAGATCGATGCCAAGGAGCAGCGCTCCAAGGAGATCTCGGAGGCCGTCAAGGTCTTCAAGACTCCGCTGACCGACTGCAGGAGGGCGGATGCCCAGCTCAAGGAGCAGGTGAACCGCATCGCCGATGCGGAGGAGAGACTGAAGGTCGCCAAAGAGGCGCTGTCCGAAGCGGAGGAGACTCAGAAGGAAGCATCCAAGCAGGCCCCGAGGTCGAAGGAGATAGATATCGAGATACCGAAGCTCACGGAGATGAGAGGTGCCTACACAGAGATCTCCCTGTTGGAATCCAAGATCGCAGAGACCGAATCATCCAAGCATGATGCCGATTCGAGATTGGCGGAGGCCGAAGAGAAGCTCAAGGCGCACATCCAGAAGACTGATGAGTACAGGGCCTTCCTGAAGTCCCACGAGAACGATGATGCCAAGAAGAATTCATTGTTGACGCAGAAGCAGGAGATCTCGACCAGGCAGAGCGCCATCGAGAAGGTCCAGAAGGATCTATCCAAGCATGATAAGGAGTATTCGGTCAACACCGATCTCATAAAACGCAGGCAAGAGGCCGAAGCGGCGGCGACCGGCAAGTCCATGAAATTCACCGAGATGCAGAGAGCCTATTTCGCAGCATCCGCGGGCCGTCTGGCCGAAGGGCTGCAGGAAGGGGCCCCGTGCCCCGTGTGCGGTGCCGTCCATCACCTGAAACTGGCCGAAATGCAGGCCGGTGCACCTACCGACGAAGAGTTGGAGAGGCTGAAGGGAGAGGTCGACGACCTGGCAGCGAAGGCCGAGGAGGCCCGCAAGGACCAGACGGAATCGTCAACAAGGCTGAAGGGCATCCTGGACAACATAAAGACCAGGCTGGCCGACGAGCTCCAGATCGAGTTCACGGATGTCATATCCATCAAGAACGATATGATGGAGGCCTCCAAGACCAACAAGGCGACGATCAAAGCCATCGATGCCCAGATCAAGGAACTCGAGCCGTTCATCGCTCAGGTAGATAGCATCCGCGCAGAGTTCGATGACAGGGACAGGGTCAGGGACGAACTGACCGAGTCCAAGAATGAAGCGATAAAGGAATCCGTTTCGTTGGAAGCTCAGCTGGGGCAGCAGAGGTCGGAGTTGGAGAAGAAGCGCTCCGGATTGCAGTTCTCCTCACTTGAGGATCTCGATGCGGCCATCGAGGCCATGACCAAGGAGAAGCAGGAGATAGATTCGAGCATCGAGGCAGCCGACTAGGCCGTCGAATCCCATAGGGCCGAAGTGAGCAATCTGGAAGGAAAACTGGCAGCGGTCATCGGACAGAAGGCCGAGTTCGAGAAGGTCTCGGAAGATGCCCGCAGGATGTATTCCGAGCTGCTGTCCTCCAAGGACATCACCGAGGAGCGCGTCGGGGAACTTCTGGCATCCGAGCTGGAGATCGAGTCACTGGATTCCGAAGTGGCAGGATTCAGAGAAGAGTACAGGATGAATTCGGCCCTCATAGAGAAGCTGGCCGAGGACACGGCCGGCAAGGAGAAGGTCGATCTCACCGTGCTGGACGAGAGCCTTAAGGACCTGAAGACGAGGTCCGACAGCAAGAACTCTGAGATCTTTGCAGTGAACCAGCGCAAGTCCAAGAACGATGAAGCCAGGAAGAGCATCCGGAAAGGGATGGAGGAGTACGACAGTCTCGGCACCGAATCCAAGGACCTGAAGAAGCTCAACCAGGTGGTTTCCGGTCCGGAATACATCAGGCAGTCCTTCGAGGCCTACATCCAGGCACTGTACTTCAGACGCGTCCTCGCGTTCGCCAACCAGAGGTTCTCCAAGCTGACCGACGGCAGGTTCGAGCTCCAGATCCGTAACCCCGCCAAGGACGGGACGTCGAAGATAGGATTGGACATCGATGTCCTGGACAACTACACGGGCACCACCCGCAAGGCGGACACTCTGTCGGGAGGGGAGTCGTTCAAGGCCGCACTGTCGCTGGCCCTTGGTCTGTCGGATGCGATCCAGACGATGAACGGCGGCATCCACATCGACACCCTGTTCGTGGACGAGGGATTCGGATCCCTCGACCCTGAATCGCTGGCGATGGCCATCGAGGTCCTTCACGACCTGTCGGACGGCAACGCCCTGATAGGCATAATCTCGCATGTGGACGAGCTGAAATCCGAGATAGATAGGAAGATCGTGGTCTCCCACATCGACGGCGGTCTGAAGGGCAGCAAGGCGGATGTGACCATCGATTGATCGCGGTCCGGAGGGATCCGGGCCCATCCCCTTCATTTCAGCATGCTGGACGGCCGACTTTAACGGCGTTGGTAAACTTTGCCGTATCGGATGCCAGTCAACGGTAAATACAGGTTCTGTATCCGAGGCGCATGGTTTCCAAGAGACGGATCGAAGAGAGCAAGATGCTGCTGGAGTCCGAGAAGGCCATGTCCAACATGATGGACGACGACCGTTCCCACCGCGTCTGCCCGGTATGCGCGATCATGACCTGTCTGAAGAGATGTCCGAAGTGCGGGTCGGACACCATGGAGACGGAATGAACTTTTTCGACCTGTTTTAGGGCCTAATTTTTAGTCATTTCTAAAACAAATTTAGTTTTCCTACCATCGATTTAAATAAATATCGGTATAGTTAATGCTGTTAATGAGGTTACTAAAATGCCAATAGTCAAAGAAGCAGACTGTGTCGCATGCGGAGCTTGCGCAGACGCTTGCCCCTCTTCAGCAATCACCATCGGAGACATCGCCGTCATCAACGCTGACGCCTGTGTCGACTGCGGTGCATGCATCGATGAGTGCCCTGCCGGCGCCATCGAGTGATACGGAACGTTCCGCCCCCCGGATGTTCTGAAACCTCTTAAATCCCCTTTTTCAAGATTTGGAATCCGAACCGCGTGCCGATGGGCACTGTGCTCGAAAGGATCAGTAGTCGTGATCCTCGATTATCCTGAGGAAGTTCTGGAAGATCTCCACTCCGTGCTCGGTGTTCTCGACCTCCGGATGGAACTGGACACCCCAGATGGGCCTGTCCCTGCAACGGACCGCCTCGTTCGGGCACGAATCCGAATGGGCGATGACATCGAAGCCTTCGGGAACGGCCTTCACCTCGTCGTTGTGCGAGGCCCATACCGTGAACTCGTCCGGTAGCCCTTTGAAAAGATCGTCATGGTCATCCACCTTGAGCGGGACCGCACCGAACTCGGGTGTGGAACCGGGGCCCAGGGTGCCTCCGAAGTGCTCGCAGAGGAACTGCATCCCTGCGCACACTCCGAGTATCGGGAAATCCGCCTTGTCAAGGTATTCCCCGTTGTTGCCCATGGCTGCGGCCTCCGTCGCGACGTTGGGAGCACCTCCGGACAGGACCAGTCCGTCCAGGTCCTTCAGCTCATCGAACGGCGTGGTGTTGGGCACGATCTTGGTGTCCACCTTGAGGTATCTCAACACGCGCCACTCGCGGTGCGTCCATTGGCTTCCATTGTCTATGACGTAGACTTTCATCGGAATCTCGATGATTGGTATTCGATAAAAAATGTAGGTATCAACAAGGGATGGGGGTGACCCCCATCGGTTCACTCCCATTCGATGGTCGCGGGAGGCTTGTTGGTGATGTCGTACACGACACGGTTGACGGATTGTTTCATGGTGTTCGTGATGCGCTGCGAGATCGCATCGAGCACATCCAGCGGGATCCTGGAGTACGTGGCCGTCATCCCGTCGATAGAGGATACTGCACGTATCGCGATGGTCCTTCCGTAGGCCCTCCTGTCGCCCTGGACACCGACCGATTTGGAAGGCAGCAGCACAGCGAAGTACTGCCAGGGGAGGTCCATCTTGCCTGCATCAGCTGCCTTTTTGATCTCGTCTTCGACGATGTAGCATGCCTCGCGGACGATCTCGATGTTCTCGGGTGTGACCTCGCCAAGGCATCTGACTGCAAGTGCGGGGCCGGGGAACGGCTGCCTCTCGGATGCGGCGACGTTGAGCATCCTGGCCAGGTCTCTGACCTCGTCCTTGTAGAGGTCCCTCAGAGGTTCATACAGGGACATGCCCATCTCCTTGGGGAGTCCTCCGACGTTGTGGTGCGACTTGATGGTGTCGCGGACCCCGTCCCCGGACTCGATCCAGTCGGGAGCGATGGTACCCTGGATGAGGAACTCGGCTCCGTACTCCTTCGCCCTCCTCTCGAAGACGCGGATGAACTTCTCGCCGATGATCTTCCTCTTGGCCTCCGGGTCGGTGACGCTCTTCAGGGCGGTGAAGAACTCCTCGGATGCATCCTCGATGACGTAGTTGAAGCCCATGGACTTGAACATGGCCTCGACCTCCTCGGTCTCGCCCTTCCTCATCAGACCGTTGTCCACATAGACTGCCAGAAGCCTGTCTCCGATCGCCTTCTGGACCAGTGCCGCAGCGACCATGGAATCCACTCCTCCGGAGCAGGCTATGATCGCCTTGCCTGTGATCTTGGACTTCGTGTCCTCGATAGTGTCGTTGATGAAGTCCTCAGCACCCAGCATCGGCCTTCACCTTCTCGGAATCAGCTATGACCTTGTCGGCCTGCTCCTTCCTGTAATCAGCGAGCTTAGATCTCAGCGAAGCGTCCGAGATCGCCAGCATCTCCACCGCAAGGGTGGCTGCGTTGTCCCCGCGGTTCATACCAACAGCTGCGACCGGGATCCCCGGGGGCATCTGGACGATCGAGAGCAGAGCATCGAAGTTGATCTCTCCGCTGACCGGGACGCCGATGACGGGCTTGGTCGTGAACGAGGCGATCACTCCGGGAAGCGCTGCCGAGAGGCCGGCGATGGCGATGAAAACATCCGCATCGCTCTTGGTCACCAGCTCCTCGACCCTGTGCGGGGTCCTGTGGGCCGATGCCACGTCGATGTCGAAGCTGACATCGAATTTCTTCAGGATGCTGATGGCCTTCTCTGCGACCGGAAGGTCGCTTTTACTTCCCATTATGATGGAGACTTTGGACATTATTTTCCCTTACTTACTAATTGGATAAAAAATGTGATATGCTACGTCCTGCGGGCCCCCTTTTCAGGGCGGTCTAAGGTATTGATACCGGTAAGCGCAGGTCTGCAACTTGTTTTTAACCGTCATCGGGATACCCTGGACGGATCCTATGGCAGAGAAGGTCTTGGTGACAGGCGGCGCAGGTTTCATACCATCGCATTTGGAGGACATACTGGTCGAGAAGGGATATGACGTCACGGCAGTGGACATCATCGATAGGGGCAGCTGCTCCAACATCGCACATCTCCTCGACCTGCCCAACTTCCATTACATCCAGGCCGACGTCACCGATGTCGATGCCATGGTCAGAGCATCCGAGGGGATGGACTTCGTCTATCACATGGCGGCCAACTCCGATATCAGGAACGGCGGAAAGGATCCGAACATCGATCACATGAAGACCTTCCAGACCACACGCTCCGTGCTGGAGGCCATGAGGATCAACGGTATTGGGAACATGTTCTTCTCATCCACCTCTGCAGTGTACGGGGACAGGAAGGGACTGCTCGACGAGATGACCGGAGGGTTGCAGCCCATCTCCTACTACGGCGCATGCAAGCTTGCATCGGAATCGCTGATCTCCGCCTATTCCTACATGAACGATTTCAATGCGCTCATCCTCAGGTTCCCCAACGTGATCGGCCCCCGTCTCACGCACGGCGTCATCTTCGATTTCATCGGGAAGCTCAAGAGGGATCCGAAGAAGCTGCAGATCCTCGGCGACGGGAAGCAGAACAAGCAGTACGTCTACGTTCTGGACCTTGCAAGGGGCATCTACGATTTCTCCGAGAGGATCGAGGACGGCGTCAATCAGTACAACGTGTCCACGGAGTCCTTCACCGATGTGAACGCCATCGCCGATCTGGTATGCGAGAGGATGGGCCTGGACCCGGAATACGAGTACACCGGCGGTTCCACCGGATGGAAGGGGGATGTGTCCTCGTTCGCTTACGATGTGTCGAAGGCGAAGGCGAGAGGATGGAAGTACGAGTTCGATTCGACCGGATCCGTCAGAGAGACCCTGAGGGTCCTGGACCTGGATTCGATCCCGCTGTACTGAGTCACTCTTCCAGCACTTTATTGAAAACCGCGAGAAGGTCATCGGTCACCTTGTGGACGTTGTACGTCTCAGAGACCTCCCTGGCCTTCCTGGCGAGCTCGTGTCTGAGACCGTCGTCGTCGAGCAGCCTGTTCATAGCTTCGGCCAGCTCCTTTGAGTCCCTGCATCTGACCTTGATGCCTCCGTCCTGGACCGTGTAAGGGAGCCCGTCCGCATCGCTGTGGATGATCGGGCGTCCATAGGTCATCGCTTCGATGGCGACGGTGGGGCACGAGTCGTGTATCGACGGCATGACGTTGAACCTGCATGTGCTCTGGAGCCTGAACTTCTCCTCCTCGGAGACGTAGCCCTTCATCTCGATCCTGTCCCACAGGTCGTACTTGGTGATGAGCTTCCTGATGTTCTCCTCCTCCGGGCCTTTCCCGCAGAGGACGAGCTTGTAGTCCACGTCCTTCATGGCCTCGATGAGATACTCCAGGCCCTTGACCTTGACCAGCCTTCCCAGCGAGAGGATGAAGTCCCCCTCGGGGCAGTCCTCGATCACCGGGTACTTGTCCATGCAGACGTTCACCACGTCTATCTTGTCGTTCGGTATTCCGTGGTCGAGCATCGCCTGGCGGTGGTATTCCGTGACGATGATGATGTGGTCGTAGGTCTTCAGCGTCCTGACGAACATCTCGTCGTTCAGCTTGGACGGGACCCTCTGCCATCCTACGCCCTCCCCCCAGGTGTTGTGGCAGGTGTAGATCTTCTTCCCCTTGTAGGCCCTCATGGCCTTGTTGTAGGACGGCGCCCATCTGTAGTTGCAGTTGACGATGTCGGCGTCCAGCTCTTCCAACGCTTCCAATACGCCCTTCGAGGAGATGTACGGGGGGTTGTACACATTGTACAGACGGGACGGGAGCCTCTTGATGTGGTATCCGTCCGGGGATTCTTCCTCCAATTTTGTGTCAGGCAATTGACCTGTGAGGATGGTGACGTCATGCCCTCTGGAGGCCAGCTCTTTGGCGAGCTTGTGCATCCTGTGCTCGATGCCTCCCATGTACGGGTAGAAGAACGGGTTGACGTCTACGATCTTGATCGGAATCCCTCGCTGAGGATACGGATGCGTTTCTCAGATATATCCATAGGTGGCTTCGGTGGCGGAAATAGGCCTTGGTCTCGGGCCTCAGGATGTACAGCAGGACGATGAGGTTGAACGGAACTGCAATCAGGGACAGCGGAGTCAGGAGGAACGTGGATGCCAATTCCACGACGATGAGAAGGAAGAGGACCGTCACTCCGATGTACCATGCGAGCTTCCATCCGTCCCAGAAACCTCCTGCCATCGCCACGTTCGCAGTCCCGATCCCTATGAACAGGAGCCCTGCGGCCTCCTTGGTCAGGTCGTACTCCGCGAGGATTTCGGGCAGTTTTCCCATGGCCAGCAGTGTGCCTGTCACGAGTGCGCTGATTCCCACCCCGAAGATGAGGATCGCGAATATCGTTATCAACAAGGGGCGTTTGCTGTTGCCGGCCATACGACTTGACAGGAGTCGGTGTATAAAAGATGCAAGGGGTGAGACGGTGGGCACAGGTCCCAGCGCCGGCCTGACTGAATTTTAATTTTGATGGAACCGAGCTTAAGATGTCGTTCCGTGAAAGTACAGGGTCTTATGGCTCCCGTCTCGGAGGAATCACTCTGTACCTCGGATAATAAACTATCGGCACAAGACTCGGAGCGTTCACGAATCAGATGGAAGTTGTAAGAGAGAATGTAGGTGAAGGTTAGTGGTGTAGGTGCAGGGGGTCGGCGCCCCCTGTTGTTGACTTGGCTATAGGGTTTTCAGAATGCTGGTTCGAACCTCATCTCAAGGGGCTGTCCGCAGATCATGCACCTGGAGAATGGGTTCAACTCATCATTCATTGTTCCGCAATATTTACAAATGCATCCCATGATTGGACGAAGGTTTTCTCACTATTTATTCTGGTCTAAAGGTAGGAACTTAACTTCCAAAACTTATCTTCGGGGACGGTTTCTCAGTCGTCTTCCTCGACGTCGTCATCCTCGAAAACGGCCTGTTTTTTGCCGTCGTTGGACGGCGGCACGTAGTCCGGCTGGGCCTCGGGCCTGTCGGAAGGATACTCCTCCTGGAATGTCCTCTTGTAGTCCTCATCGGAGACTATCTTGCCTGACGGGAACTTGTATAGGGTCATGTTATCGTAGTATCAGAATGAAAAGAACAGAGGGTTTGTCCCTCCGTGAGATGTTTTCCGCTTTCAGAGAACGGTGGAGGCGATGCACTCGATCTCCGCGATCCCGGGGATGCTGCGGAGGGATTCCTCGAGCTTGCTTCCGATCTCTGCATCGGTGTCATCGACGACGAAACCGGCGGTGATCTTCATGAGACCGAATGCAACGGGGTTGATCTTGGTCTCTGTGATCTGGATGCCTGCAGGGATGAGGGTGGGCAATTTCTCGATGATTGCATTGAGGTCCACATCGGTTCCCTCGGGCATAAGGTCGTATCCTGCAACAATCTGTCCCATTTCAACACCTCATGGTCCGATGAATCCGCATTTCTTGCACTCGTAAGGAACGCTCTGGTCGCGGCACTGGTCGCACCTTCCGATCTCGTAGTCCCCGCACTTGGGGCACTTGAAGAAAGTGTTGCCATGGCCGATGAGCCTCTTTCCACATGAAGAGCATATTTTGTCAGCTGCCATGTATTGTGCGATAATATAGGTTATATAAAAGAGGATGGGTACGCGTTTTTCCGCCCCCAAAAGGGCTGTCAGATGCCTTGACGGACGTCGCCATCATTCAAATACGGACAGCCCATGGGTGCACCCATGAGAATCCAAGCAGACTGCGTATCGTGCCTGATGAGGCGCATACTCTTCCAATCCAGGCTGGTCGAGGGATCCGACGAGAGGGCCTCCGTGGAGGATTCGCTGAAGGCCCTGGCACAGGAGTTCGACTACGGGAGGAAATCGGTGGACATCGCCACCGAGGTCCACAGGGCGTCGTACGCCGTCCTGGGAAGGGATCCGTACCACGACCTGAAGGTCCGTGCGGACGAGGTCGCAGGGGGATTCATGGATCTGGCACAGGGTTTTGTGAATGATTCTGACGACAAGCTGAGGGCGTCCCTCATGGTAGCGGTCATCGGGAACATCATGGACTTCGGATCCACCGGGGGGATAGACGACCCGGAGACCTTCAGGTCCATGTTCCAGGACCTGATGGACCAGGGGCTCGGAAGGGACGATTCCGACAGGATCGAAGCGGTCCTCGACAGGCCCGGGACGATAGTCTACATGTTCGACAACTGCGGCGAATCGCAGCTCGACAAGATCCTGATAAGGTACCTCCGCTCCCGCGGCAAGCGCATCGTGGGGATTGTCCGCGGCGAGCCGATCCTCAACGATGTCACCGAGGAGGATGCTATCCGCTCTGGATTGGACAGGGAGCTGGACCTCCTGCTGACCACGGGAACGTTCTACGTGGGGATAGACTGGAGGGACGTCCCCGAGGGCGTCATGAGGGAGATAGAGGGAAGCGATATGATCATAGCCAAGGGCATGGGCAACTACGAATCTTTATCGGATGAGGACCTACCAGTGCCCGTGGTGCACGTCCTGAGGACCAAGTGCGGACCGGTCGCCGATTCGATGGGTCTGCCGCTCAATCAGAACGTAGTGTACGTAAGGGGATGACTCGATGAAGGTAAGACAGGCCATAGTCATGGTCGGAGGGATGGGGACGCGTCTCCGCCCTCTGACGGAGAACAAACCGAAACCCATGCTCTCGGTGGCGGACAAGCCGTGCATATGGTATCTCATGAGGTCCCTGGCAAGGGCCGGGATCGAGGAGGTCATCCTCGCCTGCGGCTATAAGCCCGGCATGATGGAATCCCTCGGGGACGGCAGCGACCTGGGGATAAGGATAGTCTACTCCTACGAGGACGAGCCCCTGGGCACCGCGGGAGCGATAAAGAACGTCGATTCCAAGCTCGACGATGTCTTCGTCGCCGCGAACGGTGACATCTTCGCCGACATCGATGTCAGGGAGGAGATCGAGGAGCATCTTTCGACGGATGCCACCGTGACCATCGCATTGACTCCCGTGGAGAACCCCTGCGAGTTCGGGATCGCCCGTGTCGACGAGGAGGGCAGGATCCTGGAGTTCAAGGAGAAGCCCAAGCCGGAGGAGGTGTTCTCCAACCTGATCAACGCAGGTATCTACGTCGTGAACAAGTCCGTGCTGGACCGCGTTCCTGCCGGCAAGGCATACGACTTCTCTAAGGAGCTGGTCGGTGTCCTGATGCAGGAGGGCAAGCGCATCCAGTCCTACAGGCTCAACGGGACATGGATGGACGTCGGACGTCCGCATGATCTTCTGGAGGCCAATCTGACGGTGGCCGAGCGCGAGTACAGGCTGCAGAGGTTCGATTCCGCAGTGGAATGCTGCACCAGGGACCAGTTCTACCTCGGGCCCGGGGCGAGCATAGCCAATTCCTCGACGACGAAGACCGTCATTTCGAAAGGATCGAAGGTCGTGGATTCCAACCTCAGCAGGGTCCTGGCCCTGAACGACTGCGACATCAGGGGTGCGAAGATAGTCAATTCCATCCTCGGGGACGGATGCGTCGTGAAGAAGGGCGCGGAGATATCCAACGCTGTCCTTGCGGACGGCACCGTCGTCGAAGAGGGTCAGAAGATCGAGGGAGACAGGAAGGTCTGATCCGCAGGATCACTTCTTCTTGGTCTTCTTCTCGAGGACTATCTCTTTGTACAGCTTGTCCAGGCTCTCCGCCGTGCTCTGTATGGAATACAGCTCGGCGGTCTCCCTGGCGCCTTTCTTCAATTCATCTATGTGCTCGAGACCCTGGCGGATGACCCTCTCGCAGTCGTCCTCCGTGGTCTCGAAGAGATAACCGTTGTAGCCGTCCTTGATGACGTCGGTGAAAGCGCGCCCGTTGGCGCACAGCGCAGGGATCTCGCATGCCATGGCCTCCAAAGTGGTCAGGCCCTGCGTCTCGAACTTGGATGCGGTTATGAAGATGTCCGCGCATGAGTAGTACGATATGAGCTCGTCATCGGGGACGAATCCCGCGAAGACGACCTTGTCGGATACGCCCTCATCGATCGCGAGCTGCCTCCACTCCTTGTCCATCGGGCCTTTTCCGCAGACGAGCAGCGCGACATCGTCGTCGAACCTCTTCATGGTGGTGATCAGAAGGTCCACCTTCTTCTCGAAGGACATGCGCCCGACGGTGATGAGCACCTTCTTGCCTTCGAGGCCGTGCCTCTTCCTGATCTCGTCGCCCCTGTCGTCCTTCTTGAAGCGGTCGATGTCGACACCGACGGGGATGACCTCCATCCTCTTGGGCTTCACGCCCATCGCCAGCAGCTCCCTCTCGATGGGAGGGGTGGGGACTATGAGGGCGTTGGGTCTCTTCAGCTCCTGGCGCAGATAGAACTTCACGAACCATTCGATGAACCTGCGGGGGAGCTTGATAGGGGAATACTGGTAAGCGACCTCGTTGACCATGGTCACGAACGTCTGCACGGTGGGGATGCCGGTGAAGTGCGAAGTCACCAGCCCTTTGAGGGTCATCACGGTGCATCCGTGCATGTGGATGATGTCCGGATCCAGCCCCTTGATGATCTTGAGGTTGTTGTGCCTGAACGTGGGCAGGAAGTATCCCTCGTAGGATTTGAACGGTCTCGCTTTGACGTAGTAGATGCCCTCCTCGCGGTCCTTCTCTCCCGGATCGGGGGCGATTATGAAGACCTCGTGCCCCATCCTTTCCAAGCACTGTCTTGTGGTGAGCACCTGCGTGGCGACCCCGTCCCTTGTGGGGAAGTAGCTGTCGGTGACTATGGCGATCCTCATTCCTCTTCCTCCGGGGATTCGGTGGCGTACTTCTTGGACCTCTTGTACGACACGACCGCGCTGACTCCGATGACTATCAGGATGGCGATGAGCATCACGGTCCTCGATGTCCCGGTGTCGAAGAAGGATATCATCGAGTGTCCCATGAGCATGATGAAGCCGTACTTGATCACGTATCCGACGATGAGCCAGAATATGCATTTCCTGACGTCCCATCTCTTCCTCATGGCCGCCATGAATGCGCCGACGAACGGCACCATGGGCGCTATGCGGTTGATCAGCATGACCTTCTCGTCGCTGACCACCAGGAAGTTGATGTACTTCTTCAGGGCCTTGTCCACTCTCTTCGGCAGCCCCGTCTTGCATACCACAGTATACAGCAGGAACACCCCGGCCATCTCGCCGAGGAATCCGAAGAGCAGCACCTCCCCTGCGAACGTCAGCGAATTGTTGGCGCCTATGGCAAGGATGAAGAACAGTTCCGGCAACGTGGGGATGAGCAGAGCGTCCAGCATGAACAGCAGGAAGATGCAGACGAGGATCCCTTGGTCACCCAGACCTGCGAAAAGCTCGAAGAGGACGTCACCTACTCCCATGTTACTCCGGCTTTGGGATACTTTCCAACGTTATAATGGGATAGCATAGTACGCCAGTGCGGACGAAGGATGTCTATCTGTTCTGGACCGAGATGGTCAGGAAGGAGGGCGACATAGACTGCGGATTGTTTATATGCAGATGAAAAAGGGGAACAATCCACCGCACCTCTTTATTAATAATAATGTGATGGATGCCACAGAAGGGAGGGCCCGTGCGTTCGAGTGTGGGTCCGGATGGGAAGTATTTAGATGACAGACGCAATTACAAGATTGCTGCCGGAGCACATAATGGAGGCTCTGGAGATCGACGTCCCCGATCAGAGACCTGCGGAGACGATCTGTCTTTACAATTTCGAGGCATCCAACATCGCTGCCGACACCGTGTCGACATACGTGTTCGCACGCACCACCACTCAGGTCCACACCATCGTGGACAGGGTCGTGCCGGCATGGGTCAAGGAGGATGTGGACGTTATAATCATGTCGTACTCCGGCAACAGCCCGGAGATCGACGAGGTATACACTGGTGCGAGGATGAAGGGATGTAGGATGCACTGCATCACATCCGGAGGGCACCTGAAGGACCTGTGCGACAGGGACCATGACGTGAACCTGATCCTGATCCCGGAGGGCATGTCCAATTGGGACGCTACGGGATACGAGATCGGCGCCCTGGTCAGGCTGTACGAGGCCATGGGCATATCCGGCATCCAGAAGTCCGTCGAGGACGAGATGCAGTCCATCAAGGAATACAGGGACGCCATCTGGGATTCGGAGCAGGTGAAGAGGCTCGCCCTGCAGATAAGGGGAAGGATCCCCGTCATCTACTGCACCGGGGAGCTCCGCGCCGTCCATAAGAGATGGAAGATGCTCATCAACGACGAGATCGGCAGCCTCGCCTTCTCCGGGGAGTACCCCGAGTTCAACCACAACGAGCTGGTCAGCTGGACGGACAGGGATTCGGACACATCCGATTTCATCATCATCGTCTTCAGGATCGACACAGGATCGGATCTCCTGAACCGCATCCTGAACACATCCACCGACCTGCTCAGGGAGCACAGGCTGAAGGTCAGGATCATAGACGTGGCCGGCGGACTGGTCGAGAGGAGCATACGCGGAGTGATATTCGCGGACGCTGTCGCCAACTATCTGATGGAGGCTGAGTGAGATGGGATCCGATTCCGCATTGGAACAGCTCCACGGCATCATCGACAACATGGAGTACGCCCTCGGCAGGGACGTGGACGTCAACGGATTGGAAATCGACAGTATCATGATGTGTGCCATGGGCGGATCCGCGATCTCGGCCAACATCATAGCCGACTGCTGCTCGACATACGTCAAGATCCCGATTAGCGTCAACCGTTCTCCCCTTATTCCCAAGTGGGTCGGGGCCAAGACGTTGGTCATCATTTCGAGTTATTCAGGCAACACCGACGAGACCATCGAGATGTACCGCAGGGCCAAGGCCCAGAATGCGCCGATAGTCATAATCACCGCCGGAGGGAAGCTCAAGGAGATAGCGGAGCAGGACAACTGCCCGATCATGCTGCTTCCCCAGGGGCTGCAGCCCAGGTTCTCCATCGGATACATGATCGGATACATAGCCGCGGTCATGTCCGCGGTGGGATTCCCGGAGTTCTCCAGGAGGATAATGTCCATACTGGACTCCCTCAGGAACTACAGGAACTTCCTGGAGGCCCCCGGTTCGGTGGCATACCTCCTTGCGGACAAGTACAAGGACTGCATGCCCGTGGTCTGCACCGAGAACAAGTTCAAATCCGTGTCTCTTAGGTGGAAGGGCCAGTTCAACGAGAACTCCAAGCTCATCGCGTTCAACAGCGCCCTGTCGGAGTTCAACTACTGCGAGGCAAACCCCTGGTCGAAGTACAAGGGCAACAAGATGAGGCTCATCGTCCTCGTCGGGGAGAACGACCTCTCCGAGGGAGGGGTCGTCAAGAGGGCGGTCAAGAACATCGAGACCCTCCGCTTCCCATTCGACCTGGTCGCCGTCAGCGGCTCGTCGCACGAGGAGAGGGTGTTCCGCGCCCTCATACTCGGGGATTACGTCTCGGTCTACATCGCGGAGATGAGGGGCATCGATGCTTCCGACATCTCCGTCATAACCGAGCTCAAGAACAGGATCCGCAACGTGTGATCCCGGAGCAAAGGAGGAATACTGCATATGAAGATGTTCGGCACGAACGGCATTCGCGGGGAATCCAACGGATATCTCGACTGCGAACTAGCCCTCAAGATTGGAAAGTCCATAGTAACCGTCCTGGGCCCTGGCCCCATAGCCATAGCCATGGATACACGCGTATCCTCGGACATGATCCGCTCTGCGGTGTCCGCAGGAATGATGTCCATGGGCGCAGACGTCCACAACCTGGGGATGATCCCCACGCCCGCCCTCCAGTACTACGTCAAGACGCACGAGGAGGTCACCGGCGGTGTGATGATAACAGCATCCCACAACCCGCCGGAGTTCAACGGCATCAAGTGCGTGTCCGGGGACGGGACCGAATGCAAGCCCGAGGAGGAGGCGGCCATCGAGGACGCTTATGAGAGGGATCTGAAGGTCGTTCCGTGGCAGGAGATAGGCCATGAGGTCATCGTCGACGACGCAGGGGAGAGGTACATCGATGCCGTCGTTTCCAAGGTGGATGTCGACCTGATCAGGAAGGCGAAGCTGAAGGTCTGTCTGGACTGCGCCAACGGCGCCTCCGTGGAAACATCCCCGCTGCTGCTGAAGAAGCTCGGCGTGGAAGCCGTGGTAATCAACGGGCAGCCTGACGGGATGTTCCCAGGCCATTACAGCGAGCCCGTCGAGGAGAACCTCGCAGAGCTGAAGGAGAGGGTCGTGAAGGAGTCCGCGGACCTCGGATTCGCGCACGACGGCGATGCTGACAGGTGCATATTCGTCTCGGACAAGGGCAAGTACCTTCCCGGGGACTACAGCCTCGCGATACTGTCTAAGCTGCAGATACAGCACGGCGAGGGCAAGAAGCTCATCGTAACTCCAGTGTCCACATCGGCCATGGTCGAGGAGCTTGTTTGCTCCCTCGGAGCCGATCTCACGTACACAGCGGTGGGTTCCCCTATAGTTGCCCGCAGGATGATCGCCGATGGTTCTCCCATGGGAGGGGAGGACAACGGAGGGCTGATCTTCGCGGACCACCAGTACTGCCGCGATGGTGCCATGACTGCGGCGAGGATGATCGAGGCCGTCGCCAGGTACGGAAGCCTGCAGGCTATGGTGGACGAGCTTCCCAAATACGTCACGATCAAGGCAGCGGCCCGCTGCGACAACGACAAGAAGGAGATCCTCGTCGAGAGGATCGCTGCGAATCATCCCTCAGAGAAGATGGACAGGACCGACGGTCTGAAGATAATCTTCGACGACGGTTGGGTGCTTCTGCGCCCGTCCGGAACGGAACCCAAGTTCAGGATCTACTCCGAATCCAAGGATGCGGATGTCGCAAAGAGGAGATCCGATCAGTTCGTCGGTGAGGTCGCAGACATCCTGAAGTCGCTTTGATCGAATCCATTAGGGATGGGATCGTCCCTTCAGCATGCCGTTCAGTTCGGCGGCATCGAAGGAGACATCCATCCCTCCGTCGTTCCGCAGAGCGTCTGCCAATGCGCAGGTGAACAGCGGATAGTGCTCTACACCATCGTCATCCACGTAGATGTCAGTGAACTCGAACTTGATCCTCCGCTTGACGCTGTAGTTTTCCTTGATCGAACGGAGTGACCTGGCGCGGTTGTTGTGCCGGATTTGATCTCCATGGCGGTCACATTGTTGCCGATGTCCACTATGAAGTCTATCTCGAGATGTCCGTTGTCGAAGAAGTACGGGGTGTAACCGCAGCAGACAAGGCATGAAGCAACCCTGTTCTCCATGATGGCTCCCTTGTTCACCCTCCCGTCCTGTAAAAAATTCAATTTCTTTAATTTTTATCATGATAAAAATTTCAATATCATAATTTTCACTAGGATAAGATGAAGGTCGGAATGATGCAGATGCATTTTCCTTGAATTCGATCGGACTGTGCGGATACATCACTGGATGCACTTCCGTTGATAACCGTCCCATAAACGTTTATAATCGCGCGGACGTGCAAGGTCTGATGACAGCACGTCGGGACGAAAGTCCGTGATGTGCTGCGATAACACTCAAAGGTGAACACATGGAGAAAGCAAAGAAGATCTGGCTGGACGGCAACATCGTCAACTGGGAGGACGCCAAGGTTCATGTCCTCTGTCACGCGCTCAACTACGGTACCGGAGTTTTCGAGGGTATCAGGGTCTACAACACACCCAAGGGCGCTGCGGTCTTCAGGCTCAAGGACCACATCAAGAGACTCATGGACGGATGCAAGATCATGGGCATCGAGCCCAAGGTCAACGGCAAGATGATGACCGCAGAGGACATCATCGAGGCCCACAAGACGATCATCAGGGAGAACCAGAAGCTCGGTTTCACCACCGACTACATCAAGCCCACGGTCTTCCTCTCCGGAGAGGAGGTTGGACTCAACCCCACGAAGGTCCCCTCGTCCCTCTCCATCTGCTGTGTCTACATGGGATCCTATCTCGGAGAGGACGCCAGCGCAGGCGCGAAGCTCATCACGTCCTCCTGGCACAGGCCTGACAACCTCTGCGCTCCCGCAGGTGCCAAGGTCAACGGAACCTATGTCACATCCACCCTCGCCAAGAGGGAGGCGCTCCGCCAGGGTGCAGACGAAGCAGTCATGCTCAACTCCGACGGACACGTCGCAGAGTGTACCGGAGAGAACATCTTCATCTATCGCAAGGGAGTCATCTACACCCCCGCGGTCTCCGAGTGCATCCTCGAGGGAATCACTAGGGACTCCATCATAAAGGTCGCAAGGGACCTCGGGTACACCGTCATCGAGAAGGACATCACAAGGTCCGAGCTCATCTCCGCCGACGAGGTCTGGATGACCGGAACCGCAGCTGAGATCGGCCCCGTCACCATGATCGACGGCAGGGTCATCGGCGACGGAAAGGTCGGAAAGGTCTCCACCGAGATCCACAAGAAGTTCGTCGAGATCGCAACAGGCAAGGACCCCAAGTACGACGCCTGGCTCGACTACGTCAACTGAAACCTTTCAGCCCCCTCCGGGGGCATCAACATTTATAGTGATACCATGGCAGGAACCTGTACAGTAGTGATCCCCACGTTCAACGAAGAAGGCAACATCGCCAACATGGCGAAGACCCTCAGGGAGCTCTATCCCGATTTCTAGGTCGTCTTCATGGACGACAACTCCAAGGACAGATCGAAGGAGCTCATAGAGGCCTTGGGCGACCCTAAGGTCAGGATCGTCGTGAGGGACCCTCAGGACAGGGGGCTCTCCGCCAGCATCTTCCAGGGTATCGCGGAATGCAAGACCGATTACTTCATGGTCATGGATTGCGACTTCCAGCACCCTCCCAGCGTCCTCGGCCCCATGTACAAGGAGATGGAGAACGGCGCCGACATGGTCATCGGCAACAGGGAGGACAGGTTCGCCCTCGGTTTCATCCGCTGGCTCGGATCATGGGTGTTCACGATATTCGCCAACCTCTACCTCTTCTGGCACCGCAAGACCCTGTCCAAGGACTGCATGAGCGGTCTGTTCGGGGGCAGGGCGGAGATCATCTCCCCGATCATCAGGGAGAACTACAATCAGATGGAGAGGCAGGGATGGAAGGCCCTGCTCGACATCCTGAAGTTCGGTCCCAAGGGCATGAAGATCGCCAATGTGAAGTACAAGTTCGGCAAGAGGGCTGAGGGCGAATCCAAGATGAACCCCAAGATCGTCCTCCACACCTTCAACCAGCTGGGATTCTGGGGAAGGTTCTGCATGAAGGTCTACGGCGGTCTGAAAGGGACCAAGCTCTGAGATCACTCGACCTTCTTCGTGAAGATCATGTACTTGCTGAACACCCAGTTCAGCGCTATCTCGATGATCGTGACGATGATCTTGGCTATCAGGCCCTCGGTACCGAGTATGGTCTGACCCAATCCGATCCAGATGAGCACGGGGAATATGACCCATGAGAGGACGCCGGTGAATATCCTGGCGCCGAAGAACAGGACCAGCTCCTTCGACACCCTCTTCTTCTCGAGCGATTTGCTCTCGAAGACGATCCACTTGTTCACGACGAACGCGAACAGGACCGCGCAGAACCACGAGAGGATGTTGCTGACGTTCAGCTCCAGGCCGACCCATACGAATAAGGCGTACGTAATCCACGAGACGAGCGTGGTGAATCCTCCGCACACGATGTAGAGGATGCCCTCTCTGTGTTTGGTCAGCATATCCTGAACGAAGCCCATGAGGTGGCTGATTCCCACCCAGATAAAAAGGGTTTCCGTTTTCCCCGATCACGGGAGGCTGGATCGCAGCCTCAGACGGAGCTTCTGCTTCGGGCTGTTCCTGCTGCTTTCGGTGTATTCGATGGCACGTTCGGATATGAGCACCTGGATGGCTGCACGGAGCGTGGAAGGAGGTATCCTGTATCCGAGCCTATCGGATATCTCTCTGACTGTCATTTCTTCCGAGGATAGCAGCGACAGCACCGCGGCCCTCATCTGTTCGCTGTTACGATGGATTTTGACATCGGTTGCGGAGGTGTCCGATAAGAAGGAGCGGTGTATGTTCAGCACTATCTTGAACATGGTACGATCCTCGTCGGTTATGAGCTTCGGTTTCTCTGACCCATTCATGATCATGGATTGATGGATCAGGGGGATCCCGGTGTTCCTAGCCTCGGCAAGACCGAGTTCCTTCAGCATGTTGGCCACACGACCGTTGCGGATGTTATCCGAGACCATGATGCCATCTTCGAGATCCCTGTCGGTGATGTCCCTGTACGGTCCCGGATAGCTCTTTATCGTGATCCTGGTGGATTCTATGATGATGGATACGGGGCGGTGGATGCGATAGTTCTTATGGAGGACAGCATTGGTGATGGCCTCCTCCACAGCGTCCGGAGGATAGCTGTATGGACGTTCGGCAATCGGCGATTCCTCGATCTTTATCGTCCTTCTCTGGATCGCATACTGATTGACGAAATCCATGGCCTGCATGATCTGGCTGTCCAAAGGTCCTTTGCATATCTTTTCCACCATATCCTTTCCGGTGGGGTCCGGCTTGTATGTAGCCTCAATCCATGCCGATTCGAAGAATCTTTCCGGTTCCCTGGAGAAGAACATCAGCGCGGCGTTGCGGTAGCATACCTGTTCGAACATCTTCGTCGTCAAATGCATCCTTTCCAGTATCTCGTCCGTGCTCATCTCGGAGAATGCCTTCGACATCTTCCTGTTGACCCTTCCCAGATATCCGTCGATCAGATCCCTGCTTATGTCGCTGATGGTCGCATCCGGATTGGGGATGTCATCGAAAGGCACATCGGCCGAGACCGAAAGGAGTTCCCTTATCTCCTCGTTGCTGGCAAGGGCGGTGCTGGAGAGTTTGCGTATGTATATGCCTTTGATGTCTGATTTCTTCGATAACGTTCTGGGGCAGCTATACGGTCTTCTGCGTCCCGCAGGGACCCATATGATGAAGACGGTCTTGCCGTCAATTTCATCCACGCCGGTCTCTACATCGCAGTGTGGTTCAATCATCTTCAGGATGTCGAACAGCTTCCGGTTCATTCCATCGATAGATTTCGGATCCACACCGACTGCATTACCGCGGTCTCTCATCCCGATGACTATGTAGCCGCCGTTGATGTTGCGGATGTCGTTGGCAAATGCACATATTGTGTGGAGAACAGGTTCTGGATTCCAGCCCTCCTTGAACTCCAAACGTTCATCCTCAACTATGTTGCGGTTGAGGATGCTGTCTATACCGATTATCAACGACATTTTTGCACCGTGTTTAAGAGCATTTACTTTTACTTTAACTTTTACTTTAACTTTTACTTTTACTTTTACTTTAACTTTGACTGCAGTTAAAGCTGATAGGTCGGCTCAGCGCACGCAACGGCAGGTTTGCACGTTCGGTTCATTGTGAGTCCGTTCCCTTCACCCTGTCCCTCACCCATATGAAGGTCACGGCCGCCACGAGCAGGACGCCTATCGTCTGCAACACCAATCCTATGCGGTTCCATACATCGAATCCGTTCAATTCGTAGACCTGGAAGTCGAACAGTCCGTAGATGGCCCTGAACGAGTCCATCGGCAGCAGGTCCGTGTAAACGGCCAGCGATGCGAAGTCCATCGCCAGGGGCGAGAGCATGTAGACCGACGCGAACACCATCAGCAGCAGCATGGGCACCTTGAACCTGGATTCCACGCAGTATGTCATGATGATGAGGAACGGGATCATCGGCAGCAGGTACTGGGGAGCCCCGGGCATGAGGAAGAGGATCAGCAGACCCACGAACGAATAGATGACGAACGATGCATCGATGTCGTCATGCTTCCTTTTCATGAAATGGTATGCGAGGACGATGTTCGCCAGTATGATCGCCAGGTATCCGATTATGGATACGCTGCTGACTATGGTATCCAGCAGGGAGGTCGTCGATTCCGCCCTGGCCAGCACGAACGAGAAGCTGTCCGCTATGGTCCCATCCATGACCTGCGGCAGCATGAGGACAGCGGCCGCCAGGCCGGCTCCCACTACCGCCTTCAGGAGCCTGGGCTTCCAGTCCTCCCTGTGTTTTACGATCACATACGCCACGAACAGGAATATCAGGAACGCCGGGAACAGCTTCAGCAATGCCACTGCGGAGAGCATCATCCCTGCCGTGAACTCCTGCCCTTTGATCAGGAGGCAGACGCACAGCAGCAGCATCAGCACGGATATGGGATCGAACATTCCGCCGATGGCGCTGACGACGATCAGGAAGGAGTACAGGAAGTACACCGAGAAGCAGATCTTCGCCTTGACGGTGTCATGGAAGACCTCCTTCACCAGCCAGTATACGAGGTACGCGCTTACGAGATCGACTATGCACAGCATGACCGTGACAGCGGCGCTGAACGGTATCGATGGAACGAAGGCGGTGTGCGGGGAGTAGCAGATGTCGTCTTCCACGAACAGGAGGTCGACGAACCTGTCCCCGATCATGTCCAGACCGAGGAGTTCGTAGAACTGTGCGAATGTGGCCAGGATGTATCCCCATACCGGGGTGTAGTAGTACCCTGCGGTCTGGTAAAGTCCGTTCCCGGCCTCGTAGTTGGAGATGGTCAGTGTCCAGTGGTACACATCGTAGTTGTATGTCAGGAGCGTACCGGATATGAGCCTCACGGCTATGCCTATGACGATGATCAGCAGTATCCCCTTGCAGAGGAACTTCCTGTCATCGAAGAACATCATTCCACCTCGTGGAGCTCGCCGTAGACCGGGAAGAATCCGCCTATGCAGATGTACACGTGGTCCCCTGCCGGTATCTTGCCCGAGGCGTGCCCGGATACCGAGCCGTGAACGACATCGACTACGGCGGTGTCCGGGCCGATGCCGGCCGCCAGGACCTGAGCGAGGTCTATGCGCTGGAAGTTGGAGTAGTCTCCTCCGGCAATGCACACGAACCCGTCGCCCAATCCGACGAAGGTGACGCTGGCCCTCTGCCCGTCGGTGTACCCGATGCCGAGAGCACGGGAATCAGTCGGGAGCTGCAGGAGGACAGGCGAGTACAGGGTGTCGTTGTTCTGCATGGAGAGCGCGTCGCGGAACCTGTTGGCCATGACGTCGTGCACCTTGGCGTCCGTAGTGTCCACACAGGCGGTCCCGAGGAACAGTGCGGATGCGGACAGGCCGCAGTCGACGGCCGTCTGGCCGTCCGAATAGTACTGCCCGATGACGTTGCCCGCCCAATATAGGCGGCCACCGCTGGAGATCCATTTCAGCACGGGTGAATCAGCAGTGCCGTTGTAGACGCTCTTCGGAAGGGATCCGGACAGGCACACCACGGCGACACCGTCGCCGTCGCGGTCCATGACGATGCGGAGCGCATTCTCGTCCACGATCCTCACGTTGGAGATGTCCCTGAGCATCAGGGTATCCACCATCTGCTCGACGTAGTACTTCTCATCGAGCGCTCTTCCGCCTACGGCCACGGACACGCTGTTGACTACGGATATATAATCCTCGTCGTAGTAGATGGCGACCTCCTGGGGCCTGTCGAGCGAGTCTTTCATGGAGATCACGTCGTATACGTGCGATCCCCGGGCCGTGATGTCATAGGATACCTCCCCGTCCCTCATCGACACGTCCGTGCTGTAGTCCTGATGTCCGCTGGTGAAGACTATTGCTTCCCCTGCGACTATCACGACCAGCAGTATGACTGCGATGACCAACGGTGCGTTAATGCGTGCGTTCATTCGGATATCTCCTTATCGTTGCCGCTCTCGGTGCGGCGCCTTGGAAACTGTTTCTTGAGGATTATCGCCGCTATGGCGACTATGCCTGTGTACTGTATGATGCCGCTGATTATGGACCAGAGGTCCAGGCCGCTTATGCCCATGAACTTGGATTCGAAGGACAGGAACATGTCCGACCACGATGCGAAGGGCATCGCTCCGCCGTACATGGTTATCGATGACAGGTCCATCACTATCGGGCTCAGCGCATAGAGTGATGTTCCCACGCAGAGTATGGTGAAGGGTATGCGGAGCATCCTTTCCTTGCAGACCATCATGATGATCAGCAGCGGCGCCATCACCAGGATGTACTGCGGGGACGACGGGTTGAGGAACACTATCGCTATCGAGATGAAGGCGAACCATAGGAACCCCTTGTCGATGTCCTCGTGTTCCGTCTTCAGGAACAATACGGCTATGAACGCCTCCGCGATCATAATCAAAGTGTACACGACCAGACCGTCGATGCTCATCAGGATGTCTATGAGCTCCACCGCGCCGGTCGCCCTTGCGGAGAGGAACGAGAAGCTGTCGCCCAGATGCCCGTCCATTATGGGCGGTAGCATGACAACCGCGAAGATCGCGAGCGCCCCGATTATAGCTTTGGCGACCCTCAGTATACCGCCCTTGCCGTGCTTGACCAGGATGTATGCGACCAGGATGAACACCATGAACACGGGGAAGAACTTCAGCAGCACCGCGGATGCGAACATCCCTCCGGCGATGAACTCCTGTCCTTTGATCAATGTGGCGATGCACAGCAGGACGAACGTCGCGGATATGGTGTCGAACATCCCTCCGGTGGCTCCCACCACGATGACGAAGGCGCAGATGAACCATAATGCGAAGCACACCCTCGCCTTCTGGACATCCCCGAAGACCTCGCGGACGATCCAGAAGATCAAGTATGCGTTGAGCAGGTCGAACAGCGTGAGCATGACGGTGACCGCGGTGTTGAACGCCGGCGTGGTCACGAATGCCGTGTTGCGGTAGAAGTTGGTGTGCTCCTCGGTGAACAGCATCTCGGCGAACCTGTCGCCGAGAAGATCGACTCCGAAGAGCCCTGTGAACTGGGAGAACACTCCCAGGATGTACCCCCATACGGGGCTGTAGTAGTAGCCGGCCACGTCGTACAGTCCGTTGCCTGCTTCGAAGTTGGATATGGTGAGCGCCCAGTGGTAGACGTCGTAGTTGTACGTCAGGAGGTATCCGAGCACGAGCCTGACGGCTATCCCGATGATGATCACCAGCAGGATGCTCCTGCACAGGACGCCTCTGTCGCCGAAGACGATGTCACCTCCTTCTGCCGCATTCCTCGACGGTGTCCATGAGGAACTTCTCGTAGCCGTCGATATGGTTGGACCAGTCGTAGTATTCGGCCTGTGCCCTTGCCTTCATCCCAAGGTCCATCCTGAGGGATTCGTTGGAGAGCAGTCCGTTGATCGCATCTGCCAGGGCCTTGGGATCGGCGGGATCGACCAGGATGCCTCCTTCCCCAACGGTCTCGGGGAGGCCGTTCACGTTGGTCGCTATGATAGGTCTCCTCTGGGCCATGACCTCCACGGCCACCATGCCGAAGGCCTCGTAGAGCGACGGCATGACCAGCATCTTGCAGGTGCCCATGAGCTCCTCCTTCCTCTCTTCGGAGACGTATCCTAGGAACTCAACCTTGTCATCCAATCCCAATCTCTTCGCCTGATTCTTCAGGCGCTTCTCTTCTGGACCCTTTCCGCATATCAGGAGCTTGCAGTCGACCTCCTTCATCGCTTCGAGCAGGTACCTGATGCCCTTGACCTTCACCAGTCTTCCAAGCGAGAGGATGAAGTCCCCCTCGTCCCTCATGACGTACGGCTTGACATGGCCGCAGGTGGGGATGGTGTAGACCTTCTCGGCAGGAGCCCCTCTGGAGATGAGGTCCTCGCGGATGCCGTTGTTGACGGTGACGATCCTGTCGAACCTGAGCATCTTCTTCCAGAACATCTCGTCGTTGACGGCGGATGCCATCTTCGCGATCCCGGTGCCCTCGTGCCAGGTGTTGTGGACGGTATGGATCTTCACGCCCTTGTACGCATCCAGGGCCTTGTTGTAGGACGGCGCCCATCTGTAGTTGTAGTTGACGATGTCCCCGTCCAGGGAGTCGAGGGCATCCAGGATGCCGTACGAGCGGATGTACGGGGGGTTGTAGATGTTGAAGAACTTGGACTTGAGGCGGATGATCCTGTAGCCCTCGGGGGTCACTTCCTCTTCCGGCGTGTCCGGGAGCCTCCCAGTGAGCACTATGACCTCGTGTCCCCTCTCGGCCAGAAGGGTGGATGTCTGATGCATACGGTTCTCTATCCCGCCTTTGTAGGGATAGAAGAACGGATTGACGTCGATTATCCTAATTGTGCCCACCTTTCAAAGTTCTGGCATCACGGAGATGCCACAATATCGACAGGATAACCGTTCTTCCTTATTATTGTTAGAGTCGCGGGCGGATGGTCAGGACCGGTCCACGGCGGAATCGTCCATGAGGTCGTTTTCGAAGATCCGTCTCATATCGGGCTCCTTTTCCAGGTTCACCTCGATGTAGGATTCGTAATTCGATGAGAGGAATTGGTGAATGGAATAGGTATTGCCGACCTGTCTGCATCCGAGGAGGACAAGCGGCTTGCGATATGGTTCTTCTTCCATGCAACTAGCTTCTCCCCTATCTTTCTCTGCATGACGATATTAGCCAGTATGGTTATTTGTATTTTTATTCGGGGGTATTTGGAATGAAAATGCATTTTAATTTGGGGGTAATTGCACACAAAATGCATTTTAATTCGGGGGTAACGCAGACCCGACCGAGGGAGGATTCACTCCTTCGATGCGTAGTACTTCGAGAACAGGTGCATGGCGTATCCCGCGATGATCCCGGCGACGATGCAGACCGCGATGGGCACGAGCATGTCGTCCCCGTCCATCTTGAGGATGGCCTCGACCGTGACGGTCACCACGGATCCGAGGGTCAGACCCAGTATAGCCAGATATGTTGATTTCCTGTGCTGCGTCACACATCTGTCTATGATCTTCGCGAAGAGGATCACACCGATCAGCGCACCGACGATCAGAGGGATCAACGTACCGAACTGGAGGTTCCCGACACCCTCGATGACCGCTCCGAAGAGTCCGAGAGCGAGGAGTATGGTGGAGCCGCTGATCCCGGGGGACAGGGCGCAGACCACATAGACCATTCCCGCGAAGAACATGATTATCGGTCCGGGGGACTCCATCTGCTCGCTGGTCTGGAGGCCGATGAAGAGGATCCCGATCATGACGAGGAATCCGCAGACAAGAGCCAGCAGGTTCATCGGAGTATACTTCTCGCCGTCATCGGACTGCTTCTTGATGTCCGGTATCTGCATCAGGATGAGCACCGCGAAGAAGAACATCAGCGGCACCTCGTAGGAATCGACGAGGAAATCCAATCCCTTGGAGCAGATGACCACTCCGATAAATCCGCCGATGGCGACGGTCAGGAGGAACTTCCAATCAGAGATGATGTTCCTGAGCTTGGATACGTCATGTATGAGCCTCTCGTAGATGCCGAAGATGACGGTCACGGTGGCGCCGCTGGCGCCGGGCATGATCATGAAGATCCCTGCGATGACACCTACGATGACGTTCCTGATGTATCCTGCGATTCCCATGGACCGACCGATGCGGACCATCGTTATTAACACCTCTGGTTCGTATGGCATCCAAAAGGAAGGGGTCAGCCTTTTTATATCACTATAAGATAGGGCGGAATGCTCTTACAGAGCCGATGAATGATGAAGGCGTCTTTGAACGCCTGAAAGAGGTAATTGAAATGTCTGTATTTGTTAGATTCGAGACTCCTAAGGAGGTCTCCGACAAGGCATACGCTCTTGCTGAGGCAGCAAGGGATGGCGGAAAGATCAAGAAGGGAACCAACGAGGTCACAAAGGCCGTCGAGCGCGGATCCGCAGCCATGGTCATCATGGCCGTCGATGTCGAGCCCCCAGAGATCCTCGCCCACATGCCCGCACTCTGCGACGAGAGGAACGTTCCCTATGTGTACGTCCCCAGCAAGGTCGAGCTCGGAGCAGCCATCGGACTCAACAAGCCCGCAGCATCCGTCGCCATCATGGACGTCGGAAAGGGAAAGGCACTTTGTGAAGAGATCGCACAGGCTACCGCAGCACTCAAGAACTGAGGTGAGCTGAATGGTCGACACTGACAGCATCCCTTCCGAAGTCGTTGAAATCATCGGAAGGACCGGAATGACCGGCGAGGCAACTCAGGTCAAGGTCCGTGTCCTCGATGGTCGCGACAAGGGAAGGATCATTACAAGGAACATCATGGGTCCTGTCAGAATGGGCGACATCCTCATGCTGAGGGAGACGTCCAGAGAAGCCAGGAAACTGGGTATGAGGTGATTTCGATGGTAGACACAACAAGGAAATGCTCTTTCTGCGGTGCTCCCATCGAGCCCGGTACCGGAAAGATGTACGTCAAGAAGGACGGAACTATCCTGTTCTTCGACGCCAACAAGTGCTACAAGAACATGATCCAGCTCAAGAGGGTCGCCCGTACGACCGAGTGGACCGAGAAGGCAGCCGTGGAGAAGGCTGCAAGGCTCAAGGCGGCCGAGAAGAAGGAGTGAATTCCATGGCAATGGAGCAGACCTACCTCATGGTGAAGCCCGACGGAGTCCAGCGCGGACTCTGCGGCGAGATCCTCTCCCGCTTCGAGAAGAAGGGTCTCAAGATCGTCGGACTCAAGTTCATGGTCATCCCCAAGGAAGTCGCCGAGAAGCACTACGGCGAGCACAAGGATAAGCCCTTCTTCCCTTCGCTGATCAACTACATCACCTCCGGGCCTGTCATGGCGATGGTGCTCGAGGGAGAGGATGCGGTCCAAATCTGCAGGAACATGATGGGCAAGACCAAACCCATTGAGTCCGCACCCGGTACCATCCGCGGCGATTATGCCATGGTGACCGGCTGCAACATCATCCACGGATCGGATTCGGTAGAGTCCGCCAAGAGGGAGATCTCCATCTTCTTCAAGCCCGAGGAGCTTGTCTCTTACGACAGGACCGCGGACAAGTGGATCTACGAGTGAACTCGTTGGACGTAAACTATCAAGGGACGGACGGACCCCTGGGTCCTCCGTCCCATATTATCGATTTTTGATTGTCTGGAACTGTGCCAAGTCTGTTGTCGTATTGTTCTGTGCTGGTCGAGTATCGTGGTTCGAAGTATACTGTCATCACGGGGACAGGTTCGTGTTCCTTATGGAATTCGCTCTAAAACAGGAGCTGGTGGGAAATATCCCAGTGAGGGACGATTACGGCCGCATCATTTACGATCCGTAAGGTAAGACGGTGACGGAGGATGCCGACATGGACGTGGTGACTACGACTCGCAACGCGAACAACCGCATCGATCTGTTTGCCGAATGCAAGTTTAGCAACCGCAAAGCATCTCTCACGACGCTGAATAACTTGCGGAGGAGGGTATCGTACCCAAGAGGCGGGTTCAATGTCCGTCACTGCCCGATATCGGTTAGCGGTTTCGAGGACGGCAGCAGGAGTATGCCGAGGAGAAAGGCATTATGCTGATAGATACGGATATGACCGCGGGCAAGGTGCAGTATCCGGAACTGTTCCGATGAGGGACGGACCCGCCGTTCGGCCAGATATTCCATCGATGTCCATGAGGTGGGGTCCGGACCCTCATCAGCGGTGTGAAATCCTCCGGATGGAAAGCTTTTTTACTCATCCGCCTTTGCCTGGACAAACACTTTTTATATGCTGTAAAAACAATTTTGATTGCATGGATTGTGGTGGCTATGGCGATAAGACAACCGGTTGTGAGCGTTCTCGGTCACGTAGACCATGGAAAGACGAAACTTCTTGATAGGATCAGGGGAACCTCGGTTCAGGCCCGCGAGGCAGGTGCCATCACGCAGCACATAGGTGCCACGGAGGTCCCCATCGAGCACATCTACAAGGTATGCAACCAACTTATAGGGAACAAGAAGTTCGACGTTCCCGGTCTGCTTTTCATAGACACTCCAGGCCATCATTCTTTCATCACCCTCCGCGCAAGAGGAGGTTCCCTCGCGGACATAGCCGTCCTCGTCATAGACATAAGGGAAGGCATCATGCCTCAGACCATCGAATCCATCAGGATCCTCAGGCAGTACAAGACACCGTTCGTCATAGCTCTGAACAAGGTGGACACCATAGAGGGATGGATATCCGAGGAGGGAAGGCCGTTCATTCTCTCAGAGAAGAAGCAGCAGGCCCATACCCTCGAGGTCTTCAACGATAAGCTGTACACGGTCATCGCCCAGCTGTCGGATCAGGGGATATATGCCGACAGGTACGACAGGATAGACGATTTCACCAAGAATGTGGCTTTGGTCCCCATATCCGCGAAGGAGGGCGAGGGTGTCCCAGACCTTCTGCTTGTCCTGATAGGTCTGGCACAGCGCTTCCTTGAGTCCCAGCTTGAGAAGGGTGAGGGGCCCGGCAAAGGTACGATATTGGAGATAAAGGAGGAGAAGGGGCTAGGCAAGACCCTCGACATGATCCTCTATTCCGGTACGATCAAGAAGGGCGACATGGTTGCACTGGGAACGAGGGGCTCGCCCGTCGTGACCAAGGTCAAGGCGATCCTCAAGCCTAAGCCTTTGGATGAGATCCGCGATCCGAGGGACAGGTTCGATTCGGTCCCGGTATTGCATGCGGCCGCCGGGGTGAAGATCTCATGTCAGAACGTCGAGGGGGTAATCGCCGGTGCGCCTATGATCGTCGTCAAGAACGAGAAGGATCCGGCAATCAAGACGCTCCAGGAGGAGTCCACGGTCAAGATCGAGACCTCCGAGAGCGGTATATCCATCAAGGCGGATGCCGTCGGTTCCCTGGAGGCCCTTGCCTTCGAGGCCAAGGCCAACAATATTCCCATCAGGAAGTACGGTGTGGGAGAGATAACCCGCAGGGATATCGTCGAGGCGGCCTACGGGGATAAGAAGAACTGCGTCCTGCTGGGATTCAATTCGACGCTGTCCAAGGATGCGGAGGCGGAATTGGCCAATCATCCTGAGCTGAAGGTACTCACTAACCAGATAGTATACAAGCTCATCGAGGACTACCTGGAGTGGGTGGACGAGTCCAAGAGGCTGGCCGAGGGTGACAAGAGGGCCGAGTTCTCGTTCCCTGCGAAGTTCAAGATACTTCCCAACTGCATATTCCGTGCCAGCAAGCCGGCCATCGTCGGCGTAAGGGTGCTGGCTGGAAGGATAAGGCCGGGGGAGAACCTGATCGGTCCCGACGGACGCGACTGCGGTAGGATAAAGTCCATTCATACGGGCGATGAGACCCTCAAGGAGGCCAAGCAGGGCGACGAGGTCGCCGTCGGCATAGAGGGCGTGACGGCTGGCAGGCAGATCAACGAGGAGGACGTAATCTACGTCGACCTTATAGGATCGTCCATTAAACCTCTGAAGGAGATGGACCTGAATGACGATGAGAAGATGGCTCTTGAGGAGGTCATCGCCATAAAGCGCAGGGAAGAGCCGTTCTGGGGAATGTGAGCGTTCGTCATTACCCCAGTACGTGGGCTTGATTTATGCCGAGTACAGTCTGTATGTTCAAAGGCGCTTGAGGATCCCTCTTTCAGAGGGCTGCAGATGTAACATATTGTCATGGACACGTCGATAGTTGGGAATCTGTGTCTAGGGTGCGTAAAAGAAGGTCATGGCTAACGTATCATGCAGATGGATCGCACAGGATAAATGAGGAGTTATAACCTGAGTTCGCCATATACGCGTGACCTTCGACCTGGCATCCGCTGAGATCATCGGTTGCGTATACACGTCCGCGCGTTCTCAGTTATCCTTTTCGGATGTTCAGAACCCGTCGAGAACGGTCTGTCCGGATGCCTTCGGCACCGGAACAGGCCTTTCCCGACCCAAAATGGCCCTGAGAATAGGTCCATAGTTGCTCCATACCCGCTTCTTCTCCCCGTTCCTCCTCGTGAAAACCGTAAGTGTGAACGAGGTCAGCTCCTCGGATATGGATTCCGCGGTCTACGACCCGAACTGAGGATACAGGAACCTGATCATGCTCATGCAGAACAATGCTAGGAAACTGATCAGGATCCTGCCCCTTATCGACTCCTCCTTCGTACATCTGGCCGGTCTCCAGTCTATCCCGTGCTTGAGATCCCTGAACGCGGTCTCCACCGCGTTCCTGTCACGATAGTATCTCAACGTCTCCTCAGCTGTCAACGGACGGTTCGTTATGAGTACGAAAAGTCCCTCGCGGCCAGTCACCATACGCCTGACAGCCTCGTCTATCGCCTCTTCTCTGGTCCTTCCTATCAGCGGGAACTGATAGGATAGTTTGGTATCGACGAAACAGTTCGAGTTCCTGTGTTTCTTCCTGGGCTTCTTCCCTGTGTTCAAGGCCGCCTTCATCTCCTCCATCTCATCGTAATCGTGTTCAGCTTTGCACCGGTACCTGTACATGATGTCCGCTTTCAGCTTCTCGTTCTTGAACATATATCTCCTGCGTTTCAGATTGCCCTCCCTGAAGAGATACGATACCTGGTCATCGATGGGGATCCAATCATTTCTGTGCACTTGGACGAACGTGTCATCCGATGTGTTTATCTGCTGCCTGGTCACAAAACCCAATCCTGCCTTGTCCAGTATGGCAGCATTGTCGCGCGAGTATGCTCCATTATCAAATACGATCATCGAATCCTTCCTCAGCAGCGGTCTGATCTGTTCGAAGCTATCCTCGAAATGCGTAACATCCATCATATTCCCCGGATTCACGGTCAACCCGATAGGCATCCCCGAATCCCTGTCCATTGCCAATCCCGCAGTCACCTGCGGCCTGTCCGGTCTGTGGTCCCTGGAATATCCCACCTTGATGAAATCGTTCTGAGGGGCCTCGAAATACATGGAGGTCCAATCCAAAAACACGGTATCCATACCGATGCCATACGACTGCTTCAACCTCCTGCCCAGGAACTGCACTATCTCATCCGAATGCTCTCCAACGCGTTCAACGGTACGGTATACGGACCTGGCAGCTCCGCTGCCGAGTCCGTACTCCTTTCTGAACTCCTTCCTCCCTATCATCCTGTCCAGTCTGTTGACTGATATGCCTGTCATCTCAATCGAATTGGAGACCAATGCCCTGATCTCGTTCGATACCTTCTCTCCCTGATTCCTCTTCAGATCGTCGAGAAAAGAATCCAACCCCATATCCGAGAAAACTGCATCCACGATGACCTTGTTGCCCATGGTCATCGAGAAATTATCGTTAGGTTCCGGTATCCTGATGTTTATGTTCCTGCGTCTCTGGACCAAATCATACACTTTCCTGACTGCACCAAACGCCGAATGACCGTAACCTTAATGAGTCACATAACTATGTGAAACCGAAATTCTAGGCGTGTAAGTAATTCATCCTTTTGGCTCGGTGAGCAGCATGAGGTCGCATAGCTCCATGCCTGCCATCGGCTCCTTCGGTACTTCGACCTTAAAAATGTCGAAGATTCCTCTGCAGTTCTTCGATATCTCCGACAGGGCC
>JAEEGL014755597.1_pt1 | contig 63274 bp, 46 predicted proteins | sample 9134231 | NCBI WGS metagenome assembly JAEEGL01 (sample SAMN16246548, study PRJNA631951) | gut metagenome | biome: gut microbiome; feature: rumen; material: fiber-attached | host: Bos | place: Iran: Karaj | collected 2018-10
ATCTTCAAGATTGAGATGAGAAAACTTGAAGATTTCTCCCTGAAATTTGCGGTCAAACCGATGGTGATTTGCAAACTACTGAATTTCAATTACTTATAAAACCAGTGCAAAAACAGCTTGTTTTGTCAAAAATTTTTACCAATTTTCACCCATGACCTTATCCATCAAAAACTGATAAATCGAAGCCTCTATAATCTGCCAAATCAACCTTCGTATGTCCTCTCATTTTACGAAGTAGAAGCATTTACAAGTATTGTTTGCAAGGATATTCGAGGTTGCATAAAAAAAGTGGAAAACATGCACTCATCCCCCGAAAAGGCTTATTAAACGGGCTGTGTGGCACAAAAACACACAAAAAAAGTGAAAACATTCCGATTTATTTTGTCAGAACGAAGAAAATGCCTATCTTTGAAGTGTCGAAAGCCTTTTTCGCCGCCAAACCGGCAGCGAGGGAGGCCTGAGACCATGAATCTAACGAACTATATAAGAATTAATAACCTAATAAAATTAACATGAGTTATCTGCGATTTGAGAAAGCTCTGATGACCAACCTTGAGGAGTCGCTCGGGCGCGAATTGATACGCACCAACCGCTCCGGGGCCTACAGCAGCAGCACCATCGTGGACTGTAACACGCGCAAGTATCACGGCTTGCTCGTGGTTCCCGTGCCCGAACTCGACGACGAGAACCACGTGCTGTTGTCGTCGCTCGACGTGACGGTCATACAGCATGGTGCCGAGTTCAACCTGGGCCTCCACAAGTATCAGGGCAACAACTACAGTCCTAAAGGCCACAAGTACATCCGAGAATTCGACTGTGGCAAAGTTCCGACCACCATCTACCGCGTGGGCGGAGTCATCCTGAAAAAAGAAGTGGTGTTCCAACACTACGAAGACCGTATTCTTATCCGCTACACGCTTGAGGACGCCCATTCGGCCACCACGTTGCGTTTCCGCCCGTTCCTGGCCTTCCGCTCCGTCAGGCAGTTCACCCACGAAAACGGTGTGGCAAGCCGCCAATACCGCGAAGTGGACGGTGGCATAAGTACCTGTATGTATGCCGGATATCCGGAACTGTTCATGCAATTCTCAAAGAAGAACGAATTCCACTTCCAGCCCGACTGGTACCGTGGCGTTGAATATCCCAAGGAACAAGAGCGCGGCTACGCCTCGAACGAGGATCTCTACGTGCCGGGCTATTTCGAGATGGACATCAAGAAAGGCGAGAGCATCGTCTTTGCCGGAAGCACCTCGAAGATTTCTACCCGCGGGCTGAAAAAATTGTTCGAAGAGGAAGTGGCCATGCGCGCCCCGCGCGACAACTTCTTCCATTGCCTGGTGAACGCCGCCCACCAGTTCCACAACCGCACGAAGAACGACGAGCGCTACATTCTGGCCGGATACCCCTGGTTCAAGTGCCGCGCCCGCGACACCTTCATCGCGCTTCCGGGCCTCACGCTCGCCATTGAGGAGCAGGACTACTTTGAGCTGGTGATGAAGTCGGCAGAAAAAGAGTTGCGCAACTTCATGGAAGGAAAACCTGCCGGGAAAATCTATGAAATGGAGCAACCCGACGTGCCCCTGTGGGCCATCTGGGCCGTACAACAATACGGCAAGGAAGCCGGCGAGGAGAAAATGGTCAAGATGTATGCCAAACTGGTGGAAGACATCGTTGACTACATCATCGAGAACAAACACCCCAACCTCTCGCTCGAAGAAAACGGACTGGTGAGAACCGAGGGCCGCGATCGCGCCATGACATGGATGAACTCCACCGCCAACGGACGGCCCGTGGTGCCCCGCACTGGATTTGTCGTTGAATTCAACGCCCTGTGGTACAATGCCTTGAAGTTCGCCGCCAAGATGCACCGCGCGGTGAACAACGAGGAGAAAGCCGCCGAAATGGAGGACCGTGCTGCCCAGGCCAAGGAGGCCTTCGTGGCCACGTTCCTCAACGACTATGGCTACCTCTACGACTACGTTGACGGCAACATGATTGACTGGAGCGTCAGGCCGAACATGATTTTCGCCGTGGCACTCGACTACAGCCCGTTGTCGAACGACCAGAAGAAAAGCGTGCTCGACATCTGCACGCGCGAACTGCTCACACCCAAGGGCCTGCGCTCGCTATCGCCGAAAAGCGGCGGCTACAACCCCATGTACGTGGGACCGCAGACGCAACGCGACTATGCCTACCACCAGGGAACGGCATGGCCGTGGCTCGGAGGCTTCTACATGGAAGCATGCCTGAAACTCTATAAGCGCACACGCATCAGCTTCGTGGAAAGGCAGATGGTGGGCTACGAAGATGAAATGATGCTCAATTGCATCGGAACCATCCCCGAGATGTCCGACGGCAACCCGCCCTTCCGCGCAAGGGGGGCCATGTCGTTTGCCATGAATGTGGCAGAGGTGCTCCGCACACTCAACATGCTCGAGAAATACACCTATAATAAATAAAGAAAGGAGGCACGACAATGAAAGTCTTAATGTTCGGATGGGAGTATCCTCCTCACGTGTTCGGCGGACTGGCCACGGCCAACTATGGCATCTCCGAGGGACTGAAAGCCCAGGGCGACATAGAAATTGCACTCTGCCTGCCCCACCCCTTCGGCGACGAAGAGCAACATGCGGCACGCATCATCGCCATGAATGCTGTGCCCATAGCATGGCGGCAAGTGGAACGCGACTATGTGCAGCAGCGCGTGGGCAACATCATGGACCCCGACTATTACTACAAGCTGCGCGAGCACATCTACGCCGATTTCAACTATATGAACGTCAACGACTTGGGCTGCATGGAGTTTGCCGGTGGCTATCCCGGCAACCTGCATGAGGAAATCAACAACTACTCCGTCATTGCCGGAGTGGTGGCACGCACCGAGGAGTTCGACATCATTCACGCCCACGACTGGCTGACCTATCCCGCTGGCATTCACGCCAAGAACGTGAGCGGCAAACCGCTCTGCATACATGTTCACGCCACTGACTTCGACCGTTCGCGCGGCAAGGTGAACCCCACCGTCTATGGCATAGAGAAAGACGGCATGGACAATGCCGACTGCATCATGTGCGTGAGCGAACTCACCCGCCAGACGGTCATCAACCATTATTACCAAGACCCGCGCAAGTGCTTCACCGTGCACAACGCCGTTTATCCGCTACGCCAGGAGCTCCAGGACATTCCGCGCCCCGACCATACCGGCAAGGAGAAAGTGGTGACCTTCCTCGGGCGCATCACCATGCAGAAAGGTCCCGAATACTTCGTCGAGGCGGCCAACATGGTGCTCCACCGTACCCGCAACGTACGCTTCTGCTTTGCCGGAAGCGGCGACATGATGGAAGCCATGATTTACCTTGCAGCACAAAGGGGCATTGCCGACCGTTTCCACTTCCCCGGATTTATGAGGGGGAAACAGGTTTATGAATGCCTGAAGGCTTCCGACGTGTATGTCATGCCGTCGGTGTCAGAGCCGTTCGGCATCTCGCCGCTCGAAGCCATGCAGTGCGGAACGCCATCCATCATCTCTAAGCAGTCGGGATGTGCTGAAATCCTCAATAACTGCATCAAGGTTGACTACTGGGACATCCACGCCCTGGCCGACGCCATGTACAGCATCTGCACCAACGAGAGCCTCTTCAAGTACTTGCAGGAAGAGGGAAAGAAAGAGGTGGACCAGATAACATGGGTGAAAGTGGGCACCTGGATTCGTACACTCTACCGCCGCACACTCGGCTGGGAATAGCCCTCTCCCATTCATCCCAAACAACCCATTTAACTCATTAATCCAAAGAAACAATGAAAACAATTTGCTTATATTTTGAGATACACCAAATCATTCATCTCAAACGTTACCGTTTCTTCGACATCGGCACCGACCATTATTATTACGACGATTACGAGAACGAGCGCAGCATCACCGACATTGCCGAGCGCTCATACATGCCCGCCCTGAACGCCTTCCAGCAGATGATACAGGAGCACGGCAATTATTTCCGCCTGGCCTTCAGCCTCTCGGGCACGGGCATAGAACAGTTGGAAATGCACGCCCCGCAGGTGCTTGAAAAACTTCAGCAGCTCAACGACACCGGTTGTGTGGAATTTCTTGCCGAGCCCTACAGCCACGGACTTTCGGCACTCGCCAACGAGGAATGTTTCGCCGCCGATGTGAAAAAACAAGCCGAAAAGATTGAGGAATACTTCGGAAAGAAACCCACCGTGCTGCGCAACTCGTCGCTTATCTACAGCGACGACATCGGTGCCCAGGCCGCCGCTCTCGGCTTCAAGGGCATGCTCACCGAGGGAGCGAAGCACGTGCTCGGATGGAAATCGCCCCACTACGTTTATAACTGCGCCATGGCTCCGGGACTGAAACTGTTGCTGCGCGACGTGGAACTCTCCGACGACATCTCGCTGCGCTTCAACGACTCGGAATGGGACGGCTATCCCCTCTTTGCCGACAACTACATTCAGCGCATTGCCAATTTCCCCGAAGAAGAACAGGTCATCAACATCTTCATGGAACTTTCGGCACTGGGCATCGCCCAGCCGCTGTCGAGCAACATCCTCGAATTCATCAAGGCCCTGCCCGCTTGCGCCAAGCAGAAAGGCATAACATTCTCCACGCCGTCTGAGATTATTGGCAAGATGAAGAGCGTTGGCAACCTAGACGTGCCCGACACGTTGTCGTGGGTTGACGAGGAACGCGACGTGAGCTGCTGGCTCGGTAACCCCATGCAACGCGAAGCTTTCAACAAGCTCTACAGCGTGGCCGACCGCCTGCGCATCGCCAACGATCCGCGCATTAACCAAGACTGGGACTATCTTCAGGCTTCCAACAACTTCCGCTTCATGACGACGAAGCCGTCGAATGTGGGGCTCGACCGCGGCATCTACAGCTCGCCGTTCGATGCCTTCACTAATTACATGAACATCCTTGGCGACTTCATCAGCCGCGTAAATAGCCTCTATCCCGAGGAAATCGACAATGACGAACTCAACGCTCTGCTGACAACCATCAAGAACCAGGGCGACGAAATTGTGATGAAAGACAAGGAAATCACCCGCCTGCAGGCAAAAGTGGAGAAGATGCAGGCCGAAGAGGACAAGCTGAAGGCCAAGATTGACAAGGCTGCCGCAAAGAAACCGGCCACGAAAAAAGCTGCGCCAAAGAAAGCCGAAGAAAAGAAAGAATGACGCAAAACGTCAATTAAACAAAAGAGGAAGGGCACCCTCCGCCCTTCCTTTTTTTGTTTTGCCTTCATCAAAAAATCAGACAAGCCGGTGGAGCACCACGTTTTTCCTAATAAGGCGAAACACTTTGGAGAAAGGAAAAAGTTATGCGGCAAGAGGCCATAATTCAAGAATAATCCTTACCTTTGCAACATGATAACCGAAGAAATAAAGGATAAGCGCGTGGCGGTTCTGCTCTCGGGTGGCGTTGACAGCTCCGTCGTGCTGTATGAATTGGCAAACAGGGGCTTGTCGCCCGACTGTTTCTACATTAACATAGGGCCCGAGGAGGAGGAACAATGGGATTGTACAGCCGAGGAAGACCTCGAAATGGCCACCGCCGTGGCGCAGAAATACGGGTGCAAGCTGGAAGTTGTGGATTGCCATCGCGAATACTGGGACCAAGTAACGCGCTACACCATGGAGAAGGTAAAGGCAGGCCTTACGCCCAATCCCGACGTTATGTGCAACCGTCTCATCAAGTTCGGCGCTTTCCACGAGAAGCGCGGCCACGCCTACGACCTCATTGCCACAGGCCACTACGCCCAAACGGAATGGTCTGAGGGAAAGAAATGGCTCACCACCAGTCCCGATCCGGTGAAGGACCAGACCGATTTCCTTGCGCAGATAGAGCCGTGGCAACTGGCGAAAGCCCTCTTTCCCATCGGCCACTACCAGAAAGGCGAGGTGCGCATGGTGGCAGAGCGCGAACACCTGGTCAACGCCCGCCGCCGCGACTCGCAGGGCATTTGTTTCCTCGGAAAAGTGAACTACAACGACTACATCCGCCGTTATTTGGGCGAAAACCCGGGCGACGTTGTTGAATGGGAGACAGGCCGGCGCATCGGCGGCCACCGCGGGCTGTGGTTCCACACCATTGGACAGCGCAAGGGATTGGGGTTCGGCGGCGGCCCTTGGTTCGTGGTAAAGAAGGACGTCGAGCAAAACATCCTCTACGTGAGCAACGGCTACGATCCGGAAACTGCCTACAAGCAACATTTCCCCATCCGTGCGTTCCACTTCCTAACGCCAACAGAGTTGCCTGAAAACATCACTTTCAAGATACGCCACACGCCGGATTTTACCTCGGCAAAACTTGAAAAGCTTCCCGACAACACCTTTATGGTCCACTCAGAAAAGCCCATTCACGGCGTGGCGCCCGGACAATTCTGCGTGGTTTATGACCAAGACCACCACCGCTGTTTCGGTTCCGGTGAAATCAGCATTTGAAAAAGAGAAACCCTCAGTTTTGTTTTTGTAATAACCAAAAAGCATCATGCCATGATGTTGCATGATGTATCTCATGGCTGTAAAGATATGAAAACACGTTGAAATTCCACACTTTACAGCTTAATATTCAAGTATTTATTATTGGCTTTTTTGCAATTACCGTTTATCTGGATGAGGATTCCCCGGGGTGATGATTGACTCCCACGAGTCGCAAAGTTCCTGCATGGAAGTCAGAACCACGTCTGCTCCGGCATCCCAGAGCAGTTTTTCGTCGAGCGGTCCCGTATTAACGGCTATGGTGAAAGCTCCTGCCGCACGTCCGGCTTTTACGCCGAGCGGTGCGTTTTCCACCACCACGGTTTCCCAAGGTTGGCATCCGCATTTCGCCATGCCCTTCAAATAGGGGTCGGGATTTGGCTTTCCCTTCGTCACGTCATAGGCAGTGACAAGTCGTTCTTCGGTTACAAACGGGGCGAAATCTGTAAACAGACGGTCGATGAGGGGGCGTTGTCCGCTTCCGGTGACCACGCAGATGTCCAGTCCCTGCCGTTGAATTTTCCCCATGAGCTGACGTGCGCCGGGCATCACCTCTGCTTTTTTCATCATGCCGAACATTTTCGTCTTCACATCGTACATGCGCTGCGCCTCTTCGAGTGTGATGTCCAGCCCCTTTTGCCGTTTCACCATGTTGCGTATGGTGTCTATTCCGCGTGCCCCCTCGGTGGCGTATGCGTCGGCAGCAGTCATGTGAATGCCGAAGGTGGCCATCGACTGCACCCAGGCCACGGCATGGTTGGGCATGCTGTTCATCAGCACACCGTCCATGTCGAAAAGAACCGCCTTCGGGCGGAAGAGCCCGAAGCCGGTTCTTTCAAGATACTTATTGATGGGTTCTTGCATGAGCTTCACGCCAGCCTTTCCTTAATGGCTTTCGATTCTGCCTCGTATCCTGGCTTGTCGAGCAGTGCAAACATGTTCTTCTTGTATGCCTCCACACCGGGCTGGTTGAACGGATTGACACCGAGCACGTTGCCGCTGATGCCGCAGGCAATTTCAAAGAAGTAGATGAGCTGTCCGATGTAGTACTCGTTGAGTTTGGGCATGCTGATGCGGATGTTTGGCACTCCGCCGTCCACATGTGCGAGCCGTGTTCCCAACTCTGCCATTTTGTTCACCTGGTCCACCCGTTTTCCGGCCAGGAAGTTCAGTCCGTCGAGGTTCTCCTCATCCGAGGGGAAGAGCAGCTGGCGGTTGGGTTCCTCCACGCTTATCACGGTTTCAAAGATGGTGCGTTCGCCATCCTGAATCCACTGTCCCATGGAATGCAGGTCAGTGGTGAAGTCGCAGCTGGCTGGGAAGATGCCTTTGTTCTCCTTGCCTTCACTCTCTCCGTAGAGCTGTTTCCACCATTCTGACATGAAGTGCAACTTGGGCTGGTAGTTCACCATTATCTCTATCTTCTTGCCGTTGCCGTAAAGAGCGTTGCGCACGGCGGCATATTGTGCGGCGATGTTTTCAGCAAAGGGCACGTCCTTGCCGCAATCCTTCTCCATCTGTCGAGCACCTTCCACAAGCAGCATGATGTCGAAGCCGGCGCAGGCAATGGGGAGCAGGCCTACCGGAGTGAGCACCGAGAAGCGTCCGCCCACGTTGTCGGGAATAATGAAACTCTTGTATCCCTCCTTGTCGGCACAGGTGCGGGCGGCGCCCTTCTTGGCATCCGTCACGGCCACAATGACCTTCCGCGCCACGTCTTTTCCCCGCTGGTCCTCGCACTGCTTCTTCAACAGGCGGAACGTAAGGGCAGTTTCGGTGGTGGTGCCACTCTTCGAGATGTTGATGACACCGAACTTCTTGTCCTTCAGATAGTCGGTAAGCTCCGAGAGATAATCCTCGCCGATTTTGTTGCCGGCAAAGAGGATGGTGGGATTTTTCTTGTCGCCGATGAGCCATGCGAACGAATTGCCGAGGGCCTCGATGACTGCCCTTGCTCCGAGATAGCTGCCTCCGATGCCGGCCACCACCACTGCCTCGCACTCGCTGCGCAAAACGTCGGCGGTGGCTTGCACCTCGCGCAAGAAGTCGTCTGAGATAGAGGACGGCAGATGGAGCCATCCAAGGAAGTCGTTACCGGGGCATGTGCCGTTCTCAAGTGCCTCCTGGGCGGCCTTCACCTGCGGCTCCAGGGCATTCACCGCGCCTTCTGCGAGGAAGCACGCGGCCTTCGTAATGTCTAAAGAAATATTTTTCATTTGTCAAAAAAATAAGATATGCTATTGTTGATTTGTTTTCGCAGTATCCACCATGGGCAGGTTCCCACGGTGTTGTATGGTGCAAAGGTACAAAAAAAGGCGTGAAATTCAAAGGGAAAACCCTTTTTTCTTTTCATTTCTGTCAGAGAGGCCCTTATTTGGAGGTGCGCCGGCGCTTTCATGGGTAAGAAATCATGCCTTGCCCAGATAACCTTCTTGCAAGAATCGCAGTTCGGCCTCCAGCATCTCAAGCTTCGGCATGGGACAACCGGCGGCGGCGGCCTTTTGCAGGGGTTTTGTGTAAAGGTATTCAATCTCCATCTGCCGGTGGAAGTCGAAATCGAGTTTCATCGACGGCGAATAGGGCGTCATGTCGTCGGTCATGCGTATCATCAGGTCGGCAAAGCCTTCGTCGAGCCCGCCCACGCCGAGGGCCCTGGCGGCGTTCACCACCTCCATCATCTGCTCCTTGATGAGGCGGCGCGTAGAGGCATTTTTCAAAAGGAGGTCGGTGCGCGTGTTCAGCGCCACGGTCATACCGTTGAAGGGCATGTTCCACACGGCCTTCTTCCACCGCGCCTCGTGATATTCCACCAGGCCCGTTTTCACGCCTGCGGCGTTCAGCTCTGCCACGATGGCCTCTACCTTCTGAGCGTTCCGGCACGAGAAGTTGCCAAGGTTAATGTGGCCGTAGCATTGATGGCTCACCATGCCGGGTTGTGTCTTCGCCGAGCAGATGAAGGCCAGCCCGGCCACCAGTTGCAAATCGGGAAACATGGCCTGCACGTCATCTTCCACACCCACGCCGTTCTGAATGAGCACCACCACGGAATTTTCATCAACCAGCGGCGGTAAGAGGTTGCGCAGCAAGTGGTTATTGATGGTTTTCAGCCCCACCAGCACCACGTCGCAAACGGGCATCTCGCGACTATCGTTATAGACATGCGGGTGGTCAAGGTGGAAATTGCCGTCGCACGAGTCCACCTGCAAGCCGTGCTCGCGTACATATTCATAGTCTTTATGTAGCAGAAAGTGAACCTCCTGCCCGCTATGGGCCAGCCGCGAGCCGTAGTAGCCGCCGATGGCGCCCGTTCCAATGATTCCGTATTTCATCTTTTTCTTCTTGATAGTGTTTTCGCCGCAACGCACGGCAGGCTATGGCCGCCGGGCCGCGTTTCAACGTGCAAAATTACGCTTTTTTTTCACAAACACGAAACCGCGAAGCATAAATCTGACTGTTTCGCGATAGTTTTTCGCCTTTTGCGCCTGTTTTCCGAATTCTTTTGCTAACTTTGTGCCAAGTTTTAAATTACGTAACTGTAGTTCAGGAGTTACAGAAGTTCAGGAGTTCAGACAATACTTCCAACTCCTTAAAAGTGAAGAGTGAAGAGTGAAGAGTGTAAAATTTGCTGCCGCCATCCCACGCCTCATGTAGGGACGTGATGTATCACGTCCGCAAGTGAAAAGTGAAAGGCTGCCGCCATTATAAAATTGAAAAGGTGAAAAATTGAAAAGGTGAAAAAAGGCTGCCGCCAGAACTATCGTCTGAACTCCTGAACTCCCGAACTCCTGAACTACTTATAAATGATAACTCATTACTCCAAGAAGTTGAGCGAACTTATATTACATAATACCATCATTCACACGACACTTGAAAAGAAAGGAAAAAATGAAACAGACAGTTCTTAAAGGCATGCCGCGCAACTTCGAGCGCTGCATCCAGGCCGACTGCCCTATGGCCGACAAATGCCTTCGCCAGTTGGCCATGCAGACGCTGACCAAAACCGACGCCGTCGTCGCCATTGTCAACCCCCTGCTTACCAAGCCCTCCGAGCAGTGCGAGTTCTATCGCAACGCCTCCCTGCAGGTGTTTGCCCGGGGCTTTGCCGGCATGAAGGAGCAGATGCTTCCTGCGCAGTACTCCATCTTTATGAAGCGGTTGCAGGCGCGGTTTGGACGCAGCGCATACTTCGACCGGCGCAACGGCAGACGCCTGTGCTCGCCTGCCGACATAGAATTCATTCGCAAGGTGCTGAAGGAGTTGGGACTCGAGGGGCTCGAATTTGACGAATACGTGGAGCAAAACAACTGGAACAGCTGACGCAAAGTGCAACTTGCACACACCACGCCTGCAATTTGCGCCAGTCCTGACCGCAAACGACTCCAGTCCAAACCGCAAACGACTGCAGTCCAAACCGCAAACGACTGCAGTCCTACTTACAGACGAATTAAAGTAGGACTGAGTTTTTCTGGCAGAAAATCCTCATTTTCAACACGATATAACCTCATTACGGCACCTGCCATTCAAAAGATGCCGTAAACGTTCATGAAAGAGGGGCGATAATAGTATAAGTGTCGTTTGTCGGCAGCTTGCAGCAGCCCGTGGAAACAGACTTCGTAAGGTTTGCCGGAAACCACGGAACTTAAACGCCGTTGACTGAGAAAAAAGGGGCGTTGGCTGATTGTTTTTGCAGCCAGCGCCCCTTTCTCGCTATCTTTGCACCATCAAACAATAAATAAGGAAAGGAGAACTCAATGAAAGCATTCTACAAAACGGCCGCCCAATCTAGAAAATCTAGAATCTCTAGAATCTCTAGAAAATCTAGAATCTCTAGAAAATCTAGAACTTCTAGAACTTCTAGAAAATCCAGCCCCTCTACAACCCCGAAAATCTCCAGAACTCCCCAAAATTAAAGCAATAAAACCGCCATTCACCCGTTATAAAATTATATGTCAAAGCGCACTCCAACCAAGGAATACCTGGCCTACGCCATCATCTGGCTCCTGCTCTTCGCCGCTCCCGTGGCAAGCGTTTACATACACAGCCAACAGGGAATGCACGCCGGCGAAGCCATGCAATGGGGCGAGGTATGGGCGGTGTGGCAACACTACGCCGTCTATCTTGCGCTCTTCCTGCTCCACAACTTCCTGCTGGCACCCATGCTGGTGTATCGGCGGAAGAAGAAACGCTACTTTGCGTCGTTGGTGCTGCTCATCCTGGCTTTCTGCATCGTGCAATGTACCATGTCGCCAAAGCCCGGACCGCGTGAAGACCATCCCATGGCGCACCGGGGCGACGGCCCGCCGCCTCCACCGCAAGGCGACACCACCTTCACGAAGGCACACGACGGCCCGCCACCCCTTCCGCCGGAAGAGATGGGCCGACACCACGGCGACGACGGGCCACCGCCGCGTAAGCCGCTCGCCCTCATTGGGTTCGACAACGTATTGGCGCTCGTGGTCTTCCTCCTCATGATTGGCGTGAACCTCGGCGTAAAGCTATATTTCAAGGCCGAAGAAGACCGCAGGGTGATGGAGGAATTGGGGAAAAAGAGCCTGGAACAACAACTCACCTATCTGAAATATCAGATTAACCCCCACTTCCTGATGAACACGCTCAACAACATCCACGCACTGGTGGACATCGACCCCGAGCGCGCCAAGTCGTCCATCTTGCTGTTGTCGAGAATCATGCGCTACATGCTCTACGACGGCGAACGAAGCACCATTCCGCTACAAAAGGAACTCGACTTCCTCGAAAACTACATCGAACTGATGAAGATGCGTTACACCGAACAAGTCAGGGTGACCGCCGAGATGCCGAAAAACACTGCCGGCATTACCATTCCCCCACTATTGTTCATCACCTTCGTGGAAAACGCCTTCAAGCACGGCGTCAGTTATCAGAACTCGTCGTTCATCGACATCAAAGTGGTGGTGGATGGCGACACGGAAAGCGACGGAAACAAAAGGGTGAAATTCACTTGTCGCAATAGCAAGGTGCCGAAAGCCGACGGCGCAAGAAATGAAGATAAACAAGGCGGCGTGGGACTCGCCAACGTCCGCCAACGTCTGAACCTGATATATGGAAACAACTTTACGTTAGACATCGAAGACCGCCAGGACTCTTACGAAGTCCTCCTTCTCATAAAACCCAATAAAACCACATCAACCCTTTAACGCCATACAAGTGAAAGTTTTAGCCATCGACGACGAGCCCCTCGCCCTTCAGCAACTCGCCACATACATCAGCAAGATGCCGTTCCTCCAATTGGTGGAGGCATGCCAGAGCGCCATCCATGCACGACAAGTCATGGAGCGTGAACCCGTGGACGCCATTTTCGTGGACATCAACATGCCCGACCTCAACGGCATGGACTTCGTGAAATCGCTGGCCGTGCCGCCGCTCATCGTCTTCACAACCGCCTATTCCGAATATGCCGTCGAGGGATTCAAGGTCGATGCCGTGGACTACCTGCTCAAGCCCTTCGGGTTGCAAGACTTCCAACGCGCAGCCATGAAACTCAAGGAAAGGCACGAGGCGCGCACCATGTCGGCCCCTGCCCCACCCGACGACGACACGTTGTTCATTAAAACCGACTATAAGACCATACGGATTTCCATTTCCGACATCCGCTATGTGGAAGGCATGAGCGAATATCTCAAGCTTCATCTCGAAAGCCAGCCCCGCCCCGTCATCGCACTTCTCAGCATGAAGAAGTTGGAAGAACGCCTTCCCGCCGCCACCTTCATGCGCATTCACCGCTCCTACATCGTCAACTTGAAGAAAATCAGGGAGGTGAATAAGAACCGTGTCATCATGGACAACGACACCTTCCTCCCCGTCGGCGACCTCTACAAGGAGTCGTTTAACGCATGGTTGAACACAAAAAGACTATAAAAAAGTGAAGAGTGAAAAGTGAAGAGTGAAAAATTAGGCCCCCTCTAATCCCCCCTTGGGGGGAAGACGTACGATGGTTTACTCTTCCCTCCTTACGGGAGGGGTTGAGGGTGGGCCACTAAACTCTTAACAGTGCTATGACCTACGACGAATTTCTATCAGAATGGAATAACGGCGACACGACGGTAGCGGTGCATACCAGCGGCTCCACCGGCGCACCGAAAGCCATGCGCGTGGAGAAAACGCGCATGGAGGCATCGGCACGCATGACCTTGCGTTTCCTCGGCCTCCACGAGGCCGACACCGCATTGCTTTGCCTCCCCCTCGATTTCATCGCGGGAAAGATGATGGCCGTAAGAGCCGCCGTGGGCAAATTGCGCCTCATCGCCGTGGAGCCCTCGGGCCACCCGCTCGCCACGCTTACCGACGACCTTCACATTCACTTCGCCGCCATGGTGCCGCTTCAAGTCTGGAATTCTCTTGGCACCCCCGAGGAGAAGCAAAGGCTGGAACATATCGACCACCTCATCATAGGAGGCGGAGCCATCGACCCCGCCCTGGAAGAATCATTGCGCACAATGCCCGGCAATGTGTGGTCCACCTACGGCATGACCGAAACGCTCTCGCACATCGCCATGCGCCGGGTGAACGGTCCCGAGGCATCGCCGTGGTACACCCCGCTTCCGGGCGTCACAGTTTCGTCAACGCCCGATAGCCGTCTTGTCATCAGCGCCCCCCACCTGTGCCGTAAGGAGCTCACCACCAACGACATTGTGCAATTCGACCCGCACCGCCATCGTTTCCACATTCTCGGGCGTAGCGATAACGTCATCTGCTCCGGCGGCATCAAGATACAAGCCGAGGAAGCCGAGCGATTGCTCCGGCCCCACCTGCCCTGCCCTTTCCTCATTACGAAAGTGCCCGACCGTCAGTTAGGCCAGGCCGCCGTGCTCCTTTACGAAGGAACACCGCCGCCCGCCCTTAACGACCTTTGCCGCACCATCCTCCCGCCCCATTGGGCACCGCGCCACATCATTTCCGTGAACCGCCTGCCCCTCACCGCCAACGGCAAGCCGGCACGCGCCGAGGCCGAGCGCATGGCAAGGGAAGCAATCCGTTGATTACAAATTCTTAAAAACGGAATTCATCACTCCATCGGTTTAATCATTCTCTCAATAAACCCTATCTCGTCCTCCGTCAACCCGTATTTCGCATAAAGGTCCGCATCGGTCCAAGGGCGAGTGAAATCTTGGAGGGGGACAAAACGGAAATTAGCACGCGCTAAGTGTTGAGTAGTTGTAATCATTGCTATCAAACATCGTACAAAACATGTTTTTATATATGATAGCATGTTCTCGGCCTCCAACTTAGTATCAAAAGCAGACACTAAAAGATAAGTTTCTGAACATACAACGTTAGGCTCTAATATTTCTAATGTAGATATTATTCTCTTTTGACCATTTTTATCAGTTTCCCCGGCATGTTCGGCCGTTGCGTATGATGTGATGACTTTCCACTTTCCTATTAAGTCTTTGTTTACTGATACCAATTCACTTTTATAAGGACCACGTCCACCAGGATAACGTAAGGTAATATCACCTTCTTTCAATGGTTTTATAGAAGTTGATAATCCAAATGGTTTACGAGGATATATAACCAAAGTTTTTTCTTTATTACTTACTTTTTCAAGGATACTTAGCTCTTCGGTGTGCCTTATAAATACGCTTTCTGTATCTAATGAACGATAATTGTCAACTCTATTGCCATTAAAGTTAGTTACAACATGACATTTTCCTCTATATGTTGAACTCCACAAGAAATAACAAATACCTCCAGCTATGTCAACCGTAGGAAAACAATCATGACCATCAATATAATCGTAGAGACTAAGTATTCGATTGTCAAAGAGCATATTGCTTCTAAATTCATCTAAGCCTTTTCCACCGTTAAACCATTTTGCAGGCATTATCATAGAAATGTATTTTGGCAAAATAGACTTTGATAGAGTAACAAAATGTTGGTAAACCGGTTTCGCACTTGATTTAGCTCCCCCATCCATCACTTGATACGGCGGATTCCCGACTATAGCGTCAAATTTCATAATTGTAGAGTTATTGATTTTCCAGAAACGGCGGCCGTCGCGGAGGGTGTTGACGACGGCTTCCGGGTGCTCTGAGATGTTTTGTATAAGGTCTTTGTAGTATTGCGCATTCACGCGAACATCGCGGAAGCCGGCAAGAGTACGGCGCGTGATGCTTCGGGCCATGGGCGTCTTGCAAACCACCAGGATGTTCTCCGAGACGGTGGCATCCCATAGGCTCATGGCAAAGCCGTGGCCCACCTCGCCGTACTTGGCTTTTGCCGCCTCCACCCTGGCACGGTAGATGTTGTAGGCCACATAGAGCGGATAGAGGCCGCTCTTGGAATTGATTTCCAGGACATGGGCCTCGGGGCGGAACACGTCGCGCGTCACTTGTCCGCGGTCCACCCACCTCGGCACGGCGAGCACCTGGCTGAACTTCTCGTCGTAGAAGGTCCACCCTCCAAGGCAATCGCTCAGGTGCATGTTGACCACGCGCCACGGCGTGAGCACCGTCTCCTTGTCGGGATTGCGGAAGGTGTTGAAAATGGCGGCAATGCGCTCTATGCGCTCCTCGATGGTGAAGCGGTCAGCGGTGCGGGCCATCTCGCGGATGCGCTTGCCGGCCTCGCGGAAGATGTCGGGGTCGTAGTATTTCTTGAAGCGTTGGAACACCTCCTTGGTGACGTCGCGCGGCATGAACTCTTGCCACGATTGCGTGTCGATGAGATTGGCAAAGTTGTCGATGGTGATTTCCTGTTCCTCGTCTTTTAGCTCCGCGCCATAGATGAGCAACGGCATGCGGATGCTGATGCCGCGAAGGATGGAAATGGCATCCTTGCGTTGTGTCTGACGCCGCTTCAATTGTTCCAGCCGTTCCTTTTCTTCGGGTGTCAGGTCTTTTTTCTTTTTCCTCTCCAGCCGCTCCTTTTCATCATATTCCTCGTTGGTGAAGCCCTGCCGGTTGATGTCGATGTCGCCCGTTTTTTTCATGGCTTTGGTCTTCCCTATGATGCCTTTAAGCATGGAAAAGTCCTTCAGGTCCACCTCGGTGAGCTTCAACAACTCGTCGTTATAGAGTGCGCCGTCCTCAAATCCGCATTGCACCACCTTTTCTATTTGTGCCTTTTTCAATTGCCCCATGAGTTTGTTCACGTCGTAGGGCTTCATTCGGCTCCCGTCGATGCTGATGATAGGGCAGAAATTCAAGAAGTCGCCCAATATCTTCCGGTCCTCGTCGGTCTGCTTTCCGGCCTTTGCCGACACCTTTGCGCTTTCGGCCAGCACTCGGAGCGTGCGGTCGGGCGCGAAGTCGAAGGCATAGCACTGCTCTTTCATGCGCCCCTTGCAAGTGAACGGCGTCTGCACTCGGAAAATGGTCTGCATGTATTGTGCCGCCGAAGTGCTGAAAGCCCCGGCCATCATGAACACCGCCGTCCAGGGCTTGATGCTCACGCCGGTGGTGAGCCGTCCGCACGACAAGGTGATGGTGTACGAACGGTCGGGGTCGCTTCCTATGGCGTTGTTTACCATTTGCAATGCGTCGGCATTCTCCTCGTCCTCATCGCCGTTGCCCGCCACATTGACAATCTGGAATGCGCCGAACACCGGGTGCTGCTTTAGTTTGGCGCTTAGCACGCGAGACGCCTTCACGCCCGGCACCACCCAGAGGGTATGTCTGAAAATGTTGCGGAAGGTGTCGCAAGAGTAAGGATAGAGGCTTTCTTTGTCATCGCAACAAAGGAGGTTGAGAAAGCGGTCCACGTCGGCATCATGAACAAAGCGTTCACTTTCCGTTGTTCGGAAAAACTCGCGGAAGTTGAATGCTTTTTCGTCCTCCACATAGTCGCTCATCAACGTGCCGAGGTCGTAAGTGTAGATATTGATGGCGGGCAACGACTCATAGGGGTTGCTATCGCCCATGTGTGTGAGGTCCCATTCGGCCTTGGCACGTTGTTCCATCACATAGTCCCAAGTGAATATTTCGTCCTCGCTATAGTCGTCGAGCAGGTTAAACGGCGTTCCCGAGAGGCGCAACATGCGCGTATCGGCTTTCTGAAGTTCGTCAACCACGTTTTTCCCGATGTCGGTCTGTGTGCCTTCATGGGCTTCGTCAACAATGATGAGGTCCCACGGTGCATTAAATACGGCGGTGTTTTTCACGAACTTTCCCCCCACCTGTTCCGATCCGCGCAAGTCCTGCATGGAGGCGAAATAGACGTAGCGGACGGTTCCCGCGGCGGCCCGTTTTTCCAACGCGTCGAAGCTTTCGCCCTTGTTGCGCGAGCCATACAAGAAGTCGGGGCGGTCGTAGAAAATCTTGTGGAAGTCTTCAAACCATCCTTCATCTACCACGGGCCGGTGAGTCAGGATTAAAGTGCGGCGGTAGTCCTGGCGCTTCACCACTTCGAGTGCAGAGAGCGTCTTTCCGAAGCGCATCTTGGCATTCCACAACATCTGGCGACCTTTGCGGAATTGGCGGATGGTCATTTCGATGGCTTTTTGTTGCTCGGGACGGAAGGTGATGGGCGTCTGCTTGGTAGTGATGTCGCCCGGCGATAGGCTGGTCTGCCCGTTCTTCACGGCGCGAATGGCCTTCTTTGCCGTTTCCAGGTCGCAACAAAACCACTCGTTGGCTCCTTTCACCACGTCGAACACCTTCTTTCGGATGCCGGAGCGTTCGAGTACGGTGTGCACCTGCTTGTCGTTGAACGAGCACACCATGCCGCCATTGAGGAAAATGGTCATCTCGGTGTGAAGGAGCTGATAGGAAATGCCGGCGGTCTTGGTGTATTGGTCAATGCGCCGGCGGGCGGCTTGTTGCAACAAGGGGTCGTTGGGCGGCAACAGGTCGGCACTATCGTCGCCCAAAGTTGTTTCTCCGATTTTAAGGCAATCGCTATGCCATTCGTCATTGATGGCAAAGATGTAGATGAGCCTCGGTTTCAATGATGATTCAAATGTTGCCATGGTTTTCCGTATTAGGTGGTTCTTAGGTATAATTTTTTAAGGAGTTTAGGAGTTTAGGAGTTTAGACGTTACTGATGGCGGCCCCTTTTTCCATTTATCAATTTTTCGACTTTAGATGTTCAGGAGTTTAGATGTTTAGAAGTTTAGGAGTTTAGACGTTACTGATGGCGGCAGCATATTGCCACTTTGTTCTCGCTATTCGCTCGCGATACCTTCGGCATTCTTCACTTTTCACTTTTCACTTAAAAAAATGGCGGTAGCAAATTTTTCACTCTTCAATCTTCACTCTTCACTTTTCACTTTTCACTTAAAAAGATTTTCACTTTTTAATGGGCCATCAGGTCGATGAATCGCATTTTCTTCTTGTCGTTGGCCCAGTCGCGTATTAGGCAGTACTTGCCGTTATGGCGGCGGATGTCGTTTTGTTGACAACCCGCACACCAGGCGGTGTGCTCCTCCTCGCCGAAAAGGGTCTGCACGGTTTCTTTCACGCCATTGCGGCACGAGTCGGGCACCACGCCTTTCAAGCCGTCCATCTGCCAGATGTTCCACGAAACGATGTAGGCGATGTACTTGACGGACTTTTCGAGCGGCGCCTTTCCGAATTTGTCCTGATAATAGTCGATGAACGACATGAGCAACGCCTCGCGTGCAAGCAAGAGCGAGTCGCCCTGCCACTCAAAGCCGTAGATGTTTTTATAGGCCACCTGTGCCCACTCCAGCCACTCGCCGGTGGTCTCGGTGTTTTCGCCTACCACACGCAACTTCCTGTCGAGCAGGCCGATACGCTCGCGTATGGAGATGGGCTCGCCCGTGGTGGTGTCGTAGCGGCTCACCAGGTAGGGTGCTTCGCCGCAGGTCATCTCCATGCGTGTGGCCCGCACATAGTCGCGCCATGTCTTGCCCTGGGGGAACTGGATTTTGCCCGTGGTCGGGGACCAATGATGGGAAGTTTCGTCCTGCTCGGTGTTGAAGACATCTTTCCGCCCGAACCAGGCTTCATCGACGAGGTTGTTCTGCGCATTGCACACCCACGAGGGGGTGAAGACCTCGGCCATGTCCTTTGAGCGGTCGGTCTGGCGCTCCTTGGTCTTTAGCACGCGGGGCATGACCACACGGCCATGGCTTCCGGTGATGCACTCGGGGCGCATTTCGTCGGCATAGAGGAATCCCTCGCCCAGCGACTCGTAGTCGTGGGTGGCCCAAAGTATGTTGCGCCCGGTGGTATGGTCGCGGAGCAATTGCTCCAGCACCTCGGGCGAAAACAGGTCTTCAAGAATGTCGGCAGAGAAGTCGGGCATCGGCGGTCAGTACTTTTGCGGTCTCGCGGTCCGTAATCTTTTGGCCTGACTGATACCTAAGTGTCAGAAGGGTGACAATGCTTATTGAACGACATAAAAAAAGCGGGGTATCCTCATTTGCCCGTTCCGCAACTCGAGGCTTACCACGGCCCAACCTGTGAACGAGCAAAGTTTGAATACCCACGCCGATAGTATATAACACGCCCGAAAAGTGTGCGTGAGGGCAATTTGCCCTCATAGCACACTCCGGGAGTATATACTACACCCGTAGCATTCATCTTTGCTTTTATTCCTGACAGGTTTCTCTTTGTGGTAATTTCGAGTTGCCAAAAACAAAGCATCAATGACGCTTCTCAATATGTCGTTGTCTCACCCTTCAGCCCATAGGCGGGGTTTGACAAGTGCAAAAATACAAAATTCCGGGGAAAGTGGCAAAGAAATGGGGAAAAAAAAGTAAAAGCCCCCCTCTCTAATCCCCCCAAAGGGGGAAGACGTACAGCCATAAAGCGCCCTTACCTACGGGAGCGGGGATGGACTCATTTTGTCAAAATTTTTCATAAGAATTTTGTTCCCCAAAAAGGATTGACCGCAAATTGAGAGGAGAGAATTTGAAGATTGAGACGGGAAAACTTGAAGATTTCTCATTGAAAATTGCGGTCAAACCGAAAGGGATTTTCAAGCTGCTGACAATCAACAAGTTACAAAACGGGCGTAAAAACAACCTGTTTTGTCAAAATATTTTACCGATTTTACCTGTACGGCTATCCATCTATTTCGGACAAAAAAAAAGGGGACTTGGTTGGGGTGGAATTTGTTTCAGTTTTTGGGTTTTTCAAGTAGTGAAAAAAAGGAATTGTCCGTCTTCGTAGGCGTAGTCCATCACGCCGAAGAGGATGAGTTTTGCCACGAGGCGTATGACCAGCCGGCGCGGCAGGTGCGAGCTTTTCACCATTGCAGCGAGGGACATCGGGCCGGTGACCGCGGCCAAAAGGGTGCGCACCTCGTCGGTATAGGCCATGGCGGTGCCGCTCTCGCGCCTTTGCTCCTTCCACAAGGCGAGGTGAACGGGCGAGGCCACGATGTTCTCGTCGGCAATGCGGATGTAGGCCACATCGCGGCCGTCGTAGTCCTTGGCCAACACCGGCTTACGGTCGGAGGCATAGACGGTGGCCACGACGATGGTGCGGCCATCGACGTGGAAGGTCTCGAACTTCAGCGTGGGTTGGGGTTTGCAATACTTGAAGGCCGCCACGTGCATCATGTAGATTTCCTCCTCGGAGCGCACGCCTGAGAGGTTGCCGTCGTCGCGCACGCCGATAAGGAGCCGTCCGCCATCGGTATTGGCGAAGGCTGACACCGAGCGTGCGAGCTTGCAGGCATCGGAAACCCGGTATTTGAAGTCCTGCTGACGGTGCTCGCCCTCGCTGATGAGCTTCTTCAGGTATGTGGAAACGGTAGGAATTGGAATGACAATTTAAGTGATGAATTATACGCTTCGCTAAATGAAAAAATTGTAGTAGCCCACCCCCGCCCCCTCCCGTAAAGAGGGGAGCCTAATGGCCGTACGTCTTCCCCCCTTTGGGGGGATTAGAGGGGGGCTTTATTCTTCACTTAATAATATGTGATATCATATAGTCGTAGGAGATGTGGCGCCCGCCCATGCTTTCAAGATGAGGCGTATGAAATTGGCAATCGATGACGGCGCCCTCCACGGATTGCAGGGTGCGGGCCAAGTGGATGAGAGCCAGTTTGCTGGCGCTGGGCACGAGTGAGAACATGCTCTCGCCGGCGAAACAATTGGGCGTCCATACGCCATAGAGTCCGCCCACCAGTCGCTCGCCGTTCTTCGCCTGGTCGTCTTTTTCCCATACTTCCACGCTCTTGGCAATACCCATTTCGTGCAACTTCGTATAAGCGGCCACCATTTTCCTGCCCAGCCATGCGCCCCTCATGTGAATGCGCAAACGGCTGCAATTATTGATGACGCCCACAAAATTCTCGTTCATGGAAAGGCGGTAACGACGCTTGTTCATCAACGTGCGCATAGAATGGGAGACATGTATCTCATGGGGGAAGATGACGAACCGCGTTTGGGGACAATACCAGACAGGCGTAAATTCCCTCTGACGGAAATTAAACCATGGGAAGATGCCAAGACTATAGGCCAGTTTCAACCTCTCGGGACTCAGGTCACCGCCAACGGCCAGCATGCCTTCCCATCCAAACTCCCCTTCCGTTTCGGCCAGATGGGGGTCGGGAAACCATATTGTATTGTCTAACTGGAAAATCATATCCTGTGTTTTAAGTGAAAAGTGAAAAGTGAAGAGTGAAAAATGAAGATTGAAAAGTGAAAAGTGAAAAATGAAAACCGAAAAGGAGAAAATCGGATGGCGGTAGCAAATTGCCACTTCGTTCTCGCTATTCGTTCGCGATACCTTCGGCATTCTTCACTCTTCACTTTTCACTCTTCACTTTTCTTTATCGCTCTTCGCTTTAATAACCATCTCTTCTTTATCATTGACCACGAAATGGGCGGTGCCGCCGTCTTTTAGTGAGCCGAAGAGGATTTCGCGCATGAGGGGCGTTTTCAACATCTGCGCAATGACGCGGTCCATCTCCCTGGCCCCATATTCCTTGGTAAAGCCTTTTTTGAGCAGGAGGGCGCGAGCGGGTTCGTCGAGCTCCAGCACAACGTGTTTGGCGTCGAGCTTGGCCTGCAACTGCCTGAGCTTCTTGTCCATAATGCGGGAAGCCATGGGCATGTCCATGTCGTGGAACGTGACGGTGGCAGAGAGCCTGTTGAGAAATTCGGGCTTGAAGAGACGCTTCACTTGTTTCATCATAGCCTCGCCGCGCGTGGTGTTGTTGTCGAAGCCGATGGCCTGTCCGGCATATTGTGCGCCGGCGTTGCTGGTCATGATGAGCACGACATTTCGGAAGTCGGACTTCCGGCCTTTGTTGTCGGTAAGAACGGCATAGTCCATGACCTGAAGGAGGATGTTATAGATGTCGGAGTGGGCCTTTTCTATTTCGTCGAGCAAGAGCACGCAATTCGGCGTCTTGCGGATGGCGTCGGTGAGCAGGCCGCCATCTTCATAGCCCACATAACCGGCCGGTGAACCGATGAGCTTGGCCACGGTGTGTTTTTCCGTGTATTCGCTCATGTCGAACCTTACGAGCTGTATGCCAAGTTCCTGCGCCAGCACCTTTGCCACCTCGGTTTTTCCCACGCCGGTGGGCCCCACGAAGAGCAACGATGCCAAGGGCTTGCCCTCTTCCGTCAGTCCGGCCTTCGACATCTGGATGGCTTCCACCACCTGTGCCACGGCCTCGTCTTGTCCGAAAATCTGGCTTTCGACATGGCTTCGCAACGACTCCAAGTTGCTGTTGTCTTCCTCCTTGAGCACGGCGGCGTCTATCTTGCACACCTTTTGCAACACCTCGTCAATTTGCTGTTTTCCAACCACTTGCACAGGACTGGTGATGCCCTTCTCGGTGTTCATGGTCATTTCTACGGCTGCTCCGGCCTCGTCAATGAGGTCGATGGCCTTATCGGGCAAGTAGCGCTCGTTGATGTATTTGGCGCTCTGCCTGACGGCATGCTCGATGGCCTGGTCTTCATAGACCACGCCGTGGAACTCCTCAAAGGTGGTCCTGAGGCCTTTCAAGATGAGGATGGCCTCGTCGATGGACGGCTCGTTGATGTCGATTTGCTGGAAACGGCGCACAATGCCCTTGCTTTTGGAAAAAAAGCGGTTGTATTCGTCGTAGGTGGTGGAGCCGATGAAGCGCACGTTGCCTTTTTCGAGGTAGGGCTTCAACATGTTCGAGGCATCCATGCTTCCCTCGCCGGTGCGGCCTGCCCCTATGAGGTTATGGATTTCGTCGATATAGACAATGACGTTGCCCTGTGCAGAAACGCCGTCCATGACGGACTTGATGCGTTTCTCGAAGTCGCCACGGTACTGGGTTCCTGCGAGCATCGTTCCCAATTCCATTTGGAACACTTTGCATCCTTGAAGCCTCGGGGGCACGTCGCCCTCCTCGATTTTCCTTGTAAGGCCATAAACCAAAGCCGTTTTTCCCACGCCGGGCTCTCCCACGTGCAAAGGGTTGTTCTTTTCCTTGCGGCAAAGCACCTGGATGGTTCGTTGAAGTTCCCGTTCACGCCCAATAAGGGGGTGCTGGTCGTCGATGTTGTCGTTAAGACATGTTACGAGCCTACGCCACGGCTCTTCCCTGGGGATGTCGTCAAAGTCTTCTTCATCAAAGTAGGCCATTCCGTCGTCCTCCATCTCGTAGGCCGTAATCAAGTTACTGATGAAAACACTTTCCTCTCCGTCCAAGACTTCCTTGAGCAGGTAAGCGGCCCACGACTGCTGGAGGCTCATAAGGGCCGTGACGATGTGAGGGATGTCGAGTTCTTGGGCACTGCTGAAGATGACCTTCTGACAGGCCATCTCGAAGAGTTCATGGGTCTGCGCCGACGGTTCTGGAACATATTCAGCTTTTTCAGGCACTTTCTCAATGTCCCTGAGAATTTTGTCCAATGCCGACAGCAGTTCGTGGGAACCGTTGTATAAATAAAGAACGGAAAGAAAAACTTTCTCGCGGAGCAAGGCGTAAAGAATATGCTCGGGCACAATAAATTCGTGCCGATATTGCTTGCAACAATCCAAGGCGTCGGAAAGCAAGGTGTCGAGCCGTTCGGTTTTCTTTAATTCAGCCATTTAGAAAACGTTAGGAAGTTGGTGTTAGTGTAAGGGTTTCAATCACTCATGCCGTCGGGTTCATAGCCCAAACGCAGGGGAAAGCCCTCGTCGCGGGCCATGCGCGTGGCCTTTTGCACTTTAGAAACGGCGATGTCGTAGGTATAGATGCCCACCACGGCCTTGTCGGAGTGGTGGACGCGGAGCATGAGCGACTCGGCCTCGGCATGACTTTTGAAAAACACCTCCATAAGAATTTTCACCACAAACTCCATGGGTGTGAAGTCATCGTTATAGATAATGACTTTATAGCGATGGGGTTCACGGATGTCGGTTCGTTGCCGCTCACGGGTGCCTTGTTGTTCCTGGGGCATAAGAGTTTGAGTTATGAGATATGAGGTTTGAGTTATAAGGCCACTTCAGAGAAATAATGTTCGCGGATGGGCTTGGTGAAGGTTTCGCCTTTCAAAACGACGGGCTGCTGAAGGCGAATATCGGCCGACGAAGCGCCTATTTTTATAATATAAGTTCCGGGACACACATTCCATTGACGGGCCGACTGATGGCTGTAGAAGCCGAATTGCTCGGTATGGAGTTTCACTTTCACCGTCTTCGTTTCGCCGGGTTTCAGCGAAACACGGGCAAAAGCCTGTAGCTGAATGGGGCGTAGCTGCTGGCTGCTGTCGGCAGGCGAGATATAGACCTGTGCTATCTCGTCGGCGGCCACCATGCCTGTGTTCTTCACCTCGAAGGAGAGGTTGACAAAGCCGTCGCCCGTCGTTGCCTCCTTGTCCACCTGAAGGTTCTGATATTCGAAGGTGGTGTAGGTAAGGCCATAGCCGAAAGGCCACTGGATGCGCGGGTCGGGCTTGTCGGAATCGTTGTAACAAATGGCCTCGTTGATTTCCGTATTGGGATAACTGACCGACAATTTTGCCGACGGCGACACCTTGCCATAGAGAATGTCGGCCACGGCATTTCCGCCTTCCTCGCCGGGATACCAGGCCTGAATGACGGCGGCACAACGCTCGGCGATGCCGTTCACCAGTTGTGCCCTTCCTCCGAAGATGACCAGCACCACGGGCTTGCCTGTTGCCAGCAGTTCCTCAACAAATTGTTCTTGCTTGCCGGGTAGCCGAAGTCCTTGCCTGTCGCGGTTCTCGCCGCAAAGCATAACATTCTCGCCCACGGCGGCAATTATCACGTCGCTTTGTGCGGCCATGCTGAGGGCCTCCTGCTTGTTGGCCTTTTCGCCCGAGTCAACCTTTCGGTGCAAAATTTCATATTCCCAGGCCCGCTCGTCACCACTGACGGCATACTTGGTTTCAATCTCTTCCGTCCAATCGCAACCACGGGAATAAAGAATGTCGAGACCGGCGGGGGCCTGTTTCTTCATTCCCTCGAGCAGCGTCACCACATGTGGATGGTCGAGGTCTTTTTCGTTTTTCTTCCAGAAGAATGTCATGGCGGGGAAAGAATAGTCGCCGCACATGGCCCACATGGAGTTGGCATTAGGCCCGGTGATTAGGATGTTCTTCGCGTTTTTAAGCGGCAAGATGCCGTTGTTTTCCAATAGCACCACCGACTGGGTGGCAATGTCGTAGGCGGTCTGCCGCTCCTCGGGAGTGTCGAGTTCTATTTGCTCCGTGCTATAAAGGTACGGATTTTTGTCGAACAACCCGCAACGGAATTTATAGCGAAGCACATTCTTCACTGCCCTTTCCAAAGTTTCGGGCTTCACCATGCCTTTGTCGATGGCCTCTTGCAAATACTGATAATTGGCGCCGAAGGGGAAGTCCACATCGTTTCCGCCATTGATGGCGGCGGCGGCTTTTTGGACCTCATTCTCCATATTGGGCAACTGGTCGATGGCGGTGTAATCGCTCACCACCATTCCATCGAATCCAACATATCCGCGCAAGATGTCTTGAAGTATTTCGCTGTTAACCACACAGTTGGTGCCATGCACGGCATGATAGCCCGGCATGAGGGCCTTGCTGCCTGCCACGCGGATCATGGCCTCGTGTGGCAAAAGAATTTCCTCCATCAGCTCTTTTTCGTCGGCATCGCCGCCTCCACCATAGCCAAGGTAGTGTTTTGAGCATGCCCCCACCCCTTTTCTAAGGTCGCCCTGCTGAAGTCCTTTCACGAATGCCGTTCCCATCACTGCCGAGAGATAGGCATCTTCACCGTAGGACTCTTCCAAGCGGTTGAAACTGGGCACACGGCATACATCGACCATCGGCGACAGTGAGAGCACGCCGCCCATCTTGCGCATGGCAATGCCCGTCTGGCGCGTCTTCAACTCGGCCAATTCGGGATTGAACGAACACGCCTGGCCAATTTGTTGCGGATAAATGGTGGCGCCGCTGGTGTTCACACCACTGAGCACCTCCTCATGAAAAAGGGCTGGAATGCCGCTGGGCGTATGGTTCATCAACCAGTCCTGAACGGAAGCCACGCGGTCGCGCAGCACGTTGGGGTCCGTGGGCTTTTGGCTGGCGTATTGCGAGAAATGGCCGATGCCGAAAGGTATCAGCTCGCGGCATTTCGTCGTGTCCAACTGCCCTTGCTCATTGAAGAGGTCGTCCATATACATACTTCTCAGCTGGGCGATGCGCTCTTCCTGAGTCATGCGGCCATAGAGTTCGTCGATTTGCTGTTCCATGTCAACATTCGTGGTACATGATGCCATCAGCGCAGCCATGCACATTATTATTGATTTTTTCATTTTCCTATTTGTTTGAAGTTTAAGAGCCCACCCCGATTAGAGGGGCTTCACTAACTACACCCCGCTGTAATACATATAGTAAATGTACAAGGCGGCAGCCGCAATGATAAGAGTGACAATGGCTTTCAACAAACAGCTCGTCACTTTCTTTAACACCAGTACAACAACAATCACGGCCACTAAGGCCAGCAGATAAATAGTATAATCTTCCATTATTATTCGCTTATTATGGGTTCATTATTATTCAATGCGTGGTGGAAGCTGGCAGGTGCCGGCGACTCAAATTCAAGATGCTGATGGGTTACGGGATGCTCGAAACAAAGCAGGAAAGCATGTAGCGCCAGCCGCCCGCAGGGGTCGTCGCCGTTGCCATATTTCGTGTCGCCGCAAACGGGATGTCCCAAGTCGGCAGCATGCACTCGTATCTGGTTCTTGCGCCCCGTGTCCAATTTAAACTCCACCAAGGAGTAATGGGCCGAACGCTCAAGCACATAGAAATGAGTGACGGCATATTTTCCGCCGTTGTCCACCTCGCTCGAGAAGGTGAAATAGGCCTGGTTGTCTTTCAACCAGTTGGCCACGGTGCCCTCCTGCTGCTCCACTTGTCCGGAGAGCACGGCCACATATCGGCGGTCATAGACGAGCGTTTTCCACGAATGTTCCAAAGCCTGCTCCGTCTGCATGTCCTTGGCATAAATCATCAGCCCCGACGTGTCGCGGTCCAGGCGGTGCACCACATGGGCCTGGCAACGTTGTTTCGACTTATGGAAATAATCGTCGAGCACCGACTTCACATTGAGCGACTTATGACCGGCGGGCATCGAAAGGATGCCGGGGCGCTTTTCCACCACCACCAGGTATTTGTCCTCATAGACAATTCTCACATAGCGGTTGCGCAATATCTCTTGGTTGCGCTTCGAACGGCTATAACCGACCGTGCTCCCCGGCTTGAGCGGATGGTTGAACTGCGTCACCGTCTTGCCATCCACGCGCACGCCGCGACCTTGTAGCGTGGCTTTTATCTTCGTGCGGCTCAGGCCTTTCACGTTCTCAAGGAGGAAATCGAGCAGTTCCTGGGGTTTCTTCACCTCATAGCTGTCCCACTCGCCCTGGGCTTCATTAAAGAAATATTTCTCGTTCATTCTCTCACTTCTTTCTATAGGGGCGACAAAGGTACGAAAAATTAAGGGAAAAGTGAAAAGATTTTAAGTGAAAAATGAAAAGGGAAAAGTGAAAAATTTGCTGCCGCCGTCCGATTTTTCACTTTTATTTATGGCGGCAACATAATTATCAATCTTCACTTGCGGACGCGATACATCGCGTCCCTACATGAGGCGGGAATGGCGGCAGCAAATTTTACACTTTTCACTTTTTCACTTTTCACTTTTTTATTGGCGGTTGCAAATTTTTCACTCTTCACTCTTCACTCTTCACTTTTTTCGTTATCTTTGCACAAAAAATAGAAACGAGCCATGCCAACCACCGTCATCACCAGTGCGCAAAACGCACGCATCAAGCAGTTGATGCTCTTGCAACAAAAGTCGTCGGAACGCCGCGAAAAGGGCCTGTTCTTCGTAGAGGGCATCCGCGAGACCGCCCAATGTGCCGAAGCCGGTTTCCCCATCGACACGCTGTTTGTATGCCCCGACATCTATAACGCCCAGGGCGGGCGACTGCCCTTTTCGCCCGACAGTGTCCGTGAATGTATAGAAGTGCCCGCCCAACTTTATCAGAAAATGGCATATCGCGGCACCACCGAGGGCGTAATGGCCGTGGCTCGCATGCGCCACGACACCCTCGACAGCCTGCCACTGCCCCCTTCCCCACTGCTCATTGTCCTTGAGAGCGTGGAAAAACCCGGCAACGTCGGAGCCGTGTTGCGCACCGCCGATGCCGCCAAGGCCGACGCCGTCATCGTTTGCGACCCGCTCACCGACCTCTACAATCCCAATCTCATCCGCGCATCGCTCGGCGCACGCTTCACCGTGCCCACCATTGCCTGCTCGTCAGAAGAGTGCATCGCCTTCCTCAAAGAGCACGCCGTCACCATTCTTACGGCTCAGTTGCAGGACTCAAAACCTTATTACGACACCGACATGCTCGGCCCCACGGCCATTGTGATGGGCACCGAGAGCACCGGCCTCACCGACCAGTGGCGGCAGCACGCCGATGCCCACATCCGCATTCCCATGCTCGGACGTGTTGACTCGCTCAACGTTTCCGTCTCTGCCGCCATCCTGCTTTTCGAGGCCGTACGCCAACGGCAATGCCGGTAAACAGGTTTTTCGTATAATTGCCAACTTTTCCTAATTCTATCAGTTCCTCACTAACAAGTCGTAGCGGATATTGTCTTCCGACACAGGGCGGCCCATTTCTTTTTGTCGCGGGCTCACAGGCCATGCGCTCCCACTATCTTCCTTCCCGATTTCCCTGACTTTCGTTGGCCGCCTGGTCTGCACATTGTCTGATTTCTTCACCAAGACGATGGCGGTGTCGGTGTGTGACGGCGGCTCGGCCACGGTGACATAGACCGTGTCAAGGCGTGTCAGGAGGTCAGGCCCGGCCTGCATCCCGCTCTGCGTCCACATTCCGAGCAAGAAGCCGATAAAGGCGGCTGCCGGCACGGCCACCAGCCATTGCGGAAGCCGGTGGCGGCGGTTATTCCACGGCGACACATGTAGCCGCGCGTTTTCTTCGTCACGCAACAGTCGTGCGGAGTCAACAATCTGTTGGTCAGTGATTTTCATATTCTTTCAGTTGTTGTTTTATGAGTTTCATTGTTTTGTGCAACCTCGATTTTACCGTTCCCTCGGGCAACGACATCATCTTGGCAATTTGCGGAATGGTGAGCTCCTCCTCGTAATGAAGCGAGAAGAGCATGGCGTATGGCTCGGCCATGGATGCGAGCACCTTGCTGAGGGCTTCTTTTAGCATTGCCTCGTCCATGTCCACTTCCACGTCGGTGTCGTCGGCCACCCCCACCCTCTCGTCGTTCACCCATACCAAACGGCTTCGGAAATGGTTTTTCACAAGGTTGTAAGCAATGGTGTAGAGCCAGGCACGGAAGTTGCTGCCACTGTGATATTTATGGCGGCTGGAGTAAAGGCGCAGGAAGGTGTCGTGCATGAAGTCGGCGGCCAAATCGCCATCGCTGCCCAGCCGTCGTGCGAAGAAGCCCTGCAACCGCCGTGCATGGCGGTTGTAGAGTTCTCCGAAGGCGTGCTCGCTGCCCTCCTTGGCCTTTTGCATGAGCTGCTCGTCCGACATCGACGACCATCTGAAAAACAAGGGCATCATCCTATTTTCCTGAGAGGATTTCCATGTATCGTTGTTTCCGCTCTTTGCTCAACGACGTGTTGTCAACGCCGCATACCAGCAGGTTCATAAGCCATTCGTGGCGCTTGGCATCGTGACGGGCGTAATAGGGCAACAGGTCGGCCAACAAGACCGCATAGTTGGCCGAAAGGTGTTGTCCGGAAATCCAATCTGGCCTGAACGACACGAGCAGGTATTCCATCATGTAGCGCTCCTCCACGTTCCTGCGCTTCACGGCCAGGTTGTCGTAGGGCCGCGCCGAATATTTCAGCACCAGTCCCTCGTTGTAGAGGTTGCCTTTCCACGGGTCGTTGGTACTCTCAGGATTGAGCGGCGAGAAATACACGCGGCTCCCGTATTTGTCGATGATGGCCTGAAGAAGTTTCTGCTCGTTGGCATCGTAGTCTTCGGCGCTGGCGGGTTCCACAAGTGAAGGCAGGGCAATGTCGAGTTTTCGGAACAGCCATTCACGGTATTCCTTCACCGCGAGGAAGGGGGCGCACACCACGGTCTTGTCGCCGTGCTTGTTCATTCCGCACTGTATCAGCCACTTGGGAACGACCACGGCATCGCCGCAGGCAACATAAATGCCGCCCTGCTCCATGCCCTGCAACTCGTTATAGTTATATCGCAACACGGCTTCCGAATAGATGCCGCTATCGAAATATCGCCCGGCCATCATGCGTAGCCGTTCCTTGTCGCCCTGCATGGCCAGGTAGGAAACCCATGTGTCGAAGTCGAAGAAAGCCATCTCCTCAGGCAGTCGCGCCAGGGCTTTTTCGGCATATTGCCGCGCCTCGCCATAGCCTTTTCCCGAAGTCGATTCGCGGTAGGCGCAATAGTTGAAGGTGTAGGTTTCGGGAATGGCCTTTTCCATTTCTTCCACCACCTGGTGGGCAGTGCTGTCGGCCTTGCCGTACCAAGCCATGTAGCGTGCGGCATTATAGTAGTTCAGCCAGGCCTCCTCGTTGGCGGGATTGTCGGCGGCGGCTTTCTTCCATGCCTCTTTCTGTTCCACATACCACACAAAGTCTTTCTCCGTAACAAGGGGACTTTCCACTCTGACGGCCTTCACCTGTGCCCACACGGCCGGCGTGCTGCAAAGGAAGAGAAGGCACCAAACGATTGTTTTTCTCATTTCAGTGTTTTTTTAGATTAACGTAATTGTTGTTCTGAAATTGCATACACAGTTTGCCGGAAATCGTTCACGGAAAAGAGGAAAAATCTGGCGTTTCAGACATAGATAAAATATGTTCCCATACATAGTGGACACAAGCGGAATTGGCATTGAAGAAAACATTCACTATCATATACGCTGGAAATTTAATGATAACAAGATGTAACATAATATTTTAACCTTGAAAAAACGCAGTCCTACTTTAATTCGTCTTTAAGTAGGACTGCAGTCGGATGCGGTTTGGACTGGAGTAGGATGCGGCTTGGACTGGAGTAGGATGCGGTTTGGACTGGCGATATTTTTTAGTTGGGGCATCACGGTCAGGAGTTCTGCCCCTCTTTTGAAACAAGAAATACGCCGCGTATGTCGGCAACTTTCACACGGAAAATCAAAGAAAAACAATTTTTCACTTTTCACTTTCCATTTTTCACTTTTCATTTTTCACTTTTCATTTTTATTTTCGTACCTTTGCACACCTATTTAAAATAGGGTGTCGGCCGTTTGATTGTTTAGGAAAGGATTCCGAACAACAAACAACCTACAAACACCACCCCCTTGAACGACCAGAAATATGATATATCCCGATACGTTTGAAAAGAAAAATGGTTTCGACGAAATTCGCTCCCTGCTGCGCGAACGGTGCCTCTGCGGCCTGGGCCGCGAGGAGGTGGACGCCCTCCACTTCATGGCCCATGCCGACGAGGTGAACGAACGGCTGTGCCAGGTGAGGGAGTTCCGGCAAATACGCGAAAGCGGCGACGACTTCCCCCTTCAGTATTTCTTCGACATCAGGGAGGCGGTGAGCCGCCTGCGACTGGAGGGAACGCACCTGGAGGAGAACGAGATGTGGGACCTAAAACGTTCGCTCGAAACCATTCACAACATCATCAGATACCTGAACCCCCTTGAGGAGGAGATGCCCTACCCCGCCCTGCAACGGCTGACCGACGGCGTGAGGATTTTCCCGAACATCGTGAGGCGCATTGACCAGATTCTCGACAAATTCGGCCATGTGAAAGACAGCGCCACGCCCGACCTGGCACGCATTCGCAGCGACCTGGCCCGCACCGAGGGGAGCATCTCGCGCACGCTCAACAGCATCCTGCGGGCGGCGCAGAGCGAGGGACTTGTTGAAAAAGATGTCACCCCGGCCATGCGCGACGGCAGGCTCGTCATCCCCGTGGCGCCGGGATTGAAAAAGCGCATCAAGGGCATCGTTCACGACGAGTCGGCAAGCGGAAAAACGGTGTTCATAGAACCCACCGAAGTGGTGGAAGCCAACAACCGCATACGCGAACTGGAGGCCGAGGAACGGCGCGAGGTGGTGCGCATTCTCACCGAGTTTGCAAAGGAAGTGCGGCCATACGTCCACGACATTCTCGACTCCTACCGCTTCATGGCACAGGTGGACCTCATTCAGGCCAAGGCCGAAGTGGCACAGATGATGAAAGGCGAAGAGCCGACGGTGGCCGATGAACCGCTCATCGACTGGGTGCAGGCCGTTCACCCCCTGTTGCAAATGTCGCTCGAGAAACAAGGAAAAAAGGTGGTTCCGCTCGACATCATGCTGACAGCCGACAAACGCATCCTCATCATCTCGGGGCCTAACGCCGGCGGAAAGTCGGTGTGCCTGAAGACGGTTGCCCTGCTGCAATACATGCTGCAATGCGGACTGCCGGTACCCATGCGCGAGAACAGCCGCACGGGAATGTTTGACCACTTGCTCATCGACATCGGCGACGAGCAGAGCATTGAGAACGACCTGAGCACCTATTCTTCACACCTGCTCAACATGAAGAACATGATGCGGGTGGCCAACGGGCGAACGCTCATCCTCATCGACGAATTCGGCACGGGCACCGAACCGCTCATCGGCGGCGCCATCGCCGAAAGCGTGCTGGCACAGTTCTGCAGGCAGGGGGCGTGGGGCGTCATTACCACACACTACCAGAACCTGAAGCATTTTGCCGACAACCACGAGGGCGTGGTCAACGGCGCCATGCTCTACGACCGCCACGAAATGCAGGCGTTGTTCCAGTTGCAAATAGGCCAGCCCGGGTCGTCGTTCGCCATCGAAATAGCACGAAAAACAGGACTGCCCGAGGAGGTCATTCGCGAGGCCTCCGACATCGTGGGAAAGGACTACATACAAAGCGACAAATACCTGCAGGACATTGTGCGCGACAAACGCTACTGGGAAAACAAGCGACAGACCATTCACCAGCAGGAGAAACAGCTGCAGCAGGACATTGAACGCTATGAAAAGGAAATAAGCGAACTGCAGCAGCAGCGAAAGGAAATACTTCGCCGAGCCAAGGAAGAGGCCGAGGAACTGCTCAGGGAAAGCAACCGAAGGGTGGAAAACGCCATCAGGGAAATCAAGGAAAGCCAGGCCGAGAAAGAAGAGGCCAAGAGAATCAGGGAGGAGCTGAACGCCTTCAAGCAGGAGGTGGCCGAGGTGGACCAGACGGCCAACGACGAGTTGATAGCGCGGAAAATCAAGCAGATACAGGAACGGAAGGAGCGGAAAGAGAAAAGGAAAAAGGAGAAGGAGAAACAGAAAACCACGGCCGAGGCACAGGGCAAGGCCATCGAGGAGAAGGCAGAACCCAGCCTGACCGTCGGCGACCATGTGCGCATAAAAGGCCTGAACAGCGTGGGAAAGATTGAGAGCATAGAAGGAAAAACGGCCACCGTCATCTTCGGTGACATGCGCACAAAGATGCGTGCCGACCGGCTGGAGAAGGCCGATGCTCCCGTGAAGAATCCCGCCACGGCGTTTAACTACACACAACAAAGCCGCACCACACGCGAGACCATTGACAACCACCGCAGCCAATTTTCACAAGACCTCGACGTGAGGGGCATGCGCGGCGACGAGGCCGTGAACGCCGTCACCTACTTCATCGACGATGCCATCCTCGTGGGGGTGCCGAAAGTTAGAATATTGCACGGAACGGGGTCGGGCATCCTTCGACAACTCATCAGGCAGTATTTGGCCACGGTGCCCAACGTCACCCATTTCCAGGATGAGCACGTTCAGTTCGGGGGCCACGGCATCACCGTGGTTGACCTGGGATGATGAAAGAGGGAGGCCCAAAGGCTCCCCTCCTTACGGGAGGGGCCGGGGTTGAGCTAAGAGTGAAGAATTTGCAACCGCCATCCCCCGCCTCATGTAGGGACGTGATGTATCACGTCCGCAAGCGAAAGGCTGCCGCCATAACTCATATCTCATAACTCATAATTCATCTCTCGTAATTCATGACTCATAACTCATAATTCATGACTCATAACTCATAACTAAAAATGTATTTTAGTTCAAAACTAAAATACATTTTCGTAATTCGGATTTTTTAATTACTTTTGCAAAAGATTTTGAAATGACAAGACTATGAAAAAAGTTTTTTTGATGCTGGCGGCCCTGCTGACATTTGCCGCAAACACCAATGCCACAGGGGCTCTCGACCTGAAAGAGGTCATCGGAGGAAAGTATTCTCCCGAACGCTTGCGCACCGTGACACCGCTGCCCGACGGCGAGAGCTATGCCCAGATAAGCAGCGACGGCAAGCGCGTGGAACAGTATTCCTATAAAACGGGGAAGGTGTCGGGCGTGCTTTTCGACGTGGGACAGACCAAGGGCGAGAGCATTTCCGACTTCGACGACTACATCATGAGTCCCGACGGAAGGAAGATGCTCATTCAAACGAACACCGAACGGGTGTATCGCCGCTCCTTCCGCGCCACCTATTATATATATAATGTTGCAACGAAGCACATGGACCGCTTGTCTGACGGCGGGCCGCAGCAGTCGCCGGTATGGGACAACCTCGGCACACAGGTGGCCTTCGTCCGCGACAACAACATCCACCTGGTGAAACTGCTCTACGACAACTCGGAAAGCCAGGTGACAAAAGACGGGAAGAAGAATGAAATCATCAACGGCATTCCCGACTGGGTGTATGAAGAGGAATTTGGCTTCAACTGCGCCCTCACCTTCAACGCCGACTGCACCATGCTCTGCTGGGTGAGGTGGGACGAAACGGCAGTGCCCGAATACCAATTGCAATACTACAAGGGCAGCGCGCCGGCCATGCAGGAAAACAGCCTGTATCCCCACCTGTTCAGTTATAAGTACCCGAAGGCCGGCGAGCGCAACGCCACCGTAAGCGTCCATTCCTTCGACATCAAAAGCCGACAGACGCGAACGCTCGACGTTCCACTGCCCGCCGACGGCTACATTCCGCGCATCATGGCCACCGGCAATGCTGAAAACATCATTGTTTACACCATGAACCGCCATCAGGACGAGCTCTGCCTCTACGGGGTGAACCCGCGAAGCACCGTGGCACGGCTGCTCATCAAAGAACAGGTGGACAAATATATGAAGGAAGAGGCCATGGAAAACATCCAGATTGGCGAGGGCCACATACTGCTGCCCAGCGACCGCGACGGGAAAATGCAGCTCTACCTTTACACCCTGACCGGGCAGTTGCAAAAGAAATTCAACACGCCGGGCGAAGTGACCGAGGTCTATGGCTACGACGAGGCAAACGGAAACCTTTATTACCAGGCCATCGGGAAAAACGCGCTCAACAGGGAGGTGTATGCCACATTGAAAAACGGTAAATACCAGTTGCTCACGCCGAGGGAAGGTTGGAACGATGCCATATTCTCAAAGAATTTCAAGTATTTCATCCATCAATGGAGCGATGCCAACACGCCCTATGAGTTTGAGACCTGCAATGCCGAAGGCAAACAGCAGTCGGCACTGATAGGCAACAATGCGCTGAAAGGCCTGCTTGCCAATCAGAATTTGGGGAAGAAGGAGTTTTTCACGTTCAAGACCTCTGAAAACGTGAGCCTGAACGGTGTGATTATCAAGCCCCACGACTTCAGTCCCTCGAAGAAATATCCCGTCATCATGTGGCAATACAGCGGTCCCGGCAGCCAGCAGGTGAAGAACGCCTGGGGCATGGGGTCGATGGGCAACGGCGCCCTCTACGACCAGTGGCTGGCCGACCAGGGCTTTATCATCGTATGTGTGGATGGACGGGGCACCGGCGGACGGGGTGCCGATTTCGAGAAATGCGTCTATAAAAACCTGGGCGTGCTCGAAGCCAAGGACCAGGTGGAAACCGCCCTGTGGCTGGCAAAGCAACCCTATGTGGACAGCCGGCACATCGGCATCTGGGGATGGAGCTACGGCGGCTTCTGCACGCTGATGAGCATGAGCGAAGGAAGGCCCGTGTTCTATGCCGGCGTGGCCGTGGCACCGCCTACCGACTGGCGATTCTACGACAGCATCTACACAGAACGATATATGAGGACTCCGCAGGAAAATGCCGCAGGATATGCCGAGAACCCCATTACGAGGGCCCCTCAGCTGAACGGCGCGCTGCTGGTATGCCACGGCATGGCCGACGACAACGTCCACCCGCAGAACACCTTTGAATATACAGAGGCACTGGTGCAGGCCGACAAGGATTTCAAAACCAACCTCTACACCAACCGCAACCACAGCATCTACGGCGGCAACACCCGCGTACACCTGCTGAGACAAATAGCACAACACTTCATTAACAATCTAAAATAACCACTCTATAGTTATGAAAAAAAGACTATTGTTGGGCGATGAAGCCATTGCTCAGGGTGCCATCGACGCAGGCCTGAGCGGCGTGTATGCCTATCCCGGCACACCGTCAACAGAAATCACGGAATACATCCAGCAGTCGCCGGTGGCCGTTGAACGCAACATCCACCGACGCTGGTGTACCAACGAGAAAACAGCCATGGAAACGGCTCTCGGCATGAGCTACATGGGAAAAAGGGCACTGGTGTGCATGAAGCACGTGGGACTGAACGTCTGCGCCGACCCCTTTGTCAACTCCGCCATGACAGGCACCAACGGAGGCGTGGTGGTGCTCGCTGCCGACGACCCTTCCATGCACTCCTCGCAAGATGAGCAGGACAGCCGCTTCTACGGCAAGTTTGCCATGCTGCCCATCCTTGATCCAAGTTCGCAACAGGAGGCCTACGACATGATGGCCTTCGCCTTCGACCTCTCGGAACACATGCACCTGCCCATACTGATGAGGGTGACAACGCGTATGGCACACAGCCGTGCCGTCGTTGAAGTTGCCGACACGCCAAGGGAGGAAAACAAGATGAACTACGATGCCGTGGCTGCCAACTGGGTGCTGCTCCCCGTCAACGCCCGCAGGCGCAACGACCAGGTGATTGCCCAGCAGCAGGAACTGGAGGAAAAAGCCACCAACAGCCCATTCAACAAATACACCGACGCCGACAACCATTCCCTGGGCATCATTGCCAGCGGCATTGCCTATAACTACCTGATGGAATGTTTCGACGGAAAATGTCCTTACCCCGTACTGAAAATCAGCCAATATCCCCTACCCAAGGACACCATCCGCCGGATGACCGCAGAATGCGATGAGGTAATGGTGATTGAGGAAGGGCAGCCTTTCATTGAAGAACAACTGCGCGGCATCATGCCGGGCAACGCCGTCATCAAGGGAAGGCTGTCGGGCGAGCTGCCGCGGTCGGGCGAACTTACTCCCGATGCCGTAAGAAAAGCCTTGGGCATTGCCCAGGACGAACTGTTCGACAAGTGCGAGGACGTGGTACCACGCCCGCCGGCACTCTGTCAGGGCTGCGGACACCGCGACGTTTATGCTGCACTCAACGAGGTGCTCAAGGAATACCCCAACGCCAGGGTGTTCGGCGATATTGGCTGCTACACGCTGGGATTCCTTCCACCCTACAGGGCCATCCACAGCTGCGTGGACATGGGCGCCAGCATCACCATGGCAAAAGGTGCCGCCGATGCCGGACAATGGCCCGCAGTGGCAGTCATCGGTGACTCCACGTTTACTCACAGCGGCATGACAGGACTGCTCGACGCCATCAATGAGAATGCCAACATTCTGGTCATCATCAGTGACAACCTCACAACGGCGATGACCGGCGGACAAGACTCTGCAGGCACCAGCAAGTTCGAGGCCATCTGCCGAGGACTGGGCCTGAACGACGACCACCTCAAGGTAGTGGTGCCGCTGCCAAAGAACATGCCGGACATTACACAGGCCATCCGCGACGAAATCAACTACCACGGCACAAGCGTCATCATTCCCCGCAGGGAGTGCATGCAGACGCTGCAACGCCACCTGAAACAGAAAAAAGCAAAGCAATAACATGAAAACAGATATCATCCTGTGCGGCGTGGGAGGACAAGGCATCCTCTCCATCGCAACCATCATTGGCGAGGCTGCCATGAAAGAAAACCTCTTTATCAAACAAGCCGAGGTGCACGGCATGTCGCAGCGCGGCGGCGACGTGCAGAGCAACCTGCGCATTGCCTCGCAGCCCATTCACAGCGACCTCATCAGCCTCGGAGGGGCCGACGTCATCATTTCCATGGAACCCATGGAGGCCCTGCGCTACCTCCCCTACCTGAAGAAAGGGGGATGGATTATTACCTCGGCCACGCCGTTTGTCAACATTCCCAATTATCCCGACATGGAACGCATCAACGCAGACCTCAAAGCCGTTGGCAATACTATCGTTATCGACATCGAGAAAATGGCCAAGGAGAATGGCGTGCCGCGCTCCGCAAATGTCATCCTGCTCGGCGCAGCACAAAAAGCCATCGGCATTGAATACGGAAAAATGGAGGCCGCCATTCGTCGTGTATTCGCAAGAAAAGGCGATGCCGTAGTCGAGCAGAACATCAAAGCGTTGGCTCTCGGCGCAACTCAAAACTCATAACCCATAATTCATCATTCAATGAACATCAAAACCACCGTTGACCAGCTCATAGCAGGCCTCGGCATCAAAGATTTCGCCAACGCAACCATCAGGGAAGTGAAACAAGTGGCTGCGGAAACCGAGAAACTGACAGGCGTGGAATTTATCAAAATGGAAATGGGAATCCCCGGACTGCCACCCTCACCCGTCGGCGTGGAGGCTCAGATAAACGCACTCAGGGGAGGCATCGCCAACAGCTATCCCGACATACAGGGCCTGCCGCAGCTGAAGCAGGCCGCATCGCAGTTCGTGAAAGCCTTCATCGGCGTGGACATCAGCCCCGAAGGATGCATACCCGTCTGCGGAAGCATGCAGGGCACCTTCGCCTCGTTCCTCACCTGTTCGCAGGCCGACCCGGAGAAAGACACCGTGCTCTTCATCGACCCGGGATTCCCCGTGCAGAAAATGCAGCTGCAGGTCATGGGCGTGAAATACAAGACTTTCGACGTCTATAACTTCCGAGGCGACAAATTGAAGGCGAAACTCGAGAGCTATCTTTCGGAAAACAACATCTGCGCCATCGTGTACAGCAACCCGAACAACCCGTCGTGGATTTGCCTCACCGACGATGAGCTGCACGCCATCGGCACACTGGCCACTCAGTATGGTGCCATCGTTATGGAAGACCTCGCCTATTTCGCCATGGACTTTAGAAAAGACCTCGGCACACCGTTCCAACCGCCTTACCAGGCCACCGTGGCCCGCCATACCGACAACTACATTCTCCTCATCAGCGGCAGCAAGGCATTCAGCTATGCCGGCGAGCGCATCGGCGTGGCCTGCATCGGCAACGCCCTTTACCATCGCCACTATACGGCGCTGGCCAACCGCTACGGAGGGCTTGCCTTCGGGCCGGTGTTCTCCACCCGGATGCTCTACGCCCTCTCCTCGGGCACCAGCCACAGCGCACAATATGCCATGGCTGCCATGTTGCAGGAGGCCGCCAACGGCAATTACCATTTCCTCAACGATGTTAAGACCTACGGCGAAAGGGCACACAAGTTGAAAGACATCTTCACGCGCCACGGCTTCCACATCGTCTATGACAAAGACCAGGACCGCGACATCGCCGACGGATTCTATTTCACCATCGGTTATCCCGGCATGACAAGCAGCCAGCTTGCACTACAGCTCATGTACTACGGCGTAAGCGCCATCAGCCTTGTCACCACGGGAAGCGAACAACAGGGACTGCGCGTCTGCACCTCATTCATTCAGGAACACCAATACCAACTCCTCGAAGAACGAATGGAGCAGTTCGAAAAAGACAAACCTGTAGGATAAACACCTGCAAGTAATGCATTTAAAAAGCCCGGGAGCATTTAGCTTCCGGGCTTTTATTTGATTACGACAAGGTTTTCGGAGTATGGTTACTGCTCCACGATGCCGGCGTCAATCCATTGTTCCAAGACTTGTTTGGCGTCATTCTGGGCGACCTCGCGGGTGACGTGCTCCTGGTCGCCGTATTCATCGAGAATAAGCTGCGCCAGGGTGTCGGCGGTGAAGGCCTCCATGGGCTGAATGTTCTCCCATAGGAAGGCCGCGGTGTCGTTCATGTAGATGATGTTGCTGAAGTCGATGTTTTCTATGCCTTCGGCGACAATCATTTTTTCTCCGCAAACCGTGCGGAGGCGGAATCCTTTCTTTGCTTTCATATTCTTGTTCTTTAATTTTAGGTTTGGCAGGACCGGAAATGTTTATATCGGCCCGAAAAGTTTTATCCATATCCTTCGGTAAAAGGCGAGAAGATATCGGCGGACGGGGAAGAGGGCCATCCACACTCGTGAATATATGCGCCACTTGAGGCCGTCGGTGCGGTCCATGGTTTTGCGCCCCTTTCGGTAGAAGCCCACCACGGCGGCGCGGATGTCGGCGGTGCGGCACTGTTCGGTAGCAAGGTTGCCGTCACCTCGCAGTGTCACCTGGTCGCCGTCGATGGCGACAATGCGGTGAATGACATAGAAGCCCGGGCGAACCTCAGCCAGTACGGGGTCGCCCTTTTGCGCCGGTCTGCTGAGCTTGGTGAGCACGGCCTTGTCGCGCGTGTCTTCAAGGAACGGGCGCATGCTGATGCCCTTCAGGGGGATGGTGGCCGTGGGGTATTCCTCAAGCATCTTGAGAACAACAGGCAGAAGCACGTCATTTGGCAAGGTCTTCGTAACCTTGGGAGGCTTTTTCCCCGAAGTCTTCTTGAAGAGGCGGTCAAGGCGCTGCCGAATGGCTTTCCAAAAGCTTCTCATTATATATTTTCAACTATTGTCAGATAAAAGGTCCCTAATGGCCCACCCCCGGCTCCTCCCGTAAGGAGGGAAGGGCAAACCATCTACATCTTCCCCCCAAGGGGGGACATAAGGGGGGTCTTCACTTTAGCGATGGCCTGATGGCATACGCGGGCGGCCTCTTCGTCGGGCAGGCAATGAAGAGTATAGACATTGCATAGCTCCACAAGCCTGGACGTGGTTTCGCAGGCGGCATTAAAAATATCCTTGTCCCATTTCATGGTGGAATTGGCAGGGAGCAGGGAGGCGAAAGCTTGCACGGGCGGCAACTTTTCCACGCTGTTCACCTTGGCGCGGTCGATGCGGGTGATGGCTCCCAACGGAGCTTTTACGTTGCGGTAGCAGGGCGTTTTTCCGCTCCAGGGGCTGCCGTAGATGAACACCTGGTCGCCGATGATGCGTATGATGGGGTTGTCGTCGTTCATAAGGTCGCAGCCGGGAATATACCGCAGCCATGAACTGACCTGCGTGCTTTTCCCCGTGCCGCTCTTGGCAATGAAAGCGTAGCCGTAGCCGTTGCACCTCACCAGCGAGGCATGAATGAGCAGCGTCTGATGAAAACTGCCGGCAAAGGCGGAAATCAACATAAGGGCGCTGTTGAGGCCGAAGCACCGCATGGAGTAGCTGCCGTTAAGGGCACACTGGCACTCGCTGAAATCCTTGTTCGTCTTCAGCAGGCAACAGTCGCGCTTTAAAATATCTTTGATGACATATTGGTAGCCGCCGCCTGCAAGCCGCCACACGATGGTGTCGCCATTGCCGGTGTCGAAAGAGTCGATTCGCGTGCGCTCCTCCTTAGGGGCCGGCACGAGGGTGTCGTCAACGGTGAGCCGGAAAAACAGCGGGGCGGCGGGTTCGCTGACCCTGAACGGTTCGAGCGACGGCACAAGCGTCATGTTGTTGACCTCGGGCTGTTGGAAACAAAGCTCAACATTGTGTTCGGCTATTTGGAAAAAATGACGAAGCATTTTAGTTATGAATTATGATTTACGGCGCAGCCTTTTTCAATTTTACTACTTTTAGCCCACCCCCGCTCCCTCCCGTAAGGAGGGGAGCCTTTGGGCCGTACGTCTTCCCCACAAGGAGGGATTAGAGGGAGGCCTTTTTTCTTTTCTTTTTCTTCTCCGGCTTAGTGGCTTTCTGTTCAGAAATCTCAAGGGGAGAAATGGGGAGGAACTTGAAATCGGCACTTGTCAACACCTGAAAGGAGAAATCGTTTTTCTTCGTGTATTTAGATTTCAGTTTCAAGTACTTCTTGTCAATGTCCTTGCGCTTGGTGGCATAGGTAATGATGCAGGTTCTGTTGGGCTCATGCCTTTTTTCAGCAAGATATTCGCGCAGCTGCAGACTATAGTTGCTACGGCTTACGAGGAAGCCGGTCTTGTTCTCCACCCACGCGCTGTCAATTTCCTGAATGTCGGTGACATATACCACCGAGTCGTTGAACGAGGCGGCGAAGCCGAAAGCATAAATCTTTTGTCTTACATAGTTGCTCTGGGCGTCGCAGTAAACAGCACAAAGGCAGAAGGCTGCCAATATAGAAAAGAACAGTTTTTTCACGTTTGCTTATTTTTTATATTCATTCTTCAGATCTCACTCACGCCGGATTATTGCCCCAAGTAGGTTTTCAGCATCTTGTTCTTGGTGCTGTGCCGGAGCCTCCTGATGGCCTTTTCCTTGATTTGCCGCACACGTTCCCTGGTAAGTCCGAATTTCTCGCCTATTTCCTCGAGCGTCATTTCGGGCTGGTTGATACCATAGAAAGCCTCAATGATGTTACGCTCGCGGTCGTTGAGCGTTTTCAGTGCGCGGTTGATTTCTTCGCGCAGGCTCTCCATCACCAATGAGCGGTCGGCCAGCGGCGCATCGTCGTTCACAAGCACGTCGAGAAGACTGTTGTCGTCGCCCTCGGCAAAGGGTGCGTCAACGCTCACATGCTTGCCGTTCACCATGATGGCATCCTCAATCTTCTCGTGGGGCAGGTCGATGCACTCTGCTATCTCATCAATGCTGGGGCGGCGCTCGTTCTCCTGCTCGAACTTGTTCGACATGCGGTTGATTTTGTTCACGCTGCTCACCTGGTTGAGCGGCAGTCGCACAATGCGGCTTTGCTCGGCAATGGCCTGCAGGATGCTTTGCCTAATCCACCAAACGGCGTAAGAGATGAACTTGAAGCCGCGCGTTTCGTCAAACTTCTCGGCAGCCTTGATGAGCCCCACGTTGCCCTCGTTGATGAGGTCGGGAAGCGACAGCCCCTGGTTCTGATATTGCTTGGCCACGGAAACCACAAAGCGCAGGTTGGCCCGCGTAAGGCGTTCAAGGGCTTTTCGGTCGCCTTTCCTGATACGCTGGGCAAGCTCCACTTCTTCGTCAACAGAAAGCAGTTCCTCGCGACTTATCTCCTGAAGATATTTGTCGAGGGACGCACTGCCGCGGTTCGTAATTTGAACAGTGATTTTTAGTTGCCTCATGGTCGTTATTAATTAGCAGATGCAAAAGTACGGGTTTTCCGTCAAATTACCGAATAATTTACAGAAAAACTTCATTCATTACCTATAAAAGGGGACTATCCAGCGACAAAAAATCGCGGCCAAGCATTGCCGGCCGCGATTTTCATGTAGTATTTCTCTCTTCACATCACTCTTGAAGCTGCACGGCGAAATAGCCTTTCTTGCCCGTAGGATATACGCCCTTGATGTAGAGCACGGGGTCTTTGCTCGTTGAAGCGGCTTTCACGGCTTCCTGCAGGTCGTCGGTGGTCTTGATGGGCTTTTCGTTGGCCGTAAGAATAATGAATCCGTCGGGAATGCCGGCATCCTTGATGGCGCCCTTGCTCACCTTCATCACTTTCAGGCCGTAGTTAAGCTCCAGCTGCTTCTTCTCATCTTCATTGACGGGACGGAAGGTGGCACCCAGCACGTCCATGTCGGCACTCTTCACCACTGAGGTGTTGCCCTGGGCATTCTTCAACGTCACGTTGGCCGTCTTCTTCGACTTGTTGCGCAGGTAGGTAATGGTCACCTTGTCGCCGGGACGTTTGTTGACCAGGTATTCCTGCAATTCGGCCATCTTGGTGAGCGACTTGCCGTCGATGGCGGTGATGACGTCGCCCTCCTTCAGTCCGGCGGCAGCACCAGCACCGTCTTCGTCAACCTTTGCCACATAGATGCCATTGACCGTTCCGAAGTCGGGAACATCCTTGCCCTGCTGCTTCAGGCCGTCGGTATAGTTGTTCAGGTCGGAGCCTTGGATGCCGATGAGGGCGCGCTGCACGGTGCCGTAGGTCTTCAGGTCGCTCACCACCTTGTTCATAATAGAGGTGGGAATGGCAAAGCCGTAACCGCTATAGGAACCAGTTTCGGAATAGAGCATAGAGTTGATGCCCACCAGCTCACCGGAGGCGTTGACCAGTGCGCCGCCCGAGTTACCGCGGTTGATGGCGGCATCGGTCTGAATGAAGCTCTGCACGGTGTTGCCGCCCTGCATGGAGCGTGCCTTGGCACTCACGATGCCTGCCGTTACGGTGGTGCCCAGGGTGAGCGGGTTACCGATGGCCAGCACCCATTCACCAATCTTCAGCTTTTGGCTGTCGGCAATGGTGATGGCGGGCATGTCCTTGCCGTTCACCTTGATGAGGGCGAGGTCGGTGGTCGGGTCCGTGCCGATGATTTTTGCCGAGAACTCGCGGTTGTCGGTCAAGATGACCGTTATCTCGTCGGCACCCTCCACCACGTGGTTATTGGTGACGATGTATCCGTCGGCCGAGACAATGACACCCGAGCCTGAGCCCTGGCGCTTCGGCGTCTGCACCTGGCGCTTCTGCCTTCCGCCGTTGGGGTTGCCGAAGAAGCCGAACGGGTCGAAGAAGTCGCTGAACGGGTCTTCCACCTCCACGGTCTGCGTCTTGCTGTTCTGCACCACCCTCACCGTCACCACGGCGGGCAATGCCTTCTCGGCGGCATACGTCAGGTCAACGGGCTGTCCGGGAGCGGCGCTCGTGCCGGTGGAGCCGGAGGCGCCGGCAAGGTTAGTCTGGTTGGCATAGACCTTGACAAATGAACTTGCTGAAAAAGCAATGGCAATAATGCACATTGCGTAAACCAAATAATTTTTTACGTTCTTCATGTCTTATTAAATATTGATGTAATTTTATGCTGAAAACATAACTATGACGAAGTTTCTGCCAAAGGGTTTAACCAGGGCCGACACAGTGTCATGTTGTATTTATGGGTGCAAAAATAGACGCAAAAAATGTAAAACTGTCATTTTGTCATTTCCTTTTGTCCTCTTTTAACACAATCAGCCTCACAATTAAAACATATTTGCGGCTTGCGAAACTTTTTTTACATTCATTTCACTAAGGAAATTCATATTAATTTTCCCGAAGAAACCTTTCGCGACGGGTGCTGAGCATGGGAAAAAGGAGCCGACGCCTCCGAGCGTCAGACCAACAATTCAGGTTAAGAATTTGCGGTTGTTCCGACGCTTGGAAGCGTCGGCTCACAAGACAGGCTCGTAGCATGGCGGATTATACCAGAAATGAAAGAATATACATTCTTGCAAGGAAATGGCAAATGCAGCCAGTCCAGACCGCAAAAAACTCCAGTCCTTCTGCGGTTAGGACTGTAGTCGTTTGCGGTCTGGACTGCAGTCGTTTGCGGCCAGGACTGGGCCGGACTACAACATAGGGATAAGGAATGTGCTGAAAGACAGCGCATTAACAACCATTTCCCAAACTCAAAAACAATATGGAAATCAATCTTATGCAAAATCATGAATGTTTTTGCATAAACTTTCCTTTCTGCTCCCTTTCCTTGGCATTGCCCACGCATTGTTTTTTGTCATATTTAGGTACATCGCTGCCGTTCCACGGAACTAAAATAAAAGGAAAAAAGAATGAAGGAAAAAGAAAAAAGAGCAAATATTTGCAGGTTCATGAAACAATAAGTATCTTTGTAAGCCGTTTAAATTAAATAGCGGCATGAATTGCTAACACCTATTTATATTATACGACTATGCGACAAAGAAAAACTATCCTCCTCGTGGCCGGCCTGCTGCTGATTTCTGCCCATATCCATGCGCAGAAATGGTTCCTGGTGGGCTACGACAATAATGGCAACATCATTAAACAAGGCGGCATCTCTGCCGAGGTTGACATACGGCAAGACCTTGATTGCCTTCAGTCGTCACTTGGCAATAGCGCCAGCTACTTCGCCATCATGCGTAAGAACGGAAGCGGCGTGTGGTTCAACAATGTGTATAAGGCCACCTTCGAGCTTCGCGGCTCCGCCCCCACTCTTCTGTCGGCTCCCGCCGGTGATGAAGTGACCATCGACGTGGCCGACGCCTATGTGGTGGTCAACGGCTGCCTGCCGGGCACCACCATCAACGTGGCAACTGCCGACGGCAAAAGCATCTTCTGCCGCAAGGCGACGAAGGAGCGCACCGTCATCGACACCTCCACCCTGGGCAAGGGCATTTATATTGTACACCTGCCGGGGCGTACGCTGAAATTTTGTAAAAAATAAGAAAAGGCAAGGCCATGAAGAAAAGACTTTTAACACTGACAGCCCTTTTGCTGGCTTTTGCCGGTTGCCTGAGGGCGCAATATGAGATTTACACCAACGACGGTGCCATGTATTTCTGGGAACAACAGCAGCTGCGCGTCAACGAAAGCGGGCCCGTTAGCTCGTGGACATTGCAGACACCCAAGCCCATCCTGCTGAGCGACGTGCGCGACGTGGTGCGCGGCTTCACCGTGCTCACCGTGATGGTGAACAGCTCCCCGGCAATGTTCGACCACCGCCTGCAGCTCGCCGTGGGCGAAACGGCAACGTTCACCGCCACCGTGTCGCCGCAGAATGCTTCTATCAAGGACTTGACATGGACATCGAGCAACCCACAGGTGGCAACGGTCAGCAACGGACTGGTGACCGCCGTGGGCGAAGGGTCCACCACCATCAGCGTGACGGCCAACCAGGGCGGATATACCGTGAACTGCTATATCATGGTGAAGGGCAACAACACCGTGCATGTTACCAACCTGACCTTGTCGCCCACGGAGATGACGCTCTATGTAGGCGACGAGGGCCTCATTACGCCCAACGTAACGCCTGAGAATGCCACGGTGAAAGACGTGACATGGTCATCGTCGGCCAACAACATCGCCACGGTGAAAAACGGCGTGGTGAAGGCGCTGGCCGTGGGAATGGCAACCATTACCGCCAAGACCATCGACGGCGGCGTGGGAAAGCAGTCGTTCAAATATGCCACCTGCAGGGTGACCGTCAAGCAGAAACCGGCCGAGGAACCCGACCAGCCCACCCTGGGCATCAAGTTGCCCGGAGCCTCTTCTTACGAAAAGCTGACGGCATCGACATGGGGACTCGTGGGGCAGCATTTCTCGGTGAAGGCCTTCGCCGACAAGAACCTCACACGGCCCTTACAAGGCTCCTACACCGTGACACCGCGCGGACAGGGCACCATCAGATATACCGCAAGCCAGAGCGACGTGGACCTGTGGGGAACCTATAACATTCCCGAACCCGTCGCCTTCAGCTTTACTTCGGCCGACGGGGGCACCTCGGTGGAGGGCAGCACGCTCTTTGAAATCAATCCCGCCGTGGTGGTGGCCACGACGACGGGCGTATGCGTCAACGGCAAGATGATCAACAACCGCAACACGGTGAAACTGATTTACCATCCCTGGAACGGAGTGTGCGAACTGGCCAACATCAACGCCTCGACCAGCGAGAGCTACATGGACGGTGTGAAGAAATACACCTATCCCGGACGCGCCGACGCTTTCTGCTTCGACGACAATGGGAACATGATAACGGCGGTGGCTGAACCTGCCAACAACAGCGTGAACCTCAATGTCTATGCCAACAACCAAAGGCTGCTCTACCTGGAGCGCATGGTGAACAACGGCCGGCTGCCAAGCATCTGGGCAAGAGGCAACACCTGCAACAACGGCCGGCCCGACTTGAATGGAGGACTCATCTGCACCACCACGACCGGCTACAACAACCTGGCGGGCACCGCTGCTCCCGGATGGTCGGCCACGGGGTGGAACTTTGATAGCAACAACACCCTCTGCCCGTGGGTGTGGGAAAGCAGCTATGCCCAAATGGGCTATTACGCCTTGCTCGACAACAACATTTCCGTATGTGCCGTGAACACCAGCACCTTGCCAAACGCCACCGCCTACGACCCTGCGAACAGCATGACGTCCATCTGCATGGACGGCGACCCTGTTTGTGAACTTGGCAACGCCAGGGTGTGGAGCGACGGCAGGCAGATACTCTTCACCCACTATGTGGCAAAAGACAAGACATGGCTGCTTGGCTCCCTCAACGAAAATTACCAGGAAAACACGCTCTGCACAAGGTCCTTCGACCCCGTGCCGCAGATGTTTGCCGAAAACCTCATGGGGGAATGGATAACCGCCGGCACGCAAAACGGCACGTTCAAGGTCTTCAACGGCCAGGGAGAAATCTATTTCACCACGACGACACTTAACGGGAAGACCATCAACGACTTTGTGCTGGCAAGGACGCTGCCCGAAGGATGGTATCAACTATTGAAATAAAAGAGCCTTAAAAAAGTTGACAAACTGATGAAAAGAATTCTTTCGTATATCATTTCCACCGTGTGCGCCCTGTTTGCCGGCAACGCCATGGCACAGGATGCGTGGCCCAACATCAACCCCACGGCATTCTTTTCGAGTTCCGACGGCGAGGAAGAAGAATCAACGCAATTTTCGGGCTCGGCACCGGTGAAAGGCCGCTTCCTGGCTCAGCCGGAAAACACCGACGGATGGTCGGCCACTTACGAATGGCGGTTCACGATGGAAGGCGAAGAGTCGCCCTACCTGACCAGGTATGAAGAAAACACCGAATGTACGTTCACCCAGGCAGGAAGCCACGCCATCGTGTGCTATGCCCTCTTCATACAAGGCAACGACACGGTGAGTTTCACCGATGAATATTGGGCCGACATGCAGCCCATACGCGTCACGGTGAGCGAAAGCCGGTTGGAAATGCCCAACGCCTTTTCGCCCAACGGTGACAATATCAACGACATTTACAAGGCAAAGGACGGCTGGCAAAGCCTCGTGGAGTTCCACGCCACCATCTTCAACCGCTGGGGACAGAAAATCTACGAGTGGAGCGACCCCGCAGGAGGATGGGACGGCACGTTCAACGGACGCGACGTGAAGCAAGGCGTTTACTATGTGCTGGTGAAGGCGAAAGGTGCCGACGGGAGGAAATACAACATCCGGCGCGACGTCAACTTGCTCAGGGGATATACCGAGGGCCAAGGGGCAACGGAATAATAAAACACCGTTTGGAGTTGTCATCCACAATCGTCAAAACTCCTTTGAATTAACTTAGAAAAGTTGGAAAACGATAAAATTTGCGTATGGGGTGCCCGTGTGCACAACCTGAAAAACATTGACGTTGAGATACCTCGCGGAAGTTTGACCGTGATGACTGGTCTTAGTGGAAGCGGCAAGTCGTCGTTGGCCTTCGACACCATTTTTGCTGAAGGCCAACGCAGGTATATTGAGACTTTCTCGGCCTACGCCCGCAATTTCCTTGGAGGCATAGAACGTCCCGACGTTGACAAAATCACCGGCCTTAGCCCCGTTATCAGCATAGAGCAGAAAACCACCAACAAAAACCCGCGTTCAACCGTGGGCACCACCACGGAAGTATATGACTACCTGCGACTTCTCTTCGCACGCGCCGGCACCGCCTACAGCTATATGACCGGCGAGAAAATGGTTAAATATACCGAAGAGAAGGTCATCAGCATGATTCTTTCCGACTACGACGGCAAGGCCATCTACATCCTCGCGCCATTGGTAAGGAATAGAAAAGGACATTATCGCGAGCTGTTCGAGAGCATGAGGAAAAAAGGTTTCCTCAACATCCGCATCGACGGCGAGGTGAAGGAAATTACCCGCGGAATGAAAGTTGACCGCTATAAGAACCACAACATTGAGGTGGTCATCGACAAGTTGCGCGTGCAGGCCAAAGACGATGAACGGCTCAAAAAAAGTGTGGCAACAGCCATGAAACAGGGAGAGGGGCTGCTGATGATTATGGAAAAAGACAGCGGCAGCGCCAAATATTACAGCAAGCGGTTGATGTGCCCCACAACCGGCATCTCTTACAGCGACCCCGCCCCCAACAAATTTTCATTTAATTCGCCTGAAGGAGCGTGCCCCCATTGCAAAGGACTGGGATATGTGCATGAAATCGACATGGACAAAGTCATCCCCAACCGCAACGTCAGCATTTACGACGGGGCCATCACACCGCTTGGGAAATACAAAAACCAGATGATTTTCTGGCAAATAGCCGCCGTGCTCGAGAAATACGGATGTGACCTGAAAACAAAAGTCGACGACCTGCCCGAGGAGGCACTTCGCGAGGTGCTCTACGGCACACTTGGAAACGTGAGAATAAGCAAGGAACTGGTACACACTTCGAGCGACTACTTCGTGGATTTCAACGGCGTAGTGAAGTATTTGAGAAGCGTCATGGACAACGACGACAGCCAGGCCGGCCAGAAATGGGCCGACCAATTCCTCGCCGTCACCGACTGCCCGGAATGTAAGGGCATGAGGCTCAACCGCGAGTCGCTTTCTTACAAAATCGGCGACAAGAACATCTCGGAATTGGCAAAAATGGACATCTCGGAACTGAAAGAGTGGATGGTAAATGCCAAAAACGTGATGACGCCACAACAACAACAAATTGCCGCCGAAATAACAAAGGAAATCATCACGCGCCTCGACTTCATGCTGGAGGTGGGACTGGAATACCTCTCGCTCGACAGGCAGTCGGGAACGCTTTCGGGCGGTGAGAGCCAAAGAATAAGACTGGCGACGCAGATAGGCTCACAACTTGTCAACGTGCTTTACATTCTCGACGAGCCAAGCATCGGACTCCACCAGCGCGACAACGACCGCCTGATACGTTCGTTAAAAGAACTGCGCGACCTCGGAAACACCGTCATCGTCGTTGAACACGACAAGGAAATGATGCTCAGTGCCGACTATATCATCGACATCGGACCGGGAGCCGGAAGAAAAGGCGGCGAAGTGGTGTTCCAGGGGAAACCCGCAGACATGAAAGACAAGGAAACACTCACCGCTCAATACCTGAACGGGAAACGCTCGATTGAACTCCCCCCTGCAGGCCGGCGGAAAGGCAACGGCAAGAGCATCAAGATAATAGGAGCCAGCGGCAACAATCTCAAGCACGTCGATGTGGAGTTCCCACTTGGAAAACTCATCGTCGTGACTGGCGTTTCGGGTTCTGGAAAGTCAACACTCGTCAACGAAACCCTGCAGCCCATCCTCAGCCAGCATTTCTATAGAAGTCTGAAAAAGCCCATGCCTTTTGAAGCGGTGGAAGGAATTGAAAACATTGACAAAGTGGTCAATGTGGATCAGGCTCCCATCGGCCGCACTCCACGCAGCAATCCCGCCACCTACACGGGCGTGTTTGCCGACATCCGCAACCTTTTTGTCAACTTGCCCGAAGCAAAAATCAGAGGCTACAAGCCCGGGCGTTTCTCATTCAACGTGAAAGGCGGACGTTGTGAGACTTGCGGCGGCAACGGATACAAGACCATCGAAATGAATTTCCTCCCGGATGTGATGGTGCCCTGCGAGGTATGTCACGGAAAACGCTACAACCGTGAAACGCTCGAAGTGCGGTATAAGGGGAAAAGTATTGCCGACGTGCTCGACATGACCATCAACCAGGCGGTGGAATTCTTTGAGAATGTGCCGGAAATACTGAGGAAAATAAAAACCATCCAGGACGTGGGACTGGGATATATCAAACTCGGGCAACCCTCCACGACCCTGTCGGGTGGTGAAAGCCAAAGAGTGAAACTGGCAACGGAATTGAGCAAGAAAGACACCGGAAAGACACTTTTCATCCTCGACGAGCCCACCACAGGCCTGCATTTCGAGGACATCAGGATGTTGATGGACGTGCTTCAAAGGCTGGTCAACAAAGGCAACACCGTTGTTATCATTGAGCACAACCTCGACGTCATAAAACTGGCCGACCACATCATTGACATGGGCCCCGAAGGCGGACGCAACGGCGGCCGAGTGATGGCCACAGGAACGCCCGAGGAAGTGGCAAAAAGCAAACAGGGTTACACGCCCTATTACCTCAACAAGGAGTTGGAGGAAATGAAAGCCAAACACTGATCGGCGCACCTTTCGCCATCCACCGCCGCCGACACAATGCCGCCGGCATAACCAGCCCCTTCGCCGCAAGGGAATAGCCCCTCGCAGGCCAGATGTTGCAAGGAATCACCATCGCGAAGTATTCTCACAGGAGAGGAGGTCCGGGTTTCTACGGCAATCAGCGTGGCATCATTTGTAAGAAATCCCCTGCTCATCTTTCCAAATTTACGGAAGCCTTCCTGCAACCTCCGTGAAATAAACGGCGGCATCCAGAAATGCAACGGACTAGCAATGAGTCCCGGAGCATAGCTCGACGTGGGCAAGGATGCACTGAGACGGCCGTTCACAAAGTCGGCCATGCGTTGTGCGGGTGCCGTTTGCCTCATATTGCCCTGTTGCCAACACAATTTCTCAAGATGTTCTTGAAGCCGCATCATGCGCAACGGGTCGTCGCCGTTGATGTCGGGAAGACGGAACTCATCGAGGTCTTCGGGCCTCACCTCCACCACCATTCCGCTATTGCTCCAAGCCGTGGAGCGGTGCGACGGGCTCATGCCGTTGACAACAATCTGCTCCGGACCGCTGGCAGCTGGAATGACAATCCCTCCCGGACACATACAAAAACTATAGACTCCCCTTCCTTCCACCTGCGTGATGAAGCTATATTCGGCCGTCGGCAAGTATTTTCCCTTACCTTCGCGGCTATGGTATTGTATCTGGTCGATGAGGTGGCTAGGGTGTTCAAGCCTCACACCCACCGCCAGTCCTTTTGCTTCAATGGCCATTTTGCCGTTGGCAAGGTATTGATAAACATCCCTGGCCGAATGTCCCGTGGCAAGGATGACAGGACCCCTCCATTCCTTTTCCTCATTTGTCGAAACATTGACGGTTCTCACGCCGACCGCCCTGGGCATTTGTCCATGCTCCGTTTGAAGCATCAACGCCACCATCTTGGTCTGGAAATGCACTTCGCCACCACATCTGATAATGGTGTTCCTCATGTTTTCAATAACGCGGGGCAATTTGTCGGTGCCGATATGCGGATGGGCATCCGACAAGATGGAAGTGCTGGCCCCATGCTGACAAAACACATGAAGTATTTTCTCAGTGTTTCCCCTTTTCTTACTGCGTGTGAACAATTTACCGTCTGAGTAAGCACCGGCGCCGCCTTCCCCGAAACAATAATTGCTCTCGGTTTCCACGCTATGCGTTTTTGCTATCTGAGCAAGGTCCAATTTTCGGTCTCTCACATTTTTTCCACGTTCCAAGACTACCGGTCTCAGCCCGAGCTCAATGAGCCGCAGGGCGGCAAACAATCCGCCGGGCCCCGCTCCCACGACAACGACCTGGCGACCGTCTGACACATCCCCATAATGGGTTTCAACATATTCCTCCGCTTCGGGAAATTCGTTGACGTATGCCCTCACTTTCAGGTTTACAAAGACCGTGCGTTGCCGTGCGTCAATGCTTTTCTTCAACACGCGCACCGCGCATATACCGTTCATGCCCTTTTCCTTTGAAAGATAATCTTTTATGGCCTGCTCGTCGGCGGCCTGGCTGGGCAATAGCCTAAGCGACAATTCTTGAATCATTTTTCCTAAACGACTATTTTTCTAAACGTCTATTTCCCCAACAATGTTTTTTGGAAAAAAGTTAATACTCGTTGTTGTGCATCGGGCGGACATCCGTGGGGCATGTCCCACAACTCAGTGATAAGTTGTTCCGAGGCATGCTGGCTATCCCATACATCGTGCATGATTTTAAAGGCTTTCTCGGCCCCCGGCACTGGGAAAAGCTTATCCTGGCTACCGTTGATGAACAGCGCGGGCTTGGGACACGCCAGGCTGGCAATGTGCGGATAATCAAGATATTGCCGAAGCGCGGGAATGCAGTTGGCAAATCCGCCATTCTCACTTCTTCCGTAGTTGAGGGTGAGTTGCACGTCGCTGGTCACCATCCAGCACACCGCCGCCATGGCTTTTATCTTGTCTGACAGAGCGCCGAGCATCCATGCCCTGTAAGCGCCCATGGAACACCCGGCGCAACCAATGCGTTCGGCGTCCACCTCGGGCAACGAGGCCAGCAGTTCGGTGGTGGCCATGTCGTCGTAAGTCATAAAAGCGCTCAGGTCGCGACCATACATCATCATGTTTCCTGCCATGATGTCGTATTTTGAGCGGTCCACACCCTCTGCCCTGCCCCTCTCGCCCCAGGCGGGAGCATCGGCCGAGAAGACCACAAAGCCATGTTGCGCCAGGAAATCGCCCCAAAACTGCCCTCCATAGACCACGTCTTGCCATTCCTCGGCATCTTTCATCACCGTGGAATCTTCATGGAAAGGCCGTATCATCTTTTCCTTCCCTATGAACAGGTGGGCGCCGTGGTCATGCAGAAGGTTGATGGCGGGATGCTTGCCGGGCGCGTCGGGCACCAGCAAATAGGCCCGCACCTTATAGTATTTGCTCAACTGGAACTCCAATTTCCGCGCCTTATAGCCGTTGCGTTGTTCTTCGTCGAGCACTTTCAGCTCAAAGCCGTTCACGGGCGGCGCCGGCGGCGTCATCATGCACTCCAGCACCTTGGCGCGCGCCACTTTCTTCCATTTCTTGAAATTCTTCTGAGGGGCATTCCCCCAGGCCAGCGGATAGGTCATGTCTTTTATCAGCTCGTCGCAATAAACGGGCATATTCTTCTTAAACTCATACAATTCCCGTTTCTGTGCACTGACCGACACAGAGAAGAACAACAGGCTGAGAAGCAATAGTTTTTTCATTGTCATATAATTGGAGTTCATGGCCCACACCGACCCATCCCGTAGGAGGGGAGCCCTTTGGCCGTACGTCTTCCCCCCAAGGGGGGGGATTAGAGGGGGGCTTTATTTTTCACTTATAAGCTTCACTTTCTAAATTCCGCCACGCAAATGGCGGTGGCCACGGCTACGTTCAAGCTCTCTGCCGTGGGCTTGCCCGGAGGGAACGAGGGAATTTTAATGCGTTCACCCACCAGTGCCTCCACCGCCGCCGACACCCCGTTGCCTTCATTCCCCATGACGAGGATGCCGTGGCCCGTAAGACGTTTCGCATAGAGCGAGTCGCCGTCGAGGAAAGTGCCGTAAACGGGAACACCCGGAGAAAGCGTGGAAAGAAACGCCGGCAGGTCCACATAGCACGGCCTCACCCGCGCCAGGCTACCCATGGTGGCCTGCACCACCTTCGGGTTATAGGCGTCGGCGGTGCCCACGGAACATATAATATGGCTGATGCCAAACCAGTCGGCAATGCGGATGATGGTGCCCAGATTGCCGGGGTCCTGCACATTGTCGAGCGCTATGTAGAGCTCTTCCTCCGGGTGCAGATCCTCCGGTGCATCGGCGGGAATGGGGAACACCGCCAATACCTGTTGGGGATGTTGCAAGAAACTGACGCGCCTCAACTCCTCCTCCGTGACCAGTACGTCTTGCACCCTGGGTTGCCTCTGCCGGCCGTCATACCACTCCCGGGTGGCCACAAGGCGCAAAGGCTCCATCACCGCCATCAACTCTCCAACCACCTTCGGACCTTCGGCCACAAACGCCTTTTCGGCGCCGCGAACCTTCTTCACTTCCAGCGAATGGATGTATTTTATCAAGTTTTTGCTTATCATGTGGCAAAAGTACGATTTTTTTTGCTAATTTTGCATTCAAATTCAGAAATAATGAGATTTTCATTATTAAAATGTGTCATCTTCCTGGCCGTGGCAATCACCCTTGCCGCCTGCACCTCCTCGCGCAATGCCACCGATGAACCGATGCTCCACGACGTGGCACTGTTGTCCGACAACCGCGACATCAGGCTCACGGACCTGGAGCCGTACATCAGGCAACAACCGCAGGTCAAGTGGTTCATACGCAAGAAGGACGTGCCCCTCGACTCCGTGCTGACGGCCCAGACCGCCCACGACCTCACCACGGCCATGCAAAACATGGGCTACCTGAACGCCGCCACAACCATCGACACCACAAGGCTGAAGCACCAGAAGGTGTCGCTCAAATATCACCTCCACCCGGGCGAGCCCTTCCACATCCGCAACCTTCAATACGACATCCGCGACGACTCCATCGCCGCCTTCCTTAGCCGTCACCCTGAGGCATTCATCCTCAAGGAGGGAATGATGTTCTCGGTGAACGAGTTGAACAACCAGCGCAAACACCTCACCACGTTGCTCAACGACAACGGCTACTACCGCTTTCACAAAGACTTCATCACCTTCACCGCCGACAGCACGCTCGGCTCACATCTCGTGGACCTCACGCTCAAGTTGTCGCCATGGCGCGTCGGCGGCGACACCGTCGCCACCCGCCATCCCGTCTATTACGTCCGAAACGTCAATTTCGCCCCCCACGCCCAGACATCCACGGCCACCCTCCCCCTGCGCCCCTCGGTGCTCAGGGAGAACACGGCCATACGCACCGGCGAGCCCTATAGCGCCGCCGACCTGCAGAAGACCTACAATAACTTTGCAAGGCTCTCGGCGGTGAGATACACAAATGTCAACTTCTCCGAAGACCCCGACACCACGCTCCTCGATTGCCTCATCCACCTGAACACCAACAAGCCCAACACCCTCAGCTTCCAGCCCGAAGGCACCAACACCGCCGGCGACTTCGGTGCCGCGGCATCGCTCACCTACGAGAACCGCAACCTCTTCCACGGCTCCGAGGTGCTCACCATCCAGCTTCGAGGGGCCTTCGAGGCCATCACGGGGCTGGAAGACTATCAGAACCAGGACTATAAGGAATACAGCATTGAGACGAAGTTGCTCTTCCCGCGCCTGCTCGCACCCCTCGTGTCGAGGGCTTACCGCCGAAGGAGCACCGCCTCGTCGGAACTTTCCGTGAGCTATAACCTGCAGGACAGGCCCGAGTTCCACCGCCGACTGTTCAACGGCTCATGGCGATACCGATGGACCGACGCCGCCAAGCACCACTCCTACCGCGTGGACCTGCTCGACCTCAACTACATCCACATGCCGTGGATTTCGCCCATCTTCAAACAAGAATACCTCGATGCCGCCGGAAGCCGAAACGCCATCCTGCGCTATAACTACGAGGACCTGTTCATCATGAAAATAGGCTTCGCCACCACCATCGTGAAGGGCAACCACGCCATCAAGCTCAATGTGGAAACGGCCGGCAACCTGCTCTCGGGCATCAGCCGCCTTACGGGGAGCAGCAAAAACGCCAACGGGCAATACACGCTTTTCAACATTGCCTACGCGCAATACGCAAAGGCCGACTTCGACTACTCGCGCACAGTGACGCTGGCCGGAAGCAACCAGCTGGCGCTACATGCCGCACTGGGCGTGGCATGGCCCTACGCCAATAGCCGCGTGCTGCCCTTTGAGAAACGATACTTCTCGGGCGGCGCAAACTCCGTAAGGGGATGGACGGTCAGGGGACTGGGGCCCGGAAAATTCCGCGGAAGCCACGGAGCCATCGACTTCATCAACCAGACGGGCGACATGAAGCTCGACCTCAGCATGGAATACCGCACCCACCTCTTTTGGAAACTCGCGGGGGCGTTGTTCATCGACGCGGGAAACATCTGGACCATGCGAAACTATCCCGAACAGGAGGGCGGACAATTCCACCTCGACAATTTCTATGAGCAGATAGCCGTGGCCTACGGTGCCGGCCTGCGCCTCAACTTCAGCTACTTCATCCTGCGCTTCGACATGGGCATGAAGGCCGTCAACCCCGCCTACGAAAACTCCAAAGAGCATTGGGCCATCGTGCATCCACGGTTGTCGCGCGACTTTGCGTTCCATTTCGCCGTAGGACTCCCCTTCTGATTTCTGCCGCTTTTTCTACCACGGATGGTCTTTGTTCAACCACGGGTGTACTTTTAACCACGGATGAACACAGACTGACACGGACTTTTTAAAACAACGGATGGTATTTTTACCACGGATAAACACGGACTGTCACGGACTTTTTTTAAACAACGGATGTTTTTTTACCACGGATGAACACGGAATGACACGGACTTTTTCACGGATTTCCATCTTTATATGATTCCGGTGTAGGGACATACTTTATGTATGTCCGCACGCCTCAAAAGATGACACGCCATCACGCCTTTTTTCGGACATACATAAAGTATGTCCCTACGCTTTCATTACAAATCAGCAAAAAAAGTCCATGTCAGTCCGTGTTCATCCGTGGTTGAAAAATTTCGTGTCAGTCCGTGTTCATCCGTGGTTGAAAAAAGACAATCCGTGGTTGAAAAAATTCCGTGTCAATCCGTGTTCTTCCGTGGTTAAAAAACAATGTAAAGCCGCAGGAAAATTGTCAAGATTTTTCATGGTTTTTGAGAGCGTGAAGGAAGTTTGACCGCAAATCGAAGGGAGAGATCTTGAAGATTGAGAGGAGAAATCTTGAAGATTGAGGAGAGAAATTTGCGGTCAAACCGGCCACTATTTTAAACCCATTGATAATCAATCAGTTAGAAAACCACCGAAAATTTGGGAATTTTGTCAAGATTTTTCATAATTTCTACACACAAACTTACCCACCAATTTTCAAAGCAAAAAAAGCTACTTTTTTCATAAAAAGCCAGTGCCCATCCGAGGCCATCCGAGGTAAAAACAAAAGGAAAAAACGCCCGCTTGCGGTTTTTATTGAAAAAAGTGCCCGTCATTCAAATCTTTTTTGTACTTTTGCAGACGGTTCGGGGGAGAAATCCCGAAACCGCAAAGAAGCATTTGCTATTATTTCGCGTTAAGCCAAAATGCCCAGGAAACAGTTTGGAATAAAAAACGCTCTGAAATAATAGAGATTGTGGGGTGCAGGAAAGTGTACCCCCATTCCACCTTTTAATAGCGAATGTATTCACGCCTACAGGCGTGGTACATTCTTATAAAGGTGGATGGGGTTCCAATTCCTGGGCATGCCCCAGCTTAACGCATAAGGATGGCCACGCTTTCTTTGTGCGCAGGCGATTGATAGTCAGGTGCCTACATTTGTAAACTATCAATCGCGACCATGGCAAACGAATCTTTATCAAAGGCGAAAGACGCCAAGAACGACGAGTTCTACACCCAGTACCACGACATTGAGCGCGAGGTGGAAGCCTATTTGGAGTATAACGCCGACGTGTTCCGCGACAAAACGGTGCTGCTGCCCTGCGACGACCCCGAGTGGAGCAACTTCACCCGCTATTTCGCCCAGAACTTCCAACGGCTGGGCCTTCGCAAGCTCATCTCCACCAGCTATGCCTACGAGAGCAAGCGCTACAAAGGCCCCATCCAGCTGACGCTCTTTGAAACCGAGGCCCCGCAATATGATGCCAGCAAGACGCAGACACACGGCAAGATATTCGTATTGGAACGGAACGACAAACAACGCATCGACATCAACGACCTGCAATGGAAATACTTGGAAGGTGACGGCGATTTCCGAAGCCGAGAGGTAACCCGCTTGCGCGACGAGGCCGACATCATTGTCACCAATCCGCCGTTCTCGCTCTTCCGAGAATTTATGGCCTGGATTATGGGGGCTGGAAAAGGGTTTCTGGTCATCGGAAACATGAACGCCATAACCTACAAAGAGATTTTTCCACTTATCAAAGAGAACAAATTATGGTTGGGCAATGGTTTCCAAAGCGGAAACGCATATTTCCGGATTGTTGGAGCCGCCAATTATGCCAATGGGGTTTATGATGAAAGTACGGGGTTGGTGAAATTCCGTAATTGTTGTTGGATGACCAACCTCGACCACGGCCGCCGCCACCATCCATTGCAATTGATGACGATGGAGGACAACTTGAAATATAGCAAGCACAAGGAAATCAGAGGAAAAGAGGGCTATTGCCATTACGACAATTACGATGCCATAGAAGTGCCCTATACCGATGCCATCCCTTCCGACTATGAAGGCATCATGGGTGTGCCCATCTCATTCCTCGACAAGTATTGCCCAGAACAATTTGAAATTATGGGGATTACCAAAACATGGTATGGTTTTGCAAATAAAGAATACCCAGAGCAAATACAAGTAGGGAAAGATGGCAAACGAAGTAAAGTAACGAAATTGAATGATGGTGCGACTATAAAACTCTCAAATGTCCCTGAAGGAGAAACATATTATTTAGTGAAAGATGAAGTGTTCACGCAAGTTTATGCAAGAGTTCTCATCCGTAAAAACAATAACCATGGAAACAATTCTTAAAACCTATACCGTAGAGGAAATATGTGAAGGGTTTGTATATAACGAGCTGGAGGGAAAGGGATTGCATGGCCTTGGTGGGAGGTTGACCATTCAACCGGCATACCAACGCAACTATATCTACGCCGACGGGAAAAAGGACGTGGCGGTGGTGCAATCGGCGCTCCATAAATATCCTTTGGGCCTTTTCTATTTCAACAAGACCGAGGACAACCGATTGGAAGTGCTCGACGGACAACAACGCATCACCTCCTTGGGACGGTTCGTGACGGGAAAGTTCGGCATCATCGACGACAATGGCATTCCGCAATATTTCACAAGCCTCTCGACGGAACTTCAAGGGCTCCTGCTCAGCACGGAATTGCTCGTTTATGAGTGCGACGGCACGGAAGACGAAATACGCAAATGGTTTGAAACGGTGAACATTGCCGGCGTGCCGCTCAACCGCCAGGAACTACTCAACGCCGTCTATTCGGGCGAGTTCGTGACGTTGGCCAAACAAGAGTTCAGCAACTCGCAAAATGCCAACATTCAAAAATGGAGCCATTTCATAACGGGCGCCGTCAACCGCCAGGATTACCTTGAGCGGGCATTGCAATGGGTGAGCCGCAACAACGTGGAGAAATACATGAGCCAGCACCGCCGCGACACGGACATCAACGAGCTGAAGGCCTATTTCAATAGCGTCATCGACTGGGCCGGCATGGTGTTCGTGAATATGGAAAAGGAAATGCGCGGACTGGAATGGGGCCGGCTCTACGAAACCTATCACAACGTGCCCTATCATCCGGCAAAGGTGGCCGAGCAAGTGCGAAGGCTCTATGGCGACCCTTACGTGAAGAACCGGAAGGGAATTTTTGAGTACATCTTGGGCGGACAGGTGGACAAGCGGTTGCTCGACATCCGCATCTTCGACGAGGCCACGAAACATGCCGTCTATAGCCGGCAAACCCAGGAGGCCATGGAGCGCGGGGAAAGCAACTGCCCGCTATGCGCCTTGGGGAACGATTTGAACCGCACAAAGATATGGAAACTATCGGAGATGGATGCCGACCATGTGACGGCATGGAGCAAAGACGGCGGCACCGACATCAACAACTGCCAGATGTTGTGCAAGTCGCACAATAGGGCGAAAGGGAATAGATAGTGAAACCCCATCACCAGCCGGTGATGGGGTTTCACTATCTATAAGTTTTGAGTTATGAATTATGAGGTTGAGGCGGCAATTACCAGCATTGGGCCACTATTGTTATGAGGTTTGAATTATGAGGTTGAGGCGGCAATTACCAGCATTGGGCCACTATTGTTATGAGGTTGATGCGGCAATTCCTATCTTTTCATAACTCATAACTCATAACTCATAACTCATATTTCAAGACTTTTAAATCCCCGCCGGGGATTTAAAAGTCTTTCGTCATCTCAGCCACTTCACCGTTGATTTTGTCGATAAACTCCTGGATGGTCATGACGGCCTGCTCGCCACCACCCTGCTGACGCATGGCGACGGTGCGGTCGGCTTCTTCCTTCTCACCCACAATGACCATGTAGGGGATGCGCTTGAGCTCGTTGTCGCGGATTTTGCGGCCCAGTTTCTCATTACGCAGGTCGAGGGTGGCACGCACGCCCTGAAGGTCGAAGAGGCGGGCCACCTCGCGGGCATAGTCGTTGTACTTCTCCGAAAGGGGCAGGATGGCCACCTGGTCGGGAGTAAGCCACAAGGGGAAATGGCCGCTGGTGTGCTCAATGAGCACGGCGGTGAAACGCTCCATGGAACCGAAAGGCGCACGGTGTATCATGACGGGCGTCTTCTTCTGGTTGTCCTCGTCGGTGTATTCCAGCTCGAAGCGCTTGGGCAGGTTGTAGTCCACCTGGATGGTGCCCAGCTGCCAACGGCGGCCAATGGCGTCCTTAATCATGAAGTCGAGTTTGGGACCGTAGAAAGCGGCCTCGCCGTATTCCACCTTTGCGGGCAGCCCCTTTTCCTTGCATGCCTCCACGATGGCCTGCTCTGCTAATGCCCAGTCGTCGTCGGTGCCCACTTATTTCTCGTGGTCGTTGGGGTCGCGGAG
>JAEEGL015731046.1_pt1 | contig 63272 bp, 58 predicted proteins | sample 9134231 | NCBI WGS metagenome assembly JAEEGL01 (sample SAMN16246548, study PRJNA631951) | gut metagenome | biome: gut microbiome; feature: rumen; material: fiber-attached | host: Bos | place: Iran: Karaj | collected 2018-10
GAGCTTTAGCTCTCTTTAAATGGTGCGTCTGGCGCGATTCGAACGCGCGACCTATCCCTTAAAAGGGGAGTGCTCTACCTGCTGAGCTACAGACGCATATTCAATTTTCAATTCCTGTTCTATCCCTCAGCAGGTAGAGCTTAGTCTCTATATTTGTCTGAATTTTACTTCGTAAAATATCAGACTGGCTGCTGAGCCACAGACGCATTCCTCTATTTCTATCTAACAATATCAAGAACATTTTTTATAGTCAATAAGTTTTTTTATATTCTTAATTTTAGTAATAAAAATGGCGGTATTTTTACCGCCTGTTCTGTTATGAATTGATTAATGAGAGTGTGCATTTCTGCACTGTAGTATTGGGTTCCTCTTTCACCATAGATATTGTGTTAAATAGTGTTTTCTGATTCCCTTCTCTCTTTAAAACGATATTCAATTTTTTTAGTTCATTTTTTATTTGCATTAAAAAACAGCATGTATTTACATGCTGTTTCTTTATATTAATAAAACTCTATTTAAACGGATTTTCTAATATTATTGTCTGTTCTCTATCCGGTCCCACACTTATTATTTTTATAGGAATTCCTACAAGTTCTTCCAATTTGTTTAAATATATTTTTGCGTTTTCAGGTAAATCATTCATGCTTTTTGCACCTGAAATATCAGACTTCCAGCCTTTAAATGTTTCATAAACAGGTTCTAAATATTTATGCAGGTTAATATTTGTAGGATAGTCCTTATAAATTTTTCCGTTACGTTTATCTTTGTATGCATTACATATTTTTAATTCTTCAAAATCATCGAAAACATCCAGTTTCGTTATTGCCATTTCGGTTAAACCGCCTACAAGTACGCAATATCTTGATAATACCGCATCAAACCAGCCGCAGCGTCTTGGTCTGCCTGTTGTAACTCCGAATTCGCCTCCTATGGTTCTTATTTTCTCACCTGTTTCATTATTAAGCTCCGTCATAAACGGACCTTCACCGACACGTGTTACATATGCTTTTGTTACACCTATTACATTCTTTATATGAGTCGGTCCTATTCCGCTTCCTGTTGCAGCACCTCCTCCAATAGGGTTTGAGCTTGTTACAAAAGGATATGTTCCGTAATCTATATCTAACATTATGCCTTGTGCGCCTTCAAATAAGATTTTCTTATCTTCTTTCAATGCGCCTGATAATTTGTCTACCCAATCATCGCAGACATACGGTCTGAATATTTCCGCATATTTTTTACAATATTCAAGCATTTCTTCTTTTGAATACGTTTTTGTTCCGTATACTTTTTCAAGCATTTTATTCTTTAACGGTAAAATGGCATCCAGTCTTGAGTTTAATAGTTCTTCATCATATAAATCTTGAATTTTTAAACCATATCTGCCAATTTTATCGGAATAAGTAGGTCCTATGCCTTTTTTTGTTGTCCCTATTTTATTTTTTCCGGAATTATCTTCGCTTATTCCGTCTATATCTATATGATACGGAAGAGTAATTGTTGCTAAAGGACTAATTTTTAATGAGGATAAATCCACACCTCTTTCTTTTAATTCGGTTGTTTCTTTTAAAAATGTTTCGGGGTGTATTACTGTTCCTGCCGCAACAAAACAAAATTTATTTTTATAAAGTACACCAGAAGGAACAAGGTGAAATTTGTATGTTTCATTATTTGCAACTACCGTATGACCGGCATTACATCCGCCTTGATATCTGATTATTACATCAGCATATTCTGCAAGCAAATCCGTAATTTTTGCTTTTCCTTCGTCTCCCCACTGTGCCCCAACTACAACCGTATTATTCATAAAATTAACCTCTCTAAAATGGTTCTTACTAATTTATTATAGAACAAATAGAAGATATTTTTTGCAAAAAAAATTTTTATATGTTTTATTCATAATGTTTATAATAAAATATCAATATACACTACACGAAATATTAGGAAACATTAATAATGGATAACACGAAGATAAGAAACGTGGCAATTATTGCTCACGTTGACCACGGTAAAACAACGCTTGTGGATAGTATTTTGAAGCAAACGGGTGTTTTCAGAGAAAATCAACAGGTACAAGAAAGAGTTTTAGACTCCAATGATTTGGAAAGAGAAAGAGGTATAACAATTCTTTCAAAGAATGTATCTGTTAAATATAAGGGTTATAAGATTAATATTGTTGATACTCCCGGACACGCAGACTTTGGAGGCGAAGTTGAACGTGTTTTAGGAATGGTTGATGGCGCTCTTCTTATCGTTGATGCGGCAGAAGGCCCGATGCCTCAAACAAGATTTGTACTTTCTAAGGCTCTTGAATTAGGTATTAAAATAATTGTTGTTATTAATAAAATAGATAAAACAGGCGCAGACCCCGATGGTGCAGTTGATAAGGTTTTCGACCTGTTTACGGAATTGACGGATAAAGAAGAATTAATTGATTTTCCTTATGTATATGCAAACGGTCTTGCGGGTTTTGCAAAAATAAATCTTGATGATGAATCTGATAATTTAGAACCGTTATTGGATTGCATAATAAAAGAAATTAAATATCCGTCGGGTAATAAAAATAAACCGCTGCAATTTCAAGCTACAACATTAGACTATAATGATTATGTCGGCAGAATTGCAATAGGCAGAGTCCAAAACGGTATTATAGAATCTCAGCAGCAAGTAAATTTAATAAAAACAGACGGCACTATCGAAAGAGGTAAAATAGCAAAACTATATGTATTTGAAGACCTCGGACGTGTTGAAACACAAGATGCCGTTGCAGGTGATATTGTTGCTGTAACAGGTTTTGAAGATATAAAAATAGGAGAAACAATAACGGAATTGAATTGCACGGAAGCGCTTCCGTTAATTAAAATTGATGAACCTACCCTTCAAATGATATTTTCCGTAAATGACAGTCCTTTTGCAGGTCAGGAAGGTAAATTTGTTACCTCAAGACAGGTTAGAAAAAGACTGTATGACGAATTGGAAAAAAATGTAAGTCTTAGAGTTGAAGATATGGATACAACGGAAAGTTTCAGAGTTTCAGGCAGAGGCGAGCTTCATTTAAGTATATTAATAGAAACAATGCGTCGTGAAGGTTATGAATTCCAAGTTTCAAAACCCGAAGTTATTACTAAAACCGTTAACGGTGTTTTAATGGAACCTTATGAAAATTTACTTGTAGATGTTCCTGAACAATATGCAGGTGCTTGTATAGAAAAACTTTCAAATCGTAAGGGTGAAATGCTTCATATGCAGAATACAAAAGGCAGAACAATGCTCACCTTCTCTATTCCGGCAAGAGGTTTAATAGGATTTAGAGGTGATTTTATCAGAATGACACGCGGTGAAGGAATTATGAATCATACCTTTGATAAATATAAACCATATGCAGGTGATATTTCAAAACAAAGAAACGGCTCGTTAGTATCTCATGAACAGGGTGAAGCTATTCCTTATGCGCTTGCTCAATTTGAAGACAGAGGAGTTTTCTTCTTAACACCTAAAACAAAAGTATATAGAGGCATGGTCGTAGGCGAACATAACAGACCTCAAGATATTGAAATTAATGTATGTAAAACAAAAAAATTAACAAATATGAGAAGTTCAACAGCAGATGTAATGGTTACATTGCAAGCACACAGAAAGATGTCGCTTGAAGATTGTATGGAATACATTGGTGATGATGAACTTCTTGAAATTACTCCTCAAAATATCAGAATAAGAAAAGCTGACTTAACAAGAGTAAGATTTAACTAAATTATTAAAACCGATTTATTTTCAAATCGGTTTTAAATTTAAATGTTTTTTTGATAGAGTAATTATATATTTATCTAAAAGTCATTGGAGGCATTATGCAGGAAACAACAAATACAAAAGAAATAAATTCTTCCATAGATACAATCAGACAAGGAAGAATACAAAAAGCTAACGATTTAAGAGAAAAAGGGGTTAATCCTTATCCTTATAAATTTGATAAAACAGCTTCTGCGAAAGAACTTCAAGATAAATATAAAGACCTTAAAGAAGGTGAAGAAACAACGGACAGATATAGTGTTGCAGGTCGTGTAATGGCTATAAGAAATTCCGGAATGTTTATAGATTTAATGGATGATACAGGAAAAATTCAAATTTTTTCACATAAACAAAATATAGATGAAACTAAATTAAAATTATTAAAACTTGTTGATATCGGTGATATAGTAGGTTTTACAGGAGATATAAGAAGAACTCCGCGCGGTGAATTAAGCATAAAAGCAGTTGATTTAGAAATATTAACAAAATCACTTAAACCGCTTCCCGAAAAATTTCACGGTCTGACAGACGTTGAAACAAGATATCGTCAAAGATATGTTGATATGATTATGAATCCTGAAGTAAAAGAAACCTTCAGAAAAAGAGGATTAATAATTCAAAAAATAAGAGAATTCCTTACTTCACAAGGCTTTTTGGAAGTTGAAACACCAATGCTTCATTCTCAAGCAGGCGGTGCTAATGCAAGACCTTTTGAAACTCACCATAATGCATTGGATATTCCAATGTATATGAGAATAGCACCGGAATTGCACTTAAAAAGACTTATGGTTGGCGGTTTGTCTGAAAAAATATTTGAAATAAACCGCTGCTTCCGTAATGAAGGAATTGACTCTCTTCATAATCCTGAATTTACTACAATAGAGCTTTATCAGGCTTATGTTGATTATAATGACATGATGACGTTAACGGAAAATATGGTTGCCTTTGTTGCAAAAGAAGTATTGGGTACAACAAAGATTAAATACGGCGAAAATGAAATTGATTTAACTCCGCCATGGGACAGAAAAACCATGATAGGTTCTATAAAAGAAGCAACAGGTGTTGATTTTGCCGATTATGCAACAGCGCAAGAAGCAGAAGAAGCAGCTAAAAAACTTGGTGTTGAACTTGAAGAAAATATGAACTGGGGTAAAATTGTTGAAGCTGTATTTGAAGATAAAGTTGAACCTTATATAATTCAACCGGTTCATATAATGGATTACCCGAGAGAAATTTCGCCCTTAGCAAAAGTTCATAGAAATAATCCGAGATTAACAGAAAGATTTGAATCTAAAGTTAACGGTTGGGAACTTGCAAATGCTTTTTCTGAGCTGACAGACCCAATTGATCAAAGAGAAAGATTTGAAGCACAAGCCTTAGCAAAAGCCCAAGGTGATGAAGAAGCTTGTGACATCGATGAAGATTTTATAAATGCTCTTGAATATGGAATGCCTCCGACTGGTGGCATGGGCATGGGAATAGACAGGCTTGTTATGTTACTTACAAATTCATCTACGATTCGTGATGTAATTGCCTTTCCAACTATGAAAAATAAATAGTTTGAGCCAGAAATAAATACTGTATTGAAAATTAGCTATTGACATAAATAAAAAAACAGCTATAATCATAGTGTGGTATTTAATGAAAGGGGTTTAAACCATGAATAAAGAAGAATTAGTACAAGAAATTTCAAAAAAAGCAAAAGTTACTCAAAAAGATGCAGCTGAAGTTTTAAATGCACTTATGTATACTATTGAAAAGACAGTTGCTAAAGGTAAAAAAGTTACTTTAGTTGGTTTTGGTACATTCGAAGCTAGAAAAAGAGCTGCTAGAACAGGTCGTAACCCACAAACAGGCGCTAAAATTAAAATCGCTGCTAAAACAGCTCCTGTATTCTCTGCAGGTAAAAAATTCAAAGAAATTGTTGATGGCAAAGTAGCTGCTAGAAAATAATTTTTTAATTTTAAAGATATGTAAAGGGGAAGTTAAGTTATCTTAACTTCTTCTTTTTTTGTTTCATAATAAGTATATGACCAAGCAAATAACCGAAATACTTGAATTTGATAAAGTTCTTTCTTTTCTCAGTGAGCATGCAATAAGCTCTTTGGGTAAAGAAAGATGTCTGAATGCTGAAATATATAACAATGTTAATCAAATAAAATATGAACTTTTGATAACTACACAGGCAAGGTTAATTATAAATAATGCTATAAATGTTCCTTTAGAAAATATTTTTGAAGTTGAAAAAATTTTAAATGATGCAAAAAAACAGTTAAGACTTGCAGAACAGGAAATTGTTGATATCGCAAAAACACTCAGAACTTCAAGATTAATGAAAAATTTTCTTGGTGAAATTTCTAGAGATTATTTTGAATTATCGGAATTTAAAAATTCTTTATATTCTGATAAAGAGCTGGAAGATAGAATATTTAATACATTTACTCCGTCATATACCGTGAAAGAAGATGCAACAGCCGAATTAAAACGCCTTTATCAAATGTACAGAGATACTAATGCAAATGTAAAAACTTGTATTTCTTCACTATTACAAAATTCGGATTTTACATCAAATCTTCAAGATACTGTTTATACGCAGCGTGACGGAAGAACAGTTTTTCAGGTTAAAGCGGAATGTAAAAATAAGGTTTCGGGTATTGTTCATGATATATCTCAAAGCAATCAAACATTTTTTATTGAACCTGAAATACTTGTAGGTCTTAATAATAAGATAAGAGAAATTGAAGTTCAAATAAATATAGAAACTGAAAAAATATTAAAAACTCTTTCTTTGGAAATAGGAAAATATGCGCAAGAAATAAGTATTTCTAATAAACAACTTATAGAATTAGATTTTATTTTTGCTAAAGCAAAATATTCGGCTTCTTTCGACGGAATTGCTGCAAATGTTTCATCAGAGAAAGTTATTAATCTTAAAATGATGAGAAATCCTGTGTTAATAAAGTCTAAAAAAGTAATTGTAGAAAATGATTTTCATATTGATATAAATAAAAATTGTATGATAATTACAGGCTCAAACACCGGCGGTAAGACAGTTGTATTAAAAACGGTAGGATTATGTACTCTAATGACAAAAGCAGGCCTTCATATTCCTTGTTATGAGGCTGAAATATATCCTTTTAAAAAAGTTTATGCTGATATCGGAGATGAACAAAGTATAGTTCAAAATCTTTCAACTTTTTCTTCTCATATGACGAATATTGTTAACATTGTTAATCATGCAGATTATGAAACATTAATATTACTGGATGAAATTTCTGCAGGAACCGATCCAAAAGAAGGTGCATCAATAGCGCAATCAATTCTTGAATATTTGCAAAAAAGAGGTGCTTTTGTAATTACAACTACTCACTACGGAGAATTAAAATCACTGGCTTATTTAAAAGAAGGATTTATAAATGCTTCTGTCGAGTTTAATATTAATACTCTTAAGCCGACATATAAACTTTTAATAGGTATTCCGGGGGCAAGTAATGCTATTTCCATCAGTAAAAATCTCGGTTTAAAAGATGAAATTATTGAAAATGCCAAAGATACTTATTTTAATCAAAAAGATAATACTGCTAAAGTCTTGGAAGAGCTGCAAAAAACACAGCAAGAACTTACTGATTCAAAGAAGATTATTGAAGAAAAAGAAGAAAACGTAAAACGATTAGAACAAAGCTTAAATGATAAATTAAATGAAGTTAAAAAAGAAAAAAAGAAAAATATCGGAATTTATAAAAAGAAATATGAAACTTCTCTGGATGAAGCAAGAGAAGAAATTAAAGATATTTTAAAAGAAATGCGTGAAGAAAAATCAGAAAAAATTGCAAGACGAAGTTTTCACAGGCTTGCAGGTATAGAAACAGCTATGCGTTCAGACTTTAGAAAAGATGAAGATGAAATTGCAGAAAAGTATACTCCAATTGATTGGGAAAATATAAAAATTGGCGATAAAGTAATGATTATGGATTTAAATCAAGAAGTAACGATTCTTAAGATGCCTGATAAAAACAAAAATGTATATATTCAGCTTGGTTTAATGAAAATGAAAATAAAGCAAAATAAACTTGCAGTATTGAATAAGTCTTTGATAAAACGTGAACAAAAAGCAAAAGTAACATATAAACAGAATTTTGCAATTGAACGTCGTTCGTTATCTCAAACCTTGGATTTAAGAGGCTATAGATGTGAAGAAGCACTTGATGAAATAGAAGCTTATCTTGATAAAGCAAGTCTTGTTAATTTATCTCCTGTATATATAATTCACGGACATGGTACAGGTGCTTTAAAACAAGTTATTAGAGATTATCTTGCAAGTTCGCCTTATGTCGCTAAATTTCGCCCCGGGGAAAATGCAGAAGGCGGAGACGGTGTAAGTGTGGTAGATATAAATTAAAAAACGGAGATGTTTTCTCCGTTTTTTAAGAATTATAATATATTTTTCTATTTTTTATCCGTTAATAAGAATAAGCTTACTAAATCATTAATTTGAGTTACATTTTTTTGATATTCTTGAACAGATTGTTCTAATTGAAGAATATGAGTTTTGTGCTCTTGAATTTTTACCATACATTCTCTTGTAGAACTGTTTAATTCTTCCTGAACTTCCTGTGCTTCTTTTAAAACATTATTCATAGGAAGACCCATTGCATCAAGAGTTTGTCTTATAATTTGAGCGCCAGTTTGTTTTGTAACACCAACAGGCAATGAACCTATAAGATTTTTTAATATTTGAACATTTTGAGGAATATTTACTTTACCATTTGCAGCAATAACAGAACTTTGCTTATCTTCCTCTTGCTTTATCATTGGGGTATATTCTTGTGATGAAGTTTCTTCTGCTGCAGTAAATAAAGGACTATCCATTATATTAGAAGATATAACTTCTTCTTTTTTCTCTTCATAAATATTTTCGGAAGAATTTGTTAATGTATCTTCTTCTACAATAAAATTATCGTTATTTACAGTACTTTCCTGTACTTCTTCCGTTTCAAGTTCAGGAACATCTTGAATATTCGTTAACGGAATATCGTTGCTTAAAGACGTTTCAGCAGCATCTACAGGTGTAATATCTGCTTCTGCTTGTCTTTTCAATGCTTCCACTATCTTTTTACCTACCCCTTCAGGGAGCTGATTTCTTGTCATAACATACCTCTTTACTTAACAGTAGGATTATATATAAAACATAAAATTAATTCAATTGTGTTATATATCTAAATATTTAAATTTTATTTTTGAAAGTTTTCTCTAGCTGAATAATACTTAATATTATTCACTTTTACAATATGCCAACCTTCTTTTGTTTGTACAGGTTCCGATATTTTCCCTCTTTTTGCACTAAATGCAATTTTTTCTATTTCCGGAAAAAGTCTTCCTTTTTCATAGTATCCTAAATTTCCTTTTTCTTCCTTCGACGGACATTGTGAATATTCAGCAGCCATATCTTCAAATGACTTACCTTCTTCTTCTATCATTTTCTTAATATTAAGAGCTTCTTCTTCGGTATTTACGAGAATATGGCTTAGGTTTACTTCCATTTTATCTGAATTGCCGTGGAAATATGTTATTGGAAAATATATACAAAATGCAATTAAAAGCCAACAAATTATGTGTAAAAAAATTTTCATGCCCAACCCTTATTTTACTTTTATTTAATTATACTGTAAATTTTATGGTGTGTCTAAAATTTATCACATGCAAGAATAGCTGCACCAATCATACCCGAGTAATTACCGGCTTTAGCAAGCTTTATTTTTACCGGAGATACTACGATTTCGTTATTTATTGCTGTTTCAAGTTCTTTTGTATCAATAAATTCTCCCATGCCTCCGGATATTACAATAGTTTCCGTATCAAAAATATTTGTAATATTTATTAATCCGATAATTAAATCTTGCTTCCAGATATTAAATACTTTTTTTGAATACTCATCATTCTTTTTTAAACCGTCAATAATATCATATGTAGTTATTTCTTCAGGTTTTTTAGTTTTATATATACTGTTTTTAAAGATGCTGTCATTTTCTGCAATTTCTTCGGCTGTTTTCTTTAAACCGGTTCCTGATGCGTAGCTTTCAAAACAATTTTTTCTATGGCATGTACAGATTCTGTCTCTGCCGTTAATTTTCATGCTTCCAACTTCACCTGCTTTTCCTGATTTTCCTCTTAAAAGTATTCCGTTAACAATAAACCCTCCGCCGACACCTGTTCCTAATGTTATTGTTATATTATTGGGTTCATTTACGGCAGCACCAACTTTATATTCTGCCCATGCTGCTGCATTTGCATCATTTTCAACAAAAACAGGTTTTTTACTTAATGTGGAAAAATCCAATTTATTATATCCATCAGGCATGTTAGGCGTGGAAGATTCCACTTTTGTATTATCAATATTAACTGCTCCTGCAGTTGCAAAAGCTACAATATCTGTTTTATTATCATATTCCGAGATTATTTGTTTAAATAAATTCTTTAATTCGTCAATATTTTTAGGTGTCGCAGTTTTTTTGATTTCTGTTAAAAAATTACCTTTTTCATCTGTAACCGCATATGTTAATTTTGTACCGCCAACATCTATTGCTAATACTTTTTTCATTTTTATTCCCTCTCGCAAAATCTTTTTGTAATTAATTGCGGTCGTGTTACGGCAGAACCGATAACAACACTGTATGCTCCTAAGTTAAATGCTTTTGTTACTTCTTTCGGTTCCCATATTCTGCCTTCCAATATTATCGGGCAATCTAATTCTTTTGTTAATTTTTCAAGAAGTTCAAAATCCGGACCTTTAATATCCTGTCTTGAATGAATAGTATATCCTGATAAAGTTGTTGAAATTATATCAAAACCCATTTCACGGGCGGAAATACCTTCTTCAAATGTTGAAATATCAGCCATTGCAAGTTTATTATTTTCTTTAATGTATTGCAAAATCTCTTTTAATGTTTCCTTTGGACGCGGGCGTTTTGTTGCATCCGTTGCAATAATATCGGCATTTGCTTCTATCAACTCTTTAACTTCTTTTAATGAAGGAGTTATATACACTATTTCTTTCCAATTATCGGGAAGTTTATTCGGTTTAGTAAGTCCGATTATCGGAATATCAAAAAGCTTTTTAGCATTTTTAACATCTCTTGCACCTGCAAGTCTTAGTCCTGCTGCACCTCCGTTAACAACCGATTTCATCATTGCGGTTAATGCCGTTTCATCATATAACGGTTCATTTGGCATTGCCTGAACCGAAATAATAACCTGATTTTTTAATTTTGATAATATTGTATCCATAATTATTTCTTTGTGCTGACTTTTGCTTTCTTCCAGAGTTCATCCCATTCTTCAAGAGAAAGGTGTTCTAATTCCTTATGTGCGTTTGCTTCCATTTCTTTAAATCTTTTTATAAATTTTTTATTTGCTTTTAATAAAGCCTGTTCCGCATCTATTTTATTCCATCTGGCAAGATTTACAACGGCAAACAAAATATCTCCGAGTTCTTCTTCTTTTTCTTCTTGAGTTTTGGCCTCATTAAATTCTTTTATCTCGGATAAAACGCATTCATTCAAAGACTTTTCATTCGGCCATTCAAACCCGACTTTTACCGCTTTTTTACTTATTTTTTGTGCACTCATTAATGCTGATTGGGATTTTGAAATGCCGTCCATTACAGAGGTTCTGTGAGGTTTTTCTTCTTTTTTAAGTTTTTCCCAATTTTCAAGAATTTCAGCTGTGGAATTGGTTTTGACATTTCCGAAAACATGAGGATGTCTGTGAACAAGTTTATCTGCAAGAGTTTTTGCTACATCTTCAATATCAAAAGCATTTTCTTCTTTAGCTATTTGTGCGTGAAGTACAACTTGCAGTAAAACATCTCCGAGTTCTTCCTGCAAATGCTTCATATCGTTGTCATCAATTGCATCGACTGCTTCGTATGCTTCTTCAAGCATATTTCTTCTTAATGTCTCATGAGTTTGTTCTCTGTCCCATTGACACCCGTTCTCACTTCTTAGAATCCTTATTATTTCAATTAGCCTTTCCAGATTTGGATAATTCATTTTATTTCACCATCTGGTCAACAGTCATTATTAATATACCTTGACCGCCCAATTTTTTTAATCTGTCAATACTGTCAAAAACTTTATCGGCATCAACTACAACGTGCATAACAACATGTTCATCATCTCCTGCAAGTGACATTATAGTCGGAGAAGAAAGTCCCGGTAAAAAGCTTCTGATTTCTTCCAATGCCGTTTTCGGAACATGTGCCATTAAATATTTCTTCTCTCTTGCATCTATAACCGATTTCAATGCTCTTAAAATAACTTGTGTTTTTTCTTTTTTTGTTTCGTTTAAAGATTTATTTGCTATGACAATTGCCGAAGATTTCAAAATTTTATCTATAATTCTGAGTTTATTTGATTTTAAAGTTGACCCTGAAGAAGTTATATCAACTACAACATCAGAAAGTCCTAATCTCGGCGTTATTTCTGTTGCTCCTGAAACTTCAATAATTTTAGGGTTTTTCCCAAGTTTTTCAAAATATTCTCTTGCTATATTCGGAAAAGATGTGGCTATCTTGAGATTTTGAGGCAAATCTGATGATGTTTTATATTCATCTTCTTCTTTTACTGCCACTACCATCTCACAATAACCAAAATCCAAATCCATTATTTTATCAACATCCGATTTTAGTTCGGTTAAAATATCAAATCCCGTAAAACCGATATCTGCAATACCATTTTCGACAAACATCGGAATGTCTTGTGTTCTTACGAATATAATCGAATATTTCCCGTCTTTTGTTGTAACTTGTAGTGTTCTTTCATCTTTTGACGGAAATACCAATCCTGCACAATTAAGTAAATCATATATTTTTTCCGATAATCTTCCCTTATTCGGAATAGCTATTTTTAATATATCCATTATTCTTTTCCTTTAAATTTATTCTTTTTCTTCATCATCTTTTATTGTAATAACAACATCACTTGTATCACAATGGACTCTTACAGGATTATGAGTATAATGGAAACGGGATATTGCAGGGATTTTTTTCTGCATTGCTTTTATCATATCGTTTGTAACTGAGGTATTATAACCTATTATTTCGGAGTTTGTTACTTTTGTTGATCTTCCCATACAGTCAACATCATATCCTAAAGTTCTTAATTCTTCTCTTATTGCCATAGCTTCAAGCTCTTTAGCACGAGAATACATAATACCAACACTAATATCGTTATATGCAAGATTAATTTTTTGTCTGTAAATTAATCTGTTTATAATTTGTTGAGTTTTTTCAGGGTCTAAAATCCAATAACTTACAATGCCTTTTTTATTAGGAGCACCGGGAAGCATAACAAATTCAACTTTGTTTAAATCAATATCACGAGCAGCTGCAGCATATTGTGACATTTGATATAAATTTAAATCGGTTCTTGTATATAAACTTGCTATTTTTAATGCTTCAGGTATCTTTTTGAGTGCTTCAGGAGATTTTACCTGTTCAATTAATGCTTTAATAAATTTTTGCTGACGATGAACTCTGCCTATATCTCCGAGATAATCTTTCCTGAATCTTAAATATTCTTCTGCCTGTGCGCCTGAAAGAACATAATCACCTTTTGTAAAATTGATATGTAATTTAGCGCTATAGTCATCATATTTCATATTTTGGTCTATATGAATAGGAACACCGCCAATAGCATCAATTAACTGTCTTACACCTTCGGCATTTACTATTATATAGTTATGTATTTTTATTCCGAGAGTTTCTTCTATAGTTTTTTTCGTTAATTCAATACCGCCTAAAGCATATGCAGCATTGATTTTTTGAACACCATGACCGTCTGAGATATATACTTTACTGTCCCTTGGTATAGAAATAGCATTGACACTTTTTCCGTGCATATCTATATTTAAAATTATCATTGTATCAGAACGTACACCTGAATATGGCATTGTATTTGGCCCGTTTGAATCTACACCTAATACAAGAACATTTTGATATTTACTCAGCATTTTAAAATTAAATTTTGCCGGTGTTAAATCTGGCTTTGAACTTGTTTTTACACCTTTATTATTTTTAAAGTTATCTATTAATGCGGATATTTCATTATAATTGGTTATTAAATACATAGAAAAAGCAGTTATTGCCACAGCAAAAAAGGTTATAAATATCACACGTAATGTAATTCTTACTTTTCCGTCGTTATCACCTGATTTTTCTTTATAATCAAGAATATTATTATATTGCTCTTCTTTATCTTTTAACTCTGCCATCTTAATATCCTGTCAGTGCTTTTTTTATTTTAACCCAAATATTTTTAAATTAGTATATACAAATGGAGGATTCTGTTATTTAATATATAAATTTTTTGTGATTTAATTATGTTATGGAAAAAGCATTAATAGTACAAAACGCAGAAAATAAAGTAAAAAAATATTTTGAGCTTGTTGATGATATAAAAGAATATAATCAGGAAAAAGTTTTAAAAGCTTTTTATAATCATAAAATAGGACTTGAACATTTTGCTACCGTATCGGGTTATGGTCATGATGATATGGGGAGAGAAGCATTAGATAAGGTATTTGCAGATGTTTTTAAGGCGGAAAAAGCAGTAGTCAGAAACCATTTTGTATCAGGAACTCATACTCTTGCTTGCTGTTTGTTCGGTAATTTGCGTTATGGAGAAAGACTTGTTTCTGTTGCAGGTGCACCATATGACACCATGGAAGAGGTTATAGGAAAACGCGGAGATAAAAGAGCTTCTTTAATCGGACACGGTGTTTTGTATGATGAAGTTCCTTTAATAAACGATATGGATGTTGATTTAGAAGGAATAAAAAATAAAATTGATAAATCCGTAAATATGGTTTTAATACAGCGTTCAAGGGGATATTCTTTAAGAAAATCATTGAATATAGAGACCATAGGTAAAATAATTGAAATAGTAAAATCTAAAAATCCGAATTGTATATGTTTTGTTGATAATTGCTACGGAGAATTTGTAGAAAAACTTGAGCCGTTAGAAGTCGGTGCAGATTTAATAGCAGGTTCATTAATAAAAAATCCGGGCGGAGGTATAGTGGAAGCCGGCGGATATGTTGCAGGGAAAGAAGAATATGTAGATCAGGCTGCATACAGGCTTACTGCTCCGGGTATAGGCAGTGAAGGCGGAGCTATGCTGAACCAATTAAGGCTTATATTTCAAGGTTTATTTATGGCTCCTTCAATAGTATCAGAAGCCGTAAAAGGTGCTATATTGGCTTCTCAGGTATTTGAAGATATGGGTTATATATCCACACCAAAGCCGAATGAAGTCAGAACAGATTTAATTCAAACAATTAAATTTGGTGCGGCTGAACCGTTATTAGAGTTTTGTAAAACTCTTCAATCATTCTCACCGATTGAATCTTATTTGACGCCTGTACCTGATGAAGTTCCGGGATATGATGATAAATTAATTATGGCAGGCGGTTCATTTATAGAAGGTTCTACAATTGAATTATCAGCAGACGGACCTGTTCGTCCTCCTTATGCCGTATATATGCAGGGCGGACTTAATTATGCTCACGTTAAAATTGCGCTAAAAGGTATTGTAAATAACCTTTTGCATTAATGTCCGACTTTATAGGAACGATTTTTAACGAATTCATCTACAAATGAATATGTAGAAACACTAAAGTTCGGGTTAACTTCTTTAATTTTTGTTTTTGTATATTCATATAATTGACATATTTCCTCGGGAATATTCTCTTTTTTCGGATCATTTGCGGATTTACAAAATTCTAAAGTAATGAAAAAATTAGTAATGCCTATTGAAGTACATAGGTCTATCCATTTATTTATTTCTTCTTGATTATCATTTACTCCGGGAAGTATTATATATTTGCAGATTACGTTTCTTGATTTTTCTTTTGTTTCTTTTACATATTTTTTTAAATTTTTTATAACATCATCATATTTATCAATACCTTTAATGCGTTTAAACATTTCTTTTGTTCCGCAGTCAAGGGAAACAATTAATGTGGTATTTTGAGTTTCATTAATTGCTTTTGAAATATATTTTTCATATAAAATGCCGTTTGATAAAATGTTTACTGAAAATTTGTTTTTTATTGCAAATTTTAGAATTTCGGGAAATTCTTTAAGAATAGTAGGTTCACCGCCAACCATAGAAATCTCTGTATGTTCATCAAGTAAATTTAATTTTTTGAGTTTTTTTAGCATTGGCATTACATCTATAGCGCCTTTTTGATTTCTTTTTTCTGTTATTTTTAAATTGGTTTCTTCTCGGTTAGAGCAATAAAAACAAGCACAATTGCATTGGTTCCAATGATATATTTCTATAAATTTAATTTTTTCAACACAGCTTTCATCAATATTGTCATGCGTGTGCATTTTGCTGTTACATTTATTACAATAATCGGGGAAAATTCCTTTTTGGGCATTTTCAATTGTTTTATGTCTTCTTTCCAAAAAATTTTCAATGTAATGTTTATCATATGGAGTATAAGCGGAAGCAACATTAGACCATAGACTTGAACAAAAAGTTATCCCCTTAAAGTTAAAGTTTATACCGTTAGATAAACGCTTACAATAGTTTTCCATAAAAATCCTTTTATATACTCTTTAGAACAGCCAAAAGCAAATTCTTAAAATTATCTTTTACTCTGTTTGCCGTATCTATTACTTCCTGATGATTTAACGGATTATCTGTTACACCTGCTGCATAATTAGTCAAACAACTTATACCAAGAACTTTTATTCCGCAATAATTTGCTACTATAGCTTCAGGTACAGTTGACATTCCTACTGCATCACCGCCAAGTGTTCTGTACATATTTATTTCAGCAGGAGTTTCATAGCTTGGTCCTGTTGTTGCAACATATACTCCTTTTTGATACGGGATATTTAATTCTTTGGCAGCAGTTTCCGCTTTTGATATTAGCAGTTTGGAATATACTTCACTCATATCCGGAAATCTTGTTCCGAGTGTATCATCATTTTGCCCTATTAAAGGATTAGTTCCCATAAAATTGATATGGTCTGTTATAAACATCAAATTACCGGGGGTAAAGCTCTTATTTACCGCACCTGCTGCATTTGTTATTATAAGGGTTTTTATCCCCAATCTTTTCATTATTTTTACGGGATATGTAACTGTTTGCATTGTATATCCTTCGTAAAAATGATATCGTCCCTGCATCATAATAACTTTTTTGCCGTTAATTTCAGCAAAAACAAGTTTACCTTTATGCCCTTGCACTTGTGATTTTTCAAATCCGGGAATTTCAGAATACGAAATAGATATTTGATTGTATTCATCAGCAAAATCACCAAGACCTGAACCTAATATAATACCTGTATCAGGCTGAAAATTTCCGATTCTTTCCTTTATATAATTTACGGTTAAATTCATATCACATACCTCTTTTAATGCAGAACAAAAAATACTGCGGTGAATACCCCTACTATTATACAATAGTATCCGAAAAAGGAAAGGGAATATTTCCCGACGAATTTTATAAAATATTTAATACATAAATAACCGACAAAACCGGAAACAATAGTTCCTGTTATAATTGCTGTCCAATTAAAAGATGCAAATTCTTTAAAATCAATGCTGATTAACGGATACACCATAGATGCACCAAGAATAATCGGAATACTTAATAAAAATGAATATCTTGCTGCGGACACTCTGTCTTTTTTATTAAATAAAGCGGCAGCTATTGTTAATCCTGAGCGAGAAAACCCCGGTAACGAAGCAAGACCTTGAGAAATGGCAACTATTACTGAGGTCTTAAAATCAATTTTATCAGACTTATTTTGTACTTTTTTAGAATAGAATTCACTAATGCAAAGCAGTAAACCTGTTAATATCAGTAATAAACCAACAATATGAGGGGATTTTACAAGTATTTCCGCAGTATGTTGAAGCGGCAGTGCCACAAGTACGGTTATTATTGTACCTATCAGAATATATAATCCCAGTTGAGCATTTTTATCAGAGAAATTTTTTTCTTTGCAGCCGTTCAAGAAAGAACTGATAATTGCAGCAATGTCTTTCCTGAAATATATTAAAACAGCAATAAGTGTACCCAAATGAAGCATGATATCAAGAAAAATTTCCTGAGAAAGTTGATTATGTTCAATATTAGTAAAATATTTATATAAATTAGAACTTATAACAAGATGTGCGGAACTTGAAATGGGCAGAAATTCGCTTAAACCTTGTATAATTCCCATAATTATTGCTTGAAAAATGTGCATATGTTACTCCTCAAAATAACTTGCACAAGCATGTTCTGTTTCCCATACCGATACTTTGTATATAAAGGGTATTTTCTCTTTCATTTTAATATATATGAACTTTGAAAGAATTTCACTGCTTGGACTTATACCTTTAAATTCTTCAAGAGTATTGATATCTTTATGGTCAAGTATATCAAGAACATTATTAAGTTCTTTTTTTAGGATTTTAAAATCAATAAGAAGATTAGATTTATCTAATTGAGTGCCTCTTACATATACTTCTACTTTCCAATTATGTCCGTGCTGATTTTCGCACTCTCCATTGTAATTCAGCAAATGATGAGCTGCCGAAAAGGAGCTTTCTACTTTTAATTCGTGCATATTAACCTACATTATACTTTCAAGTTTTTGAATTATTTCCTGATTCTTAGAAGTAAATTCATGTCCTCTTGCTTCTATTGCCAGTTTTAATATTAAAGGAAGATTTAATGCAGTACCTTCTTTTAAGTTGTTACAATAAACTTCTTCATAATTATCAGGTATTCTTAAAGACCAGTTTTGATCACCTGATGTCCCCGGTCTGTTATATACATCATATAATCCCAAGAAATCAGTAAAGAAAATCTGGATATTTTCTGATTTGCAAGCAAATAATTCAACCAATTTCGTCTGAGTTAAGAACGGAGCATCCTTTGAAATTTTTATTGCTATTTCTTCTCTTTGTTCCGGTGTTGCATCCGGCCATAAATCTTCTGCAAGGTTTTTACCGTTTAAGTATCCTGCTTCTGTATTTACTGTAGCATCTGCCCACATTCTGATTGGTTCGTTATCATGTGTTCCGACCATTGCCCAGCTTCTTGGTGTAATATTTTTACATCTGTACGGATGTTCCGGTTTTTCCGGTACTACAAATTGTATTAATTTCATACCTTGTAAGTCATATTCTTTCATTACGCTTACTACAGGATATGTCAATGTTCCTAAGTCTTCACAAACGATAGAATCTTTATCTAATCCTACTTCTTTAGCTGCACCGATTACAATCTTTTCTACTAAAGCACCGTAGCGTTTAATTTGTTCTTCCGTAAGTTTTAAAATTCTTTCTTCTTTATCTGCTTCAACTTCATCGTTTAAATCATCTACAGTTGCAATTGCATATCTTGAAAGAATAGGATGTTCCGGTGAAGAATATAGTCTTCCCGCACCTTCTTCTATTTTCGGTTTTCTGCCCTGAACATATACCCAAGGATCGATTAATCCTACCATGTGGTCAATACGAACACCACCAGGGTTTTCACGGAACATTTTCTTATAAAGTTCCTTCATTAAAAGACCGCCTTCACCTAAAGAACCATCTTTGTTATACATTTTTTCAGGATCCATAACAGGAAAACCCCACATTTGACCGTCTTCTGAAAAATAATCAGGAGGACAGCCAAGACACCATCCTTTTAGGAAGTATGATTGATATGCCCAATTATCTCTGTCTGAAAATGCAACTTGTCTGTCTGCAATCATTTTCATTCCTCTTGATTGCGCATATTCTCTTGATTTATCATTTTGAACAGATATTACAAATTGGCAGAAAGAATAATATTCAATAATATCTGAATATTTTGATTTCAGTTCATTTATTCTTGCTGTATATTGTGCTTTTTGTTCATCATTTTGCGGATTGAATAATGATTTATCTGTTTCTGATGACCACATCGGCCAGTAATCATTACCGTGTTCAACAGATAATGCTTCGTATAAAGAATCTTTTTCAAGCCAGAATTTATTTGCTTCTTTGTATTTTTCAAAATTAGCTTTTAACTCTTGATTATCAAGTTTTTTGAAATTCTCAAAAGCTTCTTTTAATGCATTTTCCTGTTCATTAAAAATATATGAATAAGCCGTTCTGTTTGTGTTTTTATTCGGATTGTTTTCAGTAATTCTGTTATATGTTTCTTTAGAAAGTATATTAAACCATTCATCTGTAGTTAACTGTTCTAAATCAATGAACAAAGGGTTGTTTGAAAAAATTGTACCTGTATATGGGGAAGCATCAATAGATTTTGTTTTACCTGCAGGTCCTAATTGAATATCGGTAAATATTCCAGATAAAAAGTCCATTAACTTTTTGGCTGCTGTTGAATTTACCGTACCAAATCCGGTATTTTTACCGGCTTCAGCAGGAAAACTATTAGCATGTGCAATAAATGCAAGGTGTTTTTTTCCGAGAGCTTTTAGTGCATCTCTTATTATGCTTTTTGATTCTTCACATGAAAACGGTGATTTTCTTTGTTCATCGCAATATGTCATAATTTCATATCCTTAACTACTATCTACCATTCTATTGTATATGGTTTAATAATATTTTACAAGAGAAAGATAAAATATTTATCAGCAAAAAAATTTTATTTTATGTTTTTTGGCGAAAGAAGGAGCAAATATGAAAATATCAGCATTAAATAATTGTAATTTATATAGTAATAACTATAAGTCTAATGTGCGTTTTAGCGGTGATAATAATGCCGTATTATCTGCTCCTATAAAGATTTCAAAGATACCACCTATAGTTATATTGGGTGTTGCCGCAACTATGGCTGTAATTAAAGGCGGCAGTAAATTAAAAAATACTGTAGAGCAAATAGTTAAAAAACACAAAAACAAAGGTTATATTACAATTCCTATATCTCCAAAGAGTTTTGAATTGGATACAACAAAATTAAGAAGATTGCCGGCGGAAATAAAAACTCAGGCTATAGAAGCATTAAATAAAGCCAGAACTATGGAAGAAAAAACAGAGATAATCAAAAAATTTGCTATTGCAAGATAGATATTAATTTAATCCGCCTGCTGTTGCTTTGTATAACCCGATTTGATTAATAAAATAGTCAACTTTATCAGCTACTACAAGCTTTTCTGTTGATAACAATGCTTCTTTTTTCTGTAATAAATCAAGATTTGAAATAATTCCTTCTTTATATTTCAAATTAGTATAATAAAATTCTTTTTTCTCCGAATTAAAAATTTCAAGTGATTTTTCGTATTTTTCATTATCTAATTTTAAACCGCATAATGCATCATTGACTTCTTGAATAGCTTTCAAGTTAGTATTTTGATAGTCTTCCAAAGCCTGTTTATATTTATTTTTGTTTAGTTTAAAATTTGCCGTTTTAGCTCCGCCTGTAAATAACGGTAGCATTGCATTTCCACCCAACAGTGCAAATGAATTTGTCCAATTCATTGTTTTTAATAATTTTGTGGAATTAAATGCAATAAGTCCTAAGATATTGAAAGTCGGTAAAAATTCTTTTTTTGCGGCTCTTACATCTAAACCGGTTTTTTCAATCATTTTTTCTGCCGATACATAATCGGGACGTGATGTGATTATTTCTGTCGCAATACTGTCGGGAATTCCTTTATTAATAGTAAGTTCATCATAAGAAATTCTTTCATAATTTTTTGAATTTTCAGGACTGTCACCTGTTAATACGGCAAGCATATTGAGCATTCGTTCTCTCAATTTTCTCAGTTCTATTAAATCCGAGTTAGATTTAATATATGCTTTCTGCGCAGTAACTGTATCGGCGGTTGAAATTAAGCCTTCTTTATTACTCAATTGCATTAAATCATATATTTGTTTTCTTTCTTCAATAATTTGTTCCTGAACTTCTATAAGTTTATCCAGCTTGACTATATTGTAATAGGTTGTACCGACAGCTCCCGCCACTGATATATAAGCAGCTTTTTCCTTTTGCCTTGAAATTTCAATTAATTTGTCCATTGCTTTTGTTTTATCTCTGTTTTTTCCGAATAAATCCAATTCGTAATTGGCATATAACGGTACGGATATAAGTCCTTCCGATTTCGTTACGGCAGGCATCTTATATAATGCAGGTACAGCTCCGACTCCAAGCATGGGCATTTCATTTGCTCTTGTTATATTTTTTGCTTCGGTAGTTTCTTCTACTTTTAATGTTGCTATCTTTAAATCTTTATTATATTGAACAGCTTTAATTAAATATTCTGTAAGAATAGGGTCATTTAAATCTTTCCACCATTCAATATTTATATATGAATACATCGTATTTTCATCTGTTATAGGTTTTTTTGCCGCAAAGGCACTGATAGGTGTAAAACCGATAATAAGTATAAAAATTAAGATTATTGAAATAAATTTTTTCATTGTTGTTTTTTCTCTTGAAAATATTATACCAATATATTAATATATATATGTGGCAAATGCAACAAATAGAAAAAGCAACATAATGACGGAATTAATCCAAAAAAAATCTCAATATACGGAAGGAATGTTTTTTCAAATACGAATAACATCAAGATATTTAACCTTGATGGGAAATCAAGCATTTGAAAAACTCAATTTCCCTATTTCTTTTGAAGAGTACATAATTCTTGATATCATTGCTTATAATGAAAATATTTGTCATAGAGATATAGCTAAAATGTTATTACGAGACCGCTCCAATATCGGTAAAATTGTTACTAATTTGGAGAATAAAAATCTGATAAAAATAATACCGGATATAAGAAATAACCGAAGCATAAAAAAATTAAAAATTACGGAAGCCGGTAAAAAGCTGTGTAATAAAATGTATACAAAACTTGAACCGTATATAGAAACACTAAATAAAGCAATAAACACCGAAGAACAAACAGCAATATGTAATTGTTTGAAAAAGTGCAGAGATATAATGGATGAAATAGTTGAAACTCAAATATAGAGGTGAAAATGTCAGCGGAAGAAAATATTGAAAAACCTAATAAAAAAAAGAAAATAATAATAATACTTTCAATAGCAGCCATAATAATCGCATCAATATTGTATTATTTAAATGCGATAAAATATCAAAATACCGATGATGCTTATATAGAAACAGATTTGGTTCAAATTTCTCCGAGAGTATCAGGTCAGATTGAGGAAATATATATATCTGATAACCAAAGAGTAAAAGCAGGCGATGTCGTTGCAAAAATTGATGAAACGGATTATAAAGTAAAACTGGAACAGGCACAGGCTATGTATGAAAAAGCCTTATACTCACAAAAGGTTGCCAAAGCTAACTTAGAAGCAATTAATACCGAAATTTCAGCTGCCGAAAAAGATTTAAAAAGATATAAAAATTTGTATCAGGCAGGTGCTGTTTCTCAGCAGGTTTTAGATAGTGCACAGACCAGATATGACGGAACAAAAGCAAAACTGCTTGCAGCACAAGAGGATATTTTATCATCTTCTAATGATAAAGTTGCAGATGCTAATTTAAGAGTATTAAAAGCACAAAGAGATCAAGCAAAGTTATATTTAGACTATACAACCATTACTGCACCTTTTGACGGTACTGTTACGAATAAAAATGTAGATAAAGGGAAATTTGTTCAGGCAGGACAGCCTTTATTTGCTTTGGTTAGTGATGATATTTGGATTGTGGCAAATTATAAAGAAAATCAAGTCGGGAAAATGAAGGTCGGTCAGGATGTCGAAATAAGAATAGATGCCTATCCGAATAAAAAATTCAAAGGAAAAATAGATAGTATACAAAAAGCATCAGGTGCAAAATCAAGTTTATTTCCGCCTGAAAATGCTGTTGGTTCATTTGTAAAAATAGTACAAAGAATTCCCGTAAAAATTGTATTTACAGAAGAAATTGACCGTAATGAATATAATATAGTGGCGGGAATGAGTGTTGAGCCGAAAGTTAGAGTTAAACAATAAAAAAAGAGGAAGTTTTAAACTTCCTCTTTTTTTATTAAATTATTTTTAGTCCTTATTTTGTTTGTGAGAAAGAATTAAATTTGATATTAAAGAACCTATTAATACACCGGCTGTAATACCTGCAAAAGTTTTACCTATTTCTTTAACAACGGCTTTTGCTGTTGAAGCCATCTGCGGATACATTGCAGATGCTCTTTTTACTGTTTCTTCAACATTTATATTTGAGGCTGTTTTTTCTAAACCTGCTTTATTCAGATTTTTAATTGTTTTATTTGCTGAATGAGCTACTCTTTTAAGAAATACATCTTTGCCTAATGCTGTATTTTTAATTGATGCTTTAATTTCATCAGGAAGCATTACTGTATGAATTCCTGCCGTTAATGCACCTGCTGCTACTGCTGTTTTGATATCACTTCTAATTTCTGATGTATGATTTATTGTCATTTTAATCTCCAGAATCTATTCTTTCCCTTATTATAAACCCAATACTTTTTCTTTTTGCTAATTTTAAAAAAAATATTACTACTTATTTACAAAAAGTGTAAATTTTCTAAACATATTTCATTTTTCATGGCACAATATAAATATACATTTGAGGGATGGAACCAATGTTAAACAAAAAAGTTAAGTCAATAATTCTTGCAGCAGGAAAAGGCACAAGGATGAAGTCTAACATGCCAAAGGTTCTCCATACAATTTTTAATAAACCTCTTTTGGGATATGTGATTGATGCAGTTAATAATGTAGGATATGTTGATTGCAATTTCGTTATTGTCGGGCATGAAGCAGAATTAGTTGAAAATTATGTTAAAGCTAATTATGATAATTCAAAATGTATTCTTCAGTCCCCGCAATTAGGAACAGGAGATGCGGTTAATAAAGCAGCACCGTTTTTAGCCGATTTTGACGGATATGTAATTGTTGTATGCGGTGATACTCCGTTGATTGAAGCTGATACTCTTCGTAATTTTATTGAATTTCATGACAATAACAGTGCTGATTTAACGGTTATGTCCGCAATTTTTGAAAATCCTAAAAATTATGGAAGAATAATCAGAGATAAAAATAAAAAATTCATTGCAATAATTGAAGAAAAGGATGCAACACCGGAGCAAAAAGCTGTAAAAGAAATTAATGCCGGAATTTATTGTTTAACTTGGAACAAAATATCTGAAGCGTTTAAAAATCTTAAAAATAATAATGCACAAGGAGAATATTATCTTACAGATATTGTAAAATGGGCAGTTGAGCAAAATTTAAATGTTCAATCATATATATTGGATAATAACGAAGAAATTTTTGGGATAAATTCCAAACTGCATTTAGCGGAAGCTACAAAAATATTAAATAAAAAATCATTAATAAGATTGATGGAAAACGGAGTTCAAATTACAGATCCTGATTCTACATTTATATCACCTGAAACAACAATTGAAGCAGATACTTTAATTCTCCCTAATGTATATATAACAGGGAAAAATTCAATTGGTTCATATTGTAAAATAGGTCCTTTCGCACATATAAGAGACGGTGCGGTTATCGGAAATCATGTAAGAATAGGTAATTTTGTAGAAATAAAAAAATCCGTAATAAAAGATAATACAAATGTTTCACATTTGAGTTATGTTGGCGACAGCGAACTCGGTTCGCATGTAAATATCGGTGCAGGTACAATTACCGCAAACTATAATCCGATATCAAAAGTAAAAAGCAAAACAATAATAAAAGACGGAGCAAATACAGGTTCAAATTCGGTGCTGGTTGCTCCGGTTACAATAAACGAAATGGCATCAGTAGGAGCAGGAAGTGTAATTACAAAGGATGTAGATGCATATTCTTTGGCAGTAACGCGTGCCCCTTATAAACAAATTACAGATTGGGTAAAAAGAAAAATACAACAGCTTTCAGGAGGTAATAAATGATGGAATTAGAATTGGCATTTCCGCAGGGCGAAAAAACTATTAATCCAACACATGATATTAAGCTTTTTGCCGGACGTTCCAATATGAAATTGGCTGAGGAAATAGCAGAATACCTCGGAACAACTGTAGGACCTATGATTGTTAAAAATTTTGCCGATGGTGAAATTTATGTACAGGTTCAAGAAAGCATAAGAGGTGATGATGTTTTTATTGTACAACCCGTTTGTAATCCGGTTAATGAAAATTTAATGGAGCTTTTAATAATAATTGATGCATTTAAACGTGCAAGTGCAAAATCAATCACTGCCGTTATTCCGTATTACGGATATGCAAGACAAGACAGAAAAACTTCAGGAAGAGAAGCTATTACTGCAAAACTTGTTGCTGATTTATTAACAACAGCCGGTGCAGACAGAATTCTTGCAATGGACTTGCATACAGGACAAATTCAAGGATTTTTCAATATTCTTGTTGATCATATTTATGCTACTTCAGTTATTGTTGATTATGTAAAAACATTAAATATTCCGCAGGAAGATTTAGTTGTTGTAAGTCCTGATATGGGCGGTGTTTCCCGTTCAAGATATTTTGCAAAACATATGAACAGCCCGATGGCTATTATTGATAAAAGAAGAAATCGTCATAATGAAGCGATAGCAGTTAATATTATCGGTGATATTAAAGATAAAACATGTATAATGTTTGACGATATTATTGATACTGCAGGAACTATTTGCGGTGCTGCTCAATTATTAAAGGAAAAGGGTGCAAAAGATGTATATGTTTGTGCAACACATCCGGTATTTTCAGGCCCTGCTCTTGAAAGACTTGAAAAAGCACCTATTAAAGAAGTTGTTGTTACAAATACAATTCCTTTAAATAAAGCATTTTTACCTGAAAAAATTACACAATTGAGCGTTGCACCTCTCTTGGGTGAAGCAATTTCAAGAATTCATGACGGCGAATCCGTAAGTTCGTTATTTGGATTTGAAAAAGAATATGACCAATAAAAATAATAAATAAAAATAAAAAATAAAAATAAAAAATATCACTTTCTTATATTTAGAAAGTGATATTTTTATATTTTATATTATTTAAAATTTACCTGTAATTAACCCGAATATATCGTTGTATGAAACATATAAAATAAGCGCGATTAACAGGTAGAAAAATATATTGTTAATCTTATTGAGTACTTCTTTATCTATTTCTTTTCCTGTTATTTTTTCAATAATAAGGAACATTACGTGACCTCCATCCAGTGCAGGAATAGGCAATATATTCATTATTGCTAAGTTTAAAGAAATAATTGCCGCAAACAATAAACCTTTAAATAGTCCCTGATAGTTTATTACATCCGAACCTATTTTAACAACAGCAATAATTCCGTTTAAATTATTAAAAGAAATTTGACCTGTAAATAATTTACCTAAAACATAAAACATTAATTTAGTATTGTAATTTACATAACTGCAAGTACCTGTTATTAACTGTTTAAATGTTTTTGTCGGTGTATATTTTTCAATAAATTCCTGTTGAATACCAAGTTTGCCGTCTTTACCCGAATATAAAGTATTTAATGCAACTTGCTGACCATCTCTTAATACTATAACGGATATAGGTTTTTTTGTATCTGAAATTGCAGCTGCGATATCTATTAGATAGGTATCATTTTTTAAAGTGTATTCATTGCTGTAGTTTATATCATCACGTAAATTTTTCTGATTATCCGATAGGGGTGTTTCGTGCAGTTTTTCTTTACCGATACCGAGCATATTATCTTGTGATAATTCAATAGCCGGTTCATCCGTATATTCCGGAATTTTAATTGTTGTTCCCGCAGGGATTATTTCTTCAAAATCTATATTCGGATTTATAGCTATTAAATCATCATATTTTTTATCTATTATATTTTGCGATGCTTGTCCGTCAAATTCTTTAGACATTGTGAAGAATTTATTGGAGGAAGCAGGATATATTATCTTTTGACCGTTTATTGAATATATAATATCTCCTTTCTCAAAACCTGAATTTAGTGTTGTTTCAAGTGCTGAAGGAGCATATTTATCAAATTTTATTTGGTATTCGTTAGAAGGAAGTTGTTTCCATAATCCGCCTGCAAGCAAAACAAGAATATATACTAAAAGTATATTACCTGCTACACCGGCAACAAGTACAAATAATTTCTGCCAAATATTTTTATTTGCATATCTTTTAGGCGAATCTTTAGGCAAATCGCAATCTTCTTCATCATCCGGAAAAGATACATAACCGCCAAACAAAAAAGCATGGATTAATACTTCCGTTTCACCGATTTTCTTAGAAAACAGTGTCGGTCCAATAGGAAATCCAAAACCGAATTTATCAACTCTTATTCCTACTGCTTTTGCAGCAAGCATGTGACCAAGTTCATGAATCAATATCATTATCGTGAACAAAATCATCATTATTATAAAGCTTTTAATAAATCCCCAGTTTATAAAATGTAAAATGTTATGAATAAATTCCATTTATTATCTCTTTTCTTACTTAACCTAATGTTTAATTTTTCTAAACGTAATATAATTTGATTATATGATAAAGATTTTAGAAAAACTACTAAGCATTATATATATCCAACCTTGCTACTTTTGTAAATCAATAAAAGACGATAATATAATATGCAAAAAATGTTACAATAAAATTCATTTTATGCCTCCTGCTGTTTTCAGGGAGTTTTCCGGAGTTAAAGTATATGCTTGCTGCTTATATGACGACATAATAAAACAATTAATAAAAGATTTAAAATATAACGGCAAGAAAAAATTAGCAGCTTTACATGCAAAATTAATGTTTGATTATATTCAAGAATTACATTTTAAAGAAAAATATGTAATAGTACCCGTTCCGATAAGTAATCAACGCAGAAAAGAAAGAAAATATAATCATATGGAGTTGGTTGCTTATGAACTCAAAAAATTAACGGATTATACTGTCAATAAAGACATTCTTATAAGAATAAAAGATACGCAAAAACAATACAATCTTCATAAGCAGGAACGTATTAAAAATATAAAAAACGCTTTTTCTTTAAGTGAAAATGCAGGTATGCCTATAGATACACCATTACTGATTATAGATGATATAACATCTACCGGAATAACTTTTGAAGAGATTATAAAAACATTTCATAAAAACGGATATAAGAATATTACAGCTATTTCCTTAGCTACTCCGGATATTTGGAATTAAACATAAATAATATTATACATATATTAGCTGTCAGAAAGAAACCCGCGCCCGAACTGCGTTCGTTAATCATCTGTAATGCTCAACCCGAGCAAAATAACTCGCTTCGCTCAGACAGATTTTGCTTTGATGTTGTTTCGCATACAATGATTACTCACTACGCTATGGGCGATTTATATTGTCATTGCAAGCGATAGCGCGGCAATCCAGCTGATGATTACTTATAATGTTTACATCTTATTTATGTATTAAAAAAATTTATTTAACAGCATTGTAACCTTGTTCAAGTGCTTGAATATTACCTTCAAGCATTTGTGCTTTTTTACCTGTTAACTTTGATTTCATTGTTTCTACAATTCCCTCTTTTGTTACAACAGGAAAAGCTTTTATAAATGCACCTAATGAAACAATATTAGCCATTTTTTCATGACCGGAATTATGTGCAATCTCTGTCATCGGAACAAATTTATATGTAATATCGGTTCTTGATGGCTTAGATTTTACCAGCGATGAATTTACAACCATAATACCGCCGGGTTTAATTCTGCTTTCAAATCTTTCAAAAGAAGGCCCGTTTAGTGCAATTACATTTTCAGGTTTGTCTACAAATGCGCAAGCAACTTCATCATCAGACATACAAACAGTACAATTAACTGTTCCGCCTCTCATTTCAGCACCGTATGCCGGTGACCAAGTAACATTTAATCCTTCATTCATACAAGCATTAGCCAGTAATTGACCTGTAAATAATACACCTTGTCCGCCAAAACCTGCTATTAATACATTAGAATCCATTATTTTGCCTCACTGACTTTATCTTTGTATATACCCGGTTTAAATACTTCCGACATTTCACCTCTTACACGTTCATGTGCTTGCTGTGGTGTCATTTTCCAGTTTGTAGGACAAGTTGATAATATTTCAACAAATCCTGAGCCTAAACCTTTTATTTGTGCTTCAAAAGCTTTCTTTAAACATTTTTTTGCATTCATAATAGCTTGCGGACTATCAAGAGTTACTCTTGCAACAAATGCAGTTCCGTCAACTTCTTTAAGTATTTCGGATACTTTTAAAGGATAGCCTGTTAATTCTGCTTTTCTGCCCATTGTGGTAGTTGTTGTTACTTGTCCGAGCAATGTAGTAGGGCCTGCTTGACCGCCTGTCATGCCGTATGTAGTATTATTGATACATATAGCTGTAACCTTCTCTCCTCTTGTCATTGCGTGGATAGTTTCAGCTAAACCAATAGAGGCTAAATCTCCATCGCCCTGATATGTAAATACAACTTTGTCCGGTTTGGAGCGTTTAACACCTGTGGCTACGGCCATCGAGCGTCCGTGAGGTGATTCAACTATATCTACATTAAAAAAGTCATAAGAAAAAACACTGCAGCCTACGGATGCTATACCTATTGTCTTTTCTCTTACACCAAGTTCATCCAATACTTCTGCAACTAATCTTACTGCAACACCGTGATCACATCCGGGGCAAAAGCTTATTTTGAAATCATCTTTTATTGCATCGGGTTTTTTAAATACAAGCTGTTCCATATTTATTCTCTACTATTTCTTTAGATGTGCTTTCAATTTGTTTATATATTTCTTCAACTGTCATCATTACACCGGCAGGTCTTCCGTAAAATTTAACGGGAATATTAACAACACCTGCAATACTTGCTTTGATATCCTGAAGCATCTGACCGCAATTAAGTTCTATATCAAGTATTCCGTCAACTTTCTCGGAAATTTCGGCAACGATTTTTTCGGGGAACGGGTTAACTAAAATAGGTCTGAATAAACCAACTTTCATTCCGTTTTTTCTTGCCATTTTAACAGCTGCTTTTGCAATTCTTGCAATACTTCCAAAGGCCGTTATTACAAGTTTTGCACCTTCTGTTTCATATTTTTCAAATAAATTTTCATTTTCCAAAATTTTATTATATTTCTTGAAAAGTTTTTCAACACGTCTTTGTAACGGTTCTTGTTCACGTTCAATGGAAGCAATAAATCTTGGTTTTCTGTTGTTTGCTCCATCTAAGGCCCAATCTGATTGATCAATTTCCGGATATGGATATTCTCCGACAATAGCGGGTTCCATCATTTGTCCAAGTTGTCCGTCTGCAAGCAGACAAACAGGTGTTCTGTATTTTTGTGATACATAGAAACATTTATAGGTTAAATCAATACATTCTTGTACACTTGAAGGTGCATAAGTAACAATTTTATAATCCCCGTTACCACCGCCTTTTGTTGCTTGAAAATAATCACCTTGCGAAGGGAAAATATAGCCTAAACCAGGACCGCCTCTCATAACGCTTACCAGAACACAAGGTATTTCGTCACCTGCAATATAAGATAAGCCTTCCTGCATTAATGCTATAGCACATGATGAAGATGAGGTCATTGCCTTTACTCCTGTTGAACCTGCACCAAGCACCATGTTAATAGCTGCAACTTCACTTTCTGCAGGAACAAATGCTCTTCCGAGTTCAGGCATTTTTGCACTTAAATATTCTCCTATCTCACTCTGCGGAGTAATAGGATATCCAAAATAGCTTTGACAACCGGCTTCAACAGCTGCTTGTGCTATTGCATAATTTCCCTTTAACAGTTCTTTTTCTCTTTTCATCTGTATACCTTTTCAATTGCCATATCAGGACAAACCCTTGCGCAAATAGCACATCCAACACATGTTTTTTCTTGATTTACTTTCATTGGGTAATATCCTAGTACATTTACTTCCGTATCTTTTTCTAAAACTTTATTAGGACAGGCATCTATACATAAATAACAAGCTTTGCATCTGTCTCTGTTTAATTCAATTCTTCCCATTTGAACAAATCCATTTTGTCTTTCTTTTTATATGTTACTACCGACAAATTATTTTTACCACTTTTTAACAGTTTGTTATTAAAAATTCTATAAAAATTGTTAAATTTGATATTTTTTTGCAATTTTTCCGTTTTTTAATTTAATTTTTGCAATTTTGCCCATAAAAATACTTTATGATATTATTTCTATAAGAGGGAGATATTTAGCCGTGCCGAGAAAAAAGTGTATAGAAATCGTTTTAGATGTTGAAACAACAGGCTTAGATTATACAAAAGAAAAAATGGTTGAATTTGCTGCAATTCGTCTTGAAAACGGTAAAATGAAAGACAGATATGAAACGTTAATTAACCCTCAGCAGCATATAAGAAAATCAAGTATAGCTGTTCACGGAATAACTGAAGATGATGTAAAAAATGCTCCGACAGAAGAAGAAGTAATGCCTAAAATTCTTGAATTTATAGGCGATTATCCTATAGTTGCTCATAATGCAATTTTTGATTATTCATTTATTAATGAGGCAAGTATAAGAACTACAGGAAAACCTATAACAAATACAAGAATAGATTCTCAAATGATGTTTAAAGAAGTATATCCGGATTTGGAATCTTGCGGTTTAGAAAGTTTAATGAATAAATTTAATGTTGAATTTTCCACAAGACACAGAGCAATGGCTGATACGGAAGGTCTTGCAATGGCATATCCGGAGCTTAAAAAATTGTATGAGAAAAAATATGCTTGGCAAATTCAGCAATTAGATAATGTAGATTATCTGTTTGAAAGATATTTAAGAATTCAACAGGCTGTACAAATAATGCAATCAGAAATGCAAGACTTAAAATCAATTTTTAGATTATATTTTGAAAAAGGCGGAGAAGAAATACATTCGCCAAACGGAGAAACGCTTATTTATCAATCAAAACAGTCATATGCATATGATTTTGTAGAAATAAAAGATGTTCTTGAAGAAATAGGCGCACTCCATAAAGCTGTTAAATTAAATAATAATTTTGTAGACAGACTTATTTCCTCCGGCAGTATAAGCAAAGAAAATAAAGAAAAACTTGCGGCTGCAAGGCAAATGCTTTCTGAAACCAGAAATATTCATGTAATTAAAAGTGATAAAAAATTCGAACACATATAATATGCAAAAAATACTGAGGTATATTGGTTTTGTAATATTAATTTTAGGAGCTGTTTCTATGCTCTTGCCTTTTATTTATATGTTGTCACTTTCTTTTATGACAGATACTCAAATATTTTCAGGAACAGTAAGTTTCTTACCGTCTCCATATACCGGAGAAAATTATAAATATGTTGTAAATAACGCAGATATTTTCAGATATTTTTTCAATAGTATGTTTGTTGCAATTGCAACGACAATTGGACAGGTAATTATTTCCGCAATGGCAGGTTATGCATTTGCCAGATATAACTTTAAATATAAAGAAATTTTATTCTTTTTAGTTATTGTTTCAATGATGATACCTCCGCAAGTGAATATAATTCCTTTATTCTTTTTAATGAAGCAGTTTCATTGGATAGATACATATTGGGCATTAATAATTCCCGGATTATTTGGCGGATTTGGTGTATTTATGATGAGGCAATGGTTTAAATCTATGCCGGATGACATGGAAGCTTCGGCAAAAATAGACGGATGCAGCAGTTTTGAGGTGTTTTATAAAATAGCACTTCCTCTGGCGCTTCCTGCACTTGCTACTCTTGCTATTTTTACTTTTATAACGACATGGAACAGTTTTATGTGGCCGTTAATTGTTACAAATTCGGATGCAATGAGAACATTGCCGTTAGGATTAGCTAATTTTAAAGGAAGTTTTAGAGAAATCACAGATTGGGGTGCTTTAACAGCATATTCCGTAATTTGTTCTATTCCGGTTATTGCTGTATTTTTACTGGGACGTAAATATTTTATAAATGATATTCTTGGCGGAGGAATTAAAGAGTAATTATTTTATGGAAAAGACTATAGAATATTTAAAAAACAATAAATTTAACATAATTTTGGCTGTTTGTTATTTATTAGTAACAAGCATTTTAATGCTTCATCATGAAATATGGAGAGATGAAGCTCAAGTGTGGTGTCTTGTGAGGGATTTACCATTTGAAGAAATAATAAAAACAGCCAAATTAGAAGGACATCCGATATTATGGTATTTATTAATAATGCCTTTTGCAAAGATAGGTCTGCCTGTTATTTCAATGCAAATAATAAGTCTGTTATTTGTTTTTGCAGGTGTTCTTTTTCTGATATTTAAATCTCCGCTGACCAATTTACAAAAAATCCTTGTTGTATTCAGCTCCGGACTTATATATCACTTCCCTATTATTGCCAGAAACTATGCATTAATACCTTTATTCTTATTTATACTTGCATATTTGTATCCTTTAAGAAAAGAAAGTCCTTATAAATATGTATTATGTTTAATTTTGCTGTCAAATACTCATTTGTTAATGCTGGGATTTTGCGGAATTTTAACTTTATTATTCACTGTAGAAAAGTTTCAGGAAATAATAAAATCAAAGAACATCAAGCAGTTTTTACCGGTTGTTTTTATTGTTATTAATTTCTTGTTAATAATTTTGACATTTTTGCATATTCCCCAGCAAAATCAATCAATATATGAATATTCACAAGAAAAAATTCCGTTTATATATTCTTTTATAAAATTTATATGGGCATTTTCTCCTTATCTAAAAGGGATATATACAATAGCGGATATGATAATTTTCCTTGTAATATTGTGTTTAACGGCAATTTCTTTATTTAAAAATGATAAAAAATTGTTTTTGGTGTTTATCGGTTCTTTTCTATTTTTGTTTTTAATCTTTTTAAAGGTTTGGTTTGGCGGTATTGTATATCAAAAAGCGTTTATTCTTTATCTTATAATTCTTTTTTGTTATTGGGCTTGTGATACAAAAGTCAGGTCAAAGTTATTTAATATTGTTATTATGATAATTTTTATAATAAATTTTGTGTATGGAGTTTTTGATATTTATAAAGAAATAAATTACCCGTTTTCTTCAGCTAAAGAAACGGCTGAATATATAAAAAATAATATTGAAAAAAATAATATAATTTGTGCTGTCGGTAAAACATATTTATATACGGGAATAAATGCATATCTTCCCGAAAGAAGTTATTATTCACTCTCGCAGGATAAGTTTTTCACCTTTCATGATTTTAATAATTTATATTTTATGAAAAAAGAAAAACCTGTTTGCAGGTATTATATAATGCCGTATAAATATAATGCCGGAAAAGAGTTTAAGTTATTATATTCTAGCAATAAGTATAATATAATCAATAAATATGCAGAAGAGGAAATATTTAAAATATATGAAAAATAATAAATCCAATATATTCCTTATTTTTATTTATATTTTAATAACAATTATATTATTATTTCATCATGAAATATGGCGTGATGAAGCACAAGCTTGGTGCATAGTAAGAGATTTGGGATTAATTGATATATTTAAAATGTCAAGAATTGAAGGACATCCTATTCTTTGGTATTTGTTATTATATCCTTTTGCGAAATTAGGATTTTCAGTTATTTCAATGCAGATAATAAGTTTATTATTTGTTTTAGCTGCAGTAATAGTTTTTGTTTTTAAATCTCCTTTTAATTATTTTCAAAAATGCATATTTTGTTTTAGTGCGGGCATGTTGTATTACTTACCTGTCATAGCAAGAAACTATGCACTTATACCTATATGTTTATTTATTATTGCCGTTTTATGGAAAGACAGACATAAACATATATGGTTATATTCTTTGGCTATTATTATGCTTTCACAAACACACTTATATATGCTGGGATTTTCATTTATATTGTTTTGTTTATTAATATATGAACTATGTAAAAAATACAATGAAGAAAAACAAATAAAAGTTTTATATCCTTTAATAATGCTTGCAATAAACTTTTTGTCAGTATTTTTTATATTTAATCATACTCAGGAAGGGAACTATGCTCTTAAAACCGAACTTCAGATTTTACCTTCGTTTTGGGATACAATAAAGCTTGTAAGTCTGGTATTTATACATTCAATAGTTAAATATATAACACCGTTAATTAAATACAGCACATTGATAAGTCTTATTTGTTTTATTTTTCCGGTCGGCATTATTTTTTACAGATTTTTCAAATTAAGTAAAAAAATATTTATTATATCAGTATTTTCAATAGGATATTTATTATGTATATTCTATTTCGTGTATTTTAACGGGATTTTATATCAAAAAGCATTCTTGTTGCTGTTAATAATAGCGGTATGCTGCTGGATAGTTATTGAAGAAACTAATATAAAAGATAAGATTTTATTATGGAGTTTAAATATCCTCTTTATAATAAGTTTAATGGTTTCTCCCTTTGTTATTTATGAAGAATTAAAATATAATTTTTCAGGCAGTAAAGAAATAGCGGAATATATAAAGCAAAATTTGGATGATGAAAATACCTTTATAGCCTTCGGAAATCCGTTTATATATTCATCCGTCAGCGCGTATTTACCGAATAAAAAACTTTATAACGTAATAAGTAATTCTTATATTTCATATTATTCGTTTAAGTCGGATTTAAATAATAAAAAAGATAATATGCCTGAAAATAAAAAATATTACATAATACATAATAATGTATCCCAAATAGAAGAAATGGGGTTTCATATTTTATATGAATTGAAGAAAAAGAATATAAATATAGATATAAAGGAATGCGAAGAAATTTTTAAAGTATGTATAAAAGAAGACTAAAAAGAAAAAAGCTATGATTTAATCATAGCTGTAGATTAGGGATATGTGTATCATCGTTTTTTCCAAGGAATATAGGTAAATATTAACAGTACAAATGATTTTTTAAATCATACATAATGTTGAATAAATTAATGCAGGATTTAAATTTTTCGTATAAAAGTAGTATGTACGAGATGAAAGTGAGCGCAAAAAGGCGATTTCAGAAATATTTAAACTTCGTCTATTTTTATTTTGGATAATTTAATTATTTCATTAAAATCTTCATATTTTACTGCTAAATCGTGGAAAGTGCCGATATCGACCACTTCACCGTTTTTAACATAAACAATTCTGTCGCAATTTAATAAAGTACTTAGTCTGTGAGCAATTGCAATTATAGTTTTTTCACCTTTTAGGTTGTATAAAATATCTGTTAATTTACTTTCAATTTTTACATCTAAATTAGCTGTGGCTTCATCAAGAATAATAATTTCAGGATCTCTGTATAAGGCTCTTGCAATGCCTATTCTTTGCATTTGTCCTCCGGATAAACCTGTTCCGTCCTGTTTTAATTCTATTTCAAGACCATTTTCAGTTTGTTTTAATTGGTCGTATAGTTGAGCTGTTTTCAGAACATTATCGACTTTTTCTTTATCAATATCTTTTCTTTCTATACCCCAAGCAACGTTGGTGTATATATCCCCTTCTACAGTTACCGTTTTTTGAGGAACATAACCGATAATATTTCTGAATTTATCCGCATTATCAGAATTTATAAGTTGTCCGTCTACAGAAATTTCTCCTTTATATTCTAAAAGTCCGAGTATACAATCGACGAGAGTACTTTTACCTGCACCGGATAGTCCAACAATGCCAATAAATTCACCTTTATTTATTTCCAAATTAATATTTTTCAGTACATATTCTTTTTTATCGTATGAATAAAACATTTCTTTTATGGTTAAATTCTTTTCAAATTTAATTTTATCTTTAGTATTATCTGTTTTCGGATAGTTATAAACCTTATAGGAATCATATATTTTAAATAAATCATCAACTTTTGGTGAAGTCATATTTATATAATTCATATAAACTTGATTCTTATATATCTGGGGAACTACACGATATATAGCAATTGCTATAATACCGAAAGAGATGATAATATTATCCGGACTTTCACCGTATTTTACAAGAATTCCCAAACATAATATAGTCATAGTAAAAATAAAGATAATTTCTATTATATGCTGAGGAATGCTTGGAATAAGGTCGATTTTTTCATCAAAAGGAATAACTTGTTCCGAAATATTATCAAATTTATTATAAAAATATTTTTGGCATCCGTTTATTTTAATATCTTTAACCTGTGTAAGGTTATTCATTACAGTATTATACGGACCTTCTGTTAAAATTTTTTTCTTTATGGCAAGTTTTTCAGACCATTTTCTAAAGAATCCTGCTTGAATTGTACCTGTAACTGCAAAAAAGATAATTGCAAGAAGCGTAAAGCTTGGCAGCATAAACATTAATATTGCAAATATAATAATGATTACAAAAGTGTTAGAAATAAATGAAATAACTTTAGAAACAAAATATTTCATTACTTCATCTATATTTGCAATTATTTTTTTCATTAAATTATTATCACCACGCTGTAAATCAACTTCATATGGTGCATACAAGAAATATTCAAGTATTTTTTCTTTAATTTCAAGTCCCCATTGGCTTATCATTTTACTTTGCCAGTATTGGATTAAAATACAATATAAATTCTTTATTATAATGGCACTTGCTATTAATCCGCCTATAATAAGAATCATATTTTTCATTCCGTAGATGTGGAAGTTATCCTGAATAAACATAGCAATCGGGTTATGAACAACTCTTGAGGGATTTACCATTATCATTAAGAAAGGGAAAACAAGAATAATACTTAAAAATTCAAGTAAACTGGTCATAAATGCCATAAAAAACATATAATACAATTTTGCTTGATATCCCTGACCAAAATATTTTAAGAATTTAGCAAATTTGGCTAAAAACATAAAAAATCCCTTTTTTCTCTCTACAGAAAAATTATAGCATGATTATAAATTTGTAATATATTTTCTTACATAAACATTTTCATCATCTTTTAATGTATCAATTACATAGTTAAAGACGGAATTGCCTTTTGAAAATTCAAATGCTGCTTTAGCTGTCTTTTCTCTGATTGTATAATCATTTGAAAGAGCTGTTTGATTTAATATTTTAAGAAGTTCATCTCCTGCTTGAATTTTATTTGAGAGACTTATCAATGCTTCTATATTCCAATATAAATTAAAGTTTTTTTTGTTTGCAATATAAGAGCGATTTTGTTTTATATCTTTTATATCTCCCAGAGTTTTATTTATTTCATCAATAATTTTCTTATATACATATTCATAATCATCAATATATTTTATTATTTCTACGGCATTTCTGGATACGGAAGGATTAATATCAACTACAGCTTTAACAAACGAATTCATAATTTCTTGTGATTGAAAAAATTTCCTGAATTGTTCTTTTTGTATTAATTCCAGTATTTTATAAGATGCGGTTTCTCTTACCGGTCCGGAATGACCGGTTAAATTAAAAACGATTATATCTGCTTCTTTTTGAGAATTAACTTCATTCAGTTCAATAAGACAAAGTTGCTTTTTTAAATCATTATCAGTATATAAAGTATTAATAATATCTTCATGACGTAAATTTTCTTCGCAGTATTGAACCGCTTCCGATAGCATTTGCATATTTTTCTCAAAATTTATTTCTGAATAATTTTCCATAGACAAAAATATAGCATAATTGGAGAATAAAAATGAACTTATTTGAATATAAAATAGTTATACAAAATATAACGGTAAAATTAATGAGAGGTAATGGAATAAAATGAGTGAAATCGTAAGCTTCTTAAAAGGAATATTAATGATGGATTCAACAGAAAATAGCCCTGTCGGATTATGCAGTTTTGAACATGGTGAAAAAGCCAAAAAGAAAAAAGCAGTAAAAAAAGTTCAACGTAAAAGAGAATTACGTCTTTCCGAATTAATGGAATAACTTTTATTCGCTTTTATCTTGGTATTTAAACGCATAAATATAAACTATGCTTAAAATAGCAAGATATGATAATAATTCTGCCATTTCTTCAAGAACAAAACATTGTGTGTATTTCTCAGAGATAAGTCCTGTTGTAAGATCTTGAATCATAACAAGATTATGTCCGTACTTTTCTGCACAATAAGCTGTTATAATCCCTATAAAAAGTAATAAAAAGTTTATAATCGGCAGTTTTAGCTTTGTCATAACATGCCAAAATTCTCTATGCAGCTTATTTACTATAAAATACACGGCAGAACCTATAATATAAACCGCAATTATCGGATGAACAAGATAGCCGTATTTAATATCTTTCCAACTGTAAAACATATTTTCTTTATTCGGAATGGGGAAAAATATTCTTCCGTAGTTAATTTCTCTTAGAGTCATTAATAATATTATTAATGCAATAAAAATTAATAATTTTTTGTTACTCTTTGCTTTTATTGAGAATATAAATGCTGTTAATAAAATAATTAATTGAATATTTTCAATAATTCCGTTTTCAAAACCCCAGCTTTCCGGTAAATATAAAGCACAAGGTGTAATTGCTAACAGACAAATAATTGCCGGTATTGTAATTGTATATAAATTACAATCAAAATGATTTTTAATAAATTCTTTAATGTTCATATATTCTTAAGTCCGCGACTAAAAAAATTAAACATTAAAATAAAAAATTTTTCAATAAAAAAGAAGCTTTATAGCTTCTTTTTTAGTCTTCGGATTTATCATCAGAAATATTATAATCATCCGAACTGCTTTTTATAATATTCAAATTTGATTTTTTCCACATTTTAAATCCGCCCCTTAAAACAACTACAGGATAATGTTTTTCTATCAGTTTTAATGATGTATTATATGCTCTCGGGCAAGTATCATTATAAGTATATATAATCGTAACTTTGTTTTTATCCAATATTTCAATATTTTTATCAATATCTTTATACTGAAGATGTACTGCATATGGAATATGACCGTTTAAATAGTCATTATATTCTCTTACATCAGCAATATTAATACAATTGCTTTTCTCTTCAATAATATCACTAAGAGTATAAGGACCTATTGTATAAGAAACAATATTTTCAAAAAATTTTTTTGCTCTTGAAAAATCATTTGTAATTTTTTCGTGTGTAAACATAAAATTTCCTTTCTTTTTTCTTTAGTTTTGAATAAAAAAATAAGCAGGAAATCGTTATATTGATTAATAAACAGGAATATTATTTTCGATTGTAAAAAAGTATGTTTTTTCGTTGACATTATTTTTCGTTAAAGAGATAATGAAATGAAATAAGGAAAAGGATATGAATTGTCATTCAATTAAAATTGAATATATATAAAAGAAAAGGAAAAACTGTTTGTTTTTCCTTTTCTTTATAAAGACATAATTATCTAAAAAGGGATATGATGATAACCGACGAACATAAAAAAATATATAAATCAAAAGTTGAAGCAATAAAAAAGGTTTCGGCATCTTCTTATTTTATCGAAATTGATTGCGGTTTCCCTGTTGAAGTTAAAGCCGGACAATTTATATCAATATATTGTGACGGTCTGACATTAAGACGACCATTTAGTGTTTATTCAAACAATAACGGCAAAATAGGTGTTTTATTTAAAGAAAGAGGACAGGGAACAAAATATATTAAATCGTTAAAAGAAAATGATTTTATAGATATTATGGGACCTGTCGGCAACGGATTTAATATTAAAAATAAAAAAGCATTATTAATAGGAGCAGGTATTGGTGTTGCTCCTATTTCTTTCTTAAAAACAAAACTGGATGAACAAAAAATTGAAAATACTTTTATAGCAGGGTTTTTAAATAAACAGGAAATACCGAACGGAATAAATGCAGACATATTTTGTACCGATGACGGTTCATACGGTAAAGAAGGCAATGTATTAACAGGGACAGAGAAAATTATAGAACAATATAAGCCGGATATAATCTATGCATGCGGGCCGTTGATTGTATTAAAACAAGTTGCGCAAATTGGTGAAAAATATAATATTGAAACTCAAATTGCTATGGAAAAAGTTATGGCATGCGGTATAGGTGTATGCAGAGGCTGTGTTATAGATATTAAAAAAGACGGAAAGATTGTAAATGCAACTGTATGTAAAGATGGGCCTGTTTTTTTAGGAAGTGAGGTTGTATGGCAGTAATCGCTGAGAACCTTAAAGTTAATTTAAACGGTTTTGTTATGCAAAATCCTATTATGACAGCATCAGGAACATACGGATATGCGGATGAATACAATGCATTTATTGATGTTTCAAAACTCGGTGCTATTGTTACGAAAGCAATTTCAATGAGTCCAAGAGAAGGAAATAAACATATACGCATAACTGAAACAAAAGCAGGCATGATTAACTCCATCGGGTTGGAAAATGTCGGTATAGATGTATTTTTACGGGATAAACTTCCGATTTTGAAAAAAAATAACATTAATTTTGTTATGAATATAGCGGGAACAACCGTTGATGAATATGTCAGCCTTGCAAAAATTTGTGATGACAACAAAATTAAGGCTATAGAATTAAATGTATCTTGTCCTAACGTAAAAGCAGGTTGCTTGGAATTCGGAACGGATGAAAATTCGCTTTTTGAACTTGTTAATGCGGTAAGGAAAGTATATACGGGATGTCTAATAGTAAAGCTTACTCCGAATGTAACATCAATTGAAAAGCTCGGTATTGCTGCGGAAAAAGCAGGTGCAAATGCGGTTAGTGCAATAAATACGTTAAAAGGAACTTCTATAAAACTAAATTTAATAAACGGTAAATTTAAAAAAGAAATAGTATCGGGCGGATATTCGGGAACAGGTATAAAACCTGTTGCAATAAGTGCTGTTTACAGACTTTCTAAAGTCATAAATATACCGATTATCGGAATTGGCGGTATAGAAACACTTGAAGATGTATTGGAATTTTTTGCTGCAGGAGCAGATGCCGTTCAAATAGGAACAGCAAATTTTACTCATCCTGAAATATCGGAAAAACTTGTTGTTGAGCTTAATGAATATATTAAAAATAACAACTTTAAAGACTTAGAAGAATTAAAAAGAGAGTTGAGGGCATAAAAATGGCAAATGAAGTGTTAAATTTATTAGAACAAGCAGAGGGAGTGTTACATGGGCATTTCTGTCTGACATCAGGTCTTCATTCTGATATATATTTTCAATGCGCTAAGTTATATCAATATCCTGATATTACCGAAAAACTCGGTAAAAAATTAGCTGAAGCATTATCGAATATTGAGTTTGATACAATAGTAGCACCCGCAATAGGGGCTGTGATAATCGGATATGAAACTGCAAAACAGGCAAAAAAACGCAATTTGTTTGTTGAAAGAAAAGACGGTGTAATGCAGTTAAGACGAGGTTACAGTCTTAAAAAAGGAGAAAAAGTTGTAATTATAGAAGATGTAATAACAACTGCAAGAACAATAAAAGAAACAATGGAAGCCATAAAAGAGTTTGAACCCGAAGTGGTTGCTGTGGGATGTATTGTGGATAGAACAAAAGGTAAGACAGAATATAATATAAAATCATTAATGCAGATTGATCCTGTCGTATATGAACCAAATGATTGTCCTTTATGTAGAGAGGGAATACCGCTTGTAAAACCCGGCAGCAGAGAAGAAAAGGCAAAAGTATAATGGAACATTTAATTGATATAGCAAGCATATCAAAAGAAGATATTGTAAATATCATAAATCTGGCAAAACAGTTCAAAACAGGCAAAAAAAATTCCGATGTTGAAACAAAAACACTTGCTTTGATGTTTTATGAAAATTCAACAAGAACCAGATGCAGTTTTGAAATTGCAGGTCAAAAACTCGGGATGAATATTATTAATTTTGATGCTAATCATTCTTCTCTTTTAAAGGGAGAAAGCCTTAAAGATACAATAGAAAATTTATATTTTTTAGGTGTAAATGCAGTAGTTATAAGACATTCATACTCAGGAATAATCAATAATGTAATGAGATTGGTTAAATACCCGATAAAGTTTATAAATGGAGGAGACGGTACACACGCACATCCTTCACAGGCACTTTTGGATTATTACACAATGCTTGAAAAAATAGGTACAATTGATAATAAGAAGGTTGTAATAGTAGGTGATGTTGCGCATAGCAGAGTTGCAAAGTCAAATATAAGTCTTTTATCTAAATTTGGAGCGGATATTCATGTATGTGCACCTACTTATCTGCAATTTACTCATTACAATGACCAAATAAGCTATCATAATGATGTTAAAGAAGCAATAGATGGTGCAAATGTCGTTATGGTCTTGAGAGTTCAAAATGAAAGACATGAAAAAGAAGGTTATCCTGATTCTTCGGAATATAAACGATTATACGAAATAGATACCGATTTATTGAAAAAATATGCGGCAAATGATGTTATACTTATGCATCCCGGACCTGCAAACAGAAATATTGAAGTATCTTCAGAGCTTCTTGATAATACCGTCGGAAAAACAATACTGGAACAAGCACAAAACGGAGTATTTGTCAGAATGGCAATTCTTAATACATTGCTGAAAGGAGTTAATAATGCTTCTTAAAAACGGAATAATAGTTAATCCTGCAAATAATTTTGAAGGAAATTCTGATATAAGAATTGAAAACGGCATAATAACCGAAATAGGAAAAAATCTTTCAGCTGTTAATAATGAAGAAATAATTGACTTAACGGGAAAAACAGTTACTCCCGGATTGGTTGATATTCATTGCCATTTAAGAGAACCGGGATTTAATGCAAAAGAAACAATTAAAACCGGTATTGCTGCTGCTATAAACGGTGGTTATACTGCAATATGCCCGATGGCAAATACAAATCCACAGGTGGATAATGCTGCAACACTTATGTATACGATAAGTAAAGCAAAAGAAACAGGTGATATCGGCTTTTATCCTATTTGTGCCGTTACAAAAGGGTTAAAAAGCGAAAAGATAGTTAATGTATCAGAATTGCTTGATAATGGTGCAATCGCATTTTCAGATGACGGAAAACCCGTTGAGAATATGCATTTACTTAGAGAAGCACTTCAATATATAAATTCTCACAATTCAATAATTATATCGCATTCCGAAGATTCTTCTCTTGCTTCAGGCGGTGTAATAAATGAGGGTAAAGTCAGCACAAGAACGGGATTAAAAGGAATTCCGGATATAACTGAGGCTTTAGCAATAGCAAGAGAATTGGAAATAGTAAGAAGCGTAAACGGAAGATATCATTTTGCACATGTTTCAACAAAACGTTCGGTTGAGCTTATAAGACAAGCAAAAAAAGAAGGATTAAAAGTTACGGCTGAAACAGCGCCTCATTATTTTAGTCTTACCGAAGATGATATGATTGATTATGATGCAAAATATAAAGTAAATCCTCCGTTAAGAACAAAAGAAGATTTGGATGCTGTTGTACAAGGACTACAAGACGGAACAATAGATGTAATTGCAACCGACCATGCTCCCCATACGGTTCATGAAAAGCAGCTGCCGATACAGGATGCGCCGATGGGAATTTCAGGATTTGAAACTGCTCTGGGGTTAACTCTTACAAATCTTGTTCATAACGGAAAACTTTCTTTAACGGAAGCAATAAGAAAATTAACAATTGCTCCTGCAACTGTGCTAAATATACCAAATCAAGGTACAATAGAAGCAGGGAAAGAAGCTAATTTAACAGTTATGGACATAAATGAAGAGTGGACTGTAGATGCTTCAAAATTCAAATCAAAATGCAGAATATCTCCTTTTGACGGATTTAAGTTAAAGGGAAAAGCTAAAATGACAATAATAAAAGGTAAAATAATAAATATAGGATAAAAATATGTTGATAAGACCTGAGATAAAAGAAAAAATAGTACTTGCACTTGATGTTGATACACCTGAGCAAGCAAAAGCATTAATAACGGAATTAAAAGACTATGTCGGTGTATTTAAAGTGGGACTGCAATTATACACAGGCAACGGTTATGAAATATTTGATTTTATGAAAGAGCAGAATATAAAATTCTTCTTTGACATAAAACTGCATGATATACCGAATACTGTTGCAAAAGCTGCAGAAAATGTTGTAAGACATGGTGCTTCGTTTTTTAATATGCATACTACAGGCGGTGAAACAATGATGAGAACCGCACAAGAAGCAGCAAGAAAAGCTGCAGCCGAATTGGGAAAAGAAAATCCTACAATTCTCGGTGTAACGGTACTTACAAGTATCGGAGAAGAAAGTCTGCAAAAAGAATTAAAAGTACCTTATAAGCCGAATGATTATGCCCTTCATCTGGCACTAATGGCAAAAAATGCAGGACTGGATGGTGTAGTTGCAAGTGTATGGGAAGCAAAAAAAATAAAACAGGTTTGCGGAAAAGATTTTAAAGTATTATGTCCGGGTATAAGACCTGATTGGGCAGCTAAAAATGATCAAAAACGACTTGCAACACCAAGCGTTGCAATAAAAGAAGGTGCTGATTATTTAGTAATCGGAAGAGCGGTAACAAGTGCTGAAGACCGATTAAAAGCAATCAAAATGATATATGAAGAAATAGAAAATGCACTTTTAACTCAAAATAAATCGTATGCCTTATCAAAAGGAAAATTGATTTTAGAAAACGGTATGATATTTGAAGGAGAATCAGTTGGTGCTGACGGAACTTCTTATGGAGAGATTGTATTTAATACTTCAATGGAGGGTTATCAGGAAATATTAACGGATCCTTCGTATGCAGGTCAGACAATTGTTATGACATATCCTGAAATCGGTAATTACGGAATTAACAGGGAAGATTTTGAAAGCGGAAAAATTCATGCAAAAGGTTTAATTGTAAAGAATATGTGTGAAAATGAATCGCATTATAAAAGTTATATAAGCTTAAGTGATTACCTTAAACAGAATAATATTGTGGCACTTAAAGGTATTGATACAAGATATTTAACCCAAATTATAAGAAACCATGGTGCTATGAATTGTGCAGTTACAACAGGTGAAATAACTCATGAAATAAAAGAAAAAATGAAAGAATATCGAATAAGCAAAGATATAACAATGGATGTAACGACCTATAAGATTGACAGATTTACGGGAAGCGGAGTTAAACTTGCTATTATTGATTTGGGACTTAAAAAGAGTATTTTTGAGAATTTTAAATCTATGAATTGTGATATAACTATATTCCCTGCAGATACAAAACCGGAAGAAATACTTTCCGGCAATTTTGAGGCGGTACTTCTTTCCAATGGCCCCGGAAATCCTGAAGATGCAGAGCAGGCTATTGAAACAGCAAAAGCACTGTTGGGCAAACTTCCGTTATACGGAATATGTTTAGGGCATCAAATACTATCAATAGCACTAGGTGCAAAAACATATAAGTTAAAATACGGTCATAGAGGCGGTAATCATCCTGTTATGAATATGCAAACAGGTGAAATTTTTATAACCTCTCAAAATCACAGTTATGCGGTTGATGCAGAATCTCTTCCGTCTGATGTTGAAATAACATTTAAAAATCTCAATGATGATACGGTTGAAGGTATTAATTGTGATAAATACAGAATAAAGACCGTACAATTCCATCCGGAATTGACGGCAGGACCTTATGATGCAAATAAGATAATAAGAAGCTGGGTTGCAGAATTGGAAAAGACAGCGCAAACAATTAATGTATAAAAAAGAAAGAGTTAATTATGCCGATAAATGAAAATATTAAAAAAGTTCTTGTAATAGGTTCAGGACCGATTGTAATAGGGCAGGCAGCGGAATTTGATTATGCGGGTGTTCAGGCATGCAGAGCACTAAAGGAAGAAAATATAGAAGTTGTCCTTGTAAATTCAAATCCTGCAACGATAATGACGGATGAAAATATTGCTGATAAAGTTTATATTGAACCTTTAACACTCGAAGCACTTACATATATAATTGAAAAGGAACGACCTAACGGTATTATAGCAACATTGGGAGGTCAAACAGGATTAAACCTTGCCGTAAGTCTTTTTGAACACGGAGTATTAGAAAAATATAATGTTGAACTTCTGGGTACAAAAATAGACTCCATAAAAAAAGCAGAAGACAGAGAAATGTTTAAAAATCTTATGCTTGAAATAGGCGAACCTATTCCCGAAAGCGATATTGTTTCAAGTTATGAAGATGCTAAAAAATTCGCTCAGAAAATAGGTTTTCCTATAATTATAAGACCTGCATATACTCTTGGCGGTACAGGCGGTGGTATTGCAAATAATTATTCCGAATTTGAAGATATTGTATATACAGGATTATCACTAAGTCCGATTTCGCAGGTTCTTGTTGAAAAAAGTATTGCAGGTTATAAAGAAATTGAATATGAAGTAATTCGTGATGCAAATAATACAAGTATTGCGATATGTAATATGGAAAATATTGACCCGATTGGTATTCATACAGGCGACAGCTTCGTTGTTGCACCTACACAAACACTTACAAATAAAGAATGTCAGATGCTCAGAAGTGCAGCTTTAAAGATAATAAGAGCATTAAAAATAGAAGGCGGATGTAATGTTCAATTTGCTTTGGATACAGTAAGCAATCAATATTATGTAATCGAGGTAAACCCTCGTGTAAGCCGTTCTTCGGCACTTGCTTCAAAAGCAACAGGGTATCCGATTGCAAAAATAACAACAAAAATAGCAATAGGATATAATTTGCACGAAATACCGAATTCAATAACAAAGAAAACAGTAGCTGCTTTTGAGCCGACAATAGATTATGTCGTTACCAAAATACCTAAATGGCCGTTTGATAAATTTAAACACGGTGACAGAATATTAGGCACTAAGATGAAGGCAACCGGTGAAGTAATGGCAATCGGCAGAACATTTGAAAGCTCATTTAAAAAAGCCGTAACATCTATTGAATCGAAATACACAGGCTTGCTGCGCGGCAGACATATGGAATGCAGTGAAGAAGAATTAAAAGCATTATTGCATGTTCAGGACGACAGAAGAATTTTTAGGGTAGCTGAAGCTATTAATCGCGGTATTAGTGTAAGCGAAATAAATAAGATAACAAAGATAGATAAATGGTTTATATATAAAATCAAAGATTTGGTTGATTTTGAAAATAAATTAAAAAGTGAAACCTTAACGGCGGATTTGTATCTTGAGGCAAAAGAAAAAGGTTTTTTGGATATTGAAATTTCTAAATTATCCCAAGTTCCTTTAGCTGACGTTGAAAGAATAAAAAAAGAAAATTCAATCAGTGCTTCATTTAAAATAGTCGATACATGTGCTGCTGAGTTTAAAGCATATACACCTTATTATTATTCAACTTATAATGAAGCGGACGAAATAAATGCTACTGATGATAAAAAGATATTAATTTTAGGTTCGGGTCCAATAAGAATAGGTCAGGGAATAGAATTTGACTATTGCTCCGTACATGCTGCTTGGGAAGTAAGAAATAACAATTATAAATCATTAATTGTAAATTCAAATCCCGAAACACTTTCAACGGATTTTGATGTTGCGGATAAACTTTTCTTTGAACCGATGAATATTGAAAATATAATGAATATTATAGAAAAAGAAAACCCTGAAGGTGTAATGGTTCAATTTGGCGGACAAACAGCAATTAATTTAGCACCAAAATTATATGAACGCGGAGTAAAAATTCTCGGAACATCATTGGAATCAATAAATATAGCAGAAGACAGAAAATTATTTGAGCAATTATTGAGAGATTTAAAAATACCTCAGCCTAAAGGCGGAGCGATAAGACGACCTGATGAAGCTTTAGAAGTTGCAAAAACTCTCGGTTATCCTTTGTTGGTAAGACCTTCATATGTTATAGGCGGACGTGGTATGCAGGTTGTTTATAATAAAGATGAACTTCTTTCATATATAGAAGGTGCATTAAAGTTCTCAGATGAACATCCGATACTTATTGACCAGTATATAGAAGGAACAGAACTTGAATTGGATGCTATTTCGGATGGCGAAAATGTTTTAATTCCTGCGATAACAGAACATATTGAAAGAGCAGGTATACATTCAGGTGATTCTATTGCATTGTATCCGACCCGTACAATACCGCAAAATATAATAGATAACCTGGTTGATTATACTCAAAAGATAGCGAAAGCATTAAAAGTTAAGGGTTTAATGAATATTCAATTTGTATTAAAAGATAATATTGCGTACATAATTGAAGTTAATCCGCGTGCATCAAGAACAGTACCGATTTTAAGTAAAGTAACAGGCACTCCTATGGTAAAAATCGCAATAGATGCCATTCTCGGCAAGTCTATACCCGAACAAGGCTACCAAACAGGATTGCTGCCGACAGGGAAGTTAGTTTGCGCCAAAGTTCCTATTTTCTCATTCCAGAAGTTAAACAGAATTGACCCTGCTTTAGCACCTGAAATGAAGTCAACTGGTGAAGTTCTTGGTATTGATACTTCCTATGAAAGAGCATTAACGAAAGGATTCTTGGCGGCAGGTTATAAGCTTTCAACAGAAAGAGGCAATGTATTAATATCTATAAATGACCATTATAAGAAGGATTCTGTAGGTATTGCTCAAACACTTGTCGATTTGGGTTATAAACTTGTGGCAACAACCGGAACACATAAATTCTTGAAGCTGCACAATATAGAATCTAAAGAAATTGAAAAATTTGATATCCAAAAAATGCAAAGAAATATGAAAAATAAAGAACTTTGCTTTATAATTAATACTCCTACAACAAATAATAATTCCGTAAGATACGGTTCTGAAGACAGAGGCTTTTTGATAAGAACAATTGCGGAAATGTATTCTACACCTTGCTTTACATCGTTAGATACTGCAAGGGCATATTTGGAAGCACTTCAATATTATATGAAGGATAAAAATCTTACATATGACAGTATTGATAAGTATAGAGATGTGGAATTAGCTGTAAACAGGGCATAAAATTGGAAGAAAAGAAAAAGAAAAAATCCAAAAAGAAGAAATTCTCAATAGATATCAAAAATATGGGTGTAGATATTGATAAAAATGAATATCGGGAGATTGTGCTGTCTAATTCCAATCATCCCGAAATATTCAAAAATATGTAATTCGTAAATTAGCAGTTACAGAATAAACATAATTTATTTATATCTTCAACTATATGTTCTTTAGTAAGATGATAGCGGTTATAGAGTTCATCTAAAGGGGTTCTGTCCGTGAATTCTTTTTCTGCACCATAGACCAGAACTTTCATATCAGAATTGCCGTAAAATCTTGAAATTTTTTCTCCAAAACCGCCTGCAATAACTCCGTCTTCCAGTGTTATTACAAGTTTATGGTTTTCTTTTAGACTGTTTAAAAGCTCATAATCAATGCCTGTTATATATCTCGGATTTATTATAGTTGCATTGATATTCATTTTGTTTTTTATTTCTTCTTTTACTTCTTTTGCAAGTTCAAAGAAGCTTCCAAGTCCTAATATTGCTATATCACTGCCTTGTTCTTCAACTTTATATTTATTCAGTACCGAATAATCAGTGTTATCTTTAACTCCCGTTGAAACAAAATTATTTGGAAGTCTTATTGCTACGGGATATTTTGTTTGATTTACAGACCAATTAAGCATTGCAAGATATTCTTCTTTGTTCGTTGGTGCCAAATATATCATATTGGGAATATTACTTATTAAAGGAATATCAAAAGTACATAAATGAGTTGCATCTGCACTTGAAATTCCTCCCCAATACACAAGCATTGTTAAAGGAGAATTATTTAAACATAAATCTTGTGACATTTGGTCGTATGTGCGTTGTATAAATGAACTCATTACGCAAAATATCGGTTTTGCTCCTGATTTTGCAAGTGCAGACGAATATGCAACAGCATGTTCTTCTGCAATACCAACATCTGTGTATTGTTTTCCCAACTTTTCACGAAACTCTTTGTTAAATCCAAAAACACCCGGAGTTGCAGCATTTATGGTTATTATATTTTTGTCTTGTTTTGTTTTTTCTAAAATATAATCTTTTGTTATTGTAGAATAATCTTCATAATCTGTATTTATTTGATAGTTTGGTTTTTCGTCAAGCTCGCCGGGCAGAATCCAGTGAAAAGCTTCTTTGTTCATTTCAGCAACTGGCAAACCTTTACCTTTTAAAGTTTTTATATGAACAATAATCGGATGATTTATGTTTTTTACTTTTTCAAAGGCAGATATCATATCCTGAATATTGTTGCCGTTTGGAACGTAGATGTAGTCAAATCCTAATGATTTGAAGAAATTGCATTCAGATTTTCCTTCAGTTTCTCTTAATTCTTTTAGATTTTTATATAATCCACCGTGATTTTCCGCTATAGACATATCGTTGTCGTTAACGACTATAATAATATTTGAGTTTAAACAGGCAGCATTATCAAGACCTTCAAGAGCTTCACCCCCGCTTAATGAACCGTCTCCGATAACCGCAATTACATTTTCATTTCCGCCCCTTAAATCACGTGCTTTAGCTGCACCTGTAGCCAAACTTACGGAGGTTGATGTGTGACCTACTTTAAATAAGTCGTATTCACTTTCTTCCGGTGCTGTATAACCTGTGTATTCCAAATATTTATCCGGATTTAAAAATCCTTCTTTACGTCCCGTAAGTATTTTATGCGGGTAACATTGATGTGAAACATCAAAAATCACTTTATCTAAAGGGGTATTAAATACATAATGCAATGCAATAGTTGCTTCTACTATACCCAAATTCGGCGCCATGTGTCCGCCGGTTGTATTCACTTTCTTTATTATCAGGTTGCGTATTTCTTCAGCTAATATATTTAATTCTTCTATTGATAGAGTTTTTAAATCCATAGGATAATTAATTTTGTCCAATATCATGAAAAAACCTTTCTTAATTATGTGAGATTATTATTCTAGCATATATATCTTCACAAAAAAACTTCCTCCGGCTGTTTATGTCTATGTACCCGAGGAAGAAGAATTAGTAAAAGAGACATCAATAACATTATTACCTTGATTTATTTTCGTTTCCAATAAGAAAGATTAAATGTAAACCAATCTTAATATTATGCATGTTCATACTTGAATGATTTATTAATATTAAGTATACTAAGTACACTTATTATTTTTTTTATTTGTACGAAACAGAACTAATTAAAAATAATGTAAAAAAAGTTAACAAAAGGGGTAAAAATAGGCAAAAATATAAATTTTGTCCCGTTAAAAGAAAAGTGAATAAAAATAGTCATGGCATGTAAGTAAAACTAGGAATAATATGCAGGTAAACAAAGTAAATACAACAATTCCTAAAAATATAAATAAGACAAATAATACGAACATTAATAATAATAATAAGGGTGTATCATTTAAAGGTTTAGGGCCGATAGATTCCATATCTTTAGGTGTAGCAAATTTAATTGAAAACGGCGGTCTTGCTGTATCATTTACCCTTCAAGATATGCTCGGTACGAATTTGCCTCGTCCTATTATGGGTTTACGTCGTAATGCAAGAGAAAATCACGGAGAAAAGAATTTTAATTTTGCATTGAAAGAAATGGTAAGAGAATTCTTAACCGGCCCCAGCATGTTTATTATTCCGGGACTGTCTTTATTCGCAAGTAAAAAAGTATTTGGTCAAACAATGGGTATTCCTGCTAAGTTTACAAAAGCTTTTGGTGATATTCATGCTGCAAAACCATTAAACGGTGCAGGAAGAGCATTAAGCAAAGAAGAATTTTATAAAAATACATTTGCAGAAATGATTAGAAATGCAAAATCGGAAGCAAAACCTTCTGAAGAAACAATGCAGCAGGCAAAAACATTTGCACATAAATTAATCTCAGGATTTAGTAAAACAGCCGGTACAACAAGACGTGAGCAGAAAAGAATAGGAAAAGAAGTACTAGATAAATTAAATGAGGAATTTGTTCATATTACAAAAAGCCATGCAAAAGATGTTGTTCATACAGACCTTACTTTAGCTTCTGTATCTCCTACAACGGCTGCTCCGTTTAAGAAGACTGTTACGCATATGATGGCATATGCTAATGATATTGTTACAGGTGCAAGCAAAAATGGTGTTGCCAATATTAAGGAATATATTAAAAAATCCGTAAACAACAAAGTAATTGGCAGAACAGCATTAAATGTTGCTATGTATTCAGCTGTTTTAACATTCTTGCATATAATACCTAAACTTTATAATAAAGCAGAAGGTAAAGATAATTCCGGATTAAAAGGTTTAATGACGGAAGAAACATTGCATGATGAGACATTAAATAAGCCGCAGACCGATAATAAACAGGAAAAATCCAAAGTTTCATTCGGTTCTGCCGAAAAAATAGTTAATGCAATTACACACAGTAAGCTTGCTCAAACATTTGAATATGACGGCCCGAATGTATCATTCCCATTGTTAGTTGGTATAATGGCAGGCGGTATTCTTTTACCTCGTACATTACAGGCAAAAGATAAATATGACAGAGAAGAAATCTTAAGACGTGATTTGGTTACATGCGCAGTTATGTGTTATGGTGAAAAAGCTTTAAGAAAAGGATTTTCAAAGTATAGTGAAAATAAATCCGGTTTTGTTGTTGCTACAAAACCTCAAGGTTTCAAAGACAAAAGTACATTGGCCAAATTATATAATTATGTAAGACCTATAAAAGGTGTTCAAATACTGCCTACAGACAGGGTAAGATCCGTTTATACGGATATTGGTTCTTATAAAAACGGAATTGGCGGTTTTTGCGAATTTATATCTGGACAAGGCGGAAATTTAGCAAAAGTATTTGGATTCCAAGAAAGATCTGCACAAATTGTTGACGGTTTGTTAAAAGAAAATGGTCACACATTGGCAACTGCAGATAACAAAACAATTACATCCGTTTTGACAAAAGCAAAAGATTCTGATGCTGTAAGAGAACTTGTCGGTTTATTCCATAAACAAAAAACCGAAACTATAAAAAATCCGAACTTATTGCAAAAGCTTTTCAATATTACTACGAAAAAAATAGATAATCCGTGGGTTAAAAATACAAGAACAATGAATGCAAGATTTACCGCATTCTCGGTATTACTTCTTGTACCGTTATTCTTAGGCTTCGGACTTCCTTTTATCAACGAACGTTTAACTAAAAAACGTATAAATGAAGAAAATTTATCTAAAGCAATAAACGGCTCGAATAATATTTCAGGTTCAGACAATAATATATTTAAGAAAAACTATAAAGAAAATGCAGTTTTTGCTGATATGAATAAATTCTTAAAATAACAGATGTTTGATTGTAAAGTTTTTTTCTTAACGAAATGTAATTAATATTTTAGGAAAATTAAGACTTTTATGTTATATTTGAAATACAAAACTTTATGCATCAAAGAAAAGGAAGAATGAATGATATCAGTAAATGATTTAAAAACAGGCTTAACTCTTGATATAGATGGCGGTCTTTGGAATGTAGTAGAATTCATGCATGTAAAACCCGGTAAAGGTGCTGCATTTGTAAGAACAAAATTAAAAAATGCAGAAACAGGCAATGTAATTGAAAAAACATTCAGAGCAGGTGAAAAAGTTGCTAAAGCTACTTTGGATAAAAGAGATATGCAATACCTGTATAAAGAAGGCAATGATTTTGTTATGATGGACTTGGAAACATATGAACAATTAAGCGTATCATCAGATAAAATCGGCGACGGGATTAAATATTTAAAAGAAAATATGAATGTAGCAATATTATTCCATGGTTCAAATATTATCGGTATTGATATACCTAATTTTGTTGAACTTGAAGTAATTGATACTCCGCCGGCAGAAAAGGGTAATACAGCTCAAGGCGGTACTAAACCTGCAACACTTGAAACGGGTGCTATTGTTAACGTACCGTTCTTTGTAACAGTTGGTACTGTTATAAGAGTTGATACCAGAACAAATGAATATTTAGACAGAGTTTAAGGACAATTTATAATGAAATTTGATCTGGAGTATTTAGAAAAACTTGCAAATATAGTATATGAAAATGACCTTTCTGAAATAACTTTAGAAGACGAAGAAAAAGCAGTTTGTTTTAAACGAGAAAAACCGCAGCAGGTGGTTCAGACTGTTCCTGCGGTTATGCCTGCTACTATTACATCTCAGATTGTATCTTCATCCGGCGCAAAAACAGATGAAAATGCATCAGAACCTGTTCATAAAGGTAAACCGATTACAGCACCTATGGTAGGTACATATTATGAAGCACCATCACCTGATGATGCTCCGTTTGTAAAAGTCGGTGATAATATTTCAATAGGTCAGGTAGTATGTATTATTGAAGCTATGAAGCTTATGAACGAAATAGAAGCTGATGTATCGGGCAGGGTTACCGAAATATGTATAAAAAACGGTGACTATGTTGAATTCGGTCAGCCTCTTATGTACGTTGAATAATTATAATTTATTAAAAAAAGGAACCTTTTAAAGGTTCCTTTTTTTTATATCCTTTTTTCTGTTGCACAGTCAAAAAACAGTATATTATCGGTATTTAATTTAAATACATAATCTTTATCTATATTAATATCTGCAGGTACGGAGGCACTGCAAGAACTTCCGTTTGCATTAAAATATACAATTTGTTCACTGCCAAGCATTTCTTTTATTTCTATATCCGCTTTAAATTCAAAATTAGGATTTATACCGTTAAACTGTTCGGGTCTTATTCCTGCAATAACTTCGGTTTTCCCTGCAAGTTTATTTTTCTGTTCGTCATTTAATATAAATTGTGAGTTATTGATTGTTAAAGTATTGTCTTTTATTTCCGAACGAATAAAGTTCATGGAAGGTGAGCCTAAAAATCCTCCCACATACTTATTAACAGGGTTGTTATAAACTTCAGAAGGTGTTCCTATTTGTTGAATTACGCCTTTATCAATAACGGCAATTCTGTCTCCCATTGTTAATGCTTCTGTTTGGTCATGGGTTACATATATAAATGTTGTTTGGAGTTTTTGGTGCAGTTTTTTAATTTCTGCTCTCATTTGTACTCTTAATTTGGCATCAAGATTGGATAAAGGTTCATCCATAAGAAATACTTTAGGATTTCTTACAATAGCTCTGCCTAATGCAACTCTTTGTCTTTGACCTCCGGATAATTGCTTTGGTTTTCTTTGAAGTAAATCCGAAAGATTAAGTATTTCAGCTGCTTCTTTTACTTTTGCATCAATTTCCTTTTTTGAAAATTTACGCATTTTTAAAGGGAATGCCATGTTATCATAAACGCTCATATGCGGATACAGTGCATAATTTTGGAAAACGAATGCTATATCTCTGTCTTTTGGGTGAACATTATTAACTGTTTTGTTATCTATGGATATTTCGCCCGAAGTAATATCTTCTAATCCTGCAATCATTCTTAAAAGGGTTGATTTACCGCAACCTGAAGCTCCTACAAGTACAAGAAATTCTTTATCTTCAACTTTTAGGCTGACATTATCTATTATTTTTTTTGTGTCGTATATTTTTGTAATATTTTTTAGTTCAACCTGTGCCATATTATTTAGCCTGAGCTTCTTCTACCAATGATTTTTCTATTGGAATAATAAATACAAATGAAACTTGATTTGCATATTGATTGTTAATCCAAATTTCACCTTTTAATTTATTAATATATTTTTTGGTGCTGCCTAAAAGCAAGCTTTGAAGTAAATATTTTTTGGAATTTTTATCTGCCTGTATGTACGGGTCAAAAATATCGGAATCATTGTATATGGTTGTATCTAATCCTTTGCAAGCGACTTCCATCATTAAATATGATTTTTCATTTGTACCTTCTTTAATTTCAAATCCTTTTGCTAACAAAAATTCAGGTATAGGATTAGAAATATTGACGTTAACCGTACCTGTTTCAATTAATTCAAAGGCATTTTCAAGTAAATTAGACATTATCATTTTTAGGACATTTTTATCCGAATAACAGCTTTGTTTTATTAATTCTTCATTGTTTATGGCAAATTTTATGTCTTTATTTTTTATTCTTACGGTTAATTCATTTGCTACAACCGAAAGCAATGAATTAACATCAAAGTTCTGATATTCAAATTTATAAATATCTGCTTCTACTTGAGATAATTCTATCAATTTTTCAATAAATAATAATAATTCGGAAGAGTTATCATTCATTATTTGAAGATACTTTGTTTGTTTTTCATTTATTTCGCCACTTAAACCTTCAAGCATGGCTTGAGAGAAACCAACAACGGAATGCAGCGGAGAACATAAATAATTAGACATTTTAGTTAATAAAACATTCTTTGTATGGTTTAGAATTTTTTGTTCTTGTCTTTCCGTAATTAATTGGTCTAATAATGAGTGATCTTGAGTATTATCAATAATTGTCAGAATATATCTTTTCTTCTTACCTGAAGAAACATCCGTAACTTTTACGTCTGTGATTTTTGTATTTTGTTCTTCCGAAACTATTTTTAAAATTTGCTTAATTTCTTCATCTTTATTACTGATGATATTATCGGAATTTATAATAAAATACTCGTTAATGTTTTTTCCTCTAAGTTTTTGGGTTTCAAACAGTTTGAAAGCTTTTTTATTTGCGTATAGAATTTTTCCTGTTTCATCAATTACCAGTACGGCTTCAGGCAGAAAAGTCAGTACATTATACTGTTTGCCCAATAATAAACTAAAAAAATTCATGAAAAAATCCCTTATAATATAAATTCCAATACAAAATTATTCTATCATATTGTGATAATTTTGCATAATCTTCACAAATCAATGTTAAATAACATTATCGGAAATAGTTTGAGGAACTTGTCTGTCAAGGGCATCAGGAAGAATATAATTAGTTGACAGTTCCGTATCTTTAATCAGGGAAGCCAAAGCAAAAGCACAATTAAGTTTAATTTCATTTGTAATTTTCTTAATACCGTGTTTCAATACACCGTTAAATAATCCGGGAAAAACAAGAGAATTATTTATTTGATTTGGGAAATCACTTCTTCCCGAGGCACTTATAAATGCACCGTATTCAATTGCTTTATCGGGCATGATTTCAGGTGTGGGATTTGCAAGTGCAAAAACAATCGGTTTATTATTCATAGATTTAATCATTTCTTTATCAACAAGGTTTGGAGCGGATAAACCTATAAAAACATCAGCGCCTTTAATACCTTCTTTTAAAGAACCTTTAAAATTATTTAAATTAGTATATTTGGAAATTTCTTCATGTGCGAAATTATTTTGTTCTCTGCCTTTATAGATAGCACCATCTATATCAAACATTGTTATGTTTGTTGCACCTACGGCAAGAATCAGTTTGCAAACGGCAATTGCAGCTGCACCTGCACCGGAAAATACTATTTTTACCTCATTAACCTTTTTATTTGCAAGATGCAGTGCATTTAATAGAGCAGCCAGTACAACTACGGCAGTTCCGTGCTGGTCATCATGGAATATTGGTATATCAGCTTTTTCAATTAATTTATTTTCTACTTCAAAACATCTCGGAGCTTTTATGTCTTCAAGATTAATTCCCGAAAAAGAATTTTGAAGAAGAAGAATTATTTCAATAATTTCATCGGCATTTTGTGTTTTTAAACATAATGGCAATGCGCTGACATCACCAAGTTCTTGGAAAAGAACTGCTTTACCTTCCATTACGGGTAATCCTGCAAGTCCGCCTATATCACCGAGTCCTAAAACGGCACTTCCGTCCGATACTATACCAACAGGCTTTTCTTGCGGTTTTTCGGTTAATTCCGTTTCTATAACACCGCCTGCCATTTGTCTTAATTGCAGAGATTTTTCATTTGTTGTTCCTGTTAATTTATCATAGCTGAACATAAAAAGATTTTTGGATATGCATAAGAAAAACTCTTTTAAATCGGCAGCAGCACCTTTTAATACAGGAATATTAACATTAAAATCAATATTTTTAACTTCCGGTTCAATTAAACTCAAGTCAACGGCACCAAAAGACGGTTCAATATTGTTTACTACCAGTTTTATTTTTTCAGGTTCTTTTGAAGAAATTTCAAAAGGATATGCATCAATTCCTAAAGTACTTTTTAGAAATATTGCACGGTTCAAAGATGTTTGGTAATCAAAAGAAATAACCGCAACGGAATTTTCTCTGTTTGTATATTCAAAAGACATTTCCGGATTTTCTTTTATTTTCAGACATGATGCTGCAACTCCGGGGGTATATACAATAGCTAAAGCATCTTTATCTTTAACTTCGACTTTTGATATTATTTTTATTCCTTGATATTTCGCCATTATTTTCTTACTTTATTTTCTGTACCTTTAAGGAGTCGTTTAATATTTTCCTTGTGCCTTATTATTACATATATTGCACATATTGCAGCAAAGCAAATATAGTAAATATTTGGATATATTGCTGTCATAATAATCGGAGCTAAAGAAACAGCAATAATTGAACCTAAAGAAACATATTTTGTAAAGAAAGTTATTAATCCCCATATAGCAGCAACAGCCAACCCTACCGGCCAAGATAAAGCAACGAGTGCTCCAATGCCTGTTGCAACTGATTTTCCTCCTGAAAAACCTAAAAATATTGATTTACTGTGACCTATAATAGCGCCAAGAGCTGCTAATACCGGTCCGATACCGAATACTAAAAATATGTCACCTTGTTCATTTGCAAAATCTTCATAATTACCGTATTTGTATGCAAGTAAAACAGGTATTATACCTTTAAGTGCATCCAAAAGAAGTACCGCAAAGAACCACTTTGTTCCCATTATTCTTTTTACGTTTGTTGCTCCTGTGGAACCCGAACCCGTTTCACGAATATCGATATTTTTAAATTTTTTTACTATTAAATAACCTGTAGGTATTGAACCGATTAAATATGACAAAATAAAAACAGTTATAAATTTACCAATCATTACTAATATAAGAGTTGTCGTCATTTTTTCTCTTCCTTTTCTTTAGCTTGAATTTTAATAGGAGTTCCTTTGAAACCAAAAGCTTCTCTTAATTTATTTTCTAAATATTTTACGTAATTATCTTTTAAAAAGTCTTCATTATTGATAAATAAAACAAAAGTTGGCGGTTGAGTTTTAACCTGAGTTGTATAGAATAGTTTTAAACGTTTTCCTCTTATACTTGCAGGCGGAGTCATGGAAACAGCATCCATAACTACTTTGTTTAAAAGGCTGGTCGAAATTCTTTTAGTTGCCTGTTCATATACTTCTTTTGAAAGTTTATATAAATTTACCAATCTTTGTTTGGTTTTTGCACTTATGAAAACTTTAGGAACATAATTAAGGAAAGGCATTTCCAAATCTATTTCTTTTTCAAATTTATTAATTGTTGTAGATTCTTTATTTTCAATCAAATCCCATTTATTAACGGCTAAGATAATTGCTTTACCGGAATCAATAATAGTGCCAGCGATTTTTTTATCTTGGTCTGATATACCTTCTGTTGCATCAATAACTAATATTGCGACATCGCAATTTCTTATTGCGCGAATAGAACGGTCAACCGCAAATTTTTCAATACCCCAATCTACTTTTGATTTTTTTCTTATTCCTGCCGTATCAACAAGGATAAATTCTTCACCCTCATATTTAACTTTAGAATCTATTGCATCACGTGTGGTACCTGAAACATCCGATACAATAACTCTTTCTTTGTTTAAAAGAGCATTTACAATGGATGATTTACCTACATTAGGTTTTCCGACAATAGCAATTCTAATATTTTCAGATTTTTCTTCTTTTTCTAAATATTCAAAATCTTTTGTAACTGCATCTAACAGGTCGCCTACACCACCTGAACCATGCAGAGCAGAAATAGCAATGGGTTCTCCCATAGAAAGAGCATAAAATTCATTTGCATTTATGAATTGAACGGGGTCATCAAGTTTATTGACCGCAAGGAAAATTTCTTTTCCGCTTTTTCTGAGGACATTAGCTATATCATAATCAATAGGGTTTAATCCTTCTTTTCCGTCAACAATAAAGATAATCTTGTCTGCTTCTTCACATGCAACTTTTGCTTGAGTGAAGATGTTAAGCATAATTTCATCTTCGTCCCCAGGAATTATACCGCCTGTATCAATTATTGTGAATTCTTTTTCCATCCATTCAACGTCGAAGTATATTCTGTCACGTGTGACACCTGCCTGATCATCGACAATAGAGTGTCTTGAACCCAATATACGATTTACTAATGTGGATTTACCCACATTAGGACGTCCAACTATTGCTACTATCGGTTTATTTGCCATTTATTTTTCCAATTATCTGATAATTGCTATTGTAATACAAATAAACAATACTAACCAGTTATTAAGATTAATCCTATAATTTTGTTCACAAAACAGAAAAAATTATATAGCACAATCTAAACATGACAAAAAATTATCACATAATAAAAAATTCGATGAAAATTTATTGCAGATAAAATATTCAACCGATACTTGTTTGGCATTATTTATAAATAAAAAGTTGACTTGGTTTAATTTCAAGCGCATCACATAATTCAAACAAAAGATGAATACTAATTCCGCGTTTCGCAGTTTCAATTTTGGCAAGATGCTCTCTGGAAATATCAAGAATATCAGCAAGAGCATCTTGAGATAATTTCTTTTCTTTCCTATATTTTGCAATATTTTTGCCTAATTGTTTTAATCTTTTATCGTCGTAATTCATATCCACATTGTGATACAACCCATGTTAAATGTATATAGTCCTATAGTTTACAATTATGAAAAGTCATATGTTATAAATATTTTGATATAATAAAAAATATGAAAATAATAATTTTTGACTTAGACGGTACATTATTAAATACACTCAATGATTTATATATCTGTTTCAATTATGCAATTGAAAAATTCGGTTATCCCAAAAGGACGATGGAAGAAATAAAATCGTTTGTAGGTAACGGTATAAAAAAGGCAATAGAAAGAGCATTGCCTCATAAAGTAAATGAGGATGAGCTAAACAAAATAGTAAATGAGTTTAAAAATTATTACATTGAGCATATGAATGAACATACTCAGCCTTATGACGGTGTAGTTGATATGTTGAAAGAGTTAAAAGATAAGGGATACATAATAGCTGTTGTTTCAAACAAGTATGATAATGCTGTAAAGGGACTTTGTAAAAGATATTTTGGTGATTTAGTAAATATAGCAGTGGGTGAAACTGAAAAAATAAGGAAAAAACCTGAAAAAGACGGTATTTTAAAAGTTTTAAATGAACTTAATGCAGGAACTATACAAGAAAATGATATTATATATATAGGAGATTCCGAGGTGGATGTGGAAACTGCAAGAAATGTAAAAGTTCCTTGTATAAGTGTTTTATGGGGTTTTAAGGATAAAGATTTTTTGAAAAAGAACGGGGCAAGTATTTTTGCAGAAGTTCCGAATGATATAATAAAAATAATTGAAAAAAAATTATATTTAGAATAGAATAAACGAGAGTGATGCAATAAGCCGGAGTGGCGAAATTGGTAGACGCATCAGACTCAAAATCTGACGCAGCTCACCCTGCGTGCCGGTTCGAGTCCGGCCTTCGGCAAATTAAACAAAAAGAAGAACCCATTTGGGTTCTTTTTTTTATTTATATAGTTTTAAATTAAAATCTTCCGTTCCATCTGGAATAATCATCATCAAGAAGTCTTGATAATTGTTTTTTTGTTATTA
>JAEEGL015378178.1_pt1 | contig 63246 bp, 45 predicted proteins | sample 9134231 | NCBI WGS metagenome assembly JAEEGL01 (sample SAMN16246548, study PRJNA631951) | gut metagenome | biome: gut microbiome; feature: rumen; material: fiber-attached | host: Bos | place: Iran: Karaj | collected 2018-10
ATGGACGCCCGCCGCCGACGCGGCGGAGACGAGCGTCTGCGTGGCGCACTGCTCCTGGCCGACGTGCGTGACGAGCAGGAGATCGCACGTGTCGGCCGCGGCGCCCGCCCACGACGGCGCGTAGCCGATGGCGGCGGGGGCCGGGAATCGCGAGCTGTGCGCTTCCGTGAAATCGACGGTGAGCGATGCCGTCGCGGCCGATGCGGCGGACGCCCCCGCGAGGAGCGCCGCAGCGATGAGAATTCTTCGCTTCTTCATGGCGTTTTCCTTTCCTTGCCTATTCAGTTACTCCGCCGTCAGGCAAACGCGGAAGCCGTAGGCGCGGCTGGATCCGCCGTCGTACATGAACAACCGCGAGACGGAGGTAATCTGCGAATCGACATACGACTGGTTGTGCGCCCCTCCTCTGGCTGGATACCCATTCGACGGCGACGGGGTAGGATTGGAACGCTGCACCGGACCGCGCGGATTGACGAACTCTCCTGTGTAATTGTCGAAATCGGACTGGCAGGTAGAGTCGCAACCGCTCTGGTATGGGTTGCCATCGCCGCATATTTCGGCCACGTTGCCGTACATGTCGTAGAAGCCCCACGGGTTTGGATCGTAGGAGCCGACCTTTGCCGTTCCCATCGTAGCGTCGTCGTTGCGGTCGGGGGTGATGTTGGCGCCAATCGTCGTGCTGCCGTTGATCGCGCGGCAATAGTTCTGGATCGTCGTCTTCGTGAAGCGGTTGTCGTAGTAGAGACCCGTTGTCCCCGCACGGCAGGCGTATTCCCACTGTGCCTCCGTGGGGAGGTCGAAGGCGAGTCCCGTCCGTCTCCTGAGTAACCCCATAAATCTCTCGCTCGAAGCCCCGATCGTTCCATCGTACCAGGAGGAATGCGGGCGGATGTGAGTATCGTATTTCACTTGCTCGACGGGGCGCGTGGCACGGCACGTTTCGTTGGTGTAGTAGCTAGGCCATGTCCCCTTGACTCGGTAGAACTGCTCCTGCGTGACCTCGAATACGCCGAGGTAGAAGGGCTTCGTGAGCGTGACGGTATGCGCGGGAAGGCGCAGGGCCCCAACCGTTGAACTGATGTCCGTGCCCATGGTGAACGTGCCGGCGGGACAGAGCTTGAACCACATCTCCGTCGTGCGGCAGGTGTCGTCGGAGAGGTCGGGGCCCGTGAGCGAGTAGCGCACCGGGTAGCTCGTGGCGCTCGCGCCATCGGTGAGATTGAGGATCATGTAAACAGGGTCGGTCGGTGCGAGCGGCGCGGCCGAGACGGAGACCGTCAAATTCGAGGCGACGAGGCCGGGGAAGTCTGCGCCCATGTTCCAGACTAGGGTGTGGACTCCGTTGCCCTTCACGAGCGGCTCGGAGACGAGCGACTTCGCGGCTGCGGCGTCGCCCGCCATGCCGGGGTAGGTGGCCCGGATGTCGATGCGGTAGAAGGTCTCCGACGACTCCACATCGGAGAGGGTGAACTCAACATCGACGAGGTTGTTCCACGGCCAGCGCTGGCGGGCGGACACGTTTGACACGTCAAGCGCACAGGCGACGGATGCTGCGGCGGATGCGCAGATGGCCGCGAGCATTACGCGGCGTGAGCGGGATGGTTTCACGGGGTGTTTCATGTTTTTGCCTTTCGTGCTGTCGGCTGAGCGTGGCGGCGATCCGGCGTAAGCCGCAACGCCCCGGCCACGGGGCGAAACCGTCCGCCAACGCAAAACCAACGGCAACTATTATACACCGCAACCCGCCCAGTCAGTTATAGTATCCGGCAAAAAACTTTTTGGCCTCAACGGCAGTTGCGCCTTCGCCAGGCGAGCATGGACATCCCCATTCGGCGGCGGAAAACATAGTGTAGGGCAATCGGGGTGCGCCAGCCGCAGAAGTCGGCGATCACGCCGATGGGGACTCCGGGGTCGCGCAGGTATTCAAGGACGCTCTCCAGGCGGACACGTTCGATTTCGTCCTGGACGGAGTGCCCGACTGCCTCCCTGAAACGGAGGTCGAAGAGGCGGCGCGAACACTTGAAGCACTTCGCAAGGGCGGAAGGCGTGAGTCCATCGCATGCCTTCTGCCGGATGACCGCGACGGCCTCCAGCGCGAACGGCTCGTGGCGACCTCTCCCCTGTGTTGATTTCCGCCGCTCGACAAGGATCGGGCCGAAAACGGCGCCCCCTTCCTTTTCAATTATAAAGGGGTCGGTATTCGAAAGACCACGGTGGTTCTTTGTGGCCATTGCATTTCCCAGCGCCTTTGCAGCCATGAAACCGGCAAGCTCAAAATCGATTTTGACGCTTGAAACGTCCTTGTTGCATTCCTTCCCTTGCAAATCCGCGTAGGCGTCGGCACCTACCAGCCATGCGGTGTGCGGGACGGAGCGCGAAGCTGTGGCAAAGGCGCGCCGCACCTCCTGGGCGGTGGAGTCATTAACCGCGAATACAGCGCAGTTGGACGGAAGCGCCGCCACCCATGCCACAAGCCGCTGGAAGCGTTCCCGATCTTTCTCGCCGATGATGGCTGGAAAGTCAAGACAGGACTTGCCTATGGCGCGGCAGCACTTGCGGAAAAAGGAAAGCCGCTCACGCGACCATGGCGCCGGACATTTGTATTCGACGACAGCGTAGGATGGCGGCAATCCCGTCGATAGCTCGCGGAAGGCCATGCGCGCAACGGCGGCATTGTCGCATTTTACGGTCAGGGCACCGCGCCACTTCAGTTTCTGCTGCGGGTCGAGATAGACAACGGGAATGCCGCCGAATGTCCTCGGAGGAATGGCGTGGTCATGCGCGGAGCACTCTACGATGCAGCCGGCGGGCCTATCGCGGGCGAGGAGGGCCTTGAGCGGCCTGACGAGGGACTGGTCGTGGCCGAGCGTGGTTACCTCCCAGCCAAGGGGTCTCGCGTAGCGCCGTATGCCGTCCAGTTCGTGGAAATACTTCCGCTGCTCCGGATGGAAGTCAATGAAAAGAACCACCCCGTTTTTCTTGCTCCCTGCTTCTCTCATGAATCAACAATTGAGAAGTTATCAAAAATGAGTGAATCCGTCAATCCCGCTGCGACTTATGACTTTTAGTCGAGTTTAAGCCTATAACTTGACTAAATCATGGCAAAAATGGCACATTTAGTCATGTTTCATGCTGTGAATCTATTGGAAATGCGTTTTGACGCATTTCACGCGAGGAGACGAGAGGGCGTTGGTTGCGCCAAGGGCAAGGCGGATTTGGAGCCATCCGCCTTGCGGAACTACAAGGCCGCTTGGGTCACGCCAGTCCGCAGCATCAAGGGCTTCCCGCGTGGCGGCGGCGCGGGCGGTCGCGTTTACCCATGTCTTGGGCGGACAGTCTGCGACGACATCGATGCCTTTCACAACGGCCGTCGCATCAATTTTGCGCGGCTCCGAAAACCAGAACTCTTCTGGGCTTCGCGTGAGGATGTTGCCAGGCTCGACTGCGCTCATCCCGTGTGGCCCGCGCGTCGGGAGCTTCGTTGTGTGCGTGGGCAGGAAGCCCACCGGCCCGTTCCACCAGACTTCCGAGTAGCCCAGGTGGTCGCCGAAGATCTTGTGGTTGGCGACGGCGAGGTCGATGTGGCCGTCTTCGTCGAAGTCGGCGGCTAGGCATCCTGATGGCGCGTGGGTCGCGAGGTCGAGGCGGTTTGTGTTTGAAAACGACCCGTTCCGGTTCCAGTATATGAAGGAGTTGATGTCTCTATCGACCTCGCCCTGGTAGTTGCCGCAGAAGAGGTCGAGGTCGCCATCGCGGTCAAAGTCGGCGATGCAGAAGCCCGTCACGGCGTCGGCGCGTAGGATGCACTTGCGGCTCTCTGAGAAGCCGTCGTCGCCGTTCCAGTAGATGTGGAGGTAGGAATGATGTGGCTGGCGGGCCGGCTTGTCGCCGTCGCCGCTCGCCTGCATCGTGTGCGCGCCGAAAATCAGTTCGGGGCGTCCGTCGCCATCAAGGTCGGCGACGCGCGCCGACGCGCTGGGGCCGGTGGAGAACTCCTGCCGGCGCGAGAAGTCGAAGCCTTCCGGGCCGCCCCAGAGAACGAAGGAACGTGGGCGGATAGCCGGAAGCGCCGCGTCCAGCCATCCGTCGCCGTTTAGGTCGGCGACGGCAATCCAGCGCAGGCCGCCGGCGTCGGGGCGCTTGAGCGCGGAACCGGCCACGTTGTGGCGGACGCGCGTCTCATCCGGTGGGAAGACTTCAACGTCCCTGGCGCGCGTGAAGCCGTCCTGCCCGCCCTTGAAAAAGGCTAGCGTGTTCCAGTGGTCGCAGACGCTTAGGATGTCGAGGAAGCCGTCGCGATCGAAGTCGGCCACGGCCGCCCCCCAGCCGATGTCGGTGCGGATCGTCGTCGATTTCTCAGGCTCGAAGCCGTTCGGCCCGAAGTGGTGGATATGGTGACCGGGGTCGAGGTGGAAGGCGTTTTCGGAATCGTTGCAGACGATCATTTCGGGGAAGGCGTCGTCGTCGAGGTCGGCGATGAGGGTATCGACGGCGCACCAGCCTGGGACTTCGACCTTGCGGTCGGCCGAATAGCCATCATCACCGCCCGTGTAGATGAAGACTCTGTCATAGCCGTCGGAGCGCCGCGCGTGGTGGTTGACGAGCGCGACGCGGAGTTCGCCCTCCGGTGTGCGGAAGAGCCGCGCGCGGCGGGTGTCCTCGCCCTGGAAGCGGCGGGGCTCCGGGTCGAATGAGCCGTCTGGGCGGAAGGTGAAGAGCTGGGCGTCGTTCGTGAAGAAGCCGTCGGCCGCGCACTGCCCGAAAAGGACCATGCTGTCCAGGACATCTACCGAGCAGGCGGACTTCGTGGGGACGTCGATGCGATGTTCTAGCGTGAAGCCGTCGGGCGAGCCGAGCCAAATCCAGCTTGTCTGGCGCGAAGGGTTTTCGGCGTCGCGGTCGCGGGCCGCGATGGCGATGTCGTCGTGGCCGTCGCCGTTGAGGTCGCCAGTGGCGGCGGCCATCGCCATCGGCGCGGCGAGTTCCAGGGCGCATGAGAAGGCGCGGTTTTTGTCGGCCGCATAGAAGATGAGTTTTGAACCCGTCGAGAGTGTGAAGCAGGTGCGGCCGCCGAGGCGGACGGCGTTCATGAGGCGGGGCGGCGGGCACTCCTCTTCGAGTTCGGATTTCAGCCCTGCCTTCTGCTCGGGCCCCATCAGCTCGCCCGGGGGCAGAGGAGGCGTGGAGGAGAGGCGCGTTGCGTCAAGGCCGTCCTTGCCACCCCAGAAGACGGCGATGGCGCCGGTCGCGTCGTCGCGGCAGGCGAGGTCGTCGAAGCCGTCGCCGTCGAAGTCTCCGGCGCAGATGGCGTCGCATTTCGTAGGAATGTCCGTGAAGTGCGCCCATTCAAAGCCGATGTCGCCTTGCGGATAGACGCGGACGAAGCCCCAGCGCGGCATGGCGAAGACGATTGCGGGGCGGCCGGTGGCGTCAAAGCGCCCGATGGCGCAGTCGAGGGCGCGCGGCGACTGGAGTCGGATGTGCCGGCGCTCGCCGTATGCGCCGTCGGCGCCTCCGAAATAGATGTCCGCCGCCGCGAAGGGCGACACCATGTCGTGATGGCCGGCCACCACGATGTCCTGCGTCCCGTCGCCGTCAAGGTCGGCCACGGCGCCGCTCAGCGCGCCCTGCGCGGGGAGATCCGCGAGGCGCGTTCCGTCGATGGCATAGACGAAGCTTGGTGCGGATTCGTGGTGCTCCTGGCAGTTGGCGAAGGGAAGGTCGAAGTGGCCGTCGCCGTCGATGTCGAAGCGGTAGATGCGCTGGAGGACGCCCGCGCGTGAGACATAGAGATTCTGGCCGGCGTTGCCGAAGGTCCCGCGGCGAAAGGGGGCAAAGCCCTCGATGATCCAGATGGGCATTCCGGCGGAGGACGCCGCAGTGTCGGCGCCATGGCACAAGACGGCGGCGAGCAAAGACGCGAGAAAGGGAAGGTGGCGGATATTCATGGCGGGGAGGTGGCGATGGACTGTCTGAAGGCGGCGATGGCGTCGCGGACTTCGGGCCTGTAGTTGTTGAAATCGACGCACTCCAGAACGACTCCTCTGCCGCCGCAGTCACGCGCCAGCGCCATGAGACGGCTGGCAGCCTCGGCCTCCGTGACGCCTGCCCGCCGCGCATATTCGCCAATGCCGCACTTCTCCATGTTGTATGCCGCAAGCGGGAAGTAGATGTCGGTTGAGCCGCATGAGTCGCGGACGCTTCGGTAGATTCGTTCAGTGGAACCGAAGGGGTCGGCGGGATCCATTGCGACGCTGAGGACGTAAACGGCATCGAAGACGCCTTCGCGGGCGAGGCCACGCCAGTTGAATTCGCCGATGCGGGCGCGGAGCGCGGAGTCGTCTTGCGCATCGATGCCAGGTAGTCCAACGATGAAACGCACACCGGCGGAACGGCATTTGGCGGAAAAGGCGCGGAGGTAGTCGGCGAACCGTACTCCTACCATAGCCTGCCAGCGCGGGTCGGTGTGCGGCGGCACATCTTCGCCTGGATGGAGCCGCGACCACTCGGCTAGGGCCGGCGCAGTGTATTCGCGGGCGAACGACCACGAGCCGTTGCGCCAGAAGTCGAGCATGATTGCCTCCGGCTTCAACGCCAGGCGCTCGTCAAGCATTTCGAGTTTGTGCGCGACGACTTCCGGATGCATGATGGAGCAGCAGCCCATCCAGGGTTCGCCATTGCGGGTGCGGCCCCAGTATTCGGGGTGGGCGAGCGTCCAGTTCGATGCAAGCGGGGAATACCAGTGGTTTTCCTCAAGGGTGGTGTGGATGCCGAAGCGCAGCCCGCGCCGCGAACACTCTTTGCGGACATTTGGGAAGACGTTTGCGCCTGGTGACTCCAGTCGCAGCCAGCCGTATATGTCCTCGCTCGGAAGGCGTTTCTTATCGAACGGGGCCTCGGAGAACTGCCATGATTCGCACTGGCTCGGGTATCGCATCCGGCCGCCGCCCTTGTCGCGCCACCAGATATCGGTGGGATGGGTGAGAAGGACATGCTTCAGCACCTGCACAGTGCCTGTGGCCGTCTCGATGTCGAAGTTCTTTGCGAAGTCCAGCGAATCTACAAGCGCCACGATGTCAAATGCCTGTGCCGTGTGGATTGACAGGAACCACGAAAGACACGAAACACACGAAAGCCGGGCGAGACGCGGCAGGAGGGAAAGGAAGAGTTTGTGTTTGGGAGCCGTGTAGAACATGTAGAACGTGTAGGGGAAGTGGTTAATGCAAGAGCGCCTCCCTTGTCTGGGCTGTGGGGAGTTCGGTTGGCCAGCCTGTGCCAATTTCGATGGTGCCGATAGCGTCGCCGTCGGTCAAATCCGCGCCAATCGTGAGGCTTTGCGGGGTGTCGAGTGGGAGCGCGCCGCCAGTGAAGACCTGCCGCGGTGCGGCGCCGTCCACGGCGAGGAGGAGGCGGGTGGGCGTCCGCACGGCGAGGAGTGTGTGTGGGGCGCTGTCATGCAGAGGCTCGAGCGGGGCGCGCGCGGCGAAATACTTGCCCGTATGGTCGCGGGATGCGAAGTTAATTTCGTCGCCAGCCAGATAGAGTTGGATGGCGCGCGGGTGTTCGGAATAGCTGGAGACGAGGATTTGCCGGACTTGGGACATACCGGTGGCAAGGCGCACCGTGGCGCGGATGAAGAAGGTGGTGTCGTCGCCAAAGGCGAAGCGGGAGTCACCGGAGATGTCGATGCGGGTCTCGCGGGCTGCAATCCCGTGCTCCGAAAAAAGAACGTGTTCCGGCTTTGCGTCGTCGCTTATATCAGGAAGCTTGGTGTCGGGGGCGTCGGCGGCACCAAATGGGCGGAGGTAGATGGTGCCGTCTCGGTCGTAGGCGATGGATCCACCATCGGGGGAGAAACAGGGGTTTTCGCCGTCGCAGAGGCGGCGGACCTTGCCGGTGTGGATGTCTTCGACCCAGACGCCCCAGCCGGGATCGCCGATTCGGAAGCCAGTAAAGCAGATGAGGCGTCCGTTGGAATGGAAGCGCGGCGAGAGGGCTGTGAGGGAGGTGGGGGTGATGCGGCAGGGTGCGGCTTGAGGGGCCCCGCCAACAGGACGGGGGCCAGGGGACGCTAGCGGCTTGCCCGTCGCGAGGCGCATCCCGTAGATGCGCCATGTGTCGAAGAAGCTCTCGAGGTGCCCCCATATAAGCAGCGAGCCATCGGGGGAAACTGCCGGCTGGACGTAGCCAGAGTTGTTGCCGTTCGGGGCGTCCAGTACAATCAGAGGCTCCTCAACATGGCGTTCCCTCTGTGTCTCCGTGTCTCTGTGTGATAATAACACCTGCGAACTTTGCGGGAGATCAATCACTGCAATCTGTGAGGCGGCGGCTTGGCTATAGGAGGCGCTTTCCGATTCGACGCCGCGCGTGGTGACGAAAAAGACCTGTTTTCCGTCGGGCGAGACGCATGGCGTGTAGTCGCGGCAACGGCCATGCGTCAGGTCACGCTTTTCGCCGTCGCGCCAGAGTCGCAACCCGTAGCCGCTTTGTGAGCCACCCTTCCACGCCCCGTAGGCCGTTTCGGAGTCGTTCCCGGCCATATAGACAAGACTGCCGTCTGGTGTCCAGGCGGGGTAGGCGGCGTTGCCGGGGCCGTTCTCGATCCAAGTGATCGACGATTCGTCAACTCTAGCAAGATGCCCGCGCTCCGAAAGAAGCGCGACGCCGACCTTGAAGACATCGCCTTCAAGGCGTTGGAATGCGATGCTGGATCCGTCTGGCGAGAATACGGGGTTCGCGCCCAAGGTGACGGCGCGTTCAGCGGCGACGCCCTCAAGGCAAAGGGCGCAAAGGAGGTTGATGCAAAAGGTGCAAAGTCTTTTGACAGGATTCACGGGATTGACAGGATTGCTACCTGATGGCCATCACGAACGCCGATGGCGGGTCCTTCCAGTCCCAAGCTCCGGTCGTGTCCCAGCGGATGTAGTCGATGTCGAATGCGCCGCCGTGCGTTGATGTACTCACCACGCCGAAGCGGACGATGGCAAGGGCGCTGCCGCCTTGGTAGGCATAGAAATTGGTGCAATCAACAAGGTTTTCGCCTATTTTCACTCCATCGCGCCAGATGGTAAAGGCATGGCGCCCCCCGCCTGAGTAGGCGATGCGGAATACATGCATAGTGCCTGTATTGTCGCCTGTGTCAAGCGTGACATATGTTCCGGTGCCAGAAGAACTCAGGCACCATGAGACACTGTTGGTGCCGACATACAGACTTCCGACGGGACCGGTTGTGCCAGTCATGAAGTTCAGAGTGCGGTCAATGCCGTCGATGTTGCATGAATTGATTTTTGCTCGGAAATCCACGGTGTAAGCGGTCTCTGGTGTCACGACATTCTTCCAGATGCCGTCTTTTGTGGCCCAATAGGCGGTGTTCTTGCCATTCGGATTCATGGAGAGAATGCCGTTGAGAGTGGCGGTTGGGGTGGCGCCTACGGACGCCGTCCATTCGGTGCCGCTAGTCTTGGCGTTTTCAGATGCGGCGAAGCGAGCGTCGTTAACCGTCATTTCATATTGATGCGGGAAGTCGGTCGAAGCCTTGCAGCGGGTTTTGTCATCGGGGTCGAGCGGAGCGTATGCGCCTTTGTGGAAACGGAGGTATGCGACCTGCGCCTTGCCAGTCCAGCCAGTTCCCGGCGAACCGAGGAGGCAGCGGTAGAGCGTGGAGTTGTTGTATGTGAATCCTGTTCCGAGGTTTCCGGCGACGAGGACGCCATCGACAAAGACGGAATGGACGGCCGTTCCGCCGGCGCGGGCGATTCGGTAGGTGTGCCACGCGGTTGCGTCAAGATTCGTAAGCGTTGTTCCGTTCCAGACGATTTTGTCAGTGTAAAAATTCAGGCGTGCATAGACCTTGGAATCGCTTGGACCAGCTTCGAGGCAGATGGCGCCATTGGCGCCAGTGCATTCGGTCACCTTGACGCGCGCCTCAATCGTATAGCCGTCCGTGGAGGAGGCGGCAAGCGAACGCCAGCCGTCGCCGGCGGTGCCGACGGGCTGGTTGCTGATGAGGTATTTCCCATTTGACGACGCATCGATGGAAATCGTGCCGATATTTGCGCCCGAACCCACAGTCAGCCAAGTGTTGCTGCCGGTGAAGTCCACCGCGCCGCCGCCGTTGATGTCCTCGGCCGTGGGTGACTTCAGCATTTCATACTTGTAGTCGAATTGCGACGAGTCGAGGCGCGGCAGGTCGGCTGCTGCTGAAAAGGCCAGCGACGCTGAGGCGATGGCGGCTACGGTTTTTGCTGTAGTTGTTATGTCCATAGTTTCTCCTTGAGTTGTTAAAGAAAAGGTTTCTGTTGCCGATGGCCGATAGCAATCTGCCGCCGACGGGGTGGCAGCGCAAGTCTCCGCCTGTCGCCTGTCGCTTGTTGCGTGTCTGGAAGCCTCTGCCGTGGCGGAAGACGACAAGGGACTTGCGACAAGCGACAGGCCGGCATCGGCGGGGGGCTGCGACTCGCCGGAAACGGCGATGTTCCAAACCGCCGCGCCGAGCGCCGTAATCCCGCAGAGCAGCAGCGCCAGCAGAATGGCTTTTCCGCCTGGCTTCTTTGCCATATTTTCAGCCTTCGCGCCAAGTTTTGCGGCAAGCGCCTTGCGCGCGTAGTGCAGGCGGCTCATCACGGTGCCGTTGGGGACGGCGAGGTATTTCGCTATCTGCACCACCGACATGTCCATGAAGTAGTGTAGCGCAATGGCGTCGCGCTGCTCCTTGGGGAGTTCGTCGATGGCCTTCCGCAGAAGAGTCGCATCCAAATGGTCGTAGATCTCCTCCTGCGCCTTTTCGTCGATGACATCCGGGAGGACGCCTGGATAGACGATTTCCTGGTTTGACTTGCGCCGGTAGTTCTTGGAATGGTGGCTCGTCAGTATCTGGCACATCCAGCCGAAGAAGGCCGATTGCTCAAGATAGGAGTCAATATTCTCTATTACAGTCGCGAAGGTGGCGTTGACTAGTTCCTCGGCGTCTGATTCGTTAGGGCAAAAACGACGGGCCAGGGCCATAAGCCCCGACTTGTATTCGCTTTCGAGACGCTTGGCCCCTTTTTCGCGATCTTGCCTGATTTCCTCAACGATTTCCATTTGCAGGAAAAATGAATCCCTTCACATTAATTAAGCCGGAAGGTGGCATTTTTCATCAAATGATTTTTTGGGGAGTTAGGCGACTATGTCGTAGGGAAGTTTGGCGCTGGCGCGCCTTGGAGGTTTAGCGCTTTGCGCTCTAGAGGTTTGGCGCTTCGCGCCTTGGAGGTTGGCGCGTTGCGCCGGGTAGTTTCAGTGGTCGGTCAAAACAGAATAGGAGTCATGCACAAAGAGCCTTAAAATGTGGCGCGGAGGCCGAGTTCGAAGGTGCGGGGCTCGCCGACGAGGCACTCGTAGTAGTGGCGCGACGACTCGAAGTATTTTTCGTCAAAGAGGTTGCGCACGCCCAGCGTGAGCGCCCAGTCGCCGCTGCCGCCAAAGACGGAGAAGGGGACTGTGGCGCCGATGTCGAATACGCACGAATGGTCGAAGTAGAGGTTTTCGTCCACGTATGCGCCGCGCATCGTGGCATAGCTCTTGGAGCGGAAGCGGAAGCCGCCGCCCAGGGTGACATCCTTCAGTGCGCCTGAGTCGATGCGGTAGGAGGTGTTCAGCGAGAGTGTGTTGCGGGGATAGCGCTCGAAGGTGCGGGCCTTCGTTCCCTTTTTCGCGTTCTCGTCCTCGTAGCGGTTGTAGGCGAACATGGCCATCACCGTCCAGTTGTCGGTGATGTCGCCGGTGAGGGAAACCTCCGCGCCGCGCGTGTTGTTGCGGCCATTGTAGTCGAGGATCAGGCCGGAGTTGTCGAATTCGGGGACGTGCTCCTGGTCGATGCGGTATGCCGAGACGGAGAGCCAGAGCTTTTCTGCGGGGCGTATGCGGATGCCGCCCTCGCATTGCGTGGCGCGCCAGAGATCGTCGGGCGTGGAGCCGTCCTCGCAGCGGAGGCCGAGCATGGGCGTCTGGGTCTGCGAGAGGTTGGCGAAGAGGACGAGCCAGTCAAGCGCCTGGAGGGAGAGTCCGAAGCGCGGCGAAAAGGCGTCGGCGGAGGTGTGCGGGTAGCGGACAATCTCGCCACGGCTGCCGGTGGAGTATGACTCCTGCTCAAAGCGGTCGTAGCGAATCCCGGCGAGGAGTGTGAGGATGTCCCATGTGACTGCGTCCTGCGCGGTGACGCCGTAGCGCGAGGTGGGCGTTCCGAAGCCGCCGGAAGAGCTGCGGTAGTTGTAGTCGGGCTGGAGGAGGAAGGAGTTGCGGAGGGTGTCTGAGATTTCCGTCTCGTAGGTAGAGCGGACGTATGCGCTGTAGTTGTGGAGTATGGATGAGCTTTGTGAGAAGCCGGAGGTCATGTATTTCTTGCCGGATGGCCAGATGCCGGTGCGGCGGTAGATGGCGAATTCGTCGTTGCCGAGACCTGGCGTGTATGGCTCGCGCGTCACCTGCGACCAGTCTGCGGCCATTGCGGCGGCGCCGAAGCGGAGTGTCCACTCGTCCGTCACCTTCCAGTCTGCCCATGGATAGACCATGAAGGACTTGTAGTCGGAGCGGTCGGAGGGGCGGCAGGAAGACTCGTGCCAGCCGTAGCCGCCGCCTGGCTTGCCGCGCCAGACGGGTATGCCGATGTAGCTGGGCTGTTCGGTGTATTGGAAGAGCGATTTCACGCCAAGTGTCAGGTCGTCGCTGGCGGCGTAGATGACGCTGGGGGCGATGGCGTACGATTCGCGGCCGTCGGCCCCCTTCTGCGAGCCGTTGTGGATGTAGGCGGGTTCGTAGTAGTCGGCGGTGCCGACAATGCGGACTGCGCCCTGGCCGCCGGCGAATGTCTCGTTGGCGTCGGCCATGGCGCGGTGACGCTGGGTATCCTTGCCGAAAGAGGAGTTCTCCTGGATGGAGGTCTTGTCGCCGTCGAGGTTGGCGCTCTTGAGGAACATTCCCACGGAGCCGCCGGCGCCGGATGCGTTCTGGGATGCGCCAGCGCCGCCGCCGAGAGAGGCGATTGGCCCCTTGGCGATTTCAATGCGGTCCATGAGGAGTGGGTCCATGAAGAGGCCGGGGCCTCGGCCAATCGGCAGGATGCCGTCGAAGGTCGGCTCTGATCCGCCCATGCCGCGGATTGAGAAGGTGCCGGGCTGGCGGATGAGAAGGGACTTGCCGCCGGTCTCTATGCCGGGAACATAGCGCATGAGGTCGTGGAGGTCGGTGGGGTTGTGCTCGCGGATGAAGTCCTCGGTGAGGGTATCGACCACAAGCGGGAGCTTTTCGGGCGCGATGTCGGTGAAGGTGCCGCTAGACACGGACTCCGGCCTGTATTTGGAGAGGGCGCTGCCCTCGACTACGACGGTTCCAAGGTCGGCTATGGGCGCGGCCTCCTGGGCGATTAGCGTTGTGGCCGCCGACGCGGCGGCGAGAATGAAGATGGATCTGGAATTCATTGCATAACTATTAACGGAAAAGAATGCAGAAAGGTTCAAAGAAGGGGGAACGGGGAATGGGGAACAGGGAATGGGGAACGGGGAATGGGGAATGGGGATATGAATGTGAAAATGTGGAAACAGCCAATACCAATGTTGCCAATTATCAACGTTGTTGCTCGAATTGGGTATTGGGTTTTGGGATTGGCAACATTTTCACATTGGCACATTTCTTTTTCCTTGTTTCGGCGCGGTAGCGCCAAAAGGAAAAACTATTTCCCTGTAAGGCGGAAGGTGATGGTGACCCTTGCCTCCGACGCGACGGCAGTGCGGCCGCGCTTGGCCGGGGAGAAGCGCGCCTTGTTGGCGGCGCGGACGGCGGCGGCGTCAAGCTCCTGATAGCCGCTTGATTCGGCGACTGAGGCGGAATCGACATGGCCTTGCGCGTTGATGGAAAGCACCAAGACGACATCGCCTTCTTCTCCGCGCTGCCGCGATGCCTTGGGATATTCGGGGCGAATGGCCTTGAGAGGGCGCGGCGGTGCGTCAATGCGGGCTTGGTTTGGCGGCTGCGCCGCCTGGAAGTTTGACGCTGGCGCGTCTTGGATGTTTGGCGGCTCTGCCGCCTGGAAGTTTGACGCTGGCGCGTCTTGGATGTTTAGCGCTTCGCGCTCTGGAGGTTTTGAGGTTTGGGGAGGTGGGGGTGGCGGAGGTGGCGGCTCCGCCGCTGGAGGGGGGGGCGGCTGCGCCGGAGGCGGCTCCGCCGCTGGGAGGTTTGACGCTGGCGCGTCTGGGATGTTTAGCGCTTCGCGCTCTGGAGGTTTGGAAGTTTGAGGAGGAGATGGGGGAGGTTCGGGAGGCGGCGCGGCGGGAGGGGCAGGGGAGTCGAGTTCGGCGAATGAGAACTCGATGGCGGAAACCTCGATTGATGGCGGCGAGAACCGGGCCGCCCAGTTGGCGAGCGTGATGAGCGCCAGGGCGAAAAGCAGATGCAGCGCCAGCGATGCTGCCAGCGCAAATAGTTTGCCCTTCATTTCGTCAAGTGCCCGTAGCGGCTTCCTCCTGCCAACTATTATAAACGATGGCGGACTTTGGTTGGTTCATCAGGCACTTGCGACGCATGGGGTGTTGTGCTATCATTGGCGCCATCTAGAAAAGGGGCTGACTAACTGATGAATACGGCACAGGCATCTGGCTTCGCGCCTTTCCCAACCTTTTCCGCGCCGTGTGCGGTGACGCATGGCCCTAGGGAGCATCTGCTCGCCAACTATTTCGGAATTGACGCCTGGAGCCCTGACTTCCGTTATCTCCTGGCACTTGAGACCGACATCGTCGATTCCCTCCCAGATGGCCGCCCATGCACGGTGGGTCTCGTCGATCTCAATGACGGGAACCGCTTCATCCCAGTCATGGAGACGCGGACCTGGAACTTCCAGGAGGCGGCTATGGCCCACTGGCTGCCGCACGACCCAGGTTCGTTTCTGGTGAACGACCTCCGCGACGGACGCTTCGTCACCGTTGTCAGGAACTGGCGCTCCGGCGCCGAGCGCGTCATCCCGCATCCCGTAAGCGCCGTCTCGCCCGACGGCGACTGGGCGCTTTCCATCAATTACGCCCGCCTCTACCTCGTGCGCCCCGACTACGGATATGCGGGCGAGGGGCAGAATCCGCGCAGGGGCGTAGTGTTCCCCGAGGACGACGGCCTTTGGCGCGTCGATCTCAAAACCGGGGAAGCGCGGCTCATCGTGAGCTGCGCCTCCCTTCGCCCGCTTGTTCCGCCAGTAGGGCCGGAAGGCATGGGCTATGTCTGCCACACGGTGATCTCGCGCGATGCGCGGCGCATCTTCTTCCTCTTCCGCTCCGTTGAAAAGTCAATGGAGGGCGTAAAGAATTTCCAGGGCGTCAATTGGCAGACAACGGCCTTCACCTGCAACGCCGACGGCACCGGGATTCGCCGTTGCTTCCCGGATGGCTGGGGGGCGTCCCACTTCAATTGGAAGCCGGCGCTTTCAGAGCGAGACGCCCGCACCATGGTCGTCACCTGCAACTGGAGGAACGAGGTATACACCCATGTCGAGTTCACAGTTGGCGAAGAGGGGGATGCGCACCGCATTGCGGGGCCGGAGATGGACTTTGACGGCCATTGCATCTATTCGCCCGATAGCGCGTTCGTCACAGGCGACGGCTACTGGGATGACGAGGGATTCCGGCACTGGAAAATCGTGCGCCTCGCAGACGGGGCGGTGCGCGACATCGGCGACTTCTTCGTGCCGGAGGCCTATCGCGTCACCTACTGCCGCTGCGACCTGCACCCGCGCTGGCGGCGTGACGGACGCGCCCTCGCCATCAACTCCGTTCACGAGGGGTCTCGGCAGATATACCTTGTTGATGCGGATTGATCGCAATATCCTTTTACTGCGCTGAAGCGGAAGCCAACGGCGTTTTCTGTGCGGGCTGGATGGGTGCGCCCGATAATTGCCGCGCCGTGACGTTTCCAGCCGGGAAGTTCCGAGTCAGGCACCTGGCGGAAGTCGCAATCTTCAAAGGTGAAGTCGCGGAATGGGACGTCGGGGAGACCGCAGATGTGCGGGGGTTCGAGCCCAGTCGCACGGACGCGTCGGAGCGTCACGCGCCGCACCGCCTCGACATGGGTGCGCGGGTCAGGGGCAATCTTGGCATCGAGCGGGTGCGCGTAGATGCCGTCCATCTCAATGTCTTCGAAGAGGAGGTCTTCGATGAGTGTAGCCTCACGTCCGTAGTCGGGGTTGTTGGGCATTCCCGGCATGACGATGTCGATGCCGTTGGTTGTGTCGCGCATCGCAATGCGCCGGAAGGAGCAATTGCGGATTGTCCCGTCGTTGCACCACCCGATGCGGATGCCGCTGGCCCAGGAGCGGACGCGGCAGTCGTGGATATTCACTCGCTCGCAGGTCTTGTTCTCGCGCAGCGAACGGCTGTTGGCGCGGACAACGAGTGAATCGTCGCCGCACTCGATGTCGCAATCGGAAATCTCCACGTCGCGGGAGCAGTTCACGTGAAGGCCGTCGTTGTTGGGGTAGCGGACGTCGCAGCGGACCGTCATGCCGCGCACGGAGACATTGTCGCAGTCGTGGATCCAGACGCCCCATCCGGCGGGGCCGTTTTCAAGTCTGAAGCCTTCAAGGCGGACGTTGCGGCAACCGGCAAGGAAGACGACACGCGGCAGCGACTTTTCCATCGGGAGGATGCGCTCGAACTCCCATCCCGTCCAATCGGGATCTGCCTTGCGCCGGACATGGGCTGCGCCGTTGCCGTCGATGGAGCCTTCGCCTGTGATGGCGATGTCCTCGCACTCGTCGGCGAAGATGAAACTGGCGCTGCGCCCGCGCGGGAGATTGGCGGGGTTGATGTGGCGCGGCGAGGGCCAGTCTGGGAAGTCGGCGATGTCGGGCGAGGCGAGGAGGCGCGCTCCCTTGGCGATGTGCAGTTCAACGCCGGAGCGGAGCTGGATGGCGCCGGAGAGGAAGGTGCCGCCGGCAAGGACGACGCGGGCGTGCGCGGATGGTGCCCGCGCACCTTCATTTGTTGAAGCGCAAGCCTCATTGCCGGCGGCGTCGATTGCCGCCTGTATCGCGGCAGTGTCCTTGGTAGCGCCGTCTGCGCGTGCGCCGAAGTCTTGTGGGAAGAAGTCCATGGTTTTCACCAAATGCTCTCCACGTATTTGCGGACGAACTCGTTCTTCAGGCCGAAGCCCTGGTTCCACAGGTGCCAATCCGCGCCGATTTTCTCGAATGTCTCCACCACGTCGCGCGTCCAGTACAGTGCGGAATGCGGCGATTTCCCGTTGGCGAAGCCGATGACGCCGAATTCGCCGAAGTGCATCGGCATCCCGAATTCGGCGCAATGCTCGAAGGCCGGGAGAAGTACCGCCTCAAGCGCCCAGCGGTCGAACCAAGTCACGGTCGTTCCGCCGAAATGCACAGCTCTCTTCCAGTCCATCTGCGGGCACCATCCCGGGTAGAAGACGCACGTGTCGCCAGCGTTCTTCGTCTGGAACTTCTGGTGCGTGAAGGAATGCGGGGTGTAGAAGTGGCAGGTGATCGTCTGCGGCGGCGATATGTCGAGCGGCTCGAGGTTGAAGAGGCCGTTTGGATTCCCGGAGTAAACGGACGAGTAGTAAACCGCGCTTCCCGGATGGTTCTTGCGGATGACGTGCGCGGCGTGTTCGCAAAGTTCCTTCCAGCGTCCCTCCGCCCCGGCGATGAGACCTGGCTCGTTGTAGAGGTCGTATCCCTCGATGAGGCCGGCATGGCGTGCGCCGATTTGCGAAAGCTTGTCCCATAGCGCTAGAAACTTCCCCTCTGCCTCGTCACCCGGCGCTCCGGCGGTCCTGGTGACCTGGTATTCCGCGCCGTGCGGGTCGATGAGGAATGTTACACCGCGCCCTTCGCAGGCTGCTAGCAGGTTTTCGAGGTCGGCGCATGATTCGTCGATAGGCTTGGACTTGCCGACGCAGAGGCGGAACGAGCGGGCGCCCGACGCGATAAGGGAATCCAGCGCCTCGCGCGACTCGGCAAGCCGATAGTTCACGCCACGGCGTGGCGGCTGGCGCGAGACGAACGACTCCGGCAACGCGGCCTCTGACGTGTCACCAGCGCGGTAGCGGTAAAGCCCCCACTTCGTCGGATACTTGAACTTCTTTGAGCCGGGCGAGGAAAGGTCCGCGTAGTCCGCAAGAGGCGGAACTGGCGCAATGGGCTGCGGATTCGCGATCCAGGCGTTCTCGCGGATGCGGTGCGAATATTTCCAGATGACTTTGTCGTCCTTGATTGTCTCCTTGCACGCCACGGGCAGGGCCGCCGCAACGCGCGCGAAGAACTCGCACACCTCCGCCTGCTCCATCGGATGTAGGTTGTCGCGTAGCCTCATCACCGCCACATAGCTCTTCTTTTCGAGCTTGAGTGTGAAGACACCCTTTTCGAACTTTGTCGAAACGGGTCTCGCGCCCGGGAAGAGCGCTATCATGTCGCCGGAAAGCCCGACCTTCCCGTCGCATTCGAGCAGAAGCCAGGGACGCCCGACATCGGCCGGGGCGATTTCCCGCTCGCCCTTGCTTGGCACTGCGCGCGGCTTCGGCTGCGCCTGGGCGTGGTCTTCAAGCACCGTTTCAAGCACCTCCACCTTCGGGGTGGCGCGGCCGGTGAGTTCGACGGTGCGGCGGAGTCCGTCGGGGCTGTACCAGACCAGCGTGTCGGGAATCTTGGTGAAGCCGCCGAGCGTGAGCGTATCCGTGCCGTCCACATCGACAAGCGGCGAGAGGATGGAGAACTCGACGACCTTGTCATCCGGCATGAACCACCGCGTCCCGGTCCACGTCCGCTCAACCTTCACATCGTCCATCGGCGCGGAGAAGCGCGTTTCGAAGAAGTGCGTCGCGCCTCCCGACTGGCTATAATTCGCGATTGAGACGCGCGCGTCCTGTGCCAGGTTGAAGCGGAAGCCGTCCTCCCACTGGAGATTCCAGGGGTTTGGCTCATAGACGCCCGTCCCTTCAGGATGGCGCATGTAGCCCCACTGCGTGAAGCTCTTGACCCAGGTGAAGGGATTGGCGCGGGGAGGTTCGGCATTCCCGACGCCGTCAATCGCCTCCAGCTTTTCGCATGCGGCCGTTGCACCGTCCAGATCCATGGCGTTGAGCGCAGCATACCCGGCCGCAATGGTCTCCTCGACCGAGGCCTCCGAAGTACAGGCGCGGCGTGCCCGTTCCGCTGCGCCGTAGAGGCGGCTCCGCGCGTCGAAGAGATCCTCCAGCTTGCTGAAATCTGCCTGGGTGACATCCGGCGAATCGACAAGCGAAAGCCAGGCTGCGGGATTGAAGCCCCGTTCCTGCGGCGGAATGAGGACGCGTCTGTATTGCTCGCGCTTTTGAGCAACCGTGTCCACGGACTTTGGAAAGGCAATGTTATTTTTCACGGTGGACTGCTCTTCGGCATGAAGGCTGGTTGCTAACACTGTCATCAAGCCAATGATGGCAAATCTCATGGTTTTCTCCTACCTCCGCGCTAGGGTTCTACGCCCTGACGGCGGAGTTCGGCCTGAATGGCGGGAACGGGGACGTCGCGTGGCCGGAGTCCGTGCGCGGCAGCGAGGGCGGCGCACTCCTCCACGACGGGCGTTTCAAGAACTTCGCGTATGGTCTTGTTCATTTTGGAGAATTCCTAAACCTTCCTGACGAATGCGCCGTATTGCGGCAGCTTGTCGTCATGGGTGACAAGAATGCAGTCCTCCGCCATCGCCTGCGCGACGAGCATCCGGTCGAAGGGGTCGCCATGGTAGTACGGCAATGTCTCGATGATTTCAGCGTGTTCGGTTGTCACATCCATGTTGCGCAATCCCATCTGCAGCGACTCTTTCGTGAAGTCGCCAGCATGGATGCCGAGGAAGCGGCGTGGGATGGAGTTCTTGACCGCCACTTCCCAAACGGATGCCGCGCTGAAGAAGCATTCGCCGGCATTGTCGTCTATGAGCGCCTTGGCGGTGTTCGTGAGGCGCGGGTCATCCATAATCGCCCAAATGACGATATGCGTGTCGAGGAGCAGTTTCATGCTTCCTCCGCCGCAAAGAGCTCTAGGACTTCATCGTTGGCCTCGTCGATGTCATCGATGATCTGGTAGCGCCCTTTGCCGATGCCGTAGCGGATGGCCGGTTTCGGAGGTGGTTCCGGGAGCGCATCGGAAGTGAAGATGTAAACGGCCTGTTTCCCGTGGCGCGTGACAGGCACTGGCCCGCAGCGGCCGTTCACAAGGTCATCGACGATTTTGCTGAAATGCGTCTTAGCCTCATAGAGTCCAACCGGCTTGGAGATGGGAAGTTGCTTTTTCATCGCGCGGCATTCCTTTTCTGACCAACTAGACTAGTCTAATTGGTCAGAAATGTCAAGCCGGAAGTGCATTGCGGATGTGGCAAGGAACTGTCGCGCCAGCCAAAGGCGCTACCGCGCGATTTCGTAGTAGATGCAACCTTTGCCGTCGGGGCCGCGTGTGGAGACATGGAAGCGCAGGACGCCATCTTCAATGCTTGATGGCACCTCGCCAGTGCGGTTGCCGGCGGTATCAAGGGAATAGACGGTGGGTGCGGAGCCAGCGCCGAACTGCAACTTCACCTCGGCTTCGCCGTATTCAACGAGGCAGCCTTTCCCCCATTTGAGGAGGACTTGGCGCGATTCGTCGGCGTAGCGCGTCCCATCGCCCTGCACGTCAGTGAGGTGAACAAGGAGGAGGCGCTTGGAGGAGGGAAGGGGAGCGCCGTCGAGGGAGGTGACCCAGACTGTTGCGGCGACAGGTTTGTCACACAGAGGCACAGAGACACAGAGATTATCTTTGTTTTCTAAATTGTTTTGTGCACCTTGCGTGACTCCACCCCTCTGTGGCTCTGTGGCTCTGTGTGAGATTCCTTCCGCTATGCCTATTTCAAAACTCAGCGGGCCGGCGTCGATGCGGCCGCTTTCGGCGAAGCCGCCGCAGGTGCGTTCCGAGGCGATGGCCATGGAGCCGCGCTCTTTGTCGAGGGTAAGGGCGCCGCACGGTGCGTCGCCGCGCAGGAAGAGGCATACGCCGGCGCGCTCGGAGGCGGAGACGAGGGGGTCGGTCACGCTGTCGAAGAATCCGGGGGTGGTGACGGGAACATCCTTGAGGTTCCCGCTTTCGTGCGAGTAGGTGAAGCGCCAAAGGCCATCCCAGTCCTGCTCGGCGGCTAGGGCGCCAGTGAGGAGCCCGCCCATCCCGCGGTAGCGTCCCGGGCCGCTGAAGTTCCATTCGCTGATGGCGTATGGCTTTGAGGCGTTTTTGGCCCAGCCCCGGTGGAAGATTGGCGGCTTCTCAGTTATGATCGGGTTAACGTTCTCACACCGTGCCGGCAGCCGCCACAGCTGGTCGATGAAGGCGGGGTGATCGATGTAGAAGTGGCTGTCAACATAGTCGTATAGGGCGGTGCAGCCTTGCCCCTCGCCGTGCCAGCGGCCACTGTTGTCGTCGGTGAGGAGCGCCTTGCAGCCCATCTCGCGCATGAAGGCCGAACCTTTCTCGAAGATGCGTCGGTTCACCCAGGCGTCGAAGCGGTTGAAGACGGAGTCGGGGCTGTTGAGGTCGGGGTCGGGAGGCGTGCCGCTTCCGCCAAACTCCCTCCACGCCTCCCTGATGATGGGATCTTCCGCCTTCTTGCACTCCCCCCAGCCTGTGGCAAGGCGGCCTTCGTTGACGAGGGAGATGAGAGGCATTGCCGGCTCGTCCTTGTAGGCGCGCCCGGTGTAGGGGTTCACATGCTCGAGGAAAGCGCGGGCGTGATCGCACCAGTCCTTGAAGGACGGCTCATGGAGGCCAACGTATGTCTTGTATAGGGCTTTGGGCATGTTGCCGTTCCGGTCGATGCCGATGTCGCGCCACTTGATGTCGCGTGAGACGTAGAGGTCCGTTGTGGCGTAGATGCCATGTTCGAAGCAGCGGGCGAGAAGGTAGTCCAGGCGGTCGATGTCGTCTGCGACGACATCGACCGCAGTTGTGGGTTGAAAGGTTGAAAGGTTGAGGGTTGATTGTTGGAGGCGGGCGGCATAGGCCTTGGCCCACATTCCGTCGTGATGGTGGATGCGGACAGCGTTGTAGCCGAAGCGCACGAATCGCTCCACAATCATGTCGGCGTCCTCGTGAGTGAGATACTGCGCGTGGAAGCAGAGGTTGATGCCGTAGAAGCGCTGCTCGACGCCGGGAAGACCCTCGAATTCAAAATGCCCGTTTATGGACTTCAGCCATCCGTGCTTGCCGGCGGGGGCGTCTTGGAAGCCTAGGCCGGAGAAGTCAAGGGCGGAACCGGCGGCGATGTCCTTTTTATAGTCGAGGCGCACCCAGGCGTCGCCTTCGGTAATGGTGACGGGCTGGCCAAGGGAGAAGGCGAGAGGTTCCCCGTCCGGCGAGGAGACAGTGAGGTCCCACTCCACGACATCGCCAGGTGAGAAGTCGCGGGCGCGCATGGTGTCGCCGAAGCGGACAGACCACCGGCCGCCCCACGGGCGCGAATCCTGCGCGTGCCACGGCTGGGGTGTGTCGAAGGAGAGTCGCAGCGAGCGCCCGCCGTCGATTGGAAGGTCGTATGTTGAGGATACGCCGTCCCCAAGACCGGCGTCGGGTTCGGCGGGGATGCTGGCGCAAAGGGCGACGCACTGCAACGTGACGGGCGCGACACATTCCAGCCGAATCCGCCCGAGGACGGTGCTGTCAGGCCCGGCAGTCCATGAAGACCGTCCCCGGAAGACCGTCTTGCCATCGCGGCCCCGCAGCGCGATAGGCCGGCCCGCGTTGACTACGAATGTGGCGGCGTCCTCCTCCGCAGCCGCCCAGTCCGCGCTGATGGGAACTGAGGACCAGCCAGTGAAAAAGGCCGTGAGGGCAAGATTCCCGCCGGGAAATGTCAGCATCCCGCCAGAGGTGGCGCGAAGCGGGATGGGGGCGGCCGCGACAAAGCGCGGCCAGCCCATTGCGGCTGCCAGAAGCGCCGCCAGAACCAAACGGGCCTTCATCTCGGCGAGTCCTTTTTCGCTACCGCATGATGAGGAAGAAGGGAAGGCCTGAGCGATCGCGGCCGAGGAACTGCGCGGGGTCGAGGACGCCACGCGAGAGTCGCAACGAGTTGACGAGGCCGATGATGTTCGGATTGTCGGTGGTTCCCTCGAAGAGCTTCAGGACGCGGCCGGCGCGCGTCACGTATGCGGCTGGAATCTCTTTCGTCTCGACAAGTTCGCAGTCGTCGTAGAGCGAGACGAGCGTCTTGGTCATGTCCGTGCTTGGCTCGAAAGTCAGCGCATAGTGGTGCCATTTGCCGTCCGCCACATTGCGGTTCAGCGTGAAGTCCTGGTAGCTGATGTGTCCGCCGCCGAGACCATCCCGGATCGTCCGGATGGCGAGGCTGATGTCATTTCCGGCCCAGTAGCCCCTGTAGAGATACCAGTCGAAAGTTGAGGCGTCGCCCTGCGTGCAACGCAGGATGCCGGCATTGTTGTTGTCACCAAGGTGGGCGTTGCTTGCGACCGGGCCGGATGCATTCACGATTCCCGTGAACTTCGCCCAGAACTCCACCGTGTAGGCGTCCAGTTCGTAGAGCGGGCTGGACGGGAAGACCACGCGGCTTCTGTTCATTGAGATGTCCTTGACGCTCGGCGCCTTGACGGAGCCGTTCGTGCCGTCAAGCAGGAGGGTTCCAAAGGCGGAATCAATAAACGCTGGTATGTTGCCGCCCGTGCGCGCCTCTCCGCGGCCAGCCACGGCGAAGGATGCGTTCGAGGCGCAAACGAAATCGTAGTTGCCGTTGAAATCGGCGAGCATGAGCGACTGCGGCCCGTCGCCAATCGCCCCGAAGGGGTTCTTCGACAGGAACTCTTCCGGCGCCAGGGCGCGCTTCGTCACGCGCAGGTTGTCGATCCAGCCGTCGAAGAACTGGTACTGACGCCATGCTCCGGAGTCGAATCCGCAGCCGACGAAAAGAGACACGACGTCTGCGGTGACGCCAAGGTCGAAGTTCGTCCGGCGCTGGGAGAGACGTCCGTCGACGTAGGTCCGCTCCTGCCGCCGGTCGCCGTCGATCACGAACGCGACATGGTGCCACGCGCCGTCGTCGAGGTTGCTGTCGAAGGTGCCGTCGTAGTGGTCTTTCCCGTCCGCCTTGTCTCGGTAAACCATCATGAGATCGCCCCTTTCCATGCCGTTTCCGTTCCCGGTGTCGGCAGACAATGTCGCCTGCCCCAGGACAATTCCGGAGCCGAGCTTAAAGATCGTCTGGCGGTTTGACGTCGGCCCTCGGACTTGCCCGCTTGTCTTGAAAAAACACTCGATCGTGAAGTTGGTGGAGGAACCGCCGACGAGGCGCGAGGAGAGGGCCTGCGCCTGGACGTAGTAGCCGGAATCGGCACCCGTCCCGTTGGTCGTGAAGCAAAGCGACGCGGCGTTTACGGCGCCGTCGGCGAAGAAGGCCGGGGCGATGGTGTCCGACGGCTTCTCGGCGGCGGCGAAGGCGGCCGATCCGCCGGAGTTGCGGCGCTGGAGGACCGCCTTCTGGCGATTCGGACCGAGCGCGTCGGCGAGGTTCGCACCCACCGTGAGCGCCCCGTACTCCGCCTCCGGGTCGAAGGAGACGCGGAGAACTTCGTCCCCGTCCATTTCGACGGGCTGCAGGCGCAGGAACTGGTCGGGTGTCAGCGCGACGTTCGAGACGCGCACTTCGTCGATGAGGCCGTTGAACTTGCGGCTGCCGTTGGCGTCGCTGTAGGGATAGCCGCCGATGCGCGTGCGATTGTCCCTGCCGCTCCAGTCTTCGTAGGAAATCGTGGAGGTGTTCGAGAACTGGCGGGCGGCGCCGTTCTTCACGAACTTGTCCTGCTCGTAATCGACGAAGATCTTGATCGTCGAGCCATCCCATGTGAACGCAACATGATGCCAGGCGCCGTCGTTCACCTTGGCGGTGCCGCGATTGGCGGTGTTCGAGTTTTCGCTCCAATAGGGAGTGTCATTGAAGCGGAGCGAGATTGTTCCGTCCGCTTCCATGTAGATGGCCCATTTCTCGTGCGTGAATTCCGTCGTGTGAACGGACGCGACGATCGGCGCAAAGGTGTTGAAGACGCCGCCGGTGGTGCAGACGAAGGCCTCGACGGTAATCGAGCGCGTGCAAGTGGAGTAGAGGGTCTTGCCGTCGCGCACGAGGAGCATTCCGCCCCACCAGGCGCGGCCGGAATTGGAGTCCGGCGACGAGCCGCCGCGGGCGGTGGTGAACTTCATCGCGGCGCGGTTGGTGCGCGTGGTGTCGGTCACGGGATCGTAAACGGCGAGGCTGCGGAAGGGTCTGGCGTAAACGGGGAGATGGGAGCCTTCGTTCTGCCGCGAGTCGCTGTAGTCCGATTTGCTTCCGATGGTCCACGGTTCGGCGTATTGGTCTGGCGTGGTTTCGCTCGCGATGGTGTTCGCGGCGGCCGTCGCGCCGGGATCGGCCTCGTCGAAGTGCCACCAGGCGACGGTGTCAGCAGAGGCGGCGATGGGGAAAGCAGCGGTGGTGGCAAGCGTCGCCGCCGCAAGCATGGCGAAGGATATTTTGTTTTTGTTCATGTTTTGTTCTCCTGAAAAATATTATCCAACAACTCCACCAGCTTTTCAAGCATATTGTTGGGACATTTTTACTTTACCTTTTAGGACATCGGGGTCTCAAAAATTCCTTGCGGCCAATGGCCGTTTCGTATAGAATTGTTTGCATGAAAACGGACCAAAATGAACGACGCCTGGTGGTGGCATTAATTGCCTCTAGCGCAATGGCGGGACGGTCTGAACTGCGCGGCATCTCGGACGCTGCGCGCCGTCTCGGTTGGACGTTGGAGACAATCGATATGGCGGAGGTCGGCCCCGACCTCGCGCCATACCGTCCGCTCCTGGCGCGCGCCGACGGCGTAATTGTGCGTCTTGTCAATCCGCTGCGCGATGGCATGCTGGCCACCCTGGGCGTGCCGCTGGTGGGACTGGATGTCTGCGCGTTTGGCAATCAGCTGTTCGGCGACGATGCGGAATGCGCCAAGGCGCTCTGGGCTGAGATAAGAGCCGACAGTCGGAAGATCGCCCAGGCGGCGGCCGACGAACTGCTGGCGACGGGGCGGCGCTGTTTTGCCTTCGTGCCGATGCTGCTGCGCTACCCGTGGACGGGACGGCGCGGCGCCGCCTTCCTTTCGTGCATCCGCGCCGCAGGAGCGGATGCCCGTCTTTACAGCCCGCATACCCAGTGGGACTGGGTCGAGGAGCGTGTCTTCCTTGCCCAATGGCTCAGTGAGCTGCCGCGCCCCTTCGGCATCTTCGCCGGCAACGACCTCCTTGCCAAGTTTGCCCTCGACGCCTGCCATAGCGCTGGGTTGGACGTTCCTGAAGACGCGGCAATCGTCGGCGCAGACGACGACGAAACGATCTGCCTCACCGCATCGCCATCGCTGTCAAGCGTCCGCATCGACTTCGAGGGGGCAGGGCGCAAGGCCGCCGAGGCGCTTGACCGACTGATGGGCGGGCGGAATGGGCAAGCATTGCCGAAGCCCCCGCATCTGCTGACGCAACGCTACGGCGTGCTGGGCGTCGCGCACCGCGCCAGCACCACGGCCACGGATGCCACCGTAGATCCGCGCGTCACGGCCGCGCTGGATTTCATCTCGCTGCATGCGCTGGACTCCTCTATTGGCGTTGCCGATGTGGCGCGGGTGATGTTTGTCTGCCGCCGCCAGGCTGACAGGCTCTTCCGCGCCACGGGGAAATCGATTCGGGAGCACATCGAGGATGTGCGAATCGAGCGCGTAAAGGCGCTGCTACGCACAGGGAAGACGGGAGCCGCCGAAATCGCCGCGGAATGTGGCTTCTCCTCCGTAAGCTACCTCTCGCGCGCCTTCCGGCGCAAAACCGGATCGACCCTCCGTGACTGGCGGCCGTGACGCTATCGCGCGATTTCGTAGTAAATGCGGCCCTTGCCGTCGGGGCCGCGTGTGGAGACATGGAAGCGCAGGACGCCATCTTCGATGCGGGATGGCACCTCGCCAGTGCGGTTGCCGGCGGTGTCAAGGGAATAGACGGTGGGTGTGGCGCCTGTGGCGAGCAGCAGTTCAACCTCGGCTTCGCCGCATTCGGCGAGGCAGCCCTTGCCCCACTTCGTGATGATCTGTCTCGCCTCATCGGCGTAGCGCGTCCCTTCGCCCTGCACATCGGTGAGGTGCACGAGAAGCATGCGCGAGGAGGAGGGGAGGGGAGCGCCGTCGAGGGAGGTGACCCAGAGGGTGGCGGGCACACTGTGCCCGCCACCCTCCGTTGAAAGGTTGAAAGGTTGAGAAGTTGAAAGTTTTGAAGGCCTACGGCCGACATCCGGGATTTGACTTTCGACTTTCGACTTTCGACTTTCGACGATTTCAAAACTCATCGATCCCGCCTCGATTCGTCCGCTTTCGGCGAAGCCGCCGCAGAGGAGGGGCGAGACTATGGTCATTGAGCCGCGCTTCGGATCGAGGGTGAGCGGCGTTTCGCGCAAGTCTGCGCGACCCGGCGCGGGAGCACCGGGTGCAACACCAAGCGAGCCGCCAAGGTAGAGGCATACGCTGGCGCGGTCGCTGGCCGCGATGAGCGGGTCGGTCACACAGTCGAAGTAGCCGGGATTGGAAAGTGGCTCGTCCAGAAGGTTCCTGTTGCTGTGCGAGTAGGCGAAGCGCCAGAGACCATCCCATTCCTGCTTGGCGGCGAGGGCGCCGGTGAGGATGCCGCCCATGCCGCGGTAGCGGCCCGGGCCGGAGAAGTTCCACTCGGTGATGGCGTAGGGCTTGGAGGCGCCCTTGGCCCAGCCCCGGTAGAAGATGGCCGGCTTGCCGGTGCGGACGGGGTTGTTGTTGTCACAGCGGGAGGGAAGTTTCCACGATTGGTCGAGGAACTGCGGGTGATCGACGTAGAAGTGGCTATCGACGTAGTCGTAGAGCGGGGTCAGCCCTTCACCCTCGCCATGCCAGCGGCCGTTGTTGTCGTTTGTGAGGAGCGCCCTGCAGCCGAGCGAGCGCACGAAGGCGCCGCCGCGCTCGTAGATGCGCCGGTTCACCCAGTCGTCGAACTCGTCGAAGCCCGGCTCCCCGGGGTTGGGCAAAGGACGGGGGGAATCCTCCCCCCGCGCCCCCCCGGCGCAGAACTCGCGCCACGCTGCCTGGACATTGGGATCCTCGCCCTTTTTGGCCTCGCCCCATTTCATGCCAAGCTTGCCCTCGTTCACCAGGGAAATCAGCGGCATCCCCGGTTCGTCCTTGTAGGCGCGGCCGGTGTAGGGGTTCACATGCTCGAGGAAGGCGCGGGCGTGTTCGCACCAGTCCTGGAAAGCCGGCTCATACACGCCGACGTAGGTTTTATAGAGGCCCTTGTTCATTTCGCCGTCGCGGTCGATTCCGATGTCGCGCCACTTCACGGGGCGCGAGACGTAGAGGTCGGTCGTCACGTAGATGCCGCGCTCAAAGCAACGGGCGAGGAGATAGTCTAGGCGGTCGATGTCGTCGTTGACGACATCGACCGCCTGGTTGAAAGGTTGAAAGGTTGAAGGTTGAAGGTCAGAAGCCGATTGTTGCGGGTCTTTTCGACTTTTCAACTTTTCAACCTCTCGACTGGCGTGGGCTTTGGCCCACGCCCCGTCGTGGTGGTGGACGCGGATGGAGTTGTAGCCGCAGCGGACGAAACGCTCGACGATGCGGTCGGCGAGGTCATGGTCGGGATAGTTGGCGGAAAAGCAGAGGTTGACGCCGTAGAAGCGCTGCTCCACGCCGGGGATACCCTCGAATTCAAAGTGGCCGCCGGCGGCCTTCAGCCAGCCATGCTTGCCGGCGGGGGCGTCCTGGAGGCCCATGCAGGAGAAGTCGAGGGCGGAACCGGCGGCGACATCCTTCTTATAGTCGAGGCGAACCCAGTTTTCGCCTTCGGCGATGGTGACGGGCTTGCCGACGGAGAGTTCGAGCGGGGCGCCGGAGGGGTCGGAGACAATTACATGCCAGGAGATGACGTCGCCCTTGGCGAAATCGCGGATGCGCCTGGTGTCGCCGAAGCGGACGGTCCAGGCGCCGCCCCAAGGGCGGGAATCCTGCGCGTGGTAGGGGTGCGGCCTGTCGAAGGCGAGGCGCAGCGAGCGCCCGCCGGCGATGGGGATGTCGTAAGTTTGAGCCCTGCTGTCGCCAAGGCCGGATGCCGGCTCGGCGGGGATTTGGGCGGCGAGGGCGAGGCACTGGAGGGTGACAGGCGCGACGCATTCGAGCGAGATGTCGCCGGCGATGGTGCCGTCGGGGCGCGCCGTCCAGGCGATATTGCCTTTGATGGCGGGGTTGCCGTCCTCGCCGCGAATCGCGATGGGGCGGCCTGCCTCGGGGGCGGCGAAGTTGGCGGCGGCTTCGTCAGCCGCCGCCCAGTCGGCCTTGACCGGGGCGGCAGACCAGCCTGGAAGGAAGGCTACGATGGAGAGGCTGCCGCCGGGGAAGTGGAGCGTTCCGCCAGTGGTGCTGCGGAGGGAGAGGCCCGCCGCAGGAGCTGCGGGGGAGGGATCCGCGAGGGCGGAAATGGTGGAAAGAACGAAGACGATGGATGGGAGGTTTGTTTTCATGGCGTTGGAGCTTCCTGTTAATGCGTGTTAGCTGATTAATCTACATCGTTTCTCCGGCGTTGTGGCGCATCGGGCATTGCCACTCGCCTTCGCCGAAGGCCGGGACGGTCGATGCGCCGGTCACGTTATGCAGGGAGAGTTCGGGAGAGGAACCGTCCCAGGAGCGGACAAGGGGAGAGTCGCCGTCCCCGGCGACCGACACGTCCACGTTCTCGAGCGTCATCGACCGCACGTTGGCGACGGAAAACACTTCGGGAACCGGCGCGGCGAAGGAGAGCGCGCAGTCGCGCATGGTGAAATCGAGGGGCCATTCGCCCTTCTTTTCGCCAATGCCCCCGTTGAGGGCGATTGGCAGCGTGAGGCCGGTGGCCTCGATGCGCTCCAGCGCGAGACTCGCAAGCGGCCTGCCGCGCTGCCAGCGCTCGCCGCCATGGTTGTAGCGCACGAGCCGCGCGGCGTTCTCAACCTTGCAGTCGCGCAGGACGATGTCGCCCGGAACGTGCTCCACCGGGATGCCCGTGTCGGAGTAGTAGAGGAAAAATGTGGCCATGGTGTGGCGGCCGGGAACGACGGCGGGGTCCCACAGCCCGTCGCGCTTCGCCTGCGGCGTAAGCGACCCGCGGAAGAGGTATTCGCACGGTCCGTGGGCGTGGCAGTTCTCCACGAGAATCCCGCGGCCGCCGAGCCGGAATGCGCTGCACGCGCTCGAAAGGTCGCAGCCGCGCACGACAACGTCCTCGTTGCCGTAGCCCGCCACGCAGTCGTCGCCCGTGTGCAGGAAGCAGTCCTCGATGCGGGCGCGGCGGCACGCGCGCAAATGGATGCCGTCATGGCCCGCGAGGACGCGGAGGCTCTCGAAGACGAGGTCCTCGCACCGCGTGTTGCGGAACGCCCAGTTGCCGGCGTGCCGCACGGTGAAGCCCCGGAACACGAGATTCGAGCATTCGCTCGCGTGAATCGCGTGGACGCCCCGGTAGCCCTCCTCGCCGTCGGGGTCGTAGCCATTGCAGCCGTCGATGACGGCGCCCGGTTCTCCGACGATCGCCGCGCCGTCGGCGCGGTGGAGGCGGATCACGGCGCGGCTGCGCCGCCACAGCGCCTCCTCGTCCTCGGGGCTTGCCGTGGGATCGACAGGTTCGAGCGCGTCGGCGGCGAGGATGTCGAAGTCGGAGGAGACGCGGCTCGCGGCGAAGACCGCGCCGCCTTCCAGGTGGAGCGTCACGCCGCCGCGGAGGCGGATGCCGCGTATCGAGTAGAGGCCGGGCGCGACGCGGACAGTGCCGCCCCCGGCGCGGAAGGCGTCGTCGATTGCGCCCTGGATGAGTTCCGTCGCGTTCGTGAAGGTGCGCATCGCGCCGGTGTCCCAGTCGCAGACCGGCTGCGGCGGCGCGACGTGGAAAACCGGCGGTTCCGCCGACGCGGGAACACCTGACGCGAAAACTGCGGCGAGCGCGGCCAGACAAAGGGTTAACTGGTTGGCTGATTGACTGACTCGCATCTAAAACTCATCTTTGTTTCCTATGTGCTACCGGAAGACCATCACGAACGGCGCCTGGTGCGAGAAGGCGGAGAGTGTGACGCCATCGGTCTCTGCGCCATCGTAGGCGAAGAGGAGCGCGTTGGAGTCAAGCGCCGAGGTGAAGGAGAGCGCCTGCGAGCCGTTCGCGGCCGTGAGGGTGGCGACTGGTTCGCCATTGGCGGTGACGGTGAGCGTCCCTGCGCCGGTGACCTGTGCGGTGAAGGCGTAGGCGGCGTCGTTGTTGCCGCTGTCCCAGGTCATCGCCACGGGGACGGCGCTGCCGCCGAAGACGAGCGCGTTGCCGCCGGAAAGCGAGGCGTCGCCCGGCATGTCGTCGATGACAAGGCGGCGGTTGCCGATGGCCTCGCCCCAAGGGACGCCCCAGTCGTATTCGTAGGCGCCGATGTCAATGGTGGAGTTGAGGACGCGGCGGGTGCCGACGGGGTCGAAGCCCGCCAGGAGTTCGGCGGTGCAGAACGAGGCGTCGCCCGCGTCGATGGCCGGGGAGCCGGCGACGGGCTTGCCGTCGGCATCAACGACCGAGGCGTCGCCCGTCACGTTGCCGCCCTCGCGTTTGGAGGTTACCACGGAGGTATTAGACGCCCCTGAAAGGATGAAGTTGTTGGTCGAGGTGCCTGTGCCGTAGTTGCCGAGGATGACGGAGTTGTAAATCGGCAGATAACTGGCGGAGCCTTCATTGTAAACGAGGCCGCGATCGGAGGTCGTCGCGCCGGCCTGGCCGCCGAAGAGTGTGCAGTTCACGACCTTGGAGTCGTAGCAGACCGAGTGGCCGAGGCCGTTGCTGGGGCCGTTGCCCTTGAAGACGCACCCTTCCGCAAAGCCGCGGCAGAGCGCATAGCCGAGGTTGTTGTACACGGAGTTGCCTTCGAAGCGGCAGTTGCGGTAGGTGCCGTATTGGGCGCCGCCGCCCGTGCGGGCAATGTTGTTGGAGACCATGCAGTTCTCCACAAGGCCACGCCACTGGGCGACCGTGCCGTCCGAGGCGCTGTATGCGCCGCAGACGCCGCCGCCCATTGTGTCGATAGTGGAGGTGGTCGAGTTATACAGCGTCCGCCCGCCCGTGACGGTGAAGCCGCGAAGCGTCGCCCCGGCGCAGAGGAAGACCCCGCGCACGGCGCCGTCGCCGCAGCCGTCGCTACGGCCGCTGCTCGTGGAAGCAGCACCCTTGATTATGGTCGCCGCCGCTCCGTCGCGGGATTCAAGCGTCACGCCGCCCTTCACGACGACGCGCGCCGGAAGCGTTGGCGCGTTCGTGTAGCAGGACTGCGCAAGGGTCGGCACCATCGTGCCGCTGTCGTAGGTGCCGGGAAGGGCGATCACGGAGTCCATGTAGCCGGCGGCGGCCATCGCCGCGGCGAGCGTCTTAAAGGCGGTGTCCTCCGATGCGCCGTCATTCGCGTCGTCGCCGTTCACGGCATCGACGTAGAAGGAGCCGCCGACGCGCATCGCGTAGCATCCGGCCTGGTAGCGGCCCGTCTCCGTGTCAAAGAGATAGGGGTTGCCCTCGATGTCCATGCAGGACTGGAGGTAGTTCGCCGAGGCGAGCCAGACGCCGGCGGAATCGGACGCGAGACGGCAGTCTCCGCCGCCGAGGAGCTTCAACGGGTTTTCCCGAACCGATGTCGGGAACGTGTTGGCGTTCGCCGAGGCGACTTTTTCGTAGAGCGTGTTCACGACCTGGTCGTCGGTCGCGACATCGTTGATGTCGATGTATGAGCCAGAGCGCCCGCCTGTCACGCAGTTGTAGAGGTAGCCCTTGGCATCACCTTTGTACACGCTGTCCATGCTGCTGCCGTAGAGGGTGCAGTTGTAGCCCTTCGCCGTGTTGCCGAAAATCTGCGACAATCCGCCACCGCAGCCGACGAAAAGCGACGAGACGACGGTGCAGTAGCGCAGGATGCACTGGCCGCCGCCTTGGTAGGAGTTGCAGTCGTAGAACCGGCAGCGGTAGGCTCTGCCGCCCGCGACGGTTGCGCCGCGGTTGCCGGAGCAGTTCGTGACGACGCAGTCGAGCAGGAGCGCCGTGTCGAAATTGTTGTAGCCGCTGTCGATGTTGTAGATGGCCGCGCCCTGCGACGGAACCGTGGCGTTCGGCCCAGTCCGGCCGTCACGGAGCGAAAAGCCTTGGAATGCCGCGTAGTGCGCGTTCGTGGAGGCGACGGCTATGCAGCGCACGGCGTTGGCACCCGTGCCATTCGAGGTAGATGGATCCGACGCGCCGGTGATGAAGGTGTTTTCAGGGCCGCCGACGGCTACGACGCGAAGATCGCCATTTAGCGTGTCGGGGACAACGACGCGGTTCTTTACCCCGGCGTATTCTTCCGTGGCGGTGCAATAGTCGCCCGGCAGGGCGCGCACGACGAAGTTCACCGTCGTCTTCTTCACGGCCTTGTTGAGCGTCCTGTAGGGGTTCGACTCGGAGCCGTCTCCCGTCTCGTCGCTGCCGTTCACAGGGTCGGCGTAGAAGATGTTGGCCGTCGTGACGGGGCTGACGCCCTGCACCTGGTTCCGCTTTGCCGTAATCCAGACCGAATCGTCGCGCAGCGGCCAAACGGGCGAAGCCCCCTGCGCGTAGCGCACAAGCGCGCGTCCTTCGACAGGCACGAACTTCATCTGGAACGCGGCAGGCCAGCCCTCCGACCCTCGCCATGTGCCGTTCACAAGCGGGGTCACCTCGCCGCCGACAAACCATGTACCCTCTCCATCCCCGGTCCACTTCGCGATGTACACTCCGCTCGCAGCCCCGGTCAGGGCCGACTGTACTGCCCCCGCGTGGACGGTGCCGCTCGACGGGAGCGGGTTGCCGTAGTAGTCGGTGTCGCGGAACTCCTCCGGGATGCTGGAGACCTTCGTCGCGTCGCCGGCGTTCCTGGCATCGGCGTTGGACGTGAGGCGGTAGTCGCCGTCGAACGGTGAGATGACCTCGAATTTGTTGTAGAGGTTGGCGTTGCCGAGGACGTTGCCCGCCTTCGGGCCGGTGACCTTGTCCGCGCAGATGCCGTTCTGCTCGCCGTTCTTCTGGAAAAGGCAGTTGTACACGCCGCCGGAGAAGATGCTGTCGCCGCCCACGCCCCAGCTCTTGTTGTTCACGAACGTGCAGTGGATGGCTGCGTAGGCGTAGCTGAACGCGCCTCCGCGCCAGCAGGAGTTGTCCACCTTGGACGTGCCGTTCTTGAAGCAGGTGTAGCCGTTGTCGTCGAAGACGCAGTTGTAGGCGGCGCCGCCGCGCAAAGCCTGCCCGAACTTCGAGCCGCGGCAGCGCTTGAAAAGCGTCCGCACCACCTTGACGCGGCCTGCGCTTTGATATGTCGAGCAGATGCCGCCGCCGTTGAAGCCCTGGCAGTTGACAACCGCGCAATCGACGATTGTGGCCGTGGTGCTATCTTGGTACACCAGCACGCCGCCGCCGCCGATGTCGTTGCCCTGGACGTTCCACACCGGAACGGAACCGTCCGCAAAGGTGATGCCCTCAAGCTTTGTTCCGGCTCCGGCCGGGGCGATCCAGACGCAGCGCACGGCGTTCGGGCCGAAGCCGTAGGGCAGGTCGGTGTATTCCGTCGTGTCCCACGCGCCGACGATGCGGGTGGCGTCGCGGCCGTCGCGGCCCCGGATCGTGAGCGGCTTGTCGATGACGACGCGGTTGGCGGAGGAGTTGCCGCTCACCGTCGTGTTCGTCGTGCCCTGCTCCGCGCCGTAGTCGCCAGGGAGAAGGGTGATGGTGTCCTCCGCCGCTGCGCGGCCCACCGCGTATTGGATCTTCTGGAACGGCGCGGCCTCGGTGCCGGCGGCGGCGTCGCTGCCTGTGGGCGAGACAAACCATTCGGCCGCGAAGGCCGGAAGAGCCGCGAAAGTAGCGGTCGAGATGACGATTGCGGCAAGGTGCGGACGAGCCGTCCGCGCTCCGGCAAGTCGTGATGCTAGTTTTGACATATTCATTGCAGTTCTCCTAAACGAGGTTTATTGATGTTGCCATTATGCCATCATCAGCTCTTGGAGTCAATCGGAATCTTGCGACATCGTTTCTTGCACTTTTGCGACATCGTGTCGCGAATGGGCAGATGCCGGGGAATTGTGGTATAATTTCGTCTCACGCAGAGTCGCAGAGAGGCAGAGGTCGCAGAGTTATCTGTATGAAGACAGACCGGAGAAAGTTGGTGGTGGCGGTGATTCCCACCGACACGGCGGCGGGGCGGGCGGAGTTGCGCGGCGTCTCGGACGCCGCGCGCCGCCTTGGCTGGGACTTCGAGACAATCGACAGCGCCATTGTCGGTGCCAATCTGGCGCCTTTTCGTTCGCTTCTGGCGCGGGCGGACGGCGTGATCTTGCGCCTTTACGATTCATTGCGCGACGGGACGCTCGCTTCGCTGGGCGTCCCGCTGGTGGGGCTGGACACAGGCGTGGCGGGGAATACCGACGCAAGCCGGAAATGCGCCGAGGTCCTGTGGGCATCCGTCCTGAACGACCACCGCAAGGTCGCCGAGGCGGCGGCAGACGAACTGCTGGCGACGGGGCGGCGCTGCTTTGCCTTCGTGCCGATGCTGCTGCGCTACCCCTGGACGGGGACGCGGGGGCGGGCGTTCCTGTCGCGCATCCGCGCCGCCGGGGCCGACGCCCGCCTCTACGAGCCGCGGACCAAATGGGGCTGGGTCGAGGAGCGGAACCTCCTGTCGCGCTGGCTTGCGGAACTGCCGCGCCCATTCGGCGTCTTCGCGGGCAACGATTCCCTGGCCAAGTTCACCCTCGACGCCTGCCGGAGCGCTGGGCTGCATGTTCCAGGCGACGCCGCCATCCTCGGCGCCGACGACGACGAAGCCCTCTGCCTGACCGCGACGCCGCCGCTGTCGAGCATCCGCATCGATTTCGAGGGGGCCGGACGCCGCGCGGCGGAGGCGCTAGACGCCCTTATTGGGAAGCCGCGCCCCGCGCGGACGAAGGTCATCCGCTTTGGAATCCTTGGCGTGGCGAGGCGCGGCAGCACCCGCCATGACACTTCGGGCGCCGACCCGCGCGTCATGGCGGGGCTGGACTTCATCGCCCTCCACTACGCGGACCCGTTCATTGGCGTCCGCGACGTGGCGGTGGCTATGGGAACGGGGCGCCGCCAGGCGGAACGCCTTTTCGCGGCATTGGGCAAGAGCATCCACACCCACCTCGAGGAGGCGCGGATCGCCTGCGCGAAGAAACTGTTGCTTTCGGGCGAGACGCCCGTGGGCGAGGTGGCGCGGCTTAGCGGCTTCACGTCGGAGACCTACTTCTCGCGCCTCTTCCACAGCCGAACAGGCCTCGCGCCGCTGGCGTTCCGCCGTTCAAACTAAATCAGGCTTGCCAGTGGCGTTTGACCCACTCGCGGAAAAATGGGTTGACGAACCGATATTCTTTCTCTCTAGCGAACACAAGCCCCTCCCTGACCAGTTTGTCGATGGCGCGCTTTACTGACGCCGCGTTGCGCGTGGAGGCCGCCGCGAGGAAGCCGGTGGCGTATATTTCCGTTCCACCCTTTTCAGCGAGGGCCTTCAGCACCCGCATCTGAAGCGGCGTGAGCCGTCGAAGGAATATTTCGTAGTGGTCTTGCTCGCGGGAGAAAATGACGTCAAGCCCGCGTAGAATGTCTGCTTCGCCAATGGCCTCGACAGAAACGGTTGGCGTCCCCGTGCCGGGATCGATGGAAAGCGTCGGCCGCAGCCGGGAAAGCGCGCCGAGCGTCTTTTCGAGAAATCCGGACGTTCTTTCAAGGCGGGACATGGCCGAGGCTAGTCGCTGGCAGAGGTCCGCTGTGTCGCGGACGCACAGGAGGTCGGCATGGAATACGGAGAACTCCTTTTTTTGCAGTTTTGCATTATGCAACTTTGCATAATACTAAACAGTATAGCAAATTTCCGGTCAGGAAATAACCCACGGATTTGCTTTCGCCTTACCGCGCGGCGAGCCAGGCGTCCATGCGGCCGCCAGCCGCGTCGAGCCACGGCGCCTTCCAGCCGTAGTCGCGGGGAACGTGGGCGAGTTCCGTTTCCAAACCCTTGGCGAGCGGCATGAGGTCGGACTGCGACCGTCCCGTCGCCGCCAGCACCTTGGAGTTGTCGATCACGCGGTTGAAGAGCCTGTCCATGCGCAGCTGCCACGCGGCGCCGGGGGCCAACGGGTCGCCGTTGACAATGCGGAGGTAGTCCTCCTCCGGCGCCCAGACGGCCTTGAGGCCGCGCAGGGAGGCGTAGATGTCGGCGATCTCGCCCCAGGTGTGGTTTTCCGCCGTCGCCAGGGTGAAGGCCTCGCCAAGCGCCTTTTCGTTGAAGAGGAGGTCAGCGAGGAAGCGGGCGTTGTCTCCGGCCCAGGTCATCGTGCCGCGTATGTCGCGCGCCGATTCCGGCAGCACGACCGCCTTGCCGCGGTCGGCGCGGCCCACGACGAGCGGCGCCTCCAGCGTAGTGAGCTGGTAGCGGTAGGTCGAGTAGGTGATCGACGGGCGGACGGCCGTCCAGTTGCCCCGGCCAAGGGCCTTCAGGATTCGCTCGCCGCGAGCCTTGTAAACGCTGTAGTCGTCCGAGTTCCGCAGGACGATGTCGTCGGCCGTGTCGATAAGGAGGCGCGAGTCCTCGCGCACGGGGACGTCCTTGCCGTCATAGACGCGGTAGCTGGAAAGGTAGATGTAGTGGCCAGTCGAGGCGTCCATTAGCGGGAGCTTGCGGGCAAGCTCGCCCGTGGGGTAAACGAGGAAATCCACGATGCCGTCGTAATGGTTTTCGAGGAGCGGGAGGAGGAATGCCTCCTCCTTGGCGTTGCCCTGGATGCGGCGGACTCCCGCCGGATCGGCGGAGGGGTCGGGTGCGTCTAGCGCGACGGCGTCGACGGCGTAGCCTTTTTCAGCGAGGAGCGGGACGACATAGCGTCCCATGGCGCCCGAGGCGCCGAGAACTAGGACTTTTTTCATGGCAGTTGGAATCTTAGGTTTTCAAAAACAGCTTTGAGGTTTGCGAGCGGCGGCATTGGAATGGCGTCGCGCGGGTCGAGCTTTGCGAAGGTGAGCGCAAGGCCGAGAGAGGGGGCGATTAGGCGGTGGAGCGCGGCGAATGCGCCGGAGACGAGGTGGACGAATGGCGTCTTCAGCTCGCGGCGGCAGAGAAAAGTGGCGCGCAGTGCGGCGAGGAACTCCTCCTCGCTGTCGGCGGTCTGCACGAGCTTCACGATGTCGGCGCCGCGCTTTTCAAAGTCCTTGAGCTGCGCCAGCACTTCCTCCGGCTCGACGAATGCGTAGAGGTGCGCTGAGATAATGACCTGCGCCCCGGCCTCGTGTATCTTGGCGATGAGGCGCTTCTGCTTCGCGATGGCGGCCGGCTTGCGCGCCCATTCGCGTGGGGAGGGGTCGTAGAGGTCTCCCATCACGTCGATGCAGGCGGCGCCGGCCTCAGCTGCGGCGAGGAGGTCCTTCTGGCGCGCGTCGTCGTCCTGTTTGAGGCGGTCGTTGCGGTAGAGGCAGCACATCGTGGGGAGCGGCGTGGCCGTCATGAATGGGCGCAGCGACTCGACCGTGCGCTCCTCGCGCGGGAGGCAGGCCAATTCGGCGCAGACGGCGTCGGCGCCCTGCCAGTGGGCGGCGCGGGAGTTGCGGATTAGTTCCGCAACGGAGTTTCCGCCGAATAGCGCCGTAAAGAGCGGACGGCGTTCCAACGGGAAGCGCTTTCTTGGGGTCGGTGCCGAGGCCGGGCTTTTTTTCGCGGCGGTGCGCGATTCCTTTTTCATAGCGGAAAACAGTATAGCAAAAAGGCGGGGATGCTGGCGGAGGGCTACCAGAGCCACTGCTCCCTGACGGGGCCGAAGGAGCGGCGGTGCTCGGGGCAGGGGCCGAGGCGGCGCAGCGCCTCAAGGTGCTCGGCGGTCGGGTAGCCCTTGTGGCGTGCGAAGCCGTAGCCGGGATATTTCGCCTCCATCTCCAGACAGTAGGCATCGCGCGCAGTTTTGGCGAGGATTGACGCCGCTGCGATGAAGAGCGACTTGGCATCGCCCTTCACGAGATTGCGCGAAGGAAAGGGGAGGGTTGGCACCGGCAGCCCATCGACAAGGATGGAGAAGGGGGGCGGGGCTTCGCGCCCCGCACCCCGCGCTGGCGCAATCTGAAGGACTGCGCCGACAGGACGGTTAGGACACGACACGGGGACTGCGCCGACAGGACGGTTAGGACACGGCACGGGGGCTGCGCCGACAGGACGGTTGGGACACGGCACGGGGGCTGCGCCGACAGGACGGTTGGGACACGGCACGGGGGCTGCGCCGCCAGGCACCTTCTCCGCCAGGGCAAGCGCGGCGCGGCGCATGGCGAGGTGCGTGGCCTTGAGGATGTTCAGGCGGTCGATTTCCTCAGGGGAGGCTGAGGCGATGGCCCAGAGGCAGCCGGGCGTGGCCTTGATTGTTTCGGCGAGGGCGTCGCGTCTGGCAGCGGTGAGTTTCTTCGAGTCGTTCACCTCCGCCCATGCGCCTGTGATGAGTTCGCCTGCAAGCGCAAGCGGAAGCGAGACCGCGGCCGCCACGACCGGGCCGGCGAGCGGGCCGCGCCCGGCTTCGTCGATGCCCATTACGGGATCGCCAAGTTCGCGCTCATGGTCAAGGGAGGGCATGGGGCAAGTGTGAGAATGTGGAAGTGTGGAAATGTGAAAATGTGGAAATGTGGAAATGTGGAAGTGTGGAAATGTGAAAATGTGGAAATGTGGAAATGTGGAAATGCTTTAGAGAGTAAGAGTCATTGGTTGTTGGTTGTTGGCTGTTTTCACAATTTCACATTCAATTGGTTATTGGGCAAAGCCTCTACCATCATGGCTCGGCGACCGGCGTTGCGCTCGTTTCCGGCGCCGGGCAGGGGATCCGAACCGGAGAGGATGCGGAATCCGTTGCGCCGGGCAAGCCCAAAAAGCGGCTCGGGCCAGAACCATGGCCGCAGTGCGCAGTCGCAGACGAATGGCGCGATGCGCCGCATTTCTGGGTCGCAGAGGAAGTCGCGGACTATGGCCGCACGTTTGAAGAGCCACTTGCCGCGCCCCCATGCGAGGGCAACGGCATATCCGGCCTTCGCCATGAGGCGCGCCGTCTCCTTTAGCGGGAGACCGTCGGGCACCTGCGCCTCGCCGTAGTAGCCGAGAAGTTCGAGGCGGTCGCCTGTGGCCACCTGGCGGGCGGGGAGGAGGGAGATGGCCGCTCCATCGGCGGCGCGGGTGGCCGTCCATGGGGCGTTGGGCGCGGCCGGCGGCGCGATGCGCCACTCGGCGGGCTTGCCGGCGGCGTCAATGGCCTCCGCCAGGCTTGGCTGGAAGGAGCGCAGCATCACTGCGCCCGCGATGGCGTCGGGGCGCGGAGAGCATTGTTGCGCCCGCGCGGCTAGAGAGGAAAGCAGAGCGTCCATCCCGTATTCGGGATAGACGTGGAGATGGGCGTCGAAAAAGGTCATGGCCAATTGGCCGAACGAGTTCGGCCCTTAGGGCTGCGCCGTCTCTGGCGCGGGCTGCTTTTCGGCAGCGGCCTTCTCGGCGGCAACGCGCTCGTTGTAGGCGGCGATGCGCTCGGCGATTGTCGCCTGGAGCTCGTTTTGGGTGGCGCTGGCGGCCACGGTGATTGCGTAGAAGATGGCGCGGCGCGTGGAGGCGCCATGCGTCACGACGGCGTTGCCGTCCACGCCCAGGAGGAATGCGCCGCCATACTGCTCGGGGTCCATCTTCTTCCGGAGCACCTTGAAGATGCCGGCCATGAAAAGAGCGCCGATCTTGCCCCAGAAGCTGTTGCCGATCTCGCCCTTGATCCAATGGCCTATGGCGCGGGCCACGCCCTCGGTGGTCTTGAGGATGACGTTGCCGACGAAGCCGTCGCAGACCGCGACGTCGAACTTGCCGCCGAAAACATCATGGCCTTCCATGTTGCCGACGAAGTTCACGCCGCACTTCTGCAGGTAGGTGTAGGCGGCGCGGGTGAACTCGTTGCCCTTGTGCTCCTCGGCGCCGATGCTGACGATGCCGACCCTGGGCTGAGGGCCTGCGCCGAGGACCTTCTCGGCGTAGGTGGAGCCCATGATCGCGAACTGCGGAAGCCACGACGGGTCGCAGTCCATGTTGGCGCCGGCATCGACGACGACGGTCGGCTTTGCGATGCGCGTGGGGAGGACGGCCGCGATCACGGGGCGGTGGACGCCCTTGACGCGGCCCAGGCTGAAGAGGGCGGCGGCGGCGAAAGCGCCGGAGTTCCCGGCGGACACGGCCGCCTGGGCCTCGCCCTTCTTCACCAGTTCCATGCAGACGGTGAGCGAGTTGTGCTTCTTGCGGCGGACGGCGGCGGCTGGCGCCTCGTCCATCGCGACCACTTCGTCGGCATTGACGAAAGCAAGCGCCGGGCCAAGCTTGCCCCGGCACTTCTTCAATTCGCGCATGACATCGGCCTCGCGGCCGACCATGATGATTTGCTCAAGGCCGGGAATCTCAGCCCGGCGCTTCGCGGCCATCACGCATCCGCGGACTATCTCGCGCGGCGCCTTGTCGCCGCCCATGACGTCAACAGCTATCCGCATGGAAACCTCCCTTAGGGGGAGGCGACGCTACTTCGCGTCGCCGGATTCCTTCTTCGCGTCCTTCTTCTCGGCGCGGGTGGTGAGAACTTTCTCGCCATCGTAGTAGCCGCACTCGGGGCACGCCCTGTGAGCGCGCTTAGCTGCGCCGCAATTCGGGCACTTGCTGGTCTGCGCCACCTCGGCCTTGATGTGGCCCTTGCGCTGGCGGACGCGCATCTTCGACTTTTTCCTTTTTGGAACTGCCATTTTGTACTACTCCATTTCCAACCCGTCCAGCGCGCCCCAGCGACCATCGCCGTCCTGCGCGCATTCGCAGGCTTCCTTGTTCAAATTTTTGCCGCAATGTTGACACAGACCCTTGCAATCCTCGCGGCAAAGCGGATTGCTAGGGAAGGATAAAATAATACACTCGCGGAGCGAATCCGTCAAGTCTATGAAGGAATCGGCGGCGGCGTTCTCGATGGAAATCTCAACTTCGTCGTCGCATGCCGTCCATGGAAAGTCCTCCGCGCAGCGGACGCATGTGCACTCGAAATCCTCCTCTGCGCGACCGGAGGCGAAGAGGATGCCGTCGAGCAGGGTTACGCGCAATTTGTAGCGGAGGCCGGAGCGGGGGCGGAAGAGGAGGTCGTCGGGGTCGAGGTCAAGCTGGTCGATGGGGATTTCGCCATTGAAATCCTCGCCGCCTTCGTCGAGGCGCGCGACGTCGATGATGAGACGGCCTAAAGACGCAGCCTGAAGGGCTGCGCCAACAGGACGTGCGGACGCGACGCTTTCCAAATTCTTTTCGTAGTCTTCGCTCATCTTAAAAACGAATCAATAGATTCTACCAAAGTCTGCACCTTTCGGCAATATGGTATAATGGCCGCATGAAACTGAACTCGTCACCGAAAGTCTCCGTTATCATCCCGACATTCAACAGAGCCGAGATGGTATGCCGCTGCGTGGGAAGCGTCCTCGCCAGCAATTGGAAAGACCTTGAGGTGATTGTCGTCGACGACTGCTCCCCGGACGATACTGGCAAAAGGGTAGGGGAGATGTTCGGCGGCGACGCGAGGGTGAGGTATTTCAGGAACGACGGCAATTCCTTCCAAGCAGTTTCCCGCAATCGAGGTGCCGCAGTTGCGACTGGTGACTTTCTGCTTTTTCTGGATGACGACAATGTCGTTGATTCCAACATGATTCCAGAACTCGTCGCCTGCTTTGGACGCCATTGCGAGGCTGGCCTGATTGCGCCAATGTCCATTCACCGGCGCCCAGGCAAGGATGGCCTCATCTGGACACTTGGCAGCGATTTCAACCGCTGGACATCACAGCCCAAAGACTTTCTCCCGAACATCCCTGTCGCCGAAGTGCCAGATGACAAGGAAGACTTTACGACGACATACAGCCCCAATGCCTTTATGGTCAAGGCGGATGTGTTCAGTGCCATCGGTGGCTTTGAAGAGTCCTTCGTCCAGATATTCGAAGAGTCTGATTTTGGGTGGCGAATAATTGAGGCTGGCCATGAGTGCTGGATAACGACTAAGGCCACAACTGAACACCTTGGCTTTCTTGAGCCTGGCTGCGTTCCAGAACTGCGCCAGCTTGGGATAGAGAAGCCCTTCAGAACATATTGCTTCGCCCGCAATCGCCTGCGATTCGTGAGGCGGCACTTCAGCCTGCCGCAGATTCTCAGCGTCACGCTGCTGTTCGCCCCGCTTTCCGCCGTTTACTATGGCATGGTCGCCATGAAGAACCGAAGACCCGACATCGCCTGGGCTTACGCCAAGGGCACCTTGAGGGGGATCTTTGGATTGAAGTAAAATGAATGCTTTCGTAAAACGGCTTCGTGAAAAGAGCGGCGAACTGTGGTGGTGGTCGGCCATCATCTTCATTTCATGCAGGTTCGGCGACCTCATCAACGCCTTCATCGGCCTTTGGCTTGTTCCGAAGTATGTGCCGCAGGAGGAACTGGGCGCGGCGCTGCCGCTGATCCAGGCCGGCGGCATTTTCGGACTACCGCTCGCGATTCTCGTCGTCCCATTCTCACGCTGGCTCACCATCTACGCCACGCGCGGGGAGCGGGGCAAGATAAAGCGGCTGCTGTCGATAGCCATCTACGGAGGCGTCGGCGCGTTCGTTCTGGCAGTGCTCTCCGCACGCTTCATCCTCCCGCTTTTCTTCGAACGGATGCGCGTGGCCGAAGGCTCCCTTGGCTTCCTCATCGTCTGCGCCGGGCTTGTGACGCCGGTATCCACGATTTTCAACAACGCCCTCCAGGGACTGAAGAAGTTCCGCACGACTTCGCTCATCAACATCTTCGGCGCTCCTGCGAGGCTGGTGGTGATGCTAATCGCGATGCCCATCCGCGCCCTGTCGGGATATGTCGTGGGACAGATGGCCGCGCCTGTGCTCAACGCGACTGCGGGGTGGCTTTCCCTGCGCAGGGAGCTAGGGCGCGACGTGAAGAGCGTCCCGCTGGGCAAAGACGTCCACGACATGGCGCGCTACCTCCTGCCCTTCGCCGGATACATGGTCATAGGCACGATCCTCGGCACCTGGCAGGCGCTGCTCTTCCGCCAGAGACTCCCCGACGTGGAGTCGGCGGCCTACTACATGATTACGCGCCTGGCCGAAATCGCAGCATACGCGGGCATGTCAATCTCCTTCGTCATGTTCCCGCTCGCGGTGGAGTCGAACGAGAAGGGCGGAGACGACGGACGGCTTCTCACGAGGATGCTAGTCGGGACAATCGCACCGGGCCTATGCGTGACGGCCCTGCTGGCCGTGTTTGGAAAGATGATTCTCAACGCCGTTCCGCTATGGCGCGACTACACGCCATACTCGCTGCTGCTCACTGCCCTTGCCCTGCGCATGACGCTTTGCGTGGCCATTGGCTCGTTCTACTCATACGAGACGGCGGCGGGCCGTTTCCGCTTCATCAGGTACTGGCTGCCGCTCATACTAATTGAGACTGGCGGACTGGTTGTCCTTACGGGGCATGGCGCTTTCGCCGGCATCCTGCCGCAGGGGGCTTTAAATTGGATGGCCTCCCTGAATGCAGGGAGGCTCTCCTTCTTCGTGTGGTGGCTGCTCGCATCCTGCGCCGCGCAGGCGGTGGCAATTGCCATTCACATAGCCGCGCGGCGCAAATAGGGCGAGCCGCTATGCCTTTTGCTGGCGCAGCTTGTAGATGCGCTCCATCTTCTCGCCGATGTCCTTGTAGGCGATGTCCGCGCCGTAAACCTCGCGGTAGATCTTGAATGCCTTCTCAAGGTCGCCGGCTTCCTCGGCCATTTCGCCCAGGTCGAACAGGACTGCCTTCTTGGTGTCGTCCATGACGTGCAGCTGCTCCAGAGCCGTTTCGAGCTGCATGACGGCCATGTCGCGCTGCCCCTTTGCGCGGAAGCACTTTGCCAGACCGTGCAGGGAGAGGGTGCGCTCCTTGGGGCTGCGCTGCGAAAGCTGGAACTGCTGGATGGCGTCATCGTAGGCGTCGTACATGAGGTACTGCTGGCCAAGTTCAAAGCGGAGGCGCAGGTCGTTCGGGTAGCGTTCGACGCGCTGCACGAGGTCGTCGAAGACGAACTGGTTGCGCGTTGCGCGCAGCTCGTCGGCCTCTTCGGGCTTGCCAGCCTGGACAAGGGCGTCGATCTTGGAATCGTAGGCCAAGATGGTGACGTTCGTGAGCATGCGGTCGAGTTCGGGGTCTGCTGAGTTGATCTCGCGGGCCTTCTTGAGGGTCTCGACGGCTTCGTCGTAGCGCTTGAGCTGCTGGTAGATGCGGGCGAGGCCGCGGTAGTAGTTTAGGTTGCGCGGATCCTTCTCGATCTTGGCCTTCTGGTCCGCGATCATGGCCTCGGCGTCGTCGCCCTCGGCGACGGTGGCCTTGTTCTTCATGTCGAGCTTGCTGGCCTCTTCCTTGTTCTTGATGAGGTCGCGGAAGCCTTCCTTCTTGTTGGAGGAAACGACATCCTCCCATCCGCCGGCCATGGTCATGCGCGCCTCGGTGTCCTTGAGGAGCGTGACGAGGCGGCCGTCCTGCGGGTGCTTGCCGAGGAGCGCCGAGTAGATTTCGCGCGCCTTGGACCACTGCTTTGCCTGGCAGTAGATTTCGGCGAGCTTCGTCATGATCGCCTCGTTGCCCAAGTCGGCCTGTAGGGCCGTCTCGAACAGCATCGCGGCGACGTCGGGCTGATTTGCCGCCATGGCGCACTTGGCGGCGATGGAGAGGTTCTTGACCGAAAGAGGCGACGCCTCAACGAGCTTCTCGGAGGCAACAAGCGCCTCGTTGATCTTGCCCGCCTTGAGAAGGCTCTCGCTCTTCATGGCCGCGCCGAGCGAGGCGATTTCCGAAAGCTTGATCTTCAGCGGAGATGGCTTTGTCTTCAGATAGCGCTGGAGCGATGCCGCGCGGAGGAACTTCCGCGTTCTAAATGACGTGGGGTCGATTTCCAGGCTTCGCAGAAGCAATTCGACAGCCATGTCGAGGTTGCCTCGCTCAAAGGCCGCGAAGCCGTTGTTGAAGAAGTTGAGAGCCTTTTTCTGGAGTTGTGGATCGATAGTTTCCTGCGTGGCCATGTTAACAAAACCTTTCAAAGAAATTTCCTGTTAAGATACACTATTGCGCGAGGCAAGTCAAGTTAGGCGGCGCCGAGATCCGTGAATCGGGATTCCGGCACCGTCCTTTTAGATAAGCCCGCATGACTTCAGGAGGATGTCGTGGACGCGGAGATCGTGGTCGTAGAGGGCCGTTGGATTGGGCCGCTCGCCGCGTACGATGGCGGCAAGCTCCAGCAGCTGGCCGGCGTAGCGGTCGGTCTGGATGCCGAAGTCTAGCTCGTGGCGCCCTGCGGAATAGCAGCCTGCGCCCTTCCCGAGAATCATGGTCGCCTTTAACGGCTGGCCGTCGAAGCGCTCTATTTGCTCCATCTCGAAAATGCCGTTTTGGCAGTCGGCGCGGAGGTGGCGGCGGGTCTGGCCTCCGGGAACGCGGCTGCAGGCGTGGACGAATGCCGTCGCTCCGGGCCATTCCAGGAGCGAGGTGCAGCGGTTGCGGGAGTCTGGCGGGTCGCCTGGCGCCGCGCCGATCTGGCTTGTTACGCGGACGAGGTCGCCTTCCATCATCGGCGCGATAAAGTCGAGCAGGTGGCAGCAGAGGTTGTAGTGGATGCCTGCCTTGAAGGTCGAAAGGTAGCGCTGGTATTCGTCGTTGCCGTAGTTGTGATCCATCGTGGCCTGGATGTGGATGACCTTGCCCAATGTGCCGTCGAGGACGGAGCGCTGGAGGAACTTGACGGCGGGGTTGGCGCGGAACATGTAGCCAAGCTGAAGCGGAACGTTCTTCTCGCGGCAGATGGAGACCAGTTCGCGGAAAGGCTCGCGCGTTTCGCCCGTGGGCTTGTCGAGGTGCATCGCAACGCCGCGCTTCGCCCAGGGCATGGCGGAGGCGACGAGGTCGGCGTTGGCCGTCTCGACAAAGACGACGTCGATGTTGGGCATGGCCAGCGCCTCTTCTGCGGTGACGAGCTTCAGCCCTTCGCCGGTCGGCCAGGAGGCGTGCCAGGTTGGCGTCTTGCTGGAGATGTCATCGACGGCGGCGACGACTTCAAAGATGTCTTGGAGCTTGCGGACGCTTACCAGCTTGCCAACCCCGTGCTCGTGGTTGAGGCCGTGGAAAATTGTGCGGAGTTTCTTCATTCTTTACACCTTCAAAACGAGTTTGCCTCTGTTTTCGCCCGCCTGCATGATACGGTGGGCCTCGGCGGCCTCGCGCATTGGCACGACGGCGTGGATGACGGGCGCGATGGCGCCGGACTCGAAGAGCGGCCAGGCGTCGCGGACAAGCCCCGCGAGTATCTGCGCCTTTTCAGCGCTGGTGCGCGAACGGAGGGTTGAGCCGATGACGCGAAGGTTCTTGCGCCAAAGCAGGTTCACGTCGAGGGTGGTCTCTGGGCCTGCCATTGATGCGAGGGAAATCCAGCGGCCGCGATAGGGCATGGTGGCGATGCACTTGCCCATGAGAGGCCCTCCAACGGGGTCGATGGCGACATTCGGCGGATTGGCTTCAAGTGTCTTCACGAGGTCGTCCTTGAAGCGGTTGGAGACGACGTCCGCGCCGAGCGACTTGCAGAAGGCGCCGTTTTCGTCGGAGGCCACCTGGGCCACGACCTTTGCGCCAAAGCAGTGCTTTGCCAGCTGGATGCAGGCGACGCCCAGTCCGCCCTCGCCGCCGTTGATGAAGAAGGTCTCGCCGCGCTGGATTTCGCCGACGATGCGGAGGTTGAGATATGCCGTCGCATAGACTTCGGGGAGGGCCGTCGCCTGCTCGAAGGAGAAGCCTTTCGGGAGCGGCATGCACATTCCCTCTGGAACCGCGACGCGCTCGGCGTATCCACCGCCACCGAGGAGGGCGCAGACGCTGTCGCCTTCCTTGAAACGGCCGCCAGCCGGAGCCTTGAGGACGACGCCCGCGCACTCCAGCCCAGGCCATGTGGGCCATTCCGGCGGCGGCGCGTAGATGCCGGCGCGCTGCATGAGGTCGGCGCGGTTCACGGCTGCGGCCTTCACGTCGATGAGGACGTCGAAGTCGCCGCGCAGTTCGGGTTCGGGGACGTCGCTCCACAGGAGCGATCCGTCAGCTTGGATGCAGAGAGCTTTCATAGTGTGGAAATGTGGAAATGTGGAAGTGTGAAAATGTGGAAATGTGGAAGTGATTAATACTGGCGCAACAGCGCCGGTGTGGTGCGGTAGTCGTCGATTTTCAAGAAGGGGAAGCCGGCAAGGAGAACCGATTCGTCGTTACCGCCGGGGCCGTAGTCGTCGCCGACGTAGAGCACCTCTTCCTTGTCCAGCCCGCGCTTTTCGCAGAGGAGCGAAAGTGCGTATGCCTTGTCGTATGGGGCAGGGGCCATGTCAAAGGAGGACGAGCCGCCGATGAAGACCTTGTAGTCCGGGAATAGGGCGCAGACCTCGGCGTAGATGGCGCGGCGCTTGACGCGGTCGGGGTCGAAGGCCAGCTTGTCGGCCTGGACCGCCTTGGTGCCAAGGATGGCGAAGGTGACGACGCCTGAGTCGTGGAACTCGATGCTGTCGCCGGCGAAGTTCGTCAGGCCATGCTTCTCGCGGAATGCGCTGGCGCGTTTGAGAACGGACTCGCGGTCACAGGGCAGGCGCTCGTCGAAGACGAATTTCAGGTCCTTTGCGGCTTCGTCGTATTCGGCGTACTGGAGGCCGTAGTTGCCGAGGATGTCGATGGGGTATGCCCCCATTTGGTTAAAGATGCGGCGGCAGGCGCCTGCGCCGACCATCAGCAGCTGGTGCCCGGAGGCGCGGAGCGCGTCGAGGGTGGAGCGCATTTCGTCGGAGAGCGGCGACTTGTGCTGGGTAAGCGTGCCGTCAAGGTCAAAGGCGATGAGTTTCGGATTCATTTTCAATTGTGCCAGGCGGGCTACTTCGCGCGGAGGACTTCGAGGCGGGCGCGGGCTTCTTCGGCGCGCGGCGAGCGCGGATACTGGCGAAGGAACTCCTCGTAAGCGGCAATGGCCGATTCCCGCTTGTGGCGCTTGCCATCATAGAACTTGGCGATGGCGAAGGCGCGGGCGTCGCGGCGGTCAAGGAGGTCCTCTAGGTGCTCCACCAGTTTAGGACGCGCCGGGTCGTCTTTGGGGAGCGCGGCGGCGGCGGCGGTCGCGACTGTGATGGCCCGGTTCTGGATTGCCTCATCCTCTTTATACTTAAGAGAAAGTGCGTAGAGGGCCGCGGCGTGGCGCTCCATCGCGGGAAGGGCGTATTCGCTGGAGGGATAGTCGGAGGCAACGGAGTCGAAGGCGTCGGCGGCGTCATACCACTCGCGCATGGCGAAATTGGCCTCGCCAAGGCGGAACAGCGCCTCAGCCGCGCGGTGCCATCCGGGTGCTGCGACGGCGATGGCGGCGAAGGACTTGGCTGCCGCCTCGCGCTTGCGGCGGCCAAGTTGCCAGTTCGCGATGGCGAACATGTGCTCGAGGACCACGCCCGTCTTGCTGCTTTCGGGGTAATATGTGAGGAGATAGCGGTATTCGTCGAATGCGGCCTTGTATTTTTCGCGGCGCTCTAGGATGGCGCCCAAGTTGTATTGGGCGCGCGGCGCCTCGGGCGAATAGGGGCAGGAGCGCACGAGGCGGTCGTATGCGCGGCATGCGCCCTTGAGGTCGCCGGCGAGGTATTTCTTGCCCGCCTCCTCGAACTGGACGGCGGCGGGGCGCTTGTCGCGGTGGTGGAAGAAGAAGCCGGTTGCCTTGCGTTCAGGCTCCTTCTGCGCGGCGGAGAAGAGGTCGTCGTCGAAATTGCCAGGCTGGTGGGCGGTTGTGTCGCGCAGCCGTGCGGCGTCTTGGGACGCCGCCGTGGCGGGCGTGGCGACTGTCGTGGCGAGCGCGGCAATGGTGGCGAAAAGGGCGATTCGCTTGATTTTCATGGCGTCAAAATGTAGAATAGATGTTCCAATTTTTAAGCGTCGCCGTGGGATTTCGGCGATGCGGTTCCCGGCGGAATCCGCCGTCGGGAATCAATGATACCAAATCCCGCGCGGTTAATAAAGCAATGAAAAAAGTCCTCATTCCCACCAAGCTTGACGGAATCGCCGCCAAGATCCTCACTGATAACGGTAACTACTCCGTGGTGCAGGATTCCACCACCCCCTTTGACGAGCTTGTCGCGGCCAACTCCGACTCTTATGCTCTAATCGTGCGCAGCGAGCTAGTGACGGCGGCGACGATCGACGCCCTTCCGCAGCTTAAGGTGATTGTCCGCGCCGGCGCCGGCTACAACACCATCGACACCAAATACGCCCGCAAACGCGGCGTTGACGTGATGAACACCCCTGGCGCCAACGCCAACGCGGTCGCCGAAGAGGTGATCGCCCTCATCCTGGCAGACATGCGCCACGTCGTGGCGGCCGACCCCTCGGTCCGCGCCGGCAAGTGGGAGAAGAAGAACTTCATGGGCACAGAACTCTCCGGCAAGACCGTCGGCATCGTCGGCCTCGGCAACATCGGCCGCCTCGTCGCGAAGCGCCTGAAGGGTTTCGACTGCCGCATCCTCGGCTACGACCCCCTCGTTCCCGGCGACAAGGCCCGCGCCTCCGGCATCGAGCCGATGCCCCTTGAGGAGCTCTTCGCGGAGTCCGACATCGTCACCCTCCACATCCCGGAGACCGACTCCACCCGCAAGATGCTCTCCACCGAGCTGCTCTCCTGCATGAAGACCGGCGCAACGATTGTGAACTGCGCCCGTGCCGGCATCGTGGACGAGGATGCCCTCCGCGCCGCCAAGCCGGTGAAGAAGCTCCGCTACCTCAACGACGTTTACCCCAAGGACATCGAAGGCCCCAAGAGCATCGCCGACGTGGCCGACATCATGATGCCGCACCTTGGCGCCTCCACGAAGGAAGCCAACCGCACGGCGGCCAAGCGCGCCGCCGAGGAGCTGATCGACCTCGATGAGCGCGGCGTCACCGCCTGCATCGTGAACCGCGACATCCCCGACGGACTCGACCGCTCCTACTGCGACCTGGCCTGGACAATCGCCCACATGGCGCGCCTCCTCTCCGGCGAGGCCAACCCGATCCGCGAGATCGAGACGAGCTTCTACGGCAAGCTGGAGCCTTTCGCCGACTGGCTGATTGTGCCGGTGTTGGCAGGCGTCTGCGACAACTTCGACCGTCTCAACGACCGCAAGGCCGCCATCCGGTTCCTCGAAGACGCGGGCATCAAATACACCAACCGCAAGGCCGACAACGCCAAGCACTATGTGAACTCCATGACGATCGACGTCCTCGTCGAGGACGGGGCGAACAGCCTGAAGCGCATCAGCCTCCGCGGCACAGTCGCCGAGAGCCGCCTGATGGTCGCCCGCATCAACGAGTTCGATGGCCTCTACTTCGAGCCGCAGGGCCCGATTCTCTGCTGCATCTACGACGACCGTCCCGGCGTGATCGCGGCCATTTCCCGCCGCATCGCCGACAAGGGCATCAACATCGAGGACATGCGCAATCCGCATGACCCGAAGACGGGCCGCTCGCTCGTGATCCTGAAGCTCAGCCAGCCTGTGGACGACGCCACGCTCGCCGAAATCTCGGCCGAGGTGAAGGCCAAGTCCGCGCTTTGCATCGAAATCTAGTGCCAAGCGGCAATAGCCGCAGCAAGGCGGCTTATGAAAGCGGAAAGCCGCAAGGTGAAAATCGCCTTGCGGCTTTCCGCTTTTTGGTATAATACGCTTACCATGAATAAAGACACCCCCTTCTACATCACCGACGACTTCCTTCTCCATGGCGAAAGCGCCCGCTACCTCTACCACGAGCATGCGGAGAAGCTTCCCATCATTGACTTCCACTGCCACCTTCCTCCTCGCGAGATAGCCGAGGACACCCGCTGGAACAACTTGGCCGATCTCTGGCTGGGCGGCGACCACTACAAGTGGCGCTGCATGCGTTCCAACGGCATTGACGAGCGCCTCATCACCGGTGACGCCTCGCCACGCGAGAAGTTCGATGCCTTCGCCGCAACCATGCCGCGCCTCATGCGCAACCCGATGTTCGACTGGTCGCACCTCGAACTGGCGCGCTTCTTCGGCATACGCGAAGTCCTTTCGCCGGACACTGCCGACCACATCTGGGAGCAGACCCGCGCCGCACTTGCCTCCGGCGGCTTCTCCGCGCGTTCCTGCATTACCCGCAGCAACGTAGAGGTCGTCTGCACAACCGACGACCCCACCGACACCCTTGAATGGCATGCCGCGATCCGCGAGTCCGGCTTCCCCGTAAAAGTGCTGCCTGCATGGCGTCCAGACAAGGCCCTCGCCATTGACCGCCCGTCAGCCTGGAACAAGTGGCTCGACGGTCTGGAGGCCGTCACGAACGCCCCTTGCTGCGACTTCGACGACATGATGAACGCACTGGCCGAGCGCCATGAGTTCTTCGCCGCCAACGGATGCCGCCTTTCCGATTATGGCATCGAGACGGTTCCCGACGTCGAGATACCGGCGCCATCCGCCATCAACGCCATCTTCCGCAAGGTGCGCACCGGTGGCCGCGCCACACCTGAGGAGGTCAATGCCTTCCGCCTCGGAACGCTCGTCGAACTCGGCCACCTCGACGCCGACTCCGACTGGACATGGCAGATCCACTATGGCCCGATGCGCAACGTCAGCACGCGCCTATTCGAGGCTATCGGCCCCGACGCCGGCGCCGACGTGATCCACGACCTCCCCGTTGCGGCTGGTCTGGCGCGCCTCCTCGACGCCCTCGACCGCGACGACAACCTCCCGCGCACCATCATCTACAACCTCAATCCTCGCGACAACTACCTCGTCGCCGTGATGATGGGGGCCTTCCAGCGCGGCCCCGACGCCGGCAAGATACAACTTGGCTCCGGCTGGTGGTTCAACGACCAGAAGCACGGAATGCGCGCCCAGATCGACGCCCTCTCCGAACTTGGCCTTCTCGCCAACTTCGTGGGGATGCTCACGGACAGCCGCTCATTCCTCTCCTATCCTCGCCACGAATACTTCCGGCGCGTCCTCTGCGACATCATCGGCTCGGAAATCGACGCCGGCGACATGCCGCACGACCTCGACTGGGCGGGTTCCATCGTCGAGGACATCTGCCACCACAACGCCGCCCGCTTCTTCAGGTTCGGGGAATAGCAATGAGGAAGCCTGCCATGGCTGTGGCGCTCTGCACCGCAGCCCTAGCCCTCTCCGGCTGCGCGCTTTTCAGCGAGAAGCCGCTCACTGAGGTTAACGATTCGCAGCTCAACTGGCTCACCGCCCGATACCATCCGGCAAACGGCACCGCGCCATGCCGCCTTGAAATCATCGGCGTCGGCTCGGTGGAGTTCCGGCAGGGCCGTTCCCCGCTGGTGTTCGACTCCTTCTCCCAGGACGTAGACAACCCGGCATGGGGCGACATCATCGAGGAAAAGTTGGGCGTTACCCCGGCGCAGGCCCGCTGGATGATGCAGCTGTTTGTCGATGCCGGCCTTACTAAGGAGTATAAGCGCATGAAGAAGCTTGACGACAAGGACCGCTCCGACGCCTCCGCCGGCATAGTCACCATCACCGCCAAACTCAATGGCAAGCCATTCCGCGTCCGCACCAACAATCCGGAACTAACAGGTGTCGTTGACGCCATTATCGAGGCAATCGTTTCCAACCGGGGGTTTAGATGAAAAGAGCACTGGCCATGGCTTTGGCGCTCTGTGCCGCATCCGTCCATGCCGCATACGTGGGCGCCACGCGCATAGAAGAGGGTGCCGTAGGCAAGGGGCAGGTCGCGGTCGTCACCTTCTCCTCCATCACCAATGCGCGGCAGGGCATCTACGACGGTCTGTCCGGCATTGGCGTGGAAGGCGCCTCAGATATCGCCAACGCCATTGTCACCTGGCTTACTTTGCTGCCGTCGCTCGACTGCGCCGACCTTACACGCCGCGCAACCGTTATCCTCGTCTCGCCGCCGGAGGGGCAGGAGTTGCCAGACCAGGTCGCCATCATCCCCCTTTCGCCGGTCAATGGCGAGAATCGCCTGAGGCAATCCCTCTCCGAAGCTTACGGCAAGATCAGCGGCAGAAGCGTCCTGTATTGCTCCGAGCCTCGCGATGAGGCGAATCTGGTGGCACTCTCCGTGATAATCATGCGCGACACCGCGTACGTCGCCAGCAGCCGCGAGAGCCTGCAGTGGATCGCCCGCCACTGGCGCGCCGGCACCATCCCCAATATTCCAGACGTCCGCGATGGCGCAACGCTGTCCGCATTCTTCGATGCGGAGCTCATGGGAGATGTCCTGGACAAGCTCCTCGCCGGCGCTGAGGCCACCGAAGACACCGCTTCCGTCGTCAAGCTGCTCCACTCGCTACGCGATCTCCTCACGCCGCTGGACTCACTGCACGTTTCACTTACCCCGAGCATCCATTCATGGGATTTGGCGGCGCGGCTTTCGCCTACGGCAGGGAAGACCGAAGCCCACCCCTCCAAAATCGAGGTTGCGGGGGCGCCGCTTGCTGCCTTGCCGCGAGACGCATACTGCGCCTCTGATGGCGCCCTTGCGCCCTTCGCGCCATTTGTCCCCTCATACGTTTACACCCGCTACGGCTCTTCCGCCTACTCCTTCTTCGTAGGCCGGCGTCTGTTCCCCGGCCTCGGGGATAAAGCCGCCGAGGATGCCCTGGCCCCATTCCTCACCGGCGAATCGGCAGCAGGCTTCAACATCGCGCCAGGCGAATCTCCAGCGCGTGTTCAGACCTTCACATTGTCAAACCCAATTGGCGCCGCCGCCGCACTTCGCACTCTCCTTCCATGGGGAACGGACACAAAGCAGGCAACCTTCCGCCTGCCGCGTTCCGTCGGCCGCCATATCATCTACGGCTACAACGCGAAGCGGCAGGCCAGTCCTGAAACCGCCGAGGACTTCGCCGCCAGCGCGCTCATCCTCCTCGCCCAGTTAAACTGCATCGAGTTCGCTATAGACGGCAACAACCTTGTCGTCGTATCCGGCCCATACGGCGCGATTGAGAAGCTGTTGTTCCTTCCGCAGTCGTCGCGCATAAGGCGCAGCGTCGGAGAACTCGCCAAATCGCTTCCGCCACTTTCCGATGGGGAGACCCTCATGGGGGCAGGGGAACTCCGTCCGACGCAGACCTTCGTCTCGATTCTCCAGAGCATGCCTGGAATGGAGTCCATTTGCCGCCAGCTCCCGCGCTACGGCAGCGGCCTAGGCTGGCGCGTGTCGCGCAAGGATGGCGAATTCCTCTTCGAAACGTCTGTCTCCACCACGGAGCTTTTGGCGTTCTCGATTATGGGGCGCATCGACCAGCGCCAAATCGGCAACATCCTGCTCGACCACATCATCGGCAACCAGAGGCAGGCGCAGTAGTTCAACAGCGCCTGTTGTCTCAGAGGTCGATTTTAGTAACGCCCTGTCCAAGCGCCAGCTTATTGCCGCGCCAGAGGAATGTTCCGTCCATGCCGTCAGGCAGCGCGACGGTGCCATTGACCTTGTCCGCATCGAAGGAAAGGTCTAGCACGACAATGCCGTGAGGCGTCGGCGTCTGCGAATGAATCTCCCGCAGGTGCGCCGGCTGCGGCTCTACGAGGACGCTCTTGTAATAGGGCGCGGCGCTTCGGACGCCGGCCACGCCCGTATGCAGATGCCAGAGCGGGTGCGACCCCCAGCCGTGGCAGTCGCTGCGCGAGTTGGTGTCCGGAACTTCAAGGATCGTCTTGCAGTGCCAGTCAAGGCAGTTCCGCCAGAAGTCTAGGCTTGAGAAGAAGAGGTCAGGGCGGTGGAACTTGAAGAAGGTCGCGAAGAGGTAGTGGCGGAAGTAGATGGAGCCGGGGGCCAATGGAACCTTCGGCTTGATAAGCGCCTCGAAGCAGCGCGCTGCCTCTTCGGGCGGCAGGACGTCGGCGAGGAGTGCGAGTGCCTGCGAGTGCTGTGAGAAGACGGTGTGCGCCTCGTCGCTTGCGATGAGGGCCTTGCCGGGGCACCAGAAGGTGGAGCGGATGGCGGCTCGCAGGTGGTCTGCGCGGTCGCGCCAATGTGCTGCCAGATGCTCCTCGCCCAGTGCCTCTGCGGAGCGGAGGCCCGAGAGAATCGCATGGAGGTATTCGAGGTTGATCTCAGCGTTTGGACGATCGCTGTCGCCGTCTGGCGGAACGCCATTAGGCCACCCTTCGACCCAATCGACGAAGTTCCATCCCGGAGTCCGGTCAAGCAGCCCATAGGAAGAAGTAAAAGCCTCCATGCCCATGAGAGTGTGGACAAGGCCGGGGAAGCGGGCGCGGACCGTAGCCTCGTCATCGTGGTTCCAGGCCAGGTCGCCCAGCATCATTGCCTGGCAGCAGGTGAAGGGCAGGGCCTCCTGGGTGCCGCGCGTGGGGCAGTTCATGGGCATCTGGCCGTTCTCGCGGCGGTCGGCATCGTAGAGCGCAATGGCGTTTCGGACGGCGCGGCGGCCAGTCTCGCCGAAGAGCGTGGCCACAAGATACTGGACTCGGCTGTCGCCGGGATACATCTGCTGCTCGTAGTATGGGCAGTCGAAGAACATTTCGTGCATGCACATCTGGAGCGAGCGCTCGCAGACTTCCTGCATGGCCTGAAGTGCCTTTGCGTCAGGTTGCAGTGGCGCCTCGAAAGATGCCTCCATTTTTGCAGGCAGGCGAGTTTCGACGATTGCGATGTCGTCGATGGTGAGAGGCTCGTCTGCGGTTTCAATGGTCAGCCGCACCCAGCGGCCGGCGCGCCACCATGGGGTGGTGAAGCGCGCGCCGGAGCGGCCGTCGGGAAGGAAGGTGTCGCCGAATGGCTTGGGCATGTCGAGGCCCTGCCAGGCGGCGCGGTCGCCTTTCTTGCCATCGGGGCCGGTAAGGCACTCGGCCCAGTCCCACTGGATGCGAGCGCCCTTGCCGCCGCTTGCAATCAGTTCGGGGTAGGCGCAGTAGTAGTTGTCTAGATCCCAGAAGAGGACGCGCCGCGTGCGAGGGGGAACCTGCAATCCCGTGAAGGGGGCATGGCAATCCGTTCCCTCTTTCACGCACCCGGGCTTCTTGCGCTCGTGGATCATGTCGGGGAGGGGCGTCGGGAAGAGCAGCCAGCCCTGGATGCGGAGTCCGGCCCAGGTGCTGACAGGACCGCGCACCACTGCGGCCTCCTCCCAGGAGCCGGGGTGTGGCTCCTCGTCCAGGATTGAAGCGCCGCGCACTTCGCACTGCGAGCCTACGCCGAAGGCGCCCGACTTGCCTTTGTCGGTCATTCTGGTGCCGGAGAGTGGCGCCACGATCCACTTGGCCTTGCCGGTGGTGAGGGCGTCGTCGTAGGCGTCGGAGGCTTTGAGGATGAAGCCACCGCGCACGGAAAGCTGCGCGAGGGGCGCGTGTTCGGCAATCTGCCAGCAGATGGCCTCGATGCGGTGGCTTCCCTGCGCAAGGCCGGAGATGCGCCAGCTGTGGTAGTGCCAGCGGTTGGGAAGACCGCGGTTTGGCCCGCGCCCAATCTCCTCTCCGTCGAGCAGGAGGATGAAGCGCTCGTCGGCGGAGACGTCGATGTCAAGCGCCTCGCCATCGGGCGCGGCTTCGAAGTCGCAGCGGAAGCGCAGGAAGATTTGCGTCTCCTTTGCCAGCGACTCTGGCGTCGGGCGGGTTTCGGCGAAGACGGCGCCGCCCCAGCGGTCGCAGCCCTTGCGCCAGATCCACGATGCCTCGTCGATTGGCTGCTGGGGCGTGATGTTCGTGTCGCCGCGCGTGTGGCGTTCGGTGCGGAAGATGCGTGAAATGTTCATTTGGTCCTTTTCAATTGCCTTTCAGATGCCAGACATTATGGCATATCGCCGGATATGAGGCAACATCTTCAATGGCGGAAACTGGTATAATCGACTGAGACATGGGAAGATTCCTGAAATTCGAGAACGTGACTTTCGCCTACGACGGTATGGAGCGCTCGTTGTTGGAAGGCGTGTCGGCCCACTTCCCGGAGGGGTGTTGGACGGGCGTAGTCGGCGCAAATGGCTGCGGAAAAACCACCTTCCTGCGCCTTGCGACTGGCGTCCTGGAGCCGCAGCGCGGCTCTGTCTCCTCGCTTGGCAGCGCCATTGCCGTCGAGCAGCGCACCGACTTCCCGCCAGCCGACTACGAGGACTTCATGGATGCGGTCGATTCCGAAGCCATCCTCTGGCGCGCTCGGCTGGGGATTGGCCCAGACCTTGCCGGACGTTGGGATACGCTCAGCCACGGCGAGCGAAAGCGCATCCAGATTGGCGCGGCCCTCTGGCGCAACCCCGGAGTCCTTGCGCTTGACGAGCCAACCAATCACCTTGACGCCCAGGCAAAGGACGCCCTCCTCAATGCCTTACGCTCCTTCCGCGGTGCTGGACTTGTCGTAAGCCACGACCGCGACTTCCTCGACGCCCTCTGCTCGCAGTGCGTCTTCATCTTCCCTCCAGCAGCCACAGTGCGGCCTGGCGGCGTTACGGACGGCGAGCGCGAGGACCGCCGGGAGCAGGAGTTCGCCCGCGAGCGCGACGAGCAGTCCCGCGGCGAGGCGCGTCGTCTGCGCGATTCCGCCCACAGGCAGTTCGAGGCCGCACAGCAGTTGGCCGCGAAGAACAAGGCCGCCCGCAATAGGAAAATCCCCGCCAACGACCACGACGGACGCGCCAAGCGCAACCTCGCCAAGCTTACCGGCAAGGACGCCTGGGCGGTGACGAAGTCTGCATCCCTGGCCAAGCGCGCCTCAAAGGCCGAGGCGGCGCGTTCGCGTCTCCATCCGCGCAAAGAATACGAGACGGGCTTCTGGCTGGACGGTTCCGAAGCCTCGTCGCGCAATGTCGTCCTTTCAGTCGAGGCAGGCGCCATTGGCATTGGCGGCGGCCGGACTCTGCGTTTTCCGGACCTTCGCGTGGCGCCGTCGGACCGCATTGCGCTCACTGGCCCGAACGGCATAGGCAAGACGACTCTCCTGCGCCACATCCTCAAGTTCGCAAATGTGCCGGAAGAAAAACTCCTTGTCGTCCCGCAGGAGATAACGGCGGAGGAGTCGGCGATAATCCTCGCAGAGGCGAAGGCCCTGCATGACGACATGCTCGGCCGTGTGATGACGAGCGTGAGCCGGCTCGGCTCGCGGCCGGGGCGCCTTCTCCAGAGCGATGTGCCAAGTCCTGGTGAGGTCCGCAAGCTGCTCTTGGCGCTTGGCGTAAACAGGGGCATCCATCTGCTGGTGATGGACGAGCCTACAAACCACCTTGACCTCTCGGGCATCGAGTGCCTGGAAGAGGCTCTTGCTGATTGCCCGTGCGCGATGATTGTCGTGAGCCACGACCGTCGCTTCCTCTCGCGTGTCGTGGAGAAGGAATGGCGCCTTGAAAAAGAAGGGCAGGGGAACGTTTCCCTACGTTGCCTCGAATTCGCCTAGGGCGCGGCCTCTGGAGGGGCCGCCTTACTTGTGCGGATCGACTGCCGGATGGAGATAGGCGGGTGTGGGGTCTCGGACGGCTGCCTCCGGGTGCGCGGCGAAGAATGCGGAGACGTCGCGTGCCGTGGGGAGCGCTTCGAAGATTTCCGGTGGCCGCTCCATGCGTTGCGCGAGGATGGCGCGGACGCGGTCGGCATCTGGCGATACGATGCGGGCGTCGGCGAACGCCTCCAGCGCAGTCGGCGCGGCATCGTATGGCACTAGGCGCGGAGGTGTCGGCGCGGCATCATCCATGATTGCAAGCCAGAGGCTGCCGCGCCGGGCGTCACCGACTACGGCGACGCGGCTGGCGTTGGCGCGGCTTGCCTCGGCGGCCGCCAGGGCCGACGATGACAGGACTCCATACACAGGCGTGTCCGAAGGCAGTGCCAGACCCTGCGCGGCGGCCAGCACCGCCCGGATGCCGGAGAACGATCCGGGGCCGGTGCCGATGACGATGGCGTCCAGTACCGCCGGAGCCAGACCGCACTCGTTCAGCGCGGCTACAAGTGTGGGGAACCACTCGGGCGAGCGTGGCGCCTTCTCGCGAAACTCGCTGAAGGCAATCTCCTCGTTGTCACGGACAACCGCGAATGTCCCTCGCGGCGTCGATCTGTCTATTGCAAGCACAGTCATGTCGCATCCCATACTACCACAACGCCGGAAAATCGCAAGGCGTGCGAAAAAACTTGATTTAATAATGTGGTCTCTGCTATAATAATTGCCTCATTTTACATGGGGGTGACTTGGTTTCGACGGGGCATGTCGGGACTTGGTTGCGCGCCGAGGATGTCGGTTGGCCTCGTTAAAAAACCGGCAAACACCTAAATGCGAACAATGATTTCGCCATGGCTGCCTAATTGAGTTTAGGCACCCTCGCTTAACCACCGACGCCTGCTGAGTGGGTACGCGCAATAGCAGGACTCGCCGCGGAGTCCGACGACCGAACGCCGCGAGCCCGGAAAAACCGGTCGCATGATGGCGGTCTTGCCTGCCCGCGGACGCCTCCTCCATCGAGATCAAAACACGGGACACGCGCGTAGATGCCAGGTTGAAACTGTTTCGGACGGGGGTTCGACTCCCCCCACCTCCATATCAACGAATAGGTTATAGGTTATAGGTTCTAGCGAATAGGTAAGCGGATGAAGAGTCAAATGAACCTATTCGTTGATAAGGAAACTATTCGTTATTCACTATAACCTATAACCTGCGTTCTCCAAACCAGAAAGGAACAAAGGAATGACCGAGTCCCTGATGTTGAAGAAGTCGAAATCCTTCGCCCTACGCATCGTTCGCCTCTACAAGTCCCTGCGCGAACGCAAGGAATCGGTCATCGCCAAACAGATGCTTCGCGCCGGCACCTCGATTGGCGCGAACATAGCCGAAAGCCGCTATGCCCAAAGCAAGGCGGATTTCGCCTCCAAGCTGCAAATTGCGCTCAAGGAGGCATCCGAGACCGAGTATTGGCTTGAACTCCTACGCGATGCCGATCTCATCGAGTCCGGTCCGGCCTTTGACTCGATTTGCGATGACTGCACCGAACTCCTCAAGATGCTGACCGCCAGCGTCAAGACATCGAAAGCAGATTCTTGACTCCCGCCTCTATTGCTGTTTATGCGAAGAAATGCTATAAAGTGTTCACTTTGTGGAGAGGCCTAACTTCGGCGCGTGAAAAAGTCACCGTCCGACGTTTGTCGCCTTATTTTACAGGGGTGATCGTCCAAAATGAAAGGGGCGTTCGAATCCCCCCACCTCCACCATTTTTTTATTCTCATTCGGCTAGCCGAGAAACACTGGCGAGCGGCAGGCGCGGACCCGTGGCGCGTCGGCGCTGGAGCGATAGTGTCCGTCTAGCGGGTAGCAGCCCGAGACGATGCCGTTGCGCGGGGCCGTGGTGCAGTCGCCGAAGGTGCGGCAGATGCGGCACTTCTCAAGCGGTCCGCCTTTGAGCGCGTCTGCGGGAAGGTCGGGATAAGACAGCACCATGCGCCCGTAGCCGGCGAAGTCGGTCAGCCCTTCGCGGACCAGTCTCTGTACCACATGCGGCAGATACTCCTGCAACGCCGTGAGGCCCGCCGAGACAAAGGCTATGTCGGGCATTGCCGCCTTTGCCTGCGCCACCACGCGTATCTGCCGATCAACGCCAACCATCGGGTCTTCGGGGGCGAGGTAGCCATCGGAAACGGGGAAGTAGGCGGGGCGTTGCGCGTGCGGCGCGTAGTAGGGGCTGGCGATGGTCGTGCAGACTATCTGAATTCCCAGTTCACGGCAGAGGCGCAGGAAGGCAAGAGGCTCGCGCAGTTCGGGGTCGGGTGCAAGGCCCGTGCCGTCGCCGCCAAAGGCCTGCGGGTAGTTGCCGGGACCGGCGACGTCCTTGATTTCCATTGGGCGGCCAATGCCGTCAGGCCCTTTCTCGAATGGGATCATGTCGAAGAGGGAAAAGCGCACGCCAATCTCAAGCCCCGGCGCCGCCTTGCGCACCGCCTCCACGCATTCGCGGAAGAATCGCGTGCGGTTCTCAAATGAGCCGCCGTAGGGGCCGGGGCGGTTGTGCGCACCTAGGAACTCGTAGGCGAGGTAGCCATGGGCGCACTTGACATCGACGAAGTCGAAGCCGCATCGCTGCGCCAGTGCGGCGGCGCGTCCAAAGGCGGCGACGATGGCGGGGATATCCGCATCGGCCACGACATTGGCGGCGGTGCAGCCGAACTTTTTGTCGAGAAGCGGGTTGGAGTAGGCGGTGACCGGCTCAAGCCGCGCGTCGTCGTGAGGGTGGCTGTAGCGGCCCGAATGGGTGAGCTGGAGGCCGACGAGAAGGTCGTCTGCGGTGCTGAAGCGCTCGGCGTGAGCGCGGCGCATCTCGGTGAGGAGGTCGGCCAATGCGGGGGCGGTCTCCTCGGTGAGCATCAGCTGGCGCGTGTTGCTGCGGCCGCTCTCCATGACGGCGCATGCCTCGCAGCCAAAGAGCAGTTTTGCGCCGCCCGTCGCGAAGCGCATCCAGCGCCTTCGCGTGTTCTCGCTGGGCGCGCCGTTGGGGAGGCAGTCCCAGCCCTCCATTGGCAGGACGCACCAGCGGTTGCCAATGACGCGGCCGCTGCGCAGTCGGAAGGGCTGCGCGAGGGGCGAGGTTGGCGCTGGGATTATGGCATCGTCGAGGTCAAATGTGGCGCCGATGGCACAGAGGTGCGCGCGAAAGGCCTCTGGGGTGCGGAAGGTCGCTGGTGATGGAAAGGAGGGCATGGGGGGAAGGAGCGGAGTTGTTTAGGGTGAAAAGATGCGGTCTTCGCGGTAGTCGCGCCAGACATTCTCGAACCAGTCATCGGGGTGGGGGATTGGGCGCACGGGGCGGAGTATGTGCGCGGCCAGTGCCCGCGCACCTCCACTTGCGGGTGCGATAGGGGCGGCCAGTGCCCGCGCACCTCCACTTGCGGGTGCGACAGGGGCGGCCAGTGCCCGCGCACCTCCACTATCGGGTGCGACAGGGGCGGACGGAGCCTGCGAATCAGGATGGGGGATGAGTTCGGTTTCGAGAACCGTGTCCTTAGTGATGGGGTTCTGCTCGGCGAAGAGGCAGGCTTCGAGATAGGCTACGCTGGCGAGGCAGAGCGACTCCGTGCGCAGGGCCTCGGCG
>JAEEGL016681580.1_pt1 | contig 63235 bp, 58 predicted proteins | sample 9134231 | NCBI WGS metagenome assembly JAEEGL01 (sample SAMN16246548, study PRJNA631951) | gut metagenome | biome: gut microbiome; feature: rumen; material: fiber-attached | host: Bos | place: Iran: Karaj | collected 2018-10
CTTGTACACCATATCGCGACGCTGCTGGAAGATGTTGCGCATGTCGATGATATCCTTGCTGGTCTTGGGGTCCATGAGCATAGCGCAGACGGTGGCCTTCTGGGCGATGGAGCAGGTGGCACTGGTCACTGGGCCCTGCAGCTTGTTGGCGGCCTTGGCAGTGACGGTGGGGGCGGCAAGGAAGCCGATACGCCAGCCGGTCATGGCGAAGCCCTTGGCAACGCCGTTGACGGTGATGACGCGCTCCTTCACCTCGGGGAACTGGGCGATGCGCTCGTGTTTGCCCACGAAGTTGATGTGCTCATAGATCTCGTCGGCCATGACGAAGAGGTTCTCATGGCGAGCCACTACCTCGGCGATACCTTTCAGCTCTTCCTTGGTGTAGAGCATGCCGGTGGGGTTGCTGGGGCTGGAGAACATGATAAGCTTGGTGCGGGGGGTGATGGCGGCCTCGAGTTGCTCAGGAGTCACCTTGAAGTCGTTCTCAAGTTTGGTCTTCACAAAGACGCACTTGCCCTCGGCGAGGCGGACGAACTCCTTGTAGGAGACCCAGAAGGGGGTGGGGATGATGACCTCGTCGCCGGGGTTGATGAGGCACTGCACCACCTGGAAGAGGCTCTGCTTGGCACCGGTGCTGACGACAATCTGCTCGGGCTTGTACTCGAGGCCGTTGTCACGTTTCAGCTTGGTGCAGATGGCCTCCTTGAGGTCGGCATAGCCAGGCACAGGGGGATAGTGGGTGAAGTTGTCATCGATAGCCTTCTTGGCGGCTTCCTTCACCACCTCGGGGGTGTTGAAGTCGGGCTCGCCGATACTGAGGCTTATGACGTCTTTGCCCTGGGCTTTCAGCTCGCGGGCTTTGGCGGTCATGGCGAGAGTCTCGCTCTCGGCCATATTGAGAATTCTATTGGACAGGATTTCCATGATAAATATTGTGTTAATGTGTAAATACGTAAATGTGTCAGCTCTTCTTTTTGCGGAAGGTGAAGAAATTGTTTGCCATGAAGTTCCATACCATCACAATGGCTGTGGCAATGATCTTGGCAACCCAGAAGTCCCAGTCAAGCGTAGTGTTGACGAAACGTGGGACAATGCTAACGTCTTTCAGCAGGAATACAATGAGCGAGTTGAGTCCCAAGCCTATGAGGGAAACAAAGAAGAACTTGGCGTACTCGACACCGACATCTTTGGACTTGCTCTTCCACGTCCAAATACGGTTGAGGTAATAATTGCTTGTGGCGGCGAGAGTGAAGCCGATGGCGTTAGCAAGAAGTTCCGGTATGCCGAGGATGCCTTTGCAGAAAGCCGTCAGACCGAAGTCTATAACTGCGCCGGAGGCACCGACCACGCCGAACTTCAGGAACTTGAGTATGAGAGGACGCAGTTCCATTGCTTAGAACTGTTTCTCAGCCTCTGTATGGATGATACCGGTCTTGCGCACCTTTTGACGCTTGCTACCCTTCGCCTTGCTGATGCGGGGCTTCGGCTTGGCAACACGCGGAATGTATTGTATGTCGCCGTCGCCATTGATCTCCAACCCATAGATCTTGCGGGTAGAGAGATTGCATTTAACGTGCCAGAAGTGGCCACACCCGCCACGGGTGAGGAGCACGTCGCTGGCCAGTTTCTCATTGGTGAGGGTGTCATCCCACAGGAAATTGGCCCACACGATATGGTCGCCACGGTCGTTGGTGAAGCCAACATACTGGCGACGGTACATACGCATGTGCTCGTCGATAATTGGACAGTCGCCACCCTGGTTGTAGTGGTCCTGGTTGAGATATGCTATTCTCTTTTGTATCAGCCGTTCGGTCTCGGCTATTTCGGCATCGGTAGGAGTGAAGCGGCCATCCTGGTTCTCGACGGTGAAGTCGACCTCCCAGTCCTGGTGGAACGACCATCCGTGATAGTTGTTGCCCCACACCTCGGCGACCTTCCACGTCTCCACCGGCTCTATATATTCCTGTGCACTGGCTGTAAGGCCGAAAAGGGCTGCCACAAGTGCAAAAACAATCGTCTTTTTCATCCTCTTTTCTATTGGTTTTAAAATGCAAAGATACTCATATTTCGGCATCTGGACAAATTTTTTTTCTATATTGCAAAAAAGTAGTATATTTGCACTTTGAAATCAATAACGCAAAGAACAAAAAAAAAGTATACAATTATGAAGAAATTTGTCACTATTAAAGAAGCCGCCGACCTCATTCACGACGGCATGACCGTAATGGTTGGTGGTTTCCTCGGCGTGGGCAACCCCATCGCTCTCATCGACGAGCTCGTGGCCCGCAACGTGAAAGACCTCACCATCATCTGCAACGATACCGCATATCCCGAAGTCGGCGTGGGCAAACTCATCACCAACCATCAGGTGAAAGCCCTCATCGCCACCCACATCGGCACCAACAACAACACCATCGACCAGATGAACGCCGGTACCCTGAAGGTCACCCTGCAGCCCCAGGGCACCCTCGCCGAGCAGATCCGCGCCGCCGGCGCCGGACTCGGCGGTGTACTCACCCAGACCGGCCTCGGCACCGTCGTCGAGAACGGCAAGCAGAAAATCACCATCGACGGCAAAGAATACCTCCTTGAGAAACCCGTCCGTGCCGACGTCGCCATCATCGGCGCCAACATCGCCGACGAGGCAGGCAACCTGGTCTACAAGGGCACCAGCCAGAACTTCAGCCCCATGATGGCCACCGCCGCCGACACCGTTATCGTCGAACCGCAGGAGATTGTCCCTGCAGGTGCCATTGCACCCGAGACCGTCAAGACCCCCGGTATCTTCGTCGACTACGTCATCAAGAAATAATATCGTCATGCTAACCACTACAGCGGAGCCACCATCACGCATGTGCGGCTCCGCTGCTATTTGAGCAGACAACCCAAGCCATTCACAACCAGCAACCACCAATGGAGATCAAACCCTACCGCCACGAGGTGAAATACTACGAATGCGACCGTATGGGCATCACCCACCACAGCAACTACATACGCTTCATGGAAGAAGCACGCGTAGACTGGATGGACCAGTTGGGCTACGGCTTCGACCGTATGGAGGCCGAAGGCGTGGTGTCGCCGGTGGTAGGCGTGGACTGCCGCTATCGCCAGTCCACCACCTTCAAGGACGTAATCGAGATAACCGTCGGTGTGGCAGAGACAACCCCACTGAAAATCACCTTCAACTACACCATGACCAGCGGTGGCCGCATCGTATGCACCGCCACAAGCACCCACTGCTTCCTCGAGAACGGACGTCCGGTATCGCTTGCCACACGCTTCCCTGAACTCTACTCCCTGGTATACAGTAATATGCAAACACAGAAATGAGTGCAGGAATTGATTGGCGGCATCGTCTGGCTACTTGACAAATAAACCAATATTGACAGAAAAAGACTCTAACGTATAAACAATTAAAAACCACAAATCATGGCAGTTAAATCAATGCTCCGCGTCCGCATGAGCGCCAAGGACGCCCACTACGGTGGAAACCTCGTCGACGGCGCCCACATGCTCCACCTCTTTGGCGACGTGGCCACCGAGCTCCTCATCATCCAGGACGGCGACGAAGGCCTCTTCTGCGCCTACGACATGGTCGAGTTCAAAGCCCCCGTCTACGCCGGCGACTATATTGAAGCCTACGGCGAAATTACCCATGTCGGCAACACCAGCCGCAAGATGAGCTTCGAGGCCTACAAGGTCATCAAGACCCGCCCCGACATCAGCGACAGCGCCGCCGATGTGCTCGAGGAGAAAATCCTCGTCTGCCGCGCCAGTGGCACCTGCGTCACTCCCAAGGACTGCCAGCGCAAGAACAAATAATTACAGTCGGAAACGACCGAAAAAAGCCCCTGCACAAGGCTGTGCAGGGGCTTTTTCTATTCTGCATGATACTGCAGCAGGCCTTCCAAGGGGTCGGCCAACACGGCGCCGACCTCCAGGCCATAATCGCTCAATGTCTTCCTAAGTGTTGATTCTATGGCTTTTGCAAAACCGCCGACAACCCCGATGCGACAACAATGAGACCGGCATATCAAACCGCCAAGCTGCTCGCTATGCCACTGATCTACCACCCACCAAATTTTATTCTCACGCTCCATCAAATCCAGATGGTCGGTGGCGAAACGGGCCAGCGAAGCAAGAAAACGGTTGGCGTTGGGTTGATGGTACAGATGATCCATCCATTCGCTGTACGAATATGGGTAAGTCTCATGGAACAAGCTCCTTATATCATCGGGCATACGGCCACTGAGATAATCTTTCAGCAACATGCGACCCATGTGGTTGGCCGATCCTTCGTCGCCGAGCACGTAGCCCAGACTGGGGTTGGTGAGAGCCACATCACGCCCGTCGAAGTAGCAGGCATTGCTGCCTGTGCCCAATATACCCACCAGCGACGGCTGCCCGGCACTTACGGCGCGGCAGGCGCCCAGCAGGTCAGTCTCGACACAGACTTCACTCGCACCGAAGCCGTCGGCCAGCAACCGCTGCACACGCTGCCTCTGCACCTCGCTACCGCAGCCAGCGCCGTAGAAGAAGAGCCGTATGCCTGAAGCAGGAAGATGGAATTGTCGACGCACCGTGTCGCAAGCCTGCAGGAACTGCCCGTCGGTGGTGAAATGGGGGTTCAAACCCTCGGTAACCACCTTGTTTTCAGCGCCCACAACCGCCCAGGCGGTTTTAGTGCTGCCACTGTCGGCTACCAATATCATATAATGCCGATAATCTCGTTGATATCCTTGACTCCATGACTCTTACACCAGGTCTCCATGCCGTCGATGATCTTGACGGTGACAGCGGGGTCGATGAAGTTGGCGGTACCCACCTCGATGGCCGTGGCTCCGGCCATAAGGAACTCGATAGCGTCCTCGGCGGTACAGATGCCACCCAGACCCACCACAGGTATCTTCACAGCATGGGCCACCTGCCACACCATGCGCACAGCCACAGGCTTCACGGCGGGGCCGCTCAGACCACCTGTGACATTGGCCATGAAGGGTCGACGGCGCTCGATGTCGATGGCCATACCCAACAGGGTGTTGATGAGCGAAACGCTGTCGGCACCGGCACCCTCGACAGCCTTGGCTATCTCGGCAATACTGGTGACGTTGGGCGAAAGCTTTACTATCAACGTCTTATGGTACACCTTGCGCACAGCGGCGACCACCTGGGCCGCCATGTCGGGACTGGTGCCGAACCCCATGCCGCCGCATTTGACGTTGGGACAACTGATGTTGAGTTCGATGGCCGGGACACGCTCCAAAGCATCGATCTGCTCGGCCACAGAGCAATATTCCTCGATAGAGGAGCCACTGACGTTGACAATGATATTGGTGTCCAAGTGCTTGATTCTATGATACACCTCGGTGCAGAATTTCTCCACACCACCGTTCTGCAGACCTACGGAGTTGAGCATGCCCGAAGGGGTCTCGACCATGCGTGGGTAGGGGTTGCCCTCGCGATGGGTGCCGGTGGTACCCTTGACGACGAAGCCACCAAGACGGTTGAGGTCGATGAAATCGGCGAACTCCTCGCCGTAGCCGAAGGTGCCGCTGGCGGTCATCACGGGGTTCTTCAGGCTGAGATTGTGTATATTGACGTTTAGCATTGGTACCACTTTTTAAGGTTGGATATATCGAATACCGGGCCCTCCTTGCACACACAGCGGTGACCCTGGTCGGTTTCGGTGACGCAGCAGAGGCAGGCTCCAAGGCCGCAGGCCATCATATTCTCCAGACTCACCTCGCAGCGAATGCCACGCTGGGCAGCACTGCGGGCCACGGCTTTCATCATAGGCGTGGGACCGCAGGTATATATCATATCATATTCGGCACCAAAGGCGGGATGCTCCACCACCAAGCCGCGGTGGCCCAGCGAGCCGTCGTCGGTGGCTATGCATACCTCACCGTATGGCAGGAACTCATCCCTGGCCGGTATCAGCGACGCCGTGCGCCCGCCGAGCAAAATTGTCGGCCTGAGCCCTTGGGACGAGAGCACCTTCGACAGGTGGAGCAACGGCGCGATGCCTGCTCCGCCACCCACCAGAAGCACCTTCGAGGCATCAATATCGGTGGTGAAACCATGGCCCAAAGGATAGACAAGATTCAGCTTCTCGCCCTCGACCATCTCTGCCAAACGCCGGGTGCCGCGACCCACTATCTGTATGAGCAGCGTCATAGTGCCGGCCGCGGGGTCGACATCGTGGACCGAGATAGGCCTACGAAGCATCACCTCGCGCACCCCCGGCACCTCCACCTCGACAAACTGGCCAGGCACCACGGGCAGCATCGTGCCGCCATGGCGCAATGTAAGACTGAAATAATGGTCGCCCATCTGACGGCGTCCGACGATGGTGAAATCGTGGACCTCTTTCCGCCCTTCGGCGACGGGTAAAACGTGTCTCTCTTCCATAAAAGAATGCATAATCGAATTCAACTGCAAAGATACAAAAAAAAGAACGTCCGAAAAAAAAATTTTTGCAATTTTCGCCCCGTTTCCCCGGCTCCATAACCGCCTATAGGTCAACCAAAACAAGGGAACAACTCCTTCTTTTCTCCTACACTTCTCCTTATGATATACGAATGCCATACACAATAAAATCACCCCCTCTCCGTTACAACACTGAACGCCGTCGGAGATGGTACGGCGAAAATATTTTGATGACATAAACATGATATAGCCATGGGAAAACAGACATCCGGAATACTCGGCCCCTTCTCGGGGCGGCTCGGCACGGCGGTGGGATACATGTGGAAGCAGCGGGCCTGCGTGCGTTCATACCGCCCGCACATCAACTTCCCCAACACCCCGCTGCAACAACAGCAGCACGACTGGTTCATAGCCATGGTGCGTTTTGCCGCCACAGCCAATCCGGCACTGAAGCTGGGGTTCCGACACCTCTCGTTCGACGCCAGCATGACCGAAGGGAACTATTTTGTCATGCGGAACAAACAGCATTTCCACACGGAAGAGGGCGCGGTGACGGTAGACTATGACAAGTTGCAGATTGCCGCCGGACCCGCCGTCGACGTGTATTTCAAGTCGCCGCGCTTCGAGCCTAACGAAACCGTATGCGTCGAATTCGACAAAAACAATTTCTCGATGCGCTCCTCGAGCGAGGACAAGGTGTATATCTATGTCTATTCCCCGGCAATGGCCAAAGGCATCCTCTCGGCACCGGTGGCCCGACGCACCAAACGGCTCAGTATCAGCCTGCCCCAGGAATGGAGCGGCACCGAGGTGCATATATACGGCTTTGTGGTGGACCGCGACGGCCGAGCCTCAAACTCGACCTACATCGGTGTGGGGCGGGTGAACCACTATGAGGACCGAGGGCGCTACATACCGCTCGACAACAACTGGCAGGAGTTTGTAGACCTGGCCAAGGAAACCAACGATTCGGCCGACAGTGGCGACAATGTTTCCGGCTCTGTATCCACGCAACCCCAACATACCCCGACGGCGGCAGCGGATCCGCCCGGCATCCCATAACCTCAAAACGCCATCCAAACAATTGCAAATTCCGACCCGACAAGCCCTCCAAGGGCTCGCCGGACAAGGGGTCTATGTACATTATAAGCCATCGTATATTCAGCCGCATATATCTGTATATATGATATATAGCCTCGGCAAGCGGTATTGCAGGCATATTTTTTTTTGCCATATTGGAAAAAAGTAGTATTTTTGCAAACTCAAATTCGCCGGGAAACGGCTGTAATTTGTTGACTCAGTAGCTCAGTAGGTAGAGCACAACACTTTTAATGTTGGGGTCCTGGGTTCGAGCCCCAGCTGGGTCACCACAACAAAGTCAGAACAAGACTGACTCAGTAGCTCAGCAGGTAGAGCACAACACTTTTAATGTTGGGGTCCTGGGTTCGAGCCCCAGCTGGGTCACAGAATTAAAAAAAGAGCCGGACACTGAGTTCCGGTTTTTTTGTATGAAACTGAAGGGTATAGTGCTGATAGCATGGTGTCTGGCAATGATTGCAGGTACCAACGGCGTCATCGCGCAAGGCAGCGAGGAGCAGCTGGCAGCACACTTTTTCACAAACGGTGAATACGCCCAGGCGGCCCAACTGTATGAGGGTCTTTACCGCAAGACATCCAACAAATATTACTATCAGCAACTCTACACCTCGTACCTGCAGCTGGAGCAGTATCGTGATGCTGCAAAGCTGGTGGAGAGGCGCATAAAAAGCAATCCGGCCGACCTATACCTCTATGTCGACCAAGGCAACGTGTTCCTGAAACAGGGTCAAGACAAGAAAGCCGCCAAATGTTTCGACAATGCAATAGAGCGAATAACCAACAACCTGCAGCCAATCCCCGACCTTGCGCAAGCATTCTCCAAAATAGGACGCCACGACTATGCCGTCCGCACCTACACCACGGTGCGACAAAAGAGCAAGAACGAATACCTTTATTTGAACGAATTGGTGGGTGTGTATCAGCAAATGGGCGACTATGAGGCCATGACGCTCGAGTACTTCAACCTGCTCGATCACCAGCCCGGCATGATGAAATCGGTGCAGATATCGATGCAGCGGGCTTTGATGGAGGCCCCCGACAGCCGCCTGGCCGACGGAGTGCGCAGCGCACTGGCGAGCCGGCTGCAGGAACACCCCGAAAGCAAGACCTATCTCGAAATGATGATATGGTTCTCGCTACAGCAGAACGACTTCCGCTTCGCGTTGGAACAGGCCGAGGCCGTCGACGCCCGCTTTCCGGACCAAGGCGACGAACAGGTGATGCGGGTGGCCAAGGTGGCACAGAACAACGGAGCCCTCGACGTGGCGGCCGACGGATACCGCCACCTGCAACGCAAAGGACGAGAGAACCGATTCTACCACGACAGCCGCGTTGGCGAACTGGAGGTGGAATTTGCACGTATAAACCACAACTACACTCTCGACAGCAAAAGCCTCGCCCAACTGAAACAGAAGTACCTGTCGGCTTTTGAAGAGCTGGGCAAGAACGAGAGCACCATTACCCTCATGCGCAACTATGCCACCCTGATGGCCTACCACGGTGGCGATGTGCAGGAGGCCGTGAACACCCTCGACGATGTGCTGGAGATACCACGCATAAAGGCCGCGGTACGCGACGAGGTGAAATTGGAACTCGGCGACCTGCTGCTCTTTGCCGGACAAATATGGGACGCTTCGCTGCTATATATGCAGGTGGAGAAAGCAAACAAAAACGACCTGCTCGGTGCAATGGGCAAATTCCGCAACGCCAAACTGTCGTACTACAACCACGACTTCGAATGGGCCGCCTCGCAACTCAAAGTGCTGCGGGCCTCGACAAGCAAACTTGTGGCAAACGACGCTATGGAACTGTCACTGCTCATCTCTGACAACATGGAGGACGACAGTACATATAGCATGCTCGAACTCTTTGCCGACGCCGACCTTCTGCTCTACCGCAACATGCTCGACTCGGCCTGGGACGGTTTCGACGCCGTTTCGAAAGCAGTCCTCTCCCACCCCCTCTTCGACGAGATACTGATGCGCAAAGCACAGATACGCGCCAAACAGGGGCGCTACGGCGAAGCCGACAGCCTGCTGCAACGACTTGTCGACTTCTACCCATACGACATCACAGCCGACGACGCACTGATGATGCAGGCGGAACTCAACGAAGAAAAACTGGACAACCCCGCGAAAGCTCAGCAATGCTACGAAAAAATACTCATCGACTACCCGTCGAGTCTTTTTGTAGAGCAAGCCAGAAAACGATATAACATACTGAAAGCAAGATGACAGAAGTAAAGGCAAAGAAGTTTTTAGGGCAACATTTCCTCACCGATGAGAACATTGCACGCCGCATTGTGGAGAGCCTGTCACCGGATTCGCACCACGTGCTGGAGATAGGTCCCGGCATGGGTGTATTGACCAAATACCTGATAGAAAGAGATAATACCGACTTTCGAGTGGTAGAAATCGACCGCGAATCGGTAGCATACCTGCACGACCACTACCCCACCCTCACCGTGATTGAGGGTGATTTCCTGAAAATAGACCTAAGCACCTTGTTCCAAGAGCGCTACTCTATTATAGGCAACTTCCCGTACAACATATCTTCTCAGATACTTTTCAAGGTTTTCGACAACCGCAACCAGGTGCCGGAGGTGGTGGGCATGTTTCAGAAAGAGGTGGCAGAACGGGTGGCGGCGGGTCCCGGAAGCAAGACTTATGGCATACTGTCGGTCCTGCTCTCGGCATTTTACAACATAGAATACCTTTTCACGGTCAACGAAAATGTTTTCAACCCTCCACCCAAAGTGAAATCGGCCGTCATACGCCTTGTGCGTAACGACATACAGGGACTGGAGTGCGACGAGAATTTGTTTGTAAAGGTGGTCAAGGCTGGCTTCAACCAACGTCGTAAAACGCTTAGGAATGCATTGCGACAGGTCGGCCTACCGCTCGACGGCATCTCCGAAAATCTTCTCTCCAAGCGCGCCGAACAGTTGCCGGTAGGGGACTTCATTTCCATAACAAAAGCACTTCAACAATGTCTGTAATAGCATTTATTGTAATAGCCATCTCTTTTGGAATCAGCACCATGCTTGTATTCCAACGCTGTGCTGCCGCACAACCTATAAGGTTATCTGCCGGTCTGGCGGCAACAATCGCCACTGCAGGTACACACATAGCCTTGTTTGCCGTTGGTATACTGGTCGGAAATCTGCTCCAGATAGAGAGCCCCGAGACTCCGGGCCTGTTTGCAAAACAGAACGCCTACATTGCGCTTGGCCTGTTTCTTGCCGTGATAATAAAGATGCTGCTTCCATATTTGCGCCACAATCCACAGCTACCGGTATTCAATATTGGCACCTGGAGCGGCATATTGGCTTTGGCTTTGGCAACAGGGATCAATCTGCTGTTGGCCGGCATCGGCTGCGGTTTCGTCACCTCACCGACAGGACACTGGCACAGGATTGTATGGCCACTGCTCGTGAGTACGGTATTACTTGGCTACTGGGGAATAATGTTGGGCCGTCAGAAAGTGAAACTGCGTCCTCGCATCTGGATGATGATCGCCTCGACCCTACTGCTTGGTGTGGCTATTGCAGCAGTGGTCAACGCATGAAACAGCCCTAATCTTTGTAAATACGCATCAGACATTCTCCACAGTCGAACTCCAGACGGAAGCGACGCCCATTGTTGTGCAACACGAGCTTATCAGTAGGGGCGATGCCGAATGGGTTCTTCTCTCCGCCTCCACCCCCACCTTTAAGACAACATCCAAGTTCATAGCGTAGACAATACTTGGTTGTCATCAGTGCCTTGCCGTCATAATCGAGGGTCTGCTCCAAACCGCGTTCTATCTCACATGCTCCATGACGTTTATAGAATTGCTCAGACCTGCTGTTGACGATATTTGCCCGGTAGTCGAGCTTTTGCTTCCATTCCGATATATCAGTAGCGACATACGGCTTGTCTTTCGGGTGGAAATGCTTAATTCTATGCTTTGTAAGAGCATCCACAGCATCTCTGCGTAGCTTATTGAGTACCGATGTCGGCAGAAACCAGCGGCCATTTGTGACATCCGAACACTCCGTCACAACAAAAGGGGTATCTCCCATTCGGCTCAACTGTTTTACTATCTGTTGACAGTTGCGCTCTGCATCCCTGGCCTCTTCTGCCATAAAAGGCAATGTACATTCTACCGTGCAACCATCTTCATCCACAAGAGTGACATAAAAAGAACAACCATCCCCATTAAATATAACGTGCAAATCAATACGTCGCTCGGCACTTTTGCCCTGGAGAGCCTTCTCAAATGCATGGTCATGGTTGCGCCATACCATGGTACCGATCTTGATATCAGGCATATTATTAGGTACGACACGCTGACCGTCAACTTTGTTAACCAAAAAGCCCTGCATCCGACCGTCTGCGTCAATATAGCACAATCCGTCCCCTGTGTTAAAAACAATATCACCTTTTATAGTAAGACTGTCGTGCCCAATGGCGGACACCTTTCCAACCTTTTTCCCGAGAGCTTTTGGAGTCTCTATGTTTGCCATTTTTTGTCTACCCAATAGAAAGTAGTCGGTATAGCCCCGGTTGAATGTTCGCTCGACATCAGGCGTAAAATAGTATGTACATCTGCCAGAAGAAGAACGGCTACCACCATCCATTATGTCATCGAGCAACTTGCGGTAATAGGCCGTAATGTTCTTAACATACCCGATATCTTTCAACCGGCCTTCAATCTTGAACGATGTGATACCAGCATCAACCATGTTACCAATGTGTTGACTCGCATTGAAATCTCTCAAGGAAAGCAGGTGCCTATCCTTCAATACAGCACGGTCCAACCCGCCGGTGAGGGTGTTTTGGGCATACAAATCATACGACGACCTACATGGTTGCGAACAGCATCCACGATTGCCACTACGACCTGCAAGATACTGACTCATATAGCACTGTCCACTATAGCTTACACAAAGAGCTCCATGTATGAATGCTTCCAGATCAACTTTGGTCGATTTACTTATTTCACGCATCTGGGCAATAGAGGTCTCTCGGGCAAGGATTACGCGGCTGAAACCGACTGATTCCATAAACTTTACGCGCTCCATAGTGGAATTATGGCACTGCGTACTTGCATGGAGTTCTATCGGAGGCAGATCGCACTCCAACAAACCAAGGTCCTGAATAATAAGTGCATCGACACCAATATTGTACAATTGGTTTATCATTCGTACGGCATCGTCAATTTCATCATCGAACAAGAGTGTATTCACTGTGGTAAACACCTTGGCTCCAAATAGATGAGCATAACCCACAAGCTCTTCTATATCAGCCATGCTGTTGGTGGCGGCGGCACGCGCACCGAATGCCGGTGCACCGATGTACAAAGCATCGGCACCATGATTTATTGCCTCTCGTCCAAATTCGAGGTTTTTTGCAGGGGAGAGCAATTCCAAATTCATGCAATAAATAACGTGCAACATCGTTATTTATTGCATGTTTAAACAAAGCAAAATACTATTTGGAGGCCTACGGTCATTGGACCGCGAATTAAAAAACAGCAGCTGGCAAAATGCACACTACACCATCTTGCTGGACGAAAATACCTTCCAACACTGCCTCCCAATGCTCATTTCAAGCATCGATGCACTGCAAAAAGCAGAATTCATAGAAGTTCCAACAGGGGAAAACTGCAAGTGCCTGGAGGTGGCAGCACAAGTATGGCAAACCTTATTGGATGGGGGAAACGGCCGAAACGACGTAATAATAAACCTTGGCGGCGGCACCGTATGCGACCTTGGCGGCTTTGTCGCCGCGACATACAAACGTGGCATTCGCTACATAAATATCCCCACCACCCTACTGGCAATGACCGATGCAGCCATCGGAGGCAAAACAGCCGTCGATTTCGGCGGTGTAAAAAACAGCATCGGATATTTTTATCCTGCCACCATGACCGTTATAGAACACATGTTCTTAGACACTTTGCCGTCAAATGAAATGCAAAATGGCATAATGGAAATGGTAAAAACTGCGGCGGTATCTGACCCATGTCTCTATCAACAACTGATTTCATTACCTGATACCAGCCACCTAAACCACAACAACATAACTGCCATTACCAAAATAAAAGCAAAGATAACAAAAGCCGACCCCTACGACCATAGCATCAGGAAGATACTTAATTTTGGCCACACCTTTGGTCATGCTATCGAAATACACTCCCAACTACCTCATGGCCTCAGTGTCGGTATCGGAATGCAGGTTGCAATGTATTTGTCTGTAAAGAAGCTTCGGATGTCAGAGGAGATATATCTATCATATTCCAAATGGCTTAAATCACAAACAAAAATACCCAAGTACACACTGAAAGATATTGAGGCGATGCTGCCACTCATACATCAAGACAAAAAAAACACAGGGGAAAATATCCATTGTGTATTGCTAAGCGAACCCGGGGCCGCCGTGATAGATATCAACGTCTCGGACAATGAAATCCGTGACGCCATGCTTAAACTGGGACGATAATCTGCTCTGTCGTGCGGCTGCGCTGTTCCAAAAGTATTGGCCGACCTGCAACAATGCTATCTATTACCTGCTGCGTATAATAGCGGATAGTGACAAGTTGAAGATTTTCGTTATAACGAACAAGGAACATGCTTCTTAACTCCTCTATGAGTGGCTTGACAAGCTGAGGATTATTGTCAATACAAATAGAGAAACTCAGCGCAGAGTTTTGCATCAGGTTCACACGTATTCCTATTTTGCTCAAGATACCAAAGATTACCTGCAAATTGTCTTCAGCAATGAAAGAATAGTCTCTCGGAAGTATAGAAAGAAGTATTTGGTTGTTTTTAAAGATATAAAGCGGCGTTTCCGGACTTATTGTACGGAAATTGCCAACAACAGTCCCCTCACTATCCGGAGTAACAAAAGAGCGAATATATAGAGGAATGCCCTTGTTTTGGATTGGTTTCACTGTCTTTGGATGGATGACCGAAGCACCATAATACGCCTGTTCTATCGCCTCGTTATATGGTATCTGGCTTATCTTAACCGTGTCTTTGAAAAACTTCGGATCGGCATTGAGGAAACCAGGTACATCCTTCCATATTGTCACACTCTCTGCATCAAGGCAGTATGCCAGAATTGAAGCAGAATAGTCCGACCCTTCACGCCCCAATGTTGTTGTGCTGTGGGAGACGCCACAAGAGCCCAAAAAACCCTGCGTTACAACAACCTGGTTCTCATTAATTCTATTCAGAAGCTTTCCACACTCAATGCGGGTCAAATCCCAGTCAACACGCCCCTCTCGATAATGGCCATCCGTACAGATAAACTGCCGGGCATCCTCCCACAATGCTTTTATTCCAAGATGATTGAGATATTCTGCAACTATGGTAGTAGATATCAACTCACCGAAAGAGACAACCTGATCGTAGTTGTAATTGTATTGCTCGACACAGGGACTCAAAGAAACAACAGTCTGATCAAGCTTTTGAAGCAGGTGGAGAACACTGTCGACGACACCTCCGTTTTCTGAAAACAGAGACCTTACAATACCGAGGTGGTAGTCTTCGAGTTGCTGGCGTAATTCCATTGCCGTCGATACGTCTGTGCTCCCTGGGACAAGCTTCTCCAACAAATTGGTTGTTTTACCCATAGCGGACACGACAACCACCAATGGCGTTGCATCTAAATGTTTTTGCACGATCCGCGCCATATTGCGCACTGCATCGGCGCTATTCACCGAAGCACCACCAAACTTGAATACCTTCATGCCAATTCCCTTTCCATATCACGTCGAGAATCTTTTGCCTTTATACTCTCGCGTTTGTCATAATGATGCTTACCCTTGGCCAAAGCAATGGTTAGTTTTGCATAACCCTTTGGGTTGACATAAAGCAATTCCGGAACGATAGTAAACCCACGTTCCTTGATTTTGTTCTGCAATTTGCGCAGTTCACGCCTATTCAACAGCAACTTGCGGTCTCGTTTGGCTTGATGACCCCAGTAACTGCCAAACTTATATTCTGAAATGTGCATATCTCGCACAAAAAGCTCATTGCCAACAAAGGTGCACCAAGCGTCGTTGAGATTGGCTTTCCCCTCGCGTATACTCTTAATCTCGCTACCCATCAAAACCAATCCTGCCGTGTATTCATCGAGCAGAAAATACTCGTATGCCGCACGTTTGTTTTTAATCTCTATAATGTTTTTTTCTTCCATAGTTGTACACTTAACGCGAAAAGAACTGCTTTATTGTATTCCAAAACCCAGCTTCGTAACACTACTGGCCCACCAGACCATGCCCCCCAACAGAATAATGGTCCTTTATCTGATCCAACACCGATTCTGTTTCAGCGAGAGAATCTGTACTTACAAGAGCCAAACGATATGGTTTGAAATTATACAGACCTTTGAAATACGAGCCATAGTGTTTGCGCATTTCAAATATTGCAGTACGCTCACCCTTGAACTCAACGGACATCCGCAAATGCCTACGGCAGACATCGACCCGCTCGGACACAGAAATCTCACACACCTGTTCCCCGTGAAACAACTGCTGGCACTGCTTGAAAATCCATGGGTTACCTATTGCACCTCGGCCAATTAGTATGCCATCCACACCGTAACTTCTCTTACTTTCAACAGCTTGAGCAGCCGTCACAATGTCCCCATTGCCCAATATGGGAATATGAATTCTCGGGTTGTTCTTCACCTGACCAATAAGCGACCAGTCGGCAGTGCCGCTATACATCTGAGTCTTAGTGCGTCCGTGAATACTCAAGGCAGAAATACCGGTATCTTGAAGCGCCTCGGCGAAGTCCGTAACCTTCATAGAATCCGCACTGTAGCCCAATCTTGTCTTCACTGTGACAGGTAAATTGGCTCGTTTTACTATATTTGCTGTGATTCCAAGCATCTTAGGTATATCCTGAAGGATGCCGGAGCCCGCTCCCTTGCCAGCCACTTTTCGCACCGGACATCCCCAATTGATATCTATGAAATCAGGTTCCACTTGTTCCACTACCTCGAGGCATTGTAGCAATTCACCCTCGTCGGCACCGAAAATCTGGACGCCAATCGGACGCTGACTATCGGAAAAACGCATCTTGCGGAGACTCTTTTCGGCATCGCGATTAAGCGCCTCGGATGCTATGAACTCGGTGATGAGTAGATCTGCTCCAAATTCCTTGCATAGCTCACGGAACGGATAGTCGGTGATATCGTCCATCGGCGAGAGGCCAACAATGCAGTCTTTTTCGGAAAAATTCAAAAACATCACTTGTCTGTTAACGGGAGGTCGCCACAAAAGCAAGGAGCAAGGCAACTGGTGGATTATCTGGCAAAAGTGAGCAGGAGGACAGATACATCTGCTGGCGAAACGCCACTAATGCGCGATGCCTGTCCAATAGTGACGGGGCGGTATCGGTTAAGCTTCTCACGGCACTCGTAACTGAGAGCCGACAACTGGAAATAGTCATAGCCTGGAGGCAGGGGAATATCCTCAAATTTCAGTATCCGAGATGCCACTTCGCGTTCTTTCTCTATATAACGCTGGTACTTGATTGAGGTCTCTACCTCTTGCAACACATCTTCTGGCAACGATGCGACAGCGTCGGAAACAGTGGCATCGAGTTTGGCTAACTGTCTTAGACCAAGCTCAGGACGCAACAAAAGGGCATCGAGAGGCACCCTCTGGCTCAAAACTGCCGACTTTTTGGCCTCCAACCACGGATTTGCAACAGTAGGTGAAACCGAAGTATCATGGAACATGGCAGTTAAATCAGCTATTTGACGTTGCTTTTCGTCCAAACGGCGCATTCGACCGTCATCGGCAAGACCGATAGCGTGTGCCAATGGTGTGAGGCGTTGATCGGCATTGTCCTGGCGCAAAAGTATACGGTATTCTGCCCGAGATGTAAACATCCGGTACGGCTCGTCAACTCCTTTGGTGACAAGGTCATCGACAAGCACCCCAATATAGGCCTGGGTACGGTCGAGCACAAATGGCGGACGCCCCTGCAACTTGAGGGCGGCATTGGTGCCAGCCATCAGACCCTGACAGGCCGCCTCTTCGTAGCCGGTGGTGCCATTCACCTGACCGGCAAAATAAAGATTCTCCACACTCTTGGTTTCAAGAGTATATGAAAGCTGGGTGGGCGGGAAATAGTCATACTCTATGGCATATCCTGGCTTGAAGATGCGTGCACGTTCGAACCCCTCGATTGAATGAAGCGCATCGAGTTGAACCTCTATCGGAAGAGACGACGAGAAACCATTGAGATACCACGACTGCGACCGCCATCCTTCAGGCTCGACGAAGAGCTGATGATGATCCTTGTCGGCAAAGCGGTCTATCTTGTCTTCGATAGACGGGCAGTAGCGCGGCCCGCGCCCCTGTATACGCCCGGTGAACATAGGCGACTGGGCAAAGCCCGTACGCAGTATATCGTGTGTTCGAAGATTGGTATTGGCGAGGTAGCATGAGCGTTGCTTTTCGAGCGGTGTGGTGTCTGCAAACGAGAACTTGGCGGGCTGCTCGTCGCCCGGCTGTTCGACGAGACGCGAAAAGTCGATAGTGCGGCCATCCACCCGCACAGGGGTACCCGTCTTGAGGCGCTGCACTTCGAAACCGAGTTCACGCAACTGATCTGAAAGCCCCACAGCCGGGGCCTCCCCCACCCTGCCACCGTTCCACGAACCGGTACCAATAAAAATAGTACCATTGAGGAAAGTGCCCGCAGTGAGCACCACCGCGCCACAGGGTATGGTGTGACCCATGCGGGTAGTGACACCACAGACGGCACGGCCATCGAGCACAAGGCCTGTAACCTCGTCCTGCCAGAGGGCAAGATTAGGAATATACTCGAGCACCTGACGCCAGTTGAGCGAGAAAAGCATCCGGTCGCACTGAGCCCGCGGGCTCCACATGGCGGGACCCTTGGAACGGTTGAGCATGCGAAATTGGATGGCGGAGCGATCGGTGACAATACCACTCCATCCGCCGAGGGCATCAATCTCTCGCACAATCTGTCCTTTTGCCACACCGCCCATGGCCGGATTGCACGACATCTGGCAGATATTGTCGAGCATCTGGGTAATCAACAGCACCCGCGCACCAAGGCGTGCCGAGGCGGCTGCCGCTTCAGCACCGGCGTGGCCTGCACCCACAACCACTATATCGTACGGCTCAAACTGCATAAAATATGATATTTACACCATATGTTGCTCGTGAAACAGAGTGTTCCACAGATTGAGAGCTTCCTCCTCCTGCCGACGCATTTCGGCCGCCTCGGCCGGACTCTTGTCTCCTTGTCCGAGCAGGTGAAGCACCCCGTGGATAATAACACGGTGCAGCTCCTGGACAAACGGTACGTCGAACTGCTTTGCATTCTCCCCCACCCTATCGACACTAATAAGTATATCACCCGATATCAACCCACCTGCCACATAGTCGAAGGTGATGATATCAGTATATGTGTCATGGTCGAGATATTGGCGGTTGACTCCAAGAATGTATTCGTCGTCGCAAAAGAGGTATGAAATGTTGCCGACCGACTTCCCACGCAGACGGACAACCTCGGCAACCCAAAAACGCACCTTTTCGAGTTCGGGAAGCTCGAAATCTCCAGATTGTACAGAAAAACGGATTGCCATAAATTATGATTTAATCAACTGATTACCAATAGTATATATCGTTATCACGAATGATTTTGACCCAAAATAAACGCAATTTTCGGCCACCAACAGGACAGTTGCCCTCTCGGAGCGGCGCAAAACGGGTTATGCTGTCACGCCGCAACGGTGGCGAAGGCCGTCTCGAGCACCGCCACCCGATGCAACGCATCGGCGGGGTCGATGCCGGCCACCTCGAATTCCATCCTCACCCGACGACCACCGTCGGAATACTCCACACGGTCGGCCAGCTGATGCATGACGAAGATACCCTCGCCTGCGGTCTCGCTACCGGTGGGCAGAGAACCATAGCGCGAGTAGTCGAACCCGGCACCCTGATCAGCCACCTCCACGAATATGCCGCCGCGGCAGGTACCGACTTCCACATTGACCGTTTTGGCCTGGTCGGAGCCGTTACCGTGCACTATTGCATTCTGCACCGCCTGCATGGCTGCCACCGAAACAGCGGAGTAGTAGTTGCCCACGTTGCAGGTGTGGCAGAAATGGAACAGGCGCTCCTCGACGATGGGCATATTGGCAATATCGGACTGTATAACAAATGTTTCGGTCATCGCTAAACAATAATTTCGCAACGCAAATATACAAAAAATAATCCAACGCGAGTGAAAAATTGAAAAACCGTTAAAAACGGCTTTTTCCGGACCCTTGTCGGTAAGCCTTTGCAAACACCTGTGTTACAACCGGAAAGGGCACCATCGGCATACCAAAGCCATACCAAAGCCATACCAAAGCCGTACCAACACCGTACCAAAGCCATACCAACACTGACTGTCAACGGTTTATGTATGTGGAAAGAGTGATTGTGAGGTGTCCGTAGTGTTAAATTAGTGTTAAAAAAAACGATTTTCTGAAAATGGCCTTATTTTATATATAAATAAGCGATTTCCGGATGACCTTATTTCGAAATTCAACTCCGAAGCTCCAATGGGGCTGGGGAGACAAATGTCAAACCTAAACAAATCAATTATGGGAAAGCTACAAAAAGGAATCAACGATGGTTTCCGCGGCACGATAGGGACAGCCGTGGGCTATGAATGGCGTGGACAATGGTGTATGCGGAGCCGCCCTTGCCGGGTGCGAAATCCGCGCAGTGTGCCACAGGTGGAGTCGCGGCGGCGTCTCTCGCTCAGTTCGAGACTGGCGGCCCGCATGGGCGATGCTTTGCGGGTGGGCCTGCGCAACGAATCGATGTCACGCCACCTGACAGAGTGCAACCTGTTTCTGAGCCTCAACAAGTCGAGTCTTGCCCTCGATGGCGACACACTGAACGTCGACTACAGCTCGCTGTGTGTGAGCGTCGGCCCAGTGGCTCCGGTGGAGTTTGGCGAGCCCGCCATCGGTCTTGAAGGAGTGGTGACGGTGCAATTCGACAAAAATCCGCTGGAGGCAATCACCGACAGCCATGACCACGTCTATCTATATGCCTATTGCCCCACGTTGGAACGAGGACAGCTGTCCATACCGGGCTACCGCTATCACGGCTATGTCCACATAGCGCTACCCTCCGAATGGGCCGGCCACAAAGCACATCTCTATGGCTTTGTGCGGGCCAATAGCGGCGAATGTTCTGTCAACAGCCATATAGGCTGTGTGGAATGCTGATTTAGCGGTAGAAATAGTCGTCGACCTTCTGCCGATAGAAGGGAGAGAGAACAGGAGGGACGGTACGCAACTGATCTGAGGCCGACTGGCGCTGGCGGTTGTATTTCTCCAGTTCGGCCGGTGATGGCTGGCTGTAAATGTCTCCGGCCTCACGGCTTTCGCGACGTTCCTCCTTCTCGCGCTCCATTTCAGCCTTTTCGTGCTGTAGCAGGCGAGTCATTATCTGTTGCTGCCGCTGAATGGTCTGGCTGGTGATAGTGCGGTTCACAAGGTCGGTCTCGGTCTGCTCCATCTGGCGCATCATCTGGTCTATTTCGCGTGCCAGCTTGGGGTTACCACCGGAGGCCGACTTCATCTCCTGGCCGTATTCCTGCATCATGCGGCGTATCATCTCCTGCTGGGCGGCCATCTTGGCAAACTCCTCGCTCATCTGCTGGCCCTGCCCAACCTGATGACGGCCGCCGGGTTTGCTGCCCTGCTTGTCGAGCTGCTTCTTCAAGGCCTCCATCTGCCGGTTGAGTTCCTGCTGCATCTGGCGCATCGACTTGGGCGAAGGCTTGCCGTTGCCTGGGTTGCTGCACTGGCTGTTACTGCGCCCAGAATTCTTGCACTGTCCGTTTTTCTTCTTCTGGCTGTTCTGGCGCATCTGGTTCTGCATCTGGTCGAGGCTTTCGGCCAGCACCAGTGCCAGGTTGTTGAGCGAAGTCATGCTGTATTGCATGGTGCGTGCGGCAGCGGTGTTCTTATAGCTGCCGTAGAAACTTTGGTTCATATCGAGGAGGCCAGTGAGCGAACGGCTCACATTGCTGTTCACCTCACCCACTTCCTTCGATATAGCCGAAGCCACCTGCAACTGTCGGCGAGCCATGGAACGCAGCGAGTCCTCGACACCGCGGAAGTCGTCCTTGATACGGTTCTGGCGCGATATTATAGTCTGGTACTTAGGGTCTTGTATATAAATATTGCCGAGGTCTCCGATAAGTTCCTCCTGGTTGAAGGAGAGGCGAACGAGATTCTTCAGCAGCTGGCGCACCTGCTCGGCATCCTCGGCAAGGTCTTGCTGCTCGGCGTCGACCTGGGCCTCTGCGAGGGCTTCGCTCAACTGCTCCATATCGTCGGCGGCCTGTTTCTGCTGACGTCCGGCATCCTTGTTGTGGCCTTTCTGCAGGCTCTGCTGCGCCTCCTTCTGATGCTGCTCAACCTGATGCTCCAGCTCGGTTGGCACTTTAAAGTCGGTGCTGGGGTCGAGCGCCTTGTAATCCTGCTTTATCTGCTCTATATCCTGCTTCAGTTGCTGGAACCGGTCGTTAAGTTGCTGTTGTTTTTCTTGCAACTGCTCACGGTCCTTGCTTTTAGCTTGCTCTGTTTCATGAGAAACATTTCGTTGTTCTTCGGCCAGGCGGTCCATCTTCTGGATAGTCTGCTCAACCTTTTTCTCTATCTCCAGACGCTTCATGAGCTCGATGTTTTGGTCAAGCTGACGTTCAAGGTCGGCATTGTCGAGTTTGAGCTGCTCCAGCTGCTGCTGCACCTTCTGCTTGTCTATTTCCTGCATCATACGCTCTATTTCGGCCAGAGTCTCTTTCATCTTCTCGTCCATCACCTCATTCATAAGGCGGTCCAACTCACGCTGCTTCTCCATCAGCTGCTCGCTCTGCTCACGGAACTTCTGCTCCATACGGTTGTTCTCCTGTATCTGCTGCCGCATCTGCTCCATCATAGACTTCACCTGGCGCTGCTTTTGGGCTATCTGCTCGAGGTCTTTCTTGTCTTGCCAGTTCAATTCCTTTTTGTCGACAAGACGGCGCATCATCTCGTTTATTTCCTCCTGCAGGCGTTGCAGCTCGCTCATTTGCTCGTCGGCGCTTTGGCGCACATCGCTGGTGGACTGCTCCAACATCCGGTCAAGCTCCTCTTCTGTGGGTATCTTTATCTCGAACTGCTGCGAACGGGTGGTCTTTGGGCCATGGATGGCATCATTGTCCGACACCTCGAACCAATAGCTCAGCTCGTCACCCGGGGCGAATGTAATCTCAGCGGTATTGAAACTGAAGAAGAACTCCTGCGAAGCCTCGCCCTCGCGAATGGCCATTTCGGCCACGCTGACGGCATTTCGCGTCGTGTCGGTTGGATTTATCGTCGAGTGTACAAAAGCGAGCCTGGAGAAGCCGTAATCGTCCTTGATGCGTCCACGGAACAAGCGGCGGTCGGGGCGCAGCGAGTCGATCATCTCTTCGACTGCTATCATCGGGGCGGCATCGGCTATGGCCGAGAGGGAGAAGGCGAGGGTGTCGGAGACAATCGACTGGGTACTGACGGCATAGAAGCCATATTCTACAGTCTGCATAACACGCAGTGCATGTTCTGGATGCAGCCCCTCAAGCTCCGTTTCGTGGCCATCGACCAAGAAGCCCATGTAGTCTACATCACGTGTCTGGAATATCCATTTTACACGGGTACCCTCTGGAACTGCAGCATCGCCCTGGTTGAGCAACACTTCGTCCTTCCGGCCCGTGTAGGCCGGGTAGGAGAGGAGCATACGGAATTCCACAATCTTGGGGTCGGCCAGCACATTGAGGCGCCAGCCCTCGGTGCGCACACCGCCGCCATCGAGAGCGAAGTCCAAAGGGCGCACCACATGTCGGAAAGTGTATGAGAATAGAGTGGGGGAGAGGCGCTCCATGCGGTAGCGGCGCCCATCAATGTCGACGAAAGCTTCGGCGGGCAATGCCTCGCCATCCACAGTGACGTCGATAGTATAGTCGTCGCCACGCTTGACCCATAGAGATTGCTGCTGTATTTCGAAACGGAACGGAGCGGGACGCTCGTAGACCTTTTGGTAGTTGACTATGCGGCGCGAGGGTTCGGTGACCACCTGGGGCGCCATCAGTAGCAGCACCGCCAGCACCACCATAGGCGGCAGGGCATATTTCAAGTATTTACGGTTACCCTTGAGGTTGATGGCACTGAGAAACGGTACGGGGCGCAACTGGGCCGTCTTCTGCTCAACGGCGGCCAACAGCAGGTCGCTCTCTTCGCCATCCATCAGTTGCAGCAGATTAAGCAGTTTGTCACTCACTTCGGGAAAATGGCGACCGATGATGCGAGCTGCTTCGGTATGGTCTATACGCTTACCGAGGCCATGCATCTTCAACAATGGCCGCACCACCATCCAGGCCACAACAGTCACAACCGCAGCCACTCCAACCCAGAAGATGATACCACGAAAGAGGCTCGACAACCACCCAAAATGCTCCAATAGCACAGCGGCAAGGAACAGTGTCAGCACTATGCCGACAGCACACAGTACGCCCCGGATCAAGAGGTTTTTGTAGTACTTCTTGATAAAAGCGTCGAGCGCCCGCAGTATATCGCTATCCTTTCCTTGCATATATTGCAAAACAAGCCTATGGCAAGCCACAGCGTCTATAACGCAAAGCAATATAAAATATTGTGTCTTGTATGTCTATTTCAGCGGTATAGACTCAACTATCAAGTGCAACACCGTTTTGCCTGCCTCTCGCCTGAGTCCGTATTAAGTCCGACTGTTGTCCGCTTTAGAACCGGACAACAAGCGGACAACAAGCGTACATCTGGCGGCGTTATCCTCGTAAAGGAGAGGAGGGAAGGGTTAAAATATACTTCCCGTGAAAAAAATTTCCCTGATTCACGGAAAATTAGTACCTTTGCAGCCAAAATCACATGACTATGGAACAGCAAGTAATCGTTATAACAGGTGCCTCGTCAGGCTTTGGGAAAGCCACAGCAACAATGCTTTCGCAACGGGGGCATACCGTATATGGCCTGTGCCGCCGCGAAATGCAGGACACCGGGAACATCCTCTACCGCCAGTGCGATGTGCGCAACCGCGAGAACATACACGCCGTAGTGAAACAGATTGTTGCGGAAAAGGGCAGGATTGACGTACTCATCAACAACGCCGGCATGGGCATAGGCGGTGCCCTCGAGTTGGCCACCGAAGAGGAGATAGACCTGCAGATGGGGACCAACTTCATGGGTTGCGTGAATATGTGCCAGGCAGTGCTGCCCTATATGCGCAAAGCTCGCAAGGGCAAGATTATCAACCTCAGCTCTATAGGCGGCGTAATGGGTCTGCCGTACCAAGGCTTCTACTCGGCCTCCAAGTTCGCCATCGAGGGTTTCACCGAGGCCCTCGCCGCCGAAGTCACCGGCTTCGGCATACGCGTCTGCATGGTCGAGCCGGGCGACTTCGCCACCGGTTTCACCGGCAGCCGTCGCAACAGCCAGGCCACTATGGACGACCCCGACTACGGCCCCATCTTCAAACGCTCACTGGCAATCATCGAGAAGGAGGAGAACGGCGGCCTGAAGCCGGAAGTGCTGGCTCGCCGCATAGTAAAACTGGTCGATAAGAAGAACCCACCGCTACGCAACGTGGTTGCCAACCTTGAGCAATGGCTCTCCACCGTGATAAAGCGCGTGCTCAGCGGAAACCAAATGGTGGCTATCCTCAGAGACTACTATAAATCATAATCAACCAACAACCATTTGTCTAAATGTAACCATGAAACACTTTTGCACAATCTTATGCGCCGCGGCAATACTGCTTGGCATGACCGCCTGCGCGCAGAACAAGAAAGGAAAGGAGAATATAGAAATGAAAAAGACACTTGTGGCATATTTCTCGGCCACCGGGACTACCCGCGCCGCCGCCGAACGGCTGGCCAAAGAGCTTAATGCCGACATTTACGAGATTGCCCCAGAGCAACCCTACACCGCTGCCGACCTCGACTGGCGCGACAAAACATCGCGGTCGACCATCGAAATGAAAGACAAATCGTCTCGCCCGGCCATCAAAGGCACCTGTGCCAATATCGCCGACTACGACACCGTGTGGATTGGCTTCCCCGTGTGGTGGTACACCGCCCCCACTATCATCAACACCTTTATCGAGGCACACGACCTGAACGGCAAGGTGCTCAACGTCTTTGCTACCAGCGGTGGCAGCGGCGTGGAAGGCTCGGCTGCCGACCTGAAAAAGGCATACCCGCAGTACCAGTGGGGCGAAAGCCGCCTTATGAACTGATATTCCCTACGGCTTCCTGACTACCTTTATGGCAGGAGTGCTGGAGGAGCAGTCCTCGTTGAGGTTGCGGAAATATATCCACTCCGGGTCGTTGGCATAGGCCTTGCCACTGCCACATGGCACATTAAGGCGCAACCGGGCATTGACGCGGTCGAACGACTCGGAGAATGCCGCTGGCGGTATGTCGGCGTGTATAGTAAGGTCGCTCAACGAGACGCAGTCGGCAAAGGCGTATTCTCCTATCTGTGTTACTGTAGCGGGAAGTATTATTGCTTCTATCTCCCCATGCCCCATAAAGGCGCTGTCGGCCAATGCCGTGACGGTGTATCTAAGACCGTCGTGCATCACCGTCTCTGGCACCTCCAGCACCGCACCATATAGTATCGGCTGTCCCATCCACTGTGCCACGTCGACTCTCACGCTGACATGGTGGAGCACGCTGTCTATTATGGTATAGTAAAGCACGTCGTTGCCGTATTCCACCATCTGGAAATCACACTTTATCATACTTTTCACAGCCTCCTTCGATATCGAGTCTACCTTGGCCGCCGAAGGGTCTCCCACTGTAGCCGTATCGGAAAACACCGGCTCGGGGGCACTGTGGATGACCGAACTGATAATATGGTTGCTGGAGTACCGGGTGTATGTCAGCGTGCGGGTATCGTGACCGTATGAGACCGAGTAGCCATCCTCGGCGATGCCGGTATAGTAGTAGTCTACCGGCTGCGGAGTAGCCACCTTGCGGACTGCAGTACTGTCGGTTTTCTGTTGCACCGCCACGGGGGTTGGAGCAGACGGCGGAGCAGGGGATGTGGTGACGGCAGGGGTATCGGTGCTGAAAGCCGACCGCCAGGCGGTACGCAGCCACGGGATGGTGGTCATGGCTATGGTGGTGGTGGTGAGTAGCAGCAGGGCTATCAGCAGCACACGCTTGGCGCTATGCGTCTGTCTCTGACGCTGACGGCACCATTCGTCGAGTCCGTCGGTCATCTCGCGCTGCAGTTCGTCGCCGTCGAAGCCTTGCAGGCGCTCTATAAGGTCTTGTATATTATCGTTGTTCTTCATAGTTGTCCTTTCTGTAAACGGTTGATGATGCGGTGCAACCGCTGGTATACCGCATCGCGGCTGATGTGCATCTGTTGTGCTATCTCGGTGGCGTCATAGCCGTCGAGGCGCATCTGTATCAAGGTGCGGTCACTCTCTTCGAGCGAGGCCATTATGTCGTCGAGCCTCTCATGGCTTTCGTCGACCACCTCTGGCATATCGTCGGGCAGCGGCACAAGGGTGGGGGAGGGGCGGCGGTGCAGATGGTCGAGCACGCTGCGCGTGTGCCACAGCACCCAGGCGCGCTCCTGCAGGGGGCCTGCATTGGGCCGCAGGCGGCCATAGTGTTCCCAAAGCGACAACGAGACCTCCTGAACAAGGTCGCGGCAACGCTCATAGTCACCGCGGGCGCGGGACCAGCAGAGGGCCCACACCAACGAGCGGTTGCGGCGCAACAGGGCGGTATATGTCTGCTTATTATCCAAGGAAGGTCATTTAGCAGTTTTGGTAGTATCGGCCGGTGCCGGGCGCTTTGTATCGAGGATGCGGCCGTAGATAAGCAGCTCGTTCTTAAAGGTACTGCCGAACGGGTGGGGTTTCAAGCCTGGATGACAGAGCATAGTGCCTCTTGCACACCCGCTACCGTCATTCGATGCCTCGTAGCGTGACAGGAATTCGTCATTGGGAGATGTAATTAACAGTTCCCCAAGCAGGTGCTTTTGGGCATTCACCTCAACGGGTTTCAAGTTTCGGATGCTGAAGGTGTCGGTGATGACAGCGATATTGAGCGATGCATTGTCGCCCAACACCAGGTCCATCTGGTAGATATGCCGACCATCGAGAACGACATTGAGGGTATAGGCTCCGGCCGGCAACAGGTCGGTGGCGAAGTCGCCCTCCTCGTCGCAAAGCGCCGTGGCTGCGGTATCGGTTCCGCGCAGGAGATGCACCGTGCATGAACTTTGGGGTGCACCGGTCAGGTGGTCGACCACCGTGCCTGTCACAAAGACACTGTCGGGCATCCCGGGCTCCTGTGCACTTACTGGTACAGCCAACAGCATTAGAGCAAAACCGATAATAACGAGGCTATCTCTTTTCATGGCAGTTGCTGGTTGTATCGGCCGATGCATGACGTTTCACATCGAGGATACGACCATAGAGGATGATATCGTTCTTCATTGGGCTGTTAAACGGATTATAATCCATGCCTGGGTGGCAGAGCATGGTGGCCGAAATCTTATTGCCGCCTGAAAGATCAAGCGAGGCACTGCGGTCGTTAAAATCCATCTGGCCGCTGAAATTCCATAGCCTGGAATCGTCGACAGAGGTAATCTGCAAAGACCCCAGCATACTTTTCTTTGCCGTCACCTCGACGGGCCGAAGGGTACGGAAGCTGAAGGTGTCGGTGATGACGGCGATACTGAGCGATGCGTTGTCGCCCAGCACCAGGTCCATCTGATAGACATGACGCCCCTTAAGAACGACGTTGAGGGTATAGGCCCCGGCTGGCATCAGGCCAGTGGCAAAGTCACCTTCCTCGTCGCAGAGTGCCGTGGCGGCGGTATCGGTTCCGCGCAGAAGATGCACCGTGCATGAGCTTTGGGGTGCACCGGTCAGGTGGTCGACCACCGTGCCTGTCACAAAGACGCTGTCGGGCATCGCAGGCTCTTGTGCACATACGGGGGCTGCACACAACAGCAAAAACAGGCTGAGGACAATGAGGCTATTTCTTTCCATAACGGGTCAGTTTTTCTTGCAGCAAACGCAGCGGGAGGGTGTCGATGGCGATACTGTTGTAGTGGTGCCAATAGTCGACATTGTAGTCGCTCTCGCCAAAGGCGCCCACAAGGGTTTGGGGCTTTACTTCGATGAAGGGGCGTTGCACCCCGAGGGTGTCTATCTGAAAGTCGGTGAGCGTCCAGTCGATACAGAGCTGCCAACGCTGGGTTTGCCCATTGTGGCCACGGCCGTTGCTGCTGAGATGGTGGGTGAGGTTCCTGTAATAATGTGTCAAGGTGTACTGGCCCTCGCGCACATCGTAGGTCCAGCACGAGGTGTCGCTGTCGTAGGTAAGTTTGTTATAGTAGGTGTTGACCCAGGCACTCGACGGTGCAAACTCGCTGACGGGCTCGAGCGACGAGGTGATGCGCACAATGGCTAGGTCGCGCTTGCGGATGAGGTATTCGAAATGCACCTTGGCGTTGGGCTGACGCCCGGGCCCTACGGAACGCACCAAGTAGTAGAGGTCGTCGCCCCAACGGAACTCGCGGACGGGCTCAAAACGATGATAGCGCATGAAGCGTTTGGCCAGCATGTAGCAGGCCTGCGGGGTGGCCACTGGGTCGACAAAGCTCTCGTTGTCGGCATATTCCAGCACCTGGTTCACCCCGTCGGGGTCGTCGATATAGCGGTCGAGCAGGGCCCGGTCGAGCACCAGCAGGCGGTGGCGCAGCAGTGTCTTGTAGTTGTTGTCCATCTCGCGCTCCTCCTGGTCGAAAAGGTAGACCCGCTTGGTGGAATACTTCCAGTAGCCGCTGCGTTTTATACCCATGACTGCCTCGTCGAAGAGGTAGAGCTCGCCATCGACACTGCGCCAGTCGCGATAGAAGAAGGTGGAATAGGCGGTACGGCTGTGGTAGTTGCTGTTAATACGGCCTACGGCCTCCTTTATGAGCTGCGAGGCGTCGCGATAGCTGCGCACCTCCACCTCGTGCAGCTCGACGGTCTGCACGGCCAGTCTGATATTGCCGTTTTGCATGAGGTCGCGCACACTGCGGCTGGCATGCCGGTAGCCGATGGAGCGCACCTGTATTGTGTCGTCGTCGTGTCCGGCAGGCACTTTCAGCGTGTATTCGCCGTTGTCGTTGCACGACACCCCTATCGAGGTGCCCATGAGCTGCACGGTGGCATAGGGCACTCCCTGGCGCCCCGAAGTCACACGCCCCTTGAGCACCACCACCTCATCCTGTGCCCACAGGAGCGCCGGAAACAGCATAAATATGATAACAAAACGCCGCATATATGTATATATAATACCCACTTTTCGACCCAAATCTGACATCACGGTGCAAAAATACACATTTTTTCCAAATAAATGACCTTTCTGTCAGATTCCGACCCCAAACTGGGTATTATATTGGCAGAACCCCAAAACCGTTTTGCCATGAAGAAATCAGCACTTGTCATTTCGGCGACACTGGCTCTGGCTCTGGCCTTTGCCGCCTGCGAGAAACCCACCGTGGCACCCGAGCCTGCGGCAACGACCAATCCGCTCATTGGCACCAACTGGCTCTACCACCACGACACAACCATCATGGGCATCCATGTGGTGCAGGAACTGCGCCTTGCTTTCCTGACCGACACCACCGGCGAAGACTATATAGGCGGCTGCGACACCTATTCGCCCTGGTGGGACACCACCTATGCTTTCACCTATATCTTCCACCACGACGTGAGCGGGGTGGAGCTCTACGAAGACGGTTCACACCTGGCCAACTACTTCCGCTACCACCCCGAGAGCCAGACGCTGACCCAGCCGGGAATAGTGTTTCATCTGGTTGAAAAATAAAAGAAAGGAGACAATGTCATGAAAACCATCCGTCTATTCACCCTGTTGGCCATACTGGCCTCGCTTTCGGCCTGCGAGAAACCGGCCGTGGCACCCGAAACACCACACAATCCCTTGAAGGGCACCGTGTGGGAGAACAGCTATTACGAGACACCGGGCGGCGAGTTCGACTCCTACGTCGACCGCCTGCTGTTCAAGACCGACACCACCGGCGAGATTGTCTCCATCGTCAGTATCGTCTACTACCATGGCGACAACCCCGGCGATACGTGGGACACCACCACCGCCATGACCTACCGGTTCGACACCGAGACCAACGACCTGTACATCACCTCCAACTACTACAGCACTCTCAACCACCTGAAATACAACGCCGAGCAAGAGACCCTCACCATGATTGACGGCGGAAGGGTTTTTGTAAGGGTAATGTAACGCGCCTGCCCCACCTCCAGCCTGCCGGAGTGTGGAGTGGAAGGTGGGGCATCTGTGAATAGGATGTGGAGTGGTCGCTCTCCAGCACTGACTAAATGGCAGTTATATTGCCACAGGCATAGTATTATGCTGCAAACGTGACTGGTATAGACAAGAAAAAAGCCCGCAAAGGCGGGCTTTTCAATCTATGTTCTGCAACTTTCAGATGGCTTTTCCGAATACGGCGCGCTGCATCAGCGGCGTAGTGTTGTACTGCGTCTCCCAGATCTTCACGGCTTCGTTGCCAATAATCTGGGGGTTGGTATAGGCGGTGTGGACACCATGTTTGATGGCCGATTCATTCATATCACAGTAGTAGATGCTGTGCACCCCGCGTTTCTGCCACTCGGGCAGCACCCCGTTGAGCAAAAGGTCGATTGTGTCAAACTTCTTCAAAGCGTGAAGTATGTGGTACCAACCGAAGGGGAACAATTTGCCGTTGGCCTTCTTGTAGGCCTTGGTGAGGTCGGGGATGGAAAGGCCGAAAGCCACCAGCTTGTCGTTATCGTCAACCACAAACTGTACGAAATCCATATTCACAAACGGGAAATACTCGTCGATATACACCCCTATTTCTTTCTCCGTCATCGGCACAAAGTCGTAGAGGTCCTTGAAGGAGTCGTTGATGGCGTGGAAGAACTGCCAAGCATAGGGGATGAGGTCCTTGCGACGCTTGGTCTTCACGAGGCGCAAATGGTACTTCTCCATGATTAGCTTGTTCAACCGGGCCACCTTGTCGGGCACCGGCTGGTTGGCCTGCATGGAGTATTGCTGCCAGCGGCACTTTATCTCGTAGCCGGCACGCTCTATGAAACGCACATAGTATTCGGGGTTGTACAGGGTGGAAGTATTCTGCCGGGCGTCAAAGTTGTCTATGGCCCAGCACTCCTTGTCCATGTCGGTGAAGCCAAACGGACCCTCTATCTCTTCCATGCCGTTCTTCTTGCCATACTCTATCACCTTGTCGAGCAGTGCCGAGAAGACATCATAGTCTTCCACAAAATCGAACCATCCGAAACGCACAGCCTTTTTATTCCAATGCTCGTTGACGCTGCGGTTTATGATGGCGGCCACACGGCCCACCACCTTGCCGTCGCGCCAGGCGAGGTAGAGCTCGCGGGAGCAGTGCTCCAACGAAGGGTTCTTCTCTGTGAGGAGGTTGATTTCGTCGAAGTCGAGCGCCGGGATGTAGCTCGGCACATCCTTGAACAGGCGGTTGGGAAAGGCTATGAACTTGCGCAGTTCACGGCGTCCATTGACAGGTTTGACAATTATATCGGCCATAAACTATTTGGTCTTGAATATAAAAAATCTATAAACTACAGCACCCCTTGCTTTTTGAAAGCCTTGTAGATCTTCTCCACTCCGATGTCGATCTGCTCGTGGGTGTGAGTGGCCATCAGGGCGAAACGTATGAGGGTCTCGTCGCTGGGCACGGCAGGGCTGATGACGGGAGTCACGAAAACACCGTCGACCAGCAGCTCGTGGGTGATGGTGAAGGTCTTCACATTGTCGCGGATAAAGAGGGGAATGATAGGCGTCGAGGTGTTGCCTATCTCAAAACCAAGGTCTTTGAAGGCCTTGAGGGCATAGTGCTGGTTGTCCCAAAGGGCAGCGTTGCGCTCGGGTTCCGAACGCATGATGTGCAGAGCCTCGATCACCGAGGCGGTGCTGGCCGGCGTAATGCTGGCGGTGAAGATATAGGGGCGCACCGAATGCTTCATCCAGTTGATGGTATCCTTGTCGGCGGCTATGAAACCACCCACCGAGGCAAGGCTCTTGCTGAAGGTGCCCATGACGAGCTCGACATTGGGCAGCATATTGAAGTGGTCGCAGGTGCCGCGTCCTTCACGGCCGAAGACACCCAGACCGTGGGCCTCGTCGACCATCAGGGTGGCGCCGTAACGGTTGCATATCTCCACCATCTTGTCTACATGGGCCACGTCGCCTTCCATCGAGAAGACACCGTCGGTGACTACCAGCTTGCTTGCTTCGAGGGGCACCTTGGAGAGCACACGCTCGAGGTCGGCCATGTCGTTGTGGCGATACTTCTGAGTGTTGGCAATTGTGATGAGGCGACCCTCCATTATAGAGGCATGCACACGCTCGTCATAGAAGAGATAGTCGCCACGGCTGCAGATGTTGGGGATGACACCGCTGTTGGCAAGGAAGCCTGCAGAAAAGAGCATCACACCGTCCTTGCCAAGGAACTCGGCCAACTCGTCCTGCAGTTGGATATGGATATCGAGGGTACCATTGAGGAACGGCGAACCGGCACATCCGGTACCATACTTGTCGATAGCGCGTTTGGCAGCCTCTTTCAGGCGCGGGTCGTTAGTGAGGCCTAGGTAGCTGTTGCTGCCGAACATGAGTATGGGGTGGTCGTGTCCGGTGACGTAAACCTCGGTATTCTGCTCGCTGCAGATAGGTGTAAAGTAAGGATAAATACCCAGGGCTCTCATCTCCTGGGGATAGGTGTATTGTGCTAACTTTTGCTGTAGCGGTTTCATATATTGTTTTGTTATTTTAAAGTGCAAAGAAACGAAAAATATTCCATACTGACATAAATTAAAATGTTAAAAGTTAAATTACACTCTATAAATAATACCTCGATTTAAGTTTAAATATTTGTTTGATAGAATGTTTAGCAAGAAGCGATATTTTAACTTTTGCTTTGTGCCAACCTTGCTGTTAAGCGGGTTAGACACACAAAACAGGTACTTTTCTGAGTGCGATTTTTGGTAATTTTAACTTAAACAGACTATATATTATGCCTCCTGACAATATCTGAATAATAGAAAAAACAAAACGGCATAGGGTGCTTTTTCCCTATGCCGTGAGGTTCTAAGAAACAGGTTTTACACCTGCAACTAAAACATGGAATAGACCTTGTCGGTCAGGCTGCTGGCCCCTATTCTGAAAGTAGCCCTGTCTATGTATCCGTCGCCCATTATACGCATTGCCAGCCGGGCATAGGCCAACGCTACGTCGGGTTGCCTTATGCCGCCGGCGGCCTTGAAACCAACCATGCGCCCAGTGGCGGCTGCGGTATCCCTGACAACGCCGAGCATTGTCTCGGCAGCCTGAAGGGTGGCTCCCGCCTGGCCCTTGCCGGTGGAGGTTTTTATAAAGTCGGCGCCGCCTTCTATGGCTATACGGGCTGCTTTCTCCACGAGGGTGGGTGAGGGTAGGTCGCAGGTTTCCAGTATAACCTTGAGGGTACGTCCGCAACAAGCCTCTTTCATGGCTTCCACTTCGCGGCGTACATCGTTGTCGCAGCCTGCAAGCAACAGACCTCTATTGATTACAATGTCCACCTCGTCGGCACCGTCTTCCACAGCACGGCGCACCTCGGCTACTTTGAGCTGCAACGGCATCTGCCCATGTGGAAAGGCTCCCGCCACCGAGGCCACGTGTATGCCACTACCCGACAATGCCCGACATGCCACCTCGACAAAAGCTGGATATACACACACCGCTGCCACAGTGGTACCGTCGGCAAGCCGAAGTGCCGCAGTATGGCGACAGAAATCCTCGACCGACCGGCTATGGTCGGTGGCAGCGAGTGTGGTGTTGTCTATGCAGGAAAACACCCGCTGCGCCAGTTCCAGGTCTGTCATATCAACTGGCTGATCTTCTCAACACGGCGCTGATGACGGCCACCTTCGAACTCGGTGTCGAGATATTCGTCCACGATGGCCATGGCAGTCTCTTCGCTTATGAAGCGGGCAGGCATAGATATGCAGTTGCAATCGTTGTGCTGCCGGCCCAGATGCGCTATCTCAGGTGTCCAGCAGAGGGCGCAGCGCACGTTGGAATACTTGTTGACAGTCATCTGCACACCGTTGCCGCTGCCGCAGATAACTATGCCACGACGATAGAGACCTTTGTTGAGGGCCGACCCCACCTGATGGGCAAAGTCGGGATAGTCGCAACTATCTGTGCTGTTGGTACCGAAATCTTTAACCTCGAAGCCACGCTGACGCAGGTGGTCGATGACTTTCAACTTCAGTTCGTAGCCCGCATGGTCGCAGGCAATGGGTATTATTTCGCTCATAATCAATATGTGTTTATATCCTTTTATGTGTGCAAAGTTACTATAAAAAATACAACTCGTTGTGAATGAAAGCCTGCTATTTTTCAACACACTATCCACACCTATATATAATCACCTGTTCTTCAATACTATTGCCACATTTCAACACATGGTTGTTAACCCTCTTTAAAACAACCTCAGATAGGCTGTTGATAAATGAGAGGGTGTTGAAAAACGCACGTTTTATCAGCAACTTTTCAACGAAAACCTTGAGACGTAACTGCCACTTCTGTCTGTCAACAAATGCCTGTTAGGTCAAAATCAACATAGCAGTTGAAAAAAATGACAAATGCCTGTGGCTATTGTTGTTCCAATGTTGAAACAGGTGTTAATCTGTGTTGGTATTTTTTTAGACGCAGCACACGGTTATGCATGTTTTCAACAGAATTAACAGCCATAAAAAAAAGAAAAAATTAAATTTATGATTTAATTATTATTTATTTTTGGGTGTGGACAGATGTGCCTATGGAATGGCTATAGGTAAACTCTTTTCTTTTTTATTATAAAATAAGGCCTTTTTAAGGAATTGGCAAAAATTAACTCTATTTTAACATTAAAAGCCTTATTATTACATTATATCGTCATATAAAAACCGTTGAAAGTCAATGATGATACGGTATTGGTATGGTGTTGGTACGGCTTTGATACGGTGTTGATATGCCGATGGTACTTTTCTTTATTGTTTTTCAAACAATTACAAAGATAGTACGACAAGGCTCGAAAAAAGGTGTTTTTTCAAGAATTTGCATTATTTTGATATTCGTTTCTCATGTTTCGGATAAAATGTGTATCTTTGCAGTTTCAAACAGCAATAAAAAAAGCTATGACCAACGAGCAATTGAAACAGGAGATATTGCGCCTGAAGCGCGAAAAGAATGCCGTTATCCTCGGCCACTACTATCAGCGTCATGAGATACAGGAACTGTCGGACTATGTCGGCGACAGCCTTGCCCTCGCCCAGGAGGCCCAGCGTGCCCAGGCCGATATCATAGTTTTCTGCGGTGTCCATTTTATGGCTGAAACAGCCAAAATACTCAATCCGCAGCGCAAGGTGCTCCTGCCCGACATGGAGGCCAGTTGTTCGCTGGCAGAGAGCTGCAAGGCAGAGGATTTCGCCAAATTCAAGGCGGAGCATCCCGACCACATGGTGATAAGCTATATCAACTGCTCGGCCGAGATCAAGGCGCTCAGCGACCTTATCTGCACTTCTGGAAACGCCGAGAAGCTGGTACGCTCGCTCCCCGAGGACCAAAAGATAATCTTCGCTCCCGACAAGAACCTCGGTGGATATATCAATTCCGTCTCTGGTCGCCACATGTTGCTTTGGAACGGTGTGTGCACCGTCCACGATGCCATGCAGGCCGAAGCTGTGCTACAGCTCAAAGCCGAGCATCCAGATGCTCTGGTCATCGCCCACCCCGAGTGCAACCCCGCCCTGCTTGAGGTGGCCGATTTCGTTGGCTCCACCAAGGCAATGCTCAATTATATCAAGGCAAGCGCTGCCAAGCAGTTTATTGTGGCTACGGAGACTGGCATCCTCTATGAGATGAAGCGTGAAAACCCGGACAAGGAGTTTATCACCCTGCGCGACAACAAGAGTTGCGCCTGCGACGACTGTGCCTATATGAAGCTCAACACCCTTGAGAAACTGTATCGCTGTCTCCGTGACGAGCAACCGGAAATACTCATGTCGGCCGAGATGATAGAGGCCGCGCGCCGCCCCATAGTGCGCATGCTCGACATGTCGAAGCAGCTCGGCATAATCAAATAGCCATGAAAAAAAAGGAACCTCTGCCCGAGGTCGAAGGCTATGTGCCCGAGAAGAAGACGATCAGTATTCTGTGGGCAAACGTGTGGGCAATAGCGCTGTTTTTTGTTGTGGCCGTCATCGGGTGGGTGTCTATGTACGCCTTCTGGGACAACCTTGCTTTTGGTGGTAGCACAATGGTGCTGTTGCTTATAGGAATAGTGCTCGGACTGGTCATCCACGAGTTGGTGCACGGTTTCACATGGCTTCTTCTCCTGAAGAAAGGCTTCCACCATCTCAGTTTCGGCTTCATGGTGGGTGCGGTTTACTGCCATATCGATGTGCCTATGGACAAACGCAAGTATGTTATCGGTGCCTTGATGCCGCTGTTTCTGGTCGGCGTGTTACCATGGGTGGCAGGCATAGCCTCCGGCAGCCTGCTCTGGATGTTGATTGGAGCAGTAATGATTTCCGGAGCTGCTGGCGACATTATGATTGTCTGGTTACTGCGCCATGAGTCTGCCGACACCCTCGTCTACGACCATCCGAGTGAGGCAGGATGCGTTGTCTACCACAAAAACGATTAAAGATTTCTTTTAGGGGCTATTATTTGCGGAGCGTAGCGCCAAACCAGGACTACGCACAGTAACAGCGTCAGAAACTCTGCCACATCGACGGCAATCCATATTCCGTCGATACCCATTATTGCCGGCAATATCCATACACACGACAGTTCGAACACCATAGAACGGGCCAAGGCGGCAATGGCCGAGACAAGACCGTTCTGCATACCCGTGAACATCGCCGAGGCGAACATGCTCCATCCGCAAACCAGGAAGCAGAGCATGTACAGGCGTATGGCTTTAGTGGTAAGGGCAGTCAGTTCGGCGTCGTAGCCTACGAAGATGCGTGCCAGGCTGCCGCTGAATACTTCGGCCAGCAGCGTCAGGACCACGCCGGTGAGGGCTATAATCACCGTCGACTTGCGGAATAGTGACCGCTGCTCGCCGATGTCGCCAGCTCCATAGTGATAGCCTATGATGGGTGTGATGGCTATATTGTAGCCTATGAAAATGGCGGCGTAGACGAAGGCTATGTACATCACTATGCCGTAGGCGGCCACACCGTTCTCGCCCAGGTAGCGCATCAACTGCAGGTTGTAGCAGATGCTCACAATGCTCATGGAGATGTTGCTCACATATTCGCTCAAACCGTTGGTGCAGGCCTTGCCGATATATGGCCATATCACGCGTACGCGCCACATCAAGACCAAGGTTCCGCGGTTCATCTTGCGCGAGCTGAAATATATCAGCGGGAATATGCCGCCAACCAGTTGTGCCACCGATGTTGCCACAGCAGCACCAACCACGCCCCACCCCAATGCCCATACGAACAGGGCGTCGAGGGCTATATTCACTACTCCGCTCACCACCGACATCACCGTGCCGAGTTGTGGCCTTTCCGCTGCCATATAAAAAGATTGGAAGGCCATCTGCAGTACGAACCCCGGCATGCCTATCATGCACAGGCGTCCATATACCACGCACTCATCCATCATGGCCTCGTCGGCACCGAGCCAGATAGATATTGTGGGAGTGAACAGGGCAAACAACACTCCCAGCACAATGCCAATCTGCAGAGAAAAGCGCACCAGCATGCTGAAGATGCGGTTGGCTTTTTCGTCATATCCTTCACCCTTCACTTTGGCCACCAGCGCGCCGCCGCCACTGCCCACCATCAAGCCCAGTGAGCTCATCATCATCATGGCGGGCCACATCAGGTTGATGGCTGCAAAGCCGCTTTTGCCGGCAAAGTTGGAGATGAAGAAACCATCGACAATGCTGTATATAGAGGTGATGAGCACCATGCCGATGCTTGGCATCACCGACCGTGCAATGCGGCTGTATCCGTAGTGTCCAGACAGTGTTATGTCCATTATTGTGAGCGTTTATCCAGGCAGGTGTTCCTGCTGTTTGTTGGTGGCTTCAGGCCGTGAGGTATGATTATATTGCGGCGGCAAAGATACACTTTTTTTCTGACAGGTGTAATTTTATTCGTATTTTTGCATTTCAAAACTACTGCAAACTTATGATAGGACAACCGCAAGTATACGAAGCCCTCGAGCGTATGGGCATTCCGTTCGACTACTACGAGCACCCCGAGGCGCCCACCATCGAGATTGCCGCCCAGTTCTACCGTGGCGAGGGCACCACATTGTGCAAAAACCTCTTCTTCCGCAACCATAAAGGCAACCGTCACTATCTGGTCATCATGGACAGTCGCTACCCGATGGACATACATGACATGGAGCATCGCCTTCATCAGGGTAAGCTGAGCTTTGCCAGCCCCGAGCGCATGATGCGCTACCTCGGAGTGCGGCCCGGTTCTGTATCGTTATTTACACTTGTAAACGACGCCAATCACGAGGTAACCCTTTTCGTCGACCGTCGGTTGCTCAGTGCCGAAAAGGTAAGCTTCCACCCTAACGACAACCATGCCTCGCTGGTGATAACACGCGACGACATGTTGAAATTCATCAAGCAAATCGGCAACCCCTACGAGATTGTTGATTTGTACGACCTGAATTGTTGATAACCCCGAAAAAATCAATGTTTCACGTGAAACTATGAAGAAACAGGAATATACCGTCAGTGAGCCACAGGAATTGCTCGTTTTTTTGATAAAACAGATGCCCGACAGCAGCCGCACAAAGGTGAAAGAACTGCTCGCACACAACGTCTATGTTGACGGACGCCGCACGTCGCAGTTCAATTTCCCCCTGCAGCGCGGAATGAAGGTCACGGTAGAAAAAGCCTCTTTCCAAGACCGCCTGCGGCCGCGCGACCTCGACATAGTCTATGAAGACCAGCATCTCTTTGTCGTCAACAAACATGAGGGGCTGCTCAGCTATAGCAAGTTCCCAAACGACAAGACCGTCATCACTGTCCTTAACCAGTATCTTGAAGCCCGCCACCAGCACTGCCATGCACATATCGTGCACCGGCTCGACCGCGACACCAGCGGTCTGATGGTGGTCAGCAAGAGCAAGGAGGTGAGCCAAAAGTTTGAAGAGGACTGGAAGGGGATGGTCTTCGACCGCCGCTATGTGGCGGTGGCCTGGGGTCATTTGGAGCAGAGCAGGGGAGAGGTGCGCTCCTGGTTCACCGACGGCGAATACTGCGTCCTCTCGTCGCCCACCGACAACGGTGGCAAGCTGGCGGTGACGCACTATGAGGTGAAGCAGACCTCGCGACGCTACAGCCTTGTGGAGCTGAAACTCGACACTGGCCGCCGCAACCAGATCCGCGTCCACCTGCGCGATTTGAAACACCCCGTGGTCCACGACCCCATGTATGGCTACAAGGATGACGTCTCACCGATAAACCGCCTCGCCCTCCATGCTTTCCGCCTCTGCTTCACCCACCCCGTTACCGGCAAGCGCCTGAAGTTCGAAACCCCTGTGCCGGCAGCGTTCCTGAAGCTGATGGAGCTTTAAAGCCGGAGTGGCAATGATCAGGGGCAATCCCACGTTATACAAGACAGTTTATTAATCCAACCAAAATAGAATTAAAATGAGCCAATTCAAAGACGACAAACAGACAGGACGCTATATCCTGTGGGCGGTGCTGGCGGTGCTGGCACTTATCGTGTTCTTCTCCTCGTTCTACACCATCCGCTCAACCGAACGCGGTGTGCTTGCCACCTTCGGCAAGATGAACGACCAGGTGGTGGAGGATGGTCTGCACCTGAAGATACCCTTCATCCAGACCATCAAGAAGGTCAACGTGCAGCAGAAGAAATTCGACGGCAAGGAGAACAGCTACACGCGCGACGTGCAGACCTCCGAGGTGGAGTACACCATCAACTACGACCTCGTTCGCGAGAATGTCAGCCGGCTGATGAAGAATGTGGGCGACGATTACCACAACCGCATCGTGGTGCCTTTTGTCCGTTCTGCCATGAAGCAGAGCTTTGGTAATTTCGCCGCCACCGAGATAGTGGAGAACCGTGATGCCGTGCGCCGCGAGATCGAGCTTACTTTGCGTCGCACCCTCGACAGCAACTATTTCACGAACATCCAGTTCCAACTGGTCAATATCGACTTTGACGATGAGTTCGAGAACGCCATTAAAGACAAGCAGGTTGCCGAGCAGAATGCACTGAAAGCCAAGAACGTCACCATCCAGGTCGAGGAACAGGCCAAGCAGACCAAAATCAAGGCAGAAGCCGACGCCGAGGCAATGCGCATCAAAGCCAACGCCCTTGAGCGCAACCCCAAGCTGGTCAATTACGAGGCTGTGCAGAAATGGGACGGCAAGATGCCGCAGTATATGCTGGGCAACTCTGTACCCTTTATCGACCTCAAGTAAAAAGACCCATTTCCTGCAACCGGAAAAAGGGGTGCCTCGCCGTTGCAGCGGGGCACCCCTTTTTTGTACACACCCCAATTCGGCCACACGCCGCATTTAACATTTGTTAACACCACACAAAAGACTACTTAACTCTTACAAAACTAAGGCTTTAGTAGGTGTTGAGTAAGGGTAGAGTAAGAGATGAGTAAGAGATGGTCGCTTAACATACTGGTTTTCAGTGGTGCTTTTTTCAGTTATGTTAAATAGAAACGGTATTATGTTAAACAGAAAAGTGGGTCGGCAAGTTTTTTTTGGTGGTGCCGCAATAATGGGGGAATAATCGCGTTATATGGAGTAGTATGTATAAAAAGGTTGTCTTCATATTGGCAATGGTGCTTTGTGCGGCGGGAAATGCCGCGGCGCAGGTCTGCGACTCGTCGCGGGTCGAGGTGCATGCCTCGGTGGGGACGACGGTGTTGAGTGGATTTGGGCGCACCGATGCTGCCGTGTGGGTGGCTCCGCATATCGACTATAAGGCTTCCGAGCGCTTGACACTGAGCGCCGGTTTCGGCTGTGCCGGGAGCCTGCTGACGCAAGGCTACGAGCTGCAAGGCTACACGCCGAGCTATGTGCCGCGCCGGCAGGGCACGCGTGCCACCGCGGTGTGGGCGTCGGCCGAATACCGTGTCAACGACCGCCTGACGGTGTGGGGTATGGTGGAGCATCTTGGCGGCTATATGCAACCGCTGTGGATGGATCACAGTGTGCCGCTGCGTGCCACGGCTTTCAGCGGTGGCTTCGCCTACCAGACTGGCGGAGCGGGCCTGCTGGAGATGCATTTCCATGTGGTGCATGACCATTATGGCAATGCCGCCCTCGGGCTGCTGGCCCATCCCTATTACGGTCCGTTCGCACCCGACTGGGAGCTGTATGGCGGCCCCTGGCCGTTCTGACAACCTGATTTGTAGAGCAACGCAATGGAATATAACACTCAAAGAGAGCAACTGAAGATAACCGACTACGGGCGCTGTGTGGCCAAGATGATAGACTATTGTCGCACCCTCGGCGACCGCGACGAGCGCAACCAGATGGCCAACACCATCATCGACGTCATGGGACACCTCAACCCCAAGGTGAAGGAGCGTACCGAGTACAAGCATATCCTGTGGGACCACCTGATGATCATGGCCGACTATGACCTCGATGTGGACTGTCCCTATGAGATACGCCGCGAGGAGGGTGCCCGCTTCCATCCGCGCCCCGTGGGCTACCACGAGGGTGCCATCCACTATCGCCACTATGGCCGGGCACTGGAGGACATGATAGCAGCGGTGGCCGAGATGCCTGCCGGCGAGGAGCGCGACCTGCTCACGGCCCAGATAGCACATACCATGAAGCGGCAATACCTGCAGTGGAACCGCGACACGGTCGACGACTCTGTCATCGTAGACCAGCTGGCCGAACTCAGCGGCGGGCGCCTCAAGCTGCCCGAGGGCTTCGAGTTCCGCAATTCGCAGGAGCTGATAGACGCTATGGCAGCCGTAGCCGCCAAGAAAGAGGCCGGCGAGGCCAAGAAAAAGAAGAAAAAGAAGAAGAAGTGACCCAAGCCGGCAAATGCCGGCTGGCAAATATAACGAACCATTATGGCCAGTTTTGAGATAACAGGAGGCCGCCGTCTGAAAGGCGAGATAGTGCCGCAAGGCGCCAAGAACGAGGCGCTGCAGGTGCTGTGTGCCGTATTGCTCACCAAGGAAAAGGTGCGCATCAGCGACGTGCCCGACATACGCGACGTGAACAAACTCATCGACCTGCTGCGTCTGCTGGGTGTGAGGGTGCGTCAGGATGTGAAGGCCACTACCGAGAGCGGTCGCACGTTCGAGTTCGAAGCCGACGAGGTGAACCTCGACGTGTTGCACAGCAATGAGTATCGTGAGCAGGCCGGTACCCTTCGCGGCAGCATCATGCTGGTGGGTCCTCTCCTGGCCCGCTACGGCCAGGCCGTGGTGCCGCAACCCGGTGGCGACAAGATAGGGCGCCGCCGCCTCGACACACACTTCATAGGCATGGAACGGTTGGGAGCGACTGTCGAATATAAGCGCGGAGCCTATTATGTGGGTGCCAAGCACCTGAAGGGCTGCTATATGTTGCTTGACGAGGCTTCGGTTACCGGCACGGCCAACATCATCATGGCCGCCGTCATGGCCCGTGGCACTACCACCATAATGAACGCCGCCTGCGAACCCTATGTCTATCAGCTTTGCAAGATGCTCAACGCCATGGGCGCCCGCATCAGCGGTGTGGGGAGCAACCTGCTCACTATCCGCGGTGTGCGGGAGTTGCACGGTTGCGAACACCGCCTGCTGCCCGACATGATCGAGGTGGGGTCGTTCATCGGCATGGCCGCCATGACCCAGAGCGATATCACCATCAAGAACGCACAGGTGCAGCACCTGGGCCTTATCCCGCAGGTGTTCCGACGCCTCGGCATCGAGGTGTGGCAAAAGGGCGACGACCTCTACATTCCGTCGCAGGAGCACTACGAGATAGAGCGATTCATGGACGGTTCCATCATGACTATCGCCGACGCTCCGTGGCCCGGATTCACCCCCGACCTCATATCCATAGCATTGGTGGTGGCCACCCAGTCTAAAGGCAGTGTGTTGATACACCAGAAGATGTTCGAGAGCCGCCTGTTCTTTGTCGACAAACTTATCGACATGGGAGCCCAGATTATCCTCTGCGACCCCCATAGGGCTACGGTGATTGGCCTCGACCACGAATACAAGCTGCGCGGTGTGCGTATGACCTCGCCCGACATACGTGCCGGTGTGGCGCTGCTCATAGCGGCCCTCAGTGCCGACGGCAAGAGCCGTATTGACAATATAGAACAGATAGACCGTGGCTATCAGCACATCGACGAGCGTCTGCGCAAGCTGGGTGCTGATATAAGGAGAATATAAAACTTCAACTAAACTACTATAACATGGCTTTCAGTTTATTCAAGAAAAAATACGAACCACGCCCCATTTTCGAGGTGCTGGGATGCGACATGCACAACCATCTGGTGCCAAAAGTCGACGACGGCTCCAAGTTTCTCGAGGAGAGCCTTGAATGTCTGCGTACCCTCCGTGCGGTGGGGTTCAAGAAGACCTATGTTACCCCTCACTTCCAATATCCCCGTTTCCCGAACGACGAGGACGATATCCGTCGCCGTTTCAACGACCTCAAGGAGTCTGTGGATAATTCCGATATCGGAATAGAGATGGCCGGCATTGGCGGAGAATACCGCATCGACACGGGTTTTGCCCAGCGGTTGGAGAATCCCCGCTTTCTGCAGGTGGCCGGAAAATATGTGCTTGTCGAGTTCTCGCTGCATCAGCAGATGATGGGTTGCGACGAGATGATTTTCGACATGCAGATGAAGAATTACGAAATCATACTCGCCCATCCCGAGCGTTATCCCTACCTTGGGGTGCACAGTTCGCGTATGGAGCAGTTGAAGAACCAGGGTGTCTTTTTCCAGGTCAACATACTTTCACTCGGCGGATTCTATGGCGAAGAAGCCAAGCGCCGTGCCTATGAGATGCTGGAGCGTGGATGGGTTGAGTTCCTCGGCACCGACACTCACAATACCCTTTATGCCCAGGCCCTCTCCGATCTCAGCCGCGACCGCAAGGTTGAGAAGGTGTTGGAGAAATATAACTTTTTGAACAATACGTTATGACAATGAATAGTCTTGATGCCGTTTCGCCCATCGACGGGCGCTATCGTTCCAAATGCGAGCCTTTGGCCAGATATTTCTCCGAGGGAGCGCTGATTAAATACCGTGTGAGGGTTGAGGTGGAATACTTCCTCGCCCTTTCCGAGCGCCTGAAAGAGGTGCGTCCGCAGCTGGCCGGAGTGGCCGCAAAGGCCGAAGCCCTGCGCGACATATACCGCAGCTTTACCGACGATGACGCTGCCGCTATCAAAGAGATAGAGAAGACCACCAACCACGATGTGAAAGCTGTGGAATACTTCCTCAAGGGGAAGTTCGACACCATGGGTCTTTCGGAGTTGAAAGAGTTTATTCATTTTGGCCTTACATCACAGGATATCAACAATACCAGTGTGCCATTGAGCATGAAGGAATGTCACGATGAGGTGCTTCTGCCAGCTTATCGCAATATACTGAAAATGCTGCAGGACCGTGCCGAGGAGTGGAAAGATATACCTATGCTGGCCCACACTCATGGCCAGCCGGCCTCGCCTACAACCCTTGGAAAGGAGTGGGGTGTCTTTGCATACCGCATGAAACGGCAACTTGACGAGTTGGAACGCATCCCCTTCACGGCTAAATTCGGTGGAGCCACGGGCAATTTCAATGCCCATCTGGCAGCCTTCCCCGAGTTCGACTGGCGTGCTTTCGGCAACGACTTTGTGGCTAACCACTTGGGATTGGAGCGCCAACAGCTCACCACCCAGATAGAAAATTACGACATGATGGCAGCATGGTTCGACGCATGCAAGCGCATAAATGTCATCCTTATCGACCTCTGCCGCGATGTGTGGACCTATGTCTCTATGGAATACTTCAAGCAGCGTATCAAAGCCGGTGAAGTGGGATCCAGTGCCATGCCTCACAAGGTGAACCCTATTGACTTTGAGAATGCCGAGGGCAACTTGGGTCTGGCCAATGCTATCTTCGAGCACCTGAGCCACAAGCTTCCCGTCAGCCGCATGCAACGCGACCTGACCGACAGCACAGTCAGTCGCAATATTGGTGTGCCTATAGCCCACACCATGATTTCACTTGCCTCATTGGAGAAAGGTCTTGGCAAGCTTTTGCTTAACGAGCAGGCCCTCTACCGCGACCTTGAGAACAACTGGGCTGTGGTTGCCGAGGCTATACAAACTATCTTGCGCTCGGTGGGCTACCCCAACCCTTATGAGGCATTGAAGCAGTTGACCCGCACCAATGAGAAAGTCACGGCCGACACCATAAGTGCATTCGTGGAGACACTGGATGTGGCACCGGATGTGAAGGAGCGTATACGCCGCATCACCCCGCACAACTACATTGGATATAGTCTATGAGCAGTCTCACGCTCAGATATATGAAGCCATACAGCGCACGTGTTGTGCTGTATGGCTTTCTTGTTGTACTGAGTGTGCTCTTCACTATGGCCACAGCGTTGAGTGTGGCCGATTTCCTTAAGATACTATTTGGAGAGGGTGAAGGCGGCGGTGCCGCGGTACCGTCGGTCAACCTTGTAGCGCAATGGCTCGAGAGTCTCTATGCGTGGCTGATAGGGTTCGGTCGTCTAAACGCATTGTTGCTCTTTTCTGTGATTATATTTGTGCTCTACAGCATGAAGAACGTCTTTGGCTATTTCTCTGCCTTGGAAATATCCATCATACGGGTTGGTGTTGTGCGCGATTTGCGCAATGCCCTTTTCCACAAAGCCATGAGGCTGCCTATTGGATATTACGGAAAACAGCGCAAGGGCGATGTGCTTGCCCGTTTTGGCAGTGATATGGTGGAATATGAGGAAAACACGCTGGCGTCGATACAGATGTTGGCCACCTCGGTGATAAGCATGGTACTCTATCTGGCGATGCTTTTCTATCTCAATCTAAAGCTCACACTCTTCGTGCTATGTATGCTTCCTCTTGTAGCTTTCGTCATCTCTGGCCTTTCGCGCCGCCTTAAGAAGAAGTCGGCGGCGGTGCAGGAAATGAATTCCCGCCTCATATCCCTCACCGACGAGACCATCGGTGGTTTGAAGGTTGTGAAAGCCTATACTGCCATAGACTTCAGCAACCGCCGATTTCGCCATTACAACCGTCATTATACGCGTCGGCGTACAGCCATGTTTCGTAGAATCTATGCCGCTTCACCAGTAAGCGACTTTCTTGGCAATGTGATAGTCATAGGTATACTTCTATTCGGTTCGTGGCTTGTGATGAACGGAGACCATGGCCTCACGGCCGACCTTTTTATTAGCTATGTGATGCTTTTTGTGCTGATGATTCCACCGGCAAAGGAACTCACCACCGCTTTGGCCCAGATGAAGAAAGGTCGCGCCTGTGCCGACCGGATACAGGCATTCCTCGACGAGGAGGAAGAAAACTCGGCCACTGGGGAATGGATCACGAAGACCGGTGAGCACCAGTCGGAATATATTGTTGAATTGCGTCATGTGGGTTTTGCATATACTCCCGGTGTTTCGGTGCTGCAGGATATTAATATTGCGATGCCGCGTGGCACCACAGTCGCTTTGGTGGGCGCCTCTGGCAGTGGCAAATCGACCATCGCCGACCTTATCTGCCGTTTCTATGAGACGGGCGAAGGAGAAATCCTTTTCAACGGGGTGCCTGTCAATGACATGCCTCTCGCTGTATTGCGCAGAAGCATTGGTGTGGTTGCACAAGACACGCTGCTTTTCAATGACAGCGTGTCCGCCAACATTGCCTTTGGAAGACCAGATGCTACCCAGGAGGAGATTGAGCGTGCAGCACAAGCAGCCCAAGCCGATGGGTTTATACGCGACCTTCCAGAGGGCTATCTTACCAATATTGGTGACGGTGGAAGCCTTCTCAGCGGTGGGCAGCGACAGCGACTCAGCATAGCTCGTGCCCTCTTGCGCGACCCCGAGTTGCTTATCCTCGATGAAGCCACCTCTGCCCTCGACACAGAAAACGAACGCCTCTTGCAGCAGACGCTCGACGAGGTGCTGCGGTCGCGTTCGGCTATTGTCATTGCACACCGTCTTTCCACCGTGCGCCATGCCGACCGTATTATAGTGCTCGACGGTGGGCGAGTGGTGGAGGAAGGAACCCACGATTCCCTCATGGCCCTTGGCGGTAGGTATGCCGAGTTAGTATCGTTGCAGTCTGTCAGTTGATGAAACGTGCCATAAATAGTATGCTGCTTCTTTTTCTGCCGTTTGTGGTGGCGGCTCAACACACCGTGGCACCTTGCACCGGATGGCTGGCCACCGTCGACGAGCCGACACAGCAGATAGTCCTCTCGTGGCACCCCTCTGTTGACAGTGGCACCATGGGTTACCATATTTGTTCTGGCACACCCTGTCTCGACTATGACACTGTCTTCGGCCGGTTTGACACTACATATATCTGTCTTGACCACAGTCCACTTGAACGACACTCATACCGTTTGCATGTTTTTGACAGTTCCTACAATGTCAGTGCCCTCACTCCGCCATTCGGTAACATGGTGCTTGACGCAGGGGTGGAGGATTGTGCCGTTGAGGTGAGTGCCTCGTGGAATGCTTATACCGGTATGCCGGGAGGCACAGCCCACTACACGTTGTTGGGCCTATTTGAGCCGATGGACAGCATCTACAGGATGCTCTACTCCACATCCGACAGCACCATGCTGACATATTCTTTTTCACTTCCCGAGGCGGCCACGCGCGTGCGTCTCAAGGTTCGTGCAATAGACAATTTGGGCTACTGCTCATTTTCAAATGTGGTGGACGTGGAGCGGCGCACTGTCGACACCGCTGCCGTAGTAGGTATTGTCTCAGCCACGGTGGACAGTGCCATAAGTACGGTAAGGCTGCGGCTTGCTGCTGACAGCACTTACAGTGGTGCACCGTATGTGCTATACCGCAAGGTCAACGATGGTGCCTGGCAAAAGCACGACGAGTTATATGCCCCCTTTTCGCCGTTATATATTGACCCCATAGTGACACCGTACGACTCGTTATATTGTTATATTTTAGGGGTGGCCGATGCTTGCGGCCTCAACGAGCGGTTCTCAGACACGGTGTGTGTGGTGGTGCCAGATCCACCGCAACCTGCAGCTTTCTTCCCAAATGTGGTGCTGGTTGGCAATGCCGGTAACGGTACATTCCGTCCAATGGTGCGTGGCCTGAAGGGTGACTACTATGAGCTTGATATATATTCCCGTATGGGACAATTGGTTTTCCATAGCAATAACCCCGACGAAGGATGGACCCCTCTCCCGACAGTACCCCAGGGGGTCTATACGTATTCACTGAGGTGCCGTTTCAACAGCAACGCAGTGGACCATTATGTGGGCACTGTGACAGTAATCAGATAAAACAACTAAAAGATAATGAAAATAGCACTGTATCTCCGACATATTGACCATGCATCACAGCCGGTATTTGATGAATTGGTGTCAGCCCTCCATGCCAAGGGCATTGCTGTACAGCCAGTGACCGACGGTGATTCGGTCGACGGCTGCGACTTTCTTTTTTCCATAGGAGGCGACGGTACTCTGCTTAGTTCGGTGCAGTTCATACGCAGTAGCAACCCCGCTGCATTTCCACCTATTCTTGGTGTGAATTTTGGCCATCTCGGCTTCCTTACCACTGTTGGCAAGGAAAACCTCACCTCGGTGGTCAATGACCTTTTAGAGGGCCATTTTTCATTAGAAGAACGCACCCTGCTTGAGGTGGGTGGCGAAGGATATGCCCTCAATGAGGTATTTATCCATCGTAGTGACGATGGGACGCTGTTGCGTACACAGCTTTTTGTTGACGGCGACTTCGTGGCTACTTATGCCGGCGATGGTGTTATCGTGGCCACGCCGACAGGCTCCACTGCTTATTCCCTCAGTTGTGGCGGACCTATACTCACTCCCAATTCCCGCAGCCTTGTTGTGACCCCCATTTCGGCTCATACGCTCACGCTGCGCCCCATTATTGTACCCGATTCGGCCCGCGTTACTTTGCGTATTGAAGATGGCAGTCATTATACCCTTGGTATGGACTCGCGGCGTCGCCATCTTGGTGGGTGCAATGAGTTTTCACTATGCCGAGCCCCGTTCACTATACGCCTTGTGCGCATGAATACTCAGAACTTCTTTTCAGCCATACGCGACAAACTTATGTGGGGTACTGAAATCAGGCCGTTATAAATTCAGATTTGCGTGACGGGACAGAATCGGATGCACATTAGAGCCCTCTTGTGACTACACAGCTTTTGCGCCATTAAAAGGAGAGTATTGTGTGGAATTGATACGGTGTAGAAAGCAGACAAAGCATCAGGCGGTAGTATTTTTTTGTTAAAAAAGTTGATACACTTTGCTGTGTTGAAGATAATGCATATCTTTGCATTGCTATTGGTATACCATTAACACTACACAACACTAATTGACTTCCAGTTCTTTAGGCTGCAATATACCGCCTATTGAAGGTTGTATTGTATATTCATAAACGAATAATAAAACCAAAATATCAACAACATGAAAAAACAATTATTGTTTTTGTGTGCCCTTTTGTCAAGTTTGACGGTCGGGCTCACGGCGCAAACGGCATCTTTGACGGTGGCCAATGGAACAAGTACTAACGCTTATGTTCCGCTATACGGCTATTGGATGGATGCGGCACAGCACAACCAAGTTGTCTATCCAGCTTCGATGCTTGCCGACATGCAGGGAGCTACCATTGCTCAGCTTACGTGGTATATCCAAACGCCGAGTCCCAATGCGTGGGGAGTCCTGGCTACCATCAAGTTGGCAGAAGTGGCCGGCGGAACCACCCTTTCCTCTGGTTTGATGAATTTACCTGAGGGAACTGCTACAACGGTATGGCAAGGCGCCATCAATGGTACCAGTACAACCATTGACGTTTTTTTCGACAACTATTACACCTACAATGGTGGTGACTTGTTGATCGATATCACTACTGAATTGGGAGGAGATTGGGGTGATGCAAGTTTCTATGGTGTGAACAGTACCGGCGCTGCATATTTTACATATGCAGGTAGCAGTACTGGTGGCGGTGTGGCCAACTTCATTCCAAAGACTACTTTCACTTACTCTACAGATGGTAGTTTTTGTTTCAATCCTTTCGATATCAATGTGTCTAACGTCAGCACTTCAGAAGCCACAATCACATGGTCAGGCGATGCCTCCAGTTATATTTATGAATGGGGTGAAGCGGGCTTTGAAGTTGGCGAGGGCGAATCAGGCACCGTATATGAAGGAGTTGTTACCATCGAAGGGCTCGAACCTGGAAGCCAGTACGATATAGTACTTTTCAGCGTATGTGGCGACGGCTCTAGCGATGGCATTCGCTATAGCTTTGCCACCCCTGCCACCCCTGCAGAGGTGCCTTATTTTACCAGCTTTGAAGATGAGCAGGATGTATCGTGGCATTTTGCCAATGGGGCCAACGGATGGTATATAGGTGGAGCAGCATCCTCCAATGGTAGCAGGGGTATGTATATCAGTAATGACGAAGGTGCCACCAGTGGAGCATCGTTTTCCACAGCCTCTATCTCTTATGCCTATCGTCCAATAGAGTTTCCTGTTGCCGGTGAATATGTAATAGAATTTGACTGGCGAAATAATGGTAGCTTTTGGTATGGCGCTTCCGCCACTCTTATAGCCTCACTGGCTCCTGGCTCGACAAATTGGTCTGCCGCGTCGGCCAATAGTGATGTCACCAACGACAACTGGATTTTGGTGGCCGATGGGCTCAACCTTGTTACGACTTGGCAACATGCAACCCAGACTATCAATATAGAGGAACCCGGTGTCTACTATCTGACTTTCATATACTATATTTTAGGCTATGGTGGTAGTGGTCCTGCCGCTGCAATTGACAATATTAATATCTTCAGCCTTACCTGTGCACAGCCTGGAGATATTGTTGTCGACAATATCGGAACGGAGTCGATAACCATCAGCTGGACTGCTGGCGGCGAAGAAGAGTCATGGGTGACACGTATCAGTGGAAGTGAGTGGGTTGCTGTGAACGAGCCTTCCTACACTTTCACCGAACTTAGCCCCAGTACACCCTACATTATCGAGGTTGCTGCATACTGCAATGAGGGTGATACAAGTCTTCGTTCCACCACCACAGTACGCACAGGATGTGGTATTATAAATTCATTTCCATGGACAGACAACTTCGACAACACCTCAGACAATTTCCCCTGTTGGATTCATTTTGGGGGAGGTAATGTCGAATATTATTATGATATGAATGGTGGTGCCTATGCTGAGTTTTACCCCAATAGTTCGGCACAGCCCAACATCTTCATTGCCCCCGAGATGGAAAACATTAACGATCTTGAGCTTACCTTCCAGACTACTCCAGAAGGTGATGCCAGTGGTTCATTCAGTGTTGGATATGTGGTCATTGACGAGACTGATACCGTCTTTACAGCCATCGAGACCTATTCTGTGGATGAATGGGGTGACAATTTCGGTTTTCATGAAAAGACAATATCTTTGGCTAGTATTCCTTCCGACGCACGCATTGCTTTCCGACATACCCCAGAGTCGCTTCAGTGGTACTGGTTTCTCGACAATATCGATGTCCACATGGTGCCCTCTTGCTCCAGGCCATTCAATCTGACTCTTGCCGAAGTTGGAGCCACAATGATGGAAATTGCCTGGAGTGACACTAATGAGTCTACTCCGGTATTTCTTGTTGAATACCGAGTGCTTGGCACATCGAGTTGGATAAGTGCAGGCGAGTTTGAAGAAACTGAGGTCACCCTTGAAGGTTTAACACCTGCCACCACCTATGAGGTGCGCGTTACCACCCTTTGCAGTGACGAGGAGACCAGTATTCCTACCGTCGCAGAGTATCGTACCACATGCCAACCACTAAGCGAATTGCCTTACACCAACGATTTCAGCGGGTATGAGATTTATGAGCTGTTCAACGATCCTTGCTGGTCGGCAGGCAACAACTTTGGTTCCATATACGATCCCGAGGTAACCCCAGTATTAGGAGATAATACATACAATGCCGTCTATGCCATTACCGATGCCAATACAAGTGAGTATGCCTATGCCATGATGCCGCTTATTGATTCGGAAATTGACATTGCAGGTTTGGAACTCTCTTTTGACCAATATGGAGGCTATAGTGGCAGTTATTCTCGTCGAGTGATAGTGGGACTCTGCGGCAACCAGTTTGACTTTGGTAGCTATGATACTATCGCTATCTTCGACGGTGTGGAGGAAGTTACCCTCTCGCGTATGGTCAACTTTGTCGGCTATACTGGCGAATACCGTCGTATAGTGTTTGTTTTTGTACACGATGGTGTTGCAGATTATGACAACTATGGTTTTGTTGGCAATGTTAATCTGCATCTTCTACCCAGCTGCGTAGCTCCCACCTCACTGACTGTCACCGCTTCTACCCCCACAACAATCAGTGTGGCTATAACCGGTGATGCCACCGCTACCTACCGCTACACTATTACCGACACTGTAGCTGGCAGTACCCCTGTTGCGGTTGATCAACAGGGACTGAACTACACCTTCACCGACCTTCAGTCTAACCATGGCTATGTAATCAGTGTGACCACTGTGTGTGAGGATGAGTTGAGCCTTTCGCTAACTGTTACGGCGGCAACCACCATATCTGGGGTAGACTTGCCATACACCACAAGCTTTGAAGGTGCCGATAATGACGGATGGCTGTTTGCCAACGGTGCCAATGGCTGGTTCATTGGCGGCGCTACCGCTCGCACGGGTGATAAAGCTCTTTATATTTCTGGTAATGGAGGTATATCCAACAACTACAATAATGGCACAGCTACATCGTCGTATGCCTACAAAGCTTTCAATGTAAATGCTGGTACAAATGCCGTCAGTTTCGACTGGATGTGCAATGGCGAGGGTAATTACGATTACCTGCGAGTCTTCCTTGTCCCAGCGAATGTCATCCTTGAAGCGGATGCCAGCAATAATATCGGTACTGGCGGTTTCCCGAGCGGTTGGGTAGCCCTTGACGGAGGAACCAAGCTGAACCTTGCAAGCAGTTGGCAATCCAAGACCACATTGTTTGAAGTATCAAATGATGGTGTTTTTTATCTGGTGTTCTACTGGCGAAACGATGGCAGTTCTGGCAATAACCCCCCTGCTGCCATAGATAATGTCTCATTACAGGCTGTTACGTGCCACGCCCCCACAGAGCTCACTTATAACAATATTGGTACAGCCACTGTCGCTATGAGTTGGACCGCAGGCGGAGAAGAGTCCAGCTACCACATAAGAATTACCGACGATAGTAATGTTGTTGTTGTCAACAATATAGTGATGGGTACTACCTATACCACTCCTGCTGTATTTATGCCGGCCACTCACTATAACGTAACTCTCCGTTCGGTCTGTGGTGAGGGTGATACCAGTCTTGCCCTGCATGGTGATTTCTATACAGAATGTGAACACTATGCTGTTCCTTACTACTATGGCTTCGAAGGCACTTCACTCAATGTTTGCTGGAGCAATCCGGCTTCTAATGCTTATTATTCATGGGGCAGTGCTACTGCCAATCAGAATGACCATCAGATTTACACCTATGCCGCCGCTAATGCTACTCCCAGCAACGACTGGCTGATAAGCCCGGTAATCGACATCCCTGCCGACGATACAGCTATGCTCGAACTGGTTTATTATGTGTCAGGCTGGAAGAATAGTAGTTATGTCTCTTCCAAGTCTAAATATGAGTTGCGCGTATCTCCCACCGGAAGTGTCGATACGGCCGCCTTTACCGATATACTCACTGTAGAGGAGATGAATAGCGAAGACTTCCAACGCCGCCATTTCGCCATGTCGCAGTATGCAGGCCAGAGTGTGCGCTTTGCATTCCGCAGCCTGAACCAATACTATGGCTATCTGTATCTCTATGAAGTCGGCATACGACAGACCAACAAACCGTTCTATTATATGGATGGTGATGATCAAGTCTTCACTATTGACACCAATGTCTATACAGCCATATACGAAGAGGGTGACACTAATAATGTCTCCTATTTGTGGACGTCCACCATGGCCGATGCAGGTCAAGCTGTTATAATCAATGCCGACGCGGATACAATGCAGATAGTCTATAATACTGCTGGTCTTGATACCATTATGCTGGTGGTTACAAACGACTTTGGTAATGACACCGTGTATGGCAGAGTAAACATTGTTGACATCAATCCCGTTACTGAATTACCATATATTACAGGCTTTGAGTATGGCAATACCGACAACCACAGTTGGATTACCGCCAATGCTACCAACGCATGGGTTATAGGCAATATTACCGACAATGGTGGTTCCCGCAGCCTCTATATCAGTGGTGACAATGGTGCGTCAAACGAGTATGTTGTAAATGCGTCATCGCTTTCTTATGTCTATCGTGCATTCGACATCAGTCAAGCTGGCGACTACAGCATCAGCTTTGACTGGCATGGTGACGGCGAGGGCAATTATGACTTCATGCGCGTGTGGATGGTTCCTGCAGAACTCTTCAATGTTGCTGCCAATGTGTTTCCTGGAACTTTCTCTTACACCTCGTCCCTGGCTTCAGGCACAGTGCCAGGTTGGTTGCCAGTTGGTGGCAAGCTCAACCAGTCTGTTGACTGGGTTAGTTTCTCCGACACAGTAAATATCCAGACACCGGGTCGTTATTTATTAACATTCCTATGGGCTAACGACAATTCTGTTGGTCACCAGCCTGCCGCTGCTATCGACAATGTGGTGGTTAACAATGGTACCGCCGTTATTGTATGCACAGCACCCGAAATCAATAGCGTTGAGACTGGCGAGACCACGGCCACAGTTAGTTTCTCTATCCCCATTGAAATGGAGGAGGGTGACGAATACTCCATTCAAGCCGTTATCATGACTGGTGAATGGGACGATGAAGTCGCAGAAGCCAGTTCTGCAGTCGTACTCTCATATCCCGCCGACAACACCTATACCTTCACCGGTCTTAGCGCCGAAACAGCTTATACCATAGGCCTCCGCACAGCATGTGAAAGCGATTATACCAGCGAGTGGGTTACGAGTTCCTTTACTACCGAGAGTCATCCCTGTGTAGTGCCTACCGGCCTCACGATAAGCGATATCAACTTCGACGGTGCCACCTTCACATGGGTTGCAGGCGAGAACGAGACCTCTTGGGAGGTGCATGTATACAACACCACCTATGACGAAACCTTTGTGGTCGAAACCACACCGACCCACACCGTCAGCGGACTCTATGCCGGTACCCTGTACAATGTGACTGTACGAGCAGTCTGTAGCGAAGACAACTATAGTGAATGGTGCGACGCACAGAGTTTTGTACCGTCAGTTTGTGAACCTGTGGCTAATGTCATGGTGAGCAACGAGACCAACTCCAGTGCTACCGTCACTTGGACTGCTGCCGAGGGGCAGAGCCGTTGGGAAATAGAATATGGTGCTCAAGGCCATCCTCAGGGTACTGGCTCTACCATTATTGTTGAGACCAACCCCTATACTATCACGGGCCTCGATGAGTACACCCCATACGATCTCTATGTCCGTGCTGTTTGCGAGGATGGCAACAAGTCAGAATGGAGCGCTAAGGCCACCTTTACCACCCTCGATATCAAGGGCGCTATTTGCACGTCCGTCAAGCTCTATCCCAACCCCGCAACAGGTAGTGTTACTGTTAGCGGCATAGGTGGTGAGGCTATTGTCACTGTTGTCGACATGAATGGACGTACCGTTTACACCGAGCGCGCCAGTGAGACCCTCACTATTGACCTTGCCGGTTATAGCCAGGGAGCCTACTTTGTCCGCATCAGCGGCGAGCAGACTTTGGCTATCCGCAAGCTGATTGTCAAGTGACGCTGTACCGCATCAAAGAAAGAGAGGGGCACCGCGCTGGCGCGGTGCCCCTCTCTCTTTTGAAATACAGTACTCAATAAATAGTCAGCAAGTGCCCATCGAGCGATGTGCTGTATTCATACAGTGGGCAGGGGGTGGCTGAACCGTCGTATGGGGTGCCGTTAAGGCTGCTGAATCGCGATGAACATACTGGACACGTCAACACGCTGTTGCCCCATTCCTCATCTGGCAGTATGCGGACGTCGCATCCGTTGGGGCAGGAGCACTCAAAGGCCACAAACTCGCTCACGGCTGTGCGGGTAATGAAGATGCCATGATGGCCACGATTGATGGTTATCGCACCACCCACGCTGGAGAGGGCATGGAATTCGGGTAGGGACAGGTCGATGGTGCCCCCTTCGCCGAAGGGTACGTTGCAACGATCGGGCTGGCAGGCTGCCAAGGCAAAACCTATCAATGCGATGGCTATGGGTTTGGCTTTCATGTCGCAAGAAGTTTTTACTTCCCTGTGGGGAAGTCGGTATAGACCACCGCCATTGTGACCGTGGCAACGGTTCGCAATGCTTCACGGTTGACGCTGGCCAGGTCGTCGGTGGTGGTGTGCCAGTGGGTGAAGAAACTTGTCTCAGGGCTGTTCTGCACAATATCCACCATGGGGATGCCAGCCAGCTGGTTGACATAAAGGTGGTCGTCGAGTATAGGATCGGTGTTGTCATTGACAAATACCGAGCCGTAGCCGAGTTGTGCAGCGGCTGTCCATAGTTTGTTTACCAGTGATGGTGCATAGTGGCGACTCACCTGTTCTTTGGTGAATCGCGGCGTGGGAGTGCCAATCATATCGAAAAGTATACCATAGGTGGCCGTATAGTATGGTATATGGCGGTTCTGGGCCCAGTATTGTGACCCTTTGCACCACGTGTTGTCCTCATAAACTTCACTCCACTCTGGCTGTCCTTGGTCTTCAACGTCGAAGAATATGAAGTCTACACCTACCGATGGGGGCATTTGGCTCATGACGCGGGCCATCTCCATAATGGTGGCAACGCCTGCTGCGCCATCGTTGGCACCGGGCACTGGCTGCTGCTGGCGGCTCTCCACAAGGTCGTGGTCGGCCCACTTCCTGCTGTCCCAGTGTGCGGCTATGAGTACCCGTTTCGGTGCTTGCGGGTTGAGCGAGGCAATGATGTTGCGGCCTGGCACTTGGCTGTTGTCCCAGAGGGTGGCTTTGAAATCCTGTATTATGACGGTATCGCACCAGCGGCTCATCTGTCTCTCAAGATAGTCGGCACACTGTTGCCATCCTTTGCTCCCTGGAATACGGTTTCCGAAGGCCAGCTGTGCTGCGGTATAGGTATAGGCACTGTCGGCACAGAATGTCGGTAACGCCGCCTGTGTGTAGTCTACGGTTGCCGACGGCAGCTGCTCCTGCTTATGTTTGCAGCCTGCCAGCACCAGCAGGCAGGCTGCAATAAACGCAAATCGTTTCACTATTCGGTTCTCTAATTTACTTCAGACGCTCGGCGTATTCGTTGGTACGGGTGTCGACCTTGATGCGTTCGCCTTCTTTGATGAAGAGGGGCACTCTGACCTGCACACCGGGTTCCACGGTGGCATCCTTCATGGCGTTGGTGGCGGTGTTGCCGGCAAAGCCGGGTTCGGTATAGGTCACCACGGTCTCGATAAACGGAGGCAGCTCGCAGGTCAGCGGGGTCTCGGTGTCGGCCTCGACGGTAATCTCAACATACTGGCCGTCCTTGAGATACTGGGGGGCGTTGATAATCTGTTCGGGGATGTAGATTTGCTCATAGGTCTCGGTGTGCATGAAGACGTGCATGTCGCCCTCTTTGTAGAGATAGGTGTAGGGGCGGCGCTCCACGCGCACGATGTCGATTTTGGCCCCGCTGGGGAAGGTGTTCTCCAGTATGCGGCCGGTCTTCACGCTGCGCATCTTGGTGCGCACAAAGGCGGCTCCCTTGCCGGGTTTCACATGGAGGAACTCAACGATGGTATAGATATCGTTGTTGAAATTGATGCAGAGTCCGTTCTTGATGTCGGTCGTTGTTGCCATAAATTACTGTATTTTTATGAATTCTGATTGTTACGTTTCTTTTCTTCGGCCAGCAGGAGAGTCAGTCGGCGTATGTCGTTGCGCAGCTCGTCGTTCTCCTCGTCGCATGCACGGAAGCGCTCGCGCTCCATAAACATGCGTGCAAAACCCGCCATGGCCAGTATCAGGGTGGCCAGCAGCAGGAGCATGATGTTGCCTTTCTGCCAGAAAGTGTACATAATGAACAGCGCCGTGGCGCCAAGTATCAGTATGTAAGACACTATCTCATATATTTTCAGTGCTGTTTTGTGGCTCATTTCTATTGGCATTTGAGAGTGCAAAATTACACACTTTTTTTCATTTACGGAGATTTTTTTTGAAAAAGGGGCTATTTTTCGATTATCTTTTGTAACTTTGCAGGTTGAGAGGAGTTGTAAGTGTGTCGATAAAATATTGAAAATAAATCAGTAGAGTATGAGAAAGATATCGAAAAAAGTATTGCTCATTGCGATGGCGGCCCTCGTGGCGGTCACATCCGTGATGGCTTTCTCGGCCTGTGCCAGCAGCGAGAAGACCATGTATGAGCGCAAGCAGAGCAACAAGGCCACCAAGGTGAAGAGCAACATCAAGGTGAAGAGCAACAACAAGGCCAGCGGCTACACCACCCGTTCCTACTGATTTCGCCATGCAATCTGCCCTCTATCCCCTTAAATTCCTGCCCCTCTTCAAGAATGTCATCTGGGGCGGCACAAGGCTCAAAGACTATGGTTTCAACTACGACCCGCTGCCCAACTGCGGCGAGTTGTGGGTGCTTTCGTCCGTTAAGGACCACGAGAGCGTTATCGCCAACGGCTTCTTGGCCGAGAACACCCTCAACGAAGCCATCGAAGTGTATATGGGCGACCTTGTGGGCGACAAGGTCTTCAACCGTTTCGGCACCGAATTCCCCTTGCTGCTGAAACTCATCGACGCCGCACAAGACCTCTCTATCCAGGTGCACCCAGACGACCAGCTGGCACAGCGCCGCGGCATGCCCCGTGGCAAGACCGAGATGTGGTATGTGATGCAAGCCGACCAAGGGGCCGAGCTTATCAGCGGCTTCCGCCGCGACACCACCCCCGAGGAGTACACTGCCGCCCTCGGCAGCGGACACCTCGTCGACCTGCTCCATATCGAGCAGCCCGCCCCCGGCGACGTCTACTTCATCCCCGCCGGCCGTGTCCACGCCCTCGGCAAGGGCCTTATGGTAGCCGAGATACAGCAGACCTCCGACTGCACCTACCGCATCTACGACTACGACCGCCTCGACAAGGACGGCCATAAGCGCCAGCTGCACACCGCCGAGGCCATGGACGCCATCGACTTCAGCGGCATCGGCGCCCACGCCAACACCCGCTACCAGGCGCGCCTCAACGAGACCACCACCATCGCCTCATGCCCTTACTTCACCACACGCCTCATCCCCCTCGACACGCCGATGCGCAAGAACCTCGAGGACAATGACACCTTCGTGCTCTACCTCTGCGTCGACGGCCTGGCGGCGGTGAAGAGCATGGAGACCATTGTTCCCTTGCATGTGGGCGAATGCTGCCTGGTGCCCGCCGTGGCCGACAGTGTGGAGCTCTTCTGCGAACCGCGGTCGGCGACCCCGTGGAGCCAGGGTCCCGCTAAACTCCTCGAAGTCACCATCGACACCACCGACTGGAACGACGCCCCCTCGACCGACAACGATTGGCTCGCCCAGTTCGTCGCCGACGCCCGGTAACCGCGAATCCCGTGGGTTATATTATAACACGAATTACCGCGAATTTTCCATGTAATTAATGGTTAATTCGCGGTAATTCGTGTTAAACAAAGCGAGCCTCACCGTATCACCGCCACCTTGCGGGCTGGATATTTACCGATCTTAATCATATAGGTACCGCTAACAGGCGCGTCAAAGCGCATGGGAGTGTGATTGTCCTGACGGGTTGCAAGCATCCTACCGTTCACGTCATACAGTGTCACGATGTTGCCCTCGGCGTCCTCGACAACTATCTGCCCATTGCTGGAGTATACCTTGGCGTTCAGCACCTCGGCGCCGTCGATGCCCTCGCCACCGATATAAATGGTATCATGTATGGTGATGGTATCATGGAGCCAGATGGTGTCATGCACGGGCACTTCGATATAAGCAAATACAGTGTCGTGCACTGGTACATTAACATGGGCAATAACTGTATCATGTACAGTTATGTATGTTGTGTCATGCACTAGAGTCTCTACACTCACATAAGAAGTGTCATGCATCGTAATGGTATCATGTATATGTACTGCATAGAAGGTTGTGTCATGAATATATTGGTTAACATATTGTATTGTTGTGTCATGGATATAATTATCTATGTATAAAGTATCGAACAAATAAATGGTATCATGAGGCAATGGACCATCTCCAAATGCAGCCACTATGGTTTGACTTTGCGAAGCAACAAATGTTAGCGGATTATTCTGCGAGCCAATACTCCATCCGATGAAACTTGAGCCAGGGAATGGAATGGCAGTTAAAGTGACACTGTCGCCAATGCTATAGTTTCCACCTCCTGTGACACCGCCGCGTGTGAAATCATTAACTGAAGTTGTGATGGTAACACACCCTTCAATAATATTGTTCGTGTAATTCCCCCAAATTGAAGAACTTTGATAACTTAACAGAACTCCGCATGGAACATATATTGTGGGAATATGATTTAGCCCATTAAATGGAGGAGCATAATCCCCATTAGAATCAATAAGATTCGTATGTGGAGGATTTCCTCTAAATTGTATACTAATAAGATTATTACATCCTCCAAAGGTGCTGGGAGATATAGTGGTTACGGAATTGCCTATTATTACCGACAGTAAACCGCTGCAATTGTAGAAAACACCATCGCCAATATATGTTACAGTATTTGGTATAGTTACTGATGTTAAGGAGACACATTCGTAAAAAGCATATTGACTAATATTTTTTACGGGATATGTTATGCCGTTATTTTCCACACTATCAGGAATAATTAAAATACCAGTAGGTTTAGAATAGCCTAAATACGCATTATCCCAAGATGAACCTGGATATGTTACAAAAGCTGAACTGTCGAATATGTAGTAATACAATGTCTGTCCACTTGGTGCAACCGCGGAGAAGTCGTAGTTCTGCGACATTGCTGTGGATATTGCCAGCATGGCAACCAAAAGCAATAATTGATGTTTCTTCATTATGTCTATTGTTTAATGTTATTATCTCGTTCAATAGGCACATAAAAAAGAAGCGCGGGTTGTAAGTCATCACTTATCCCGCACATTAGGCCTTCGCATTGCCATTCCGCCAAGGATAAGCAATGCCGAGCCCACGCTGTCGATATATACAACAAAGGTATATACGCACCAATGGACGTTAGCGATTGCCCTATCGTGTGGCGGAAGATGAAGTTGCGAAGTTCAATGTGCCGCAGATAAAACGTTCAACTCAACGTCTTTAATATGTCCTGCCGTTTCACTTGAAACGGCTTTTTGTCAAAAGTCACTCGCTACGCTCGTGTTCTTTTGACGGTGCAAAGATACAAATAATTATCAAACTGGCAAAAAATATTTCGCCTCCGCATGGATCCATGCAGAGGCGGAAAGGTTTTCGTCGCAAAAATAATCTACTTCTTTTTCTTCTCTTTGGCGGGCTTGGCCTGCGGCTTGTCGCTGACGACCTTGGTGTCGTAGCCTATCTGCTTCATGGCGGCCTGCAGCTTCTTGACGTCGGTCTTCGAGGCGTCGTAGGTGACGGCGACGGTCTGCTCAGGGACGCTGGTCTCTATCTTCACCACGCCTTTCTCGAAGCGGAGGTTCTTCTTGATCTTGTTCTCGCAGTTCTCGCAGTGCATCTGCGGCGTGGGTGTCATCACCAGCACGCGGAGGTCTTTAGCTACGCTCACGTTGCTGCATCTCGGCAAAGCAAGTGCACTTGCTCTGCTCTCGACTTTCGCAACGGTGCCGGCGCCCATGAGCATCAGGGCGGAGAGGATGATTAAAAACAGCTGTTTCATAGTTGGTTTTACGTTTTGTGTTTTACGTTATTATTTACATTTTCCAGAAGTTCATGCGTATGCCGGCGTAGGCCATGATGCCGTGCACGGGGCCCCAGACGAGGGTGGGGTCGAAGGTGGCGGCCCAGGGGTTGGCGGCATTGACCACGGGGTTGGGCTGGCGGTAGTTGGTGAGGTTCTCGCCACCGACATAGAGAGAGAAGTGGCGGAACTCGCGCGTCACCTGCAGGTTGAGCTGCGGGTAGGCGGGGAACTCTTCGCCGCTGACCAGCGTGCCGTCGGCACCGAGGTAGGCGGGTATGCGGCCGCCGCCGTTGAGCTGCAGGGTGAGGTCGACCTGCCACACGGCCAGCATGGGCTTCCAGCTGAGGGTGACGAGGCCTTTGTAGCGGCTCTGCAGCGGCTTCTC